>Ga0114940_10001096_pt1 | contig 10484 bp, 11 predicted proteins | sample ColdCreekSource_FD_87195 | JGI IMG/M metagenome (GOLD analysis project Ga0114940, IMG submission 87195) | Groundwater microbial communities from Cold Creek, Nevada to study Microbial Dark Matter (Phase II) - Cold Creek Source | ecosystem: Environmental > Aquatic > Deep subsurface > Groundwater ...
CAGCAGCGAAGCGGCGTAGATCGGGATAATCAGCGCGATCGCCATGCCGATGAAGCGGAAGATCCGCAGCTTCGCCTCTGACGCCGCCTGAGCGCCCAGCATGGCGCGGTAAAGCAGGTATTGGCACAGGAAATAGCCGAAGAACCCGGCCAGCGAGGCAATGCCGCGCAGAGGCTCACCCGCCTCCCCCAGCAAGTTTGCCGCAATCACGACCGCAAAGTAGATGCCGACCATGGGCCACCCGGCGCGCAGTTCCGCGAAGGTCTGGCGCAGCAGGGTGCCAAGGTCGAGGCGCGGCGGGGCACTGGTGGCGGCAAGGGTGGCCATCAACCCGCCAGACTCACCCGCCCGCCTGCATGGCGCACCAGCCTGCCCGCCAGCTCCAGTTCCAGCAGCGCCATCTGCACCGCGCCCGCGCTGGTCCCGCTCTGGCGCACCAGTTCATCAACCGGCACCGGCGCCATGGTCAGCAAGGCGGCCAGATCAGCCGGATCGGCGGACCAGTCGATGCTCTCGTCGTCACTCAGCGCATCCCACCCGTGGCTGCCAGCCTCGCGGAAAGTGGACCGCGGGGTGCCGGTAAAGCTGCTCAGCAATTCGGCCACGTCCTCAGGGGAATGGACCAGCACCGCGCCTTCGCGAATCAGCCGGTTGCACCCTTCGCTGCGCGGTTCCAGCGGGCTGCCCGGAATGGCCATGACCTCGCGACCCGCCTCGCCCGCCAACCGCGCGGTGATATGGCTGCCAGACTTGGGCGCGGCCTCTACCACCAGCGTGCCCAGTGACAGGCCCGCAATGATGCGGTTGCGCTTGGGGAACAGCGCACCGCGCGGTTCGGTGCCGGGCGGTTCCTCGGCCAGCAGCAGGCCTTCGGCCGCCACCCGCTCCTGCAAGGCCTCGTGCCCCGGCGGATAAGTGATGTCGATGCCGCTGGCGATGATCCCCACGGTCGCGCCGCCCACGCCCAGCGCGCCTTCGTGCGCCGCCCCGTCTATGCCGCGCGCCAGGCCGGAGACGACGGTGAACCCCTCGCCCGCCAGCGTGGCGGCAAAATCGCGCGCCAGCTTTACCGCCGCCGCACTGGCATTGCGCGCGCCGACCATGGCCACGCACGGCTGCATGGTCAGCTTCAGGTCGCCGCGCCAGGTGAGGATCGGCGGCGGACTGTCCACTTGCGCCAGCAGCGCGGGATAGTCGACCATGTCGTGAAACAGATAGCGTGCGCCCAGCCGGTTCATCGCCGCCACCTCGGCCTCCACCCGCTCAACCGGCGCGGCGCGATAAGTGCGGGTGGAGCGGCCGGCGAGATCGGGCAGGGCCGCCAGCGCCTCTCCCGCCGAGCCGAACCGGCGCAGCAACTGGTAATAGCTGACCGGACCGATATTGGGGCTGCGCAGCAGGCGGATGCGGTCGAACGCTTCCTGCTGACCCAGGCTGGCGCTCATTCCTCGGCCTTGGTCTTGCGGCCCACGCGCGGCTCGGTCCCCGCGCGCAGGCGGGCGATGTTCGCGCGGTGCTGGAACCACACGATGGCGGCAATAGCCGCTAGCGCCAGCGCGATATCGCCCCGGCCAAGACCCCAGGCGACCAGCGGTGCGGCGGTGACCGCCGACAGCGACGAAGCCGAAGAAATCCGGCTGAAAGCAATGGCCAGCGCCCAGATGGCTGCGCAAACAAGGAACACCGGCCAGGCCAGCATCAGCAGCACCCCGGCGGCGGTGGCAAAGCCCTTGCCGCCCTTGAAGCGCAGCCACAGCGGGAAGCAATGGCCGACCACTGCCGCCACCGCAGCCACGCCTTGCGTGCCGGGCCACAGCAGCTCAGCCAGCGCTACCGCCACCACGCCCTTGCCCGCATCCAGCAGCACGGTTGCCGCCGCCAGACCCTTGTTGCCGGTGCGCAGCACGTTGGTGGCGCCGATGCTGCCGCTGCCGATCTGGCGGATATCGCCCAGCCCGGCCATGCGCGCCAGGATCAGCCCGAACGGCACCGAGCCGCAGGCGTAACCGAGCAAAAGGGCGAGCAGGCTATCCATTGTCCAGCATGAATAGCGGGTAAGCGTAAGATTGGCAGAGGAAAAATCGCCACCCGCGCCGCGCGCCGTTCGCCCGCCTTGTGCGCCCCTTGGGCGGGTGATAACGCCCAGCCTTAGTGACCTTGCGGGACCAACCATTCGTGCAGCACAGCGGCCAGATCGACCAGCGCCGGTTCCGCTATACCGGCCACCGGATCGACCATGCGGCGGGCACGCTGTCTTTCGACTATGCCTTTGCCGACGGGCCGCAGTTTACCGAGACGATCAGCTTCGGCGCGCCGTTCCCGCCAATGGATGATGCCACCCGCCCCGCGTTCGAGGCGGCGGTGGCCATGCTCTATGCCGTGGCGGGCGTCAGCTATTACAAGCTCTATGCCCCGGCCCAGCTGGACCTTGGCGGCCTGCCGATGGGCGCGGCGGACCTGGCCTTTCTGCACGGTGTGTTCGAGGATGGATTGGGCGAGTTTGCCTATCGCAACGGGCTGGACCTGGACCAGCGGTTGCAGTTCGTGAACCCCGGCCCGGCACCCACCCTGTCCCCGGCCACAGCGGGCGAAGGCGAGGTCGGGCGCAGCGCCGTGCTGATCGGTGGCGGCAAGGATTCGCTGGTCAGTGTGGAAACGCTGCGTCACGCGGGCCTGGACTTCGACCTGTTCGCGGTAAACCCCCGCTCACCGATGGAAAATTGCGCAGCGGTGGCGGGCAAGCCACTGCTGCGGGTAAAGCGCGAGCTCAGCCCCGCGCTGTTCGCGCTGAACGGCACGCCGGGCACTTACAACGGCCATGTGCCGATCACCGCCATCGTCAGCCTGATCGCCGTGGCGGGGGCTTTTGTCCATGGCTATCGCAACGTGGTGCTGTCGAACGAACGCAGCGCGGACGAGGCCAACATTCGCAGTGCAGACGGGCGCGAGGTGAACCACCAGTTCTCCAAGACCACCCGGTTCGAGGGCGAGTTCCGCGCCTTTCTGGCCCGGCTCGGCGGTGACCCCATCCGCTACTTCTCGCTGCTGCGGCCCTTGTCGGAAGTGCACATCGCGCGCCTGTTTGCCCGCACTGATATCTATGACGCGGTGTTCACCAGCTGCAACAAGGCTTTCCGCCTGACCGACCGGCCCGACGCGCTGTGGTGCGGCGATTGCGCCAAGTGCCGCTTCACCTTTCTGCTGATGGCCTTGCCGATGGGGCCGGAGCGGCTGCTGGGCATTTTCGGCACGAACCTGCTGGACGACCCCGCGCAGTTCGACGGCTTCCATGCGCTGACCGGACTCAAGACCCACAAGCCGTGGGACTGCGTGGGCGAGGAGCGCGAGGCGATCACGCTGTTCAGCCTGCTGGCCCGCGATCCGCGCTGGCAAAACGCGGCAGTGGTGCGGCAAATGGCTGGCGAACTGGGCGAATTCGCCGCCGACGCCGATGCCGCGCTGGCCGATTTCATGACGCCGCACTGGAGTGACAGCCTGCCGCCTACGTTTGAGCAGGCGCTGCGATCCTATGCCGCTTGAGGCTGCTTCCATCGCCCTGTGGGGCTTTGGCCGCGAAGGGCGCGCCAGTTACGATTTTCTGCGTGAACGGCGCGCCGATGTGCCCATCACCGTGCTGGGCGACGATCCGGCACCGCCAGCCGACCTGCCCGCCGATTGCGCCTATATCGGCGGCCCGGCCAGCGATGCGGCGGTGGCGGCGGGTCAGTTTGCGCTGGTGGTGAAAAGCCCCGGCATATCCATCGTGCGCCCGGCAATCGCGGCGGCCAAGGCAGCGGGCACCCGCTTCACATCCGGCACCAACCTGTGGTTCGAACATCGCCGTCGGGGGATCGTGCTGGGGTTCACCGGCACCAAGGGCAAAAGCACCATGGCCACGCTGGCCACCTGCCTGATCGGCAATGCGGGCAAGGATGTGCGCCTGCTGGGCAATACCGGAACGCCTGCCCTGTCACAGCAAGGCGGGGCCGATGCCACGGTGCTGGAATTGTCGAGCTATCAACTGGCAGATCTGGCCCATGCGCCCGATTTTGGGGCGATCAACAACCTGTTTCCCGAGCATGTGCCATGGCACGGCAGCCTGGAACGTTATTATTCCGACAAACTGCGGCTGGCCACGCTGGACCCGGCCATGCCGCTGGTGGCCAACCGCGCGGCGGACGAGCTGGCGGCGCGGCTGGTCGGGCGCGGGAATGTGACCTGGGCCAATACGCCGGAAAGCTTTGCGGTTGATGGGGACGGCCTTACCTATCGCGGCCAGCCGGTGCGCGTGACTGGCCCCTGCCCCGAAGGCCAGCACAATCTGACCAATCTGGCGGTGGCCGCCGCGCTGGTCCACCGGGCAGGCCTGCTGGCCGATCCGCTGCATCTGGACCTGACCGGCTTTGCCATGCTGCCGCATCGCCAGCAGGTGTGGCTGGCGCCGGACCGCACGCTGGTGGTGGACGATTCGATCTCCACCGTGCCGCAGGCCACCCTTGCCGCGCTGGACCGCTTTGCCGACCGCCGCGTGCACCTGATCCTGGGCGGCAGCGACCGGGGGCAGGACTATACCGCGCTGATCGCCATCCTGCCCGCGCGGCGCATGGGCGGCATCTATCTGTTGCCCGATACCGGCCATGTGCTGGCTCCTGTTCTGGCCGAAGTGGTGCCGCAATTGCCCGCCGTTGTCTGCGCCGATCTGGCGGACGCGGTAAGCGAAGCAGCTGCGGGTATGCAGCCGGGCGATTGCCTGCTGCTCTCGCCCGGCGCGCCCAGCTTCACCCAGTTCGCCAATTTCGAAGAACGTGGGAGGCAGTTTGTGGCCTTGTGCGGGCAACACTGGAGGCTGTTGCCGCCCCGGACAGAGGCGTCCGGTGGGTAAGGCAACTGCCGTCGATACCGCCCTCGCCCGGTTGGTGATTGCCCCCAGCAAGCGCGGCATGGCCGACCTGGCCGGCGAATTGCGCCCCGACCTGTTCACGGCCGCAGCCGCCGCCCTGCTCGATTGTGAACGGCAAATCGCGGTCGGCACCGGCTTTCCGATTGCGGGCGAGCCAGAGACCGATGGGCCGCCGGGGGCAATCTGCCTGCTGGATGCGCTGCTGACGCTGGGCAAGCAGGCCAGTTTTGCCAGCTGGGCCAGCCTCAATGCGCAAGTTGCCACTCAGCGCCCAAACTATCGCTACATCGCCGTGCCGCAGGATGGCATGCACCCGCCTGACACGCTGTTCGATCACGCCCTGGTTGCCATCGAGGTTTGCGCCCGTACCGCTGATGGTTCTTATCGCAACATGCGCCATGCCGACATTTCCGCCCACGCCCCGCGATTCGAGAATGTGTTCGGCACCCGTGCATTGGTGGCCGTGGGCGATGGTGGCAACGAACTGGGCATGGGCGGCCTGTCACCGACGTTCTATGACCGCTGGAACCTGACCGCGCCGATTTCCACAGCCGATCACCTGCTGCCCGGAGCCACCAGCAATTTTGCCGCCTATGCCCTTGTCGCAGCACTGGCGAAAATCACCGGCAAACCGCTGCTGCCGCCGGTGCCCGCGCATCTGGCCATGATCGGGCAACTGGTGGCGCTTGGCTTCGTTGATGGCGTGTCGGGAAAGAATGTGGCGCAGGTCGACGGCCTGCCACTTGCGCAGACGGGCCAACTTCTGGAAGAACTCCATCGCCTGTGATGGCATCCTTTGGGGGGAATACGTCTTATGACAGCTACCGCTGCGGCCGCAACGCTGAGCGCACCGTTGTGGACCGACCAGATTTCGGCATGGTCCGCATTTGCGGCCGCCATCATCGCGGCAATCTCGGCCGGGATCGTGCTGTCCCAGTTGCGCAAGTTGAACGACCAGCTCAAGCGCGAGACTCAGGCCTTCAACCACCAGACCAAGTCGCACGAAGCGCAGATGTTGCTGAGCCTGTCCGAAAAATGGTCGGCCATACTGCCAGCCCGCTATGCGATGATGCAGTTCCTTGAGGACCACAATAACCTTACCGCGTTTATCGGCACGCCTGCCAACCCCCGCAAGGCCAGCGATTTCTTCGGGCAGGAGCGGTGGTGCAGCCCGGACAAGGGTTTGCGCTGCGTGCTCAATTTCTACGAAACGCTGGGGCTGCTGATCAGGCAGGAATACATCAGCGCGCAGGATGCCTTCGTACTGGTTAGCGTGGACAGCTTTCCCGCCGCCGGTACCAATGGAATGGACTGCGAAAAGGGTTCGTTCTTCACGCTCGTGCAGCCAGTGCTGGCTTATCTGCGGCAGCATTACCGGGCGGACATGTACGTGTGGTACGATCAATACCTGTTGCCCCTGTACTGTCGCCACACTCTGTTCCTGCCGACCACCGCGGAAGTGGACTATCTTATTGAGAACAACTCGCAATAACCTGCATTTTTTCCATCCGCCCTTTTCTTGATCCGGCGCATGGTTTAACTGGCGCGCGAATGCTTCAAGGCAATCGACTCCGGGGGGTCCGGAGGCTTTGCCAGCCCACTGCATGGATCACAGCGGTTGAACTACGAACATATCTTCGATCAGGCGATTGACCGGCTGCACTCCGAGGGGCGCTATCGCGTTTTCATCGACATCCTGCGCAACAAGGGCGCCTATCCCAACGCGCGCTGTTTTGCCGGGCACAACGGCCCCAAGCCGATCACCGTGTGGTGCAGCAACGATTACCTGGCCATGGGCCAGCACCCCAAGGTGATCGCGGCGATGGAAGAGGCGCTGCACGATGTCGGCGCCGGTTCGGGCGGCACCCGCAACATTGGCGGCAACACCCATTACCATATCCAGCTAGAAGACGAACTGGCCGACCTGCACGGCAAGGAAGCAGCGCTGCTGTTCACCAGCGGCTATGTCTCCAACGATGCGACGCTGTCCACCCTGGCCCGCCTGCTGCCCGGCTGCGTGATCTTCTCGGACGAGCTGAACCATGCCAGCATGATTGCCGGCATCCGCAATTCCGGCTGCGAAAAGCGCATCTGGCGGCACAACGATGTGGCGCATCTGGAAGAACTGCTGGCGGCGGAAGACCCCAGCGTGCCCAAGCTGATCGCGTTTGAAAGCGTCTATTCGATGGATGGCGATGTCGCCCCCATCCACGCCATCTGCGACCTGGCCGAGAAGTACAACGCGCTGACTTATATCGACGAGGTCCACGCAGTGGGCATGTATGGCAAGCGCGGCGGCGGCATTTCGGAACGCGACGAGGCAGCCGACCGGATTGACCTGATCGAAGGCACGCTGGGCAAGGCGTTCGGCGTGATGGGCGGCTATGTCGCGGCCAGCCGCAAGGTGATCGACTGCATCCGCAGCTATGCCCCCGGCTTCATCTTCACCACCTCGCTCAGTCCCGTGCTGGTGGCAGGCGTACTCGCCAGCGTGCGGCATTTGAAGGCGAGCAGTGTTGAGCGTGACGGCCAGCAGGCCGCTGCCGCCACGCTGAAGCGCCTGTTCCGTGATGCCGGCCTGCCGGTGATGGACAGCACCACTCACATCGTGCCCTTGATGGTGGGCGATCCGGTGCGCGCCAAGAAGATCAGCGATATCCTGCTGGCCGAATACGGCGTCTATGTGCAGCCGATCAATTTCCCCACCGTTCCGCGCGGCACCGAGCGGCTGCGGTTCACGCCCGGCCCGGCGCACACCGAAGAGATGATGGTGGACCTGGCCCAGGCCCTGGTCGAGATCTGGGACCGGATGGAACTGGAACTGAAAAAGGCCGCCTGACGCGCCGGTCGCGCGATGGCAGCAAGTGCTTGCAAAGACGGAAGCTGAACTTCCGCACGATATCAAGGGGAGAGCACGAATGGCCGAAGACTGGGCAGCAAACGTCAGAACCTACGCGCCGGACGCAGATGACAGCGTGATCGCCGGGATCGTGCGCCATTGCGGCATTGCCTTGCGCAAGCGCGATTCCTCGTTGGTCTCGATGAGCGATGCGAAGGAAACCGCGCGGGTGCGAGACGTCTTTCTGAAGAAGAAGCTGGCCCTGACCGAGGCTGACGAAGTGCTGGACGCCGCCATTGCCGCCGTGGGCGACGTGATGCGCGGCGAAAACTTCAAGAACCGCGTCACCGTCTATTATCTGCTGGCCGACCGGTTCGGCAAACTGGACCTGTTCCGCAAGGCACCCGCGACCGCCAAGGCATCCGCAGCGGCCGTTGCCGCACCGCTGATGAGCGCCCCCGCCACGGGGGCCAAGCGTAAGGCGGCCCCGGCGAAGAAGTCCACCGCCTCTGCGGCCAAGGCTGGCCCGGCCAAGGCTGGCCCGGCCAAGGCCGCCCCGGCCAAGGCCGCATCCGTCACGACGAAGAAGGCTGCGCCGAAAAAGGCTCCCAAGACTGCGGCAACCGGCACGGCGCAGGGGCTGGCCGACCTGGGCACCGATCACGCCCTGGGCGACACGCTGGCCAGCGTGGGCCACGGGGCAGGCGCTGTCGCCGGAGCGGTAGCGGGGGCTTTTGCCGGCACCGGCATCGGCGCGGGCGCGGTGGCTGGCGGCGAAGCGGCCGAACTGGCGACCGAGGAAGTCGCGCCCAGCCATGCCGAACGCGCGCCTGACCTGGCCCAACCCGCTCAGCCCATGGTTAGCAACCTACAGCCCGCCAGCACCACTGCCGATGGCTCCAGCGGGTTCTGGAAAGGCCTGTTCTGGCTGTTGCTGGCGCTGATCGTCATTGGCCTGGTGTGGTTCGTGTTTACGCGCACCACTTGACGCCACCGCGCGATTGCGGGCGGGCGCCAAGCCGCTAATGTCGCGCATCCAACCAGGTGGGAGAGTGCGCGGATGAAAGTTGCAGTGTTGGGCGCCAGCGGGCGCGCCGGGTCGGAAATCGTCAAGGAACTGGCGGCGCGCGGGCACCAGGTGACCGGTGTGGCGCGCAAGCCGGAAGCCATTCCCGCCGTGCCCGGCGTTACCGCGATCGGTGCTGACGCGGACGAGCCTGCGGCCATTGCCAAGACCGTGGCCGGGCACGATGTGGTCGTCAGCGCCCTGCCCTTCGCGGTCACGGCGGCCACGATCACCGCAGCAATGCATCAGGCGGGTGTTACCCGTCTCCTCGTCACCGGCGGCGCGGCCAGCCTGAAGGACGAGAACGACGTGCGCTATATCGACCGGCCCGACTTCCCCGAAATCTGGCGCAACGGCGCGCAGGGCGGGATCGACTTCTTCTATGCGCTGAAGGAAGATCCCGTGCTGGACTGGGTGTTCTTCAGCCCGGCGTTCAACTTTGTGGAAGGGCCGCGCACCGGCAGCTTCCGGCTGGGCAAGGAACACCTGATAAAGGACGCGAGCGGCGACAGCCGCATCACCTTTGCCGACTATGCCATCGCCATGGCCGACGAGGCGGAAAGCCACGCCCACAGCCGCGAGCGGTTCACCATCGGCTATTGAACGCCGGGCTCAGCGCCACTGGCCGCAGGCCGGTTCGCCCAGGTTGCCGTCGCTGAAGCGCGCCACGGTGCAGGTCCGCACCGCATTGCCCGATGTCTGGATGAAGGCGAGCTGGTAAGTGTTCTCGCTCACCACCACGACATCAGCGCCGCCACAATAGCCCTGCTGCGCGGCAACCCCGGTCACCCCCACCGACGCTGTGGCGGCCAGCGCCAGCGGCACGGCCACGGCATAAGTCATGATCTTGCGGTACATGTGATCCCCCTTGAATGAAGGGGACATCATGCACCCGAAGGGTGGCGGCGCAAAATGCTATCGCAGGCTGGCAACGGTGCCCAAGAGCGCGGGCGCGGCTTACCGCAGCGCCGTTGTCGTCAGTCGCGGCAATAGCCCTCGCCTGCCCGCACCGTCAGGCAATCTTGCTTGCCGTCGAGATGCTTGAGGCCGGTTGCCGCGCCGTCGGTGTCGTCCAGGGTCAGCGTCTCGCCGTCTCGCTCGAAGGTGATGCCCCCGGCAGTGCCTACGCCGGTGAAGGTGCCGCTGTGGTCGAGATCCCACTGCATCTCCAGATTGTAAGTGCCATCGCCAGCGGTCTGCACATCCAGATACATGCCTTCCACGCCGGTCCACCGTCCGATCCAGCCGTCATAGCTGTAGAACTCCGGCAGCGGGCCTTCCTGCACAGCTTCTGGCGCTTCGCTCGCCATGGGGGCCGATGTCGCGCTGTCGCTGGCTACATCGGCCGAACAGGCGGCCAGACCCAGCGCGACCAGTGCCGCGGCGGCAATGGCGGTTGGCTTCATGGCGTAAGTCTCCCTCGCCCCGTCTGCGGGGTCAGCGCAGCGAAACGACATTGTCCGACACGCGCGGGTCCTTGCGGTCGCCGCGATAGAGGCTGGCCATCGGCTCGTCCTCCACCACAAAGGCGCTGGTGGCGCCAAAACCGTTGAACCGCGTGGTCATGGCTGCGCCATAAGCGCCCAGCATGCCGATCTCGATGAAGTCGCCCGACTGCACGTCCTCGGGCAAGGGGAACGGACCCTTCATGTAATCCATGTCGTCGCAGGTCGGGCCGA
>Ga0114940_10001097_pt1 | contig 10481 bp, 7 predicted proteins | sample ColdCreekSource_FD_87195 | JGI IMG/M metagenome (GOLD analysis project Ga0114940, IMG submission 87195) | Groundwater microbial communities from Cold Creek, Nevada to study Microbial Dark Matter (Phase II) - Cold Creek Source | ecosystem: Environmental > Aquatic > Deep subsurface > Groundwater ...
CGTCGAAGTCGATGTCTTCGGAGTACCGCACGCTGCCGAAGTAGAAGCGGAGATTGCAGCCGCCCTTGAGGGCGATCAGCGCCTTATCATCGCCTTTGGCGACGAGCGCTCGAAGAAATGCGAGGTGAAACACCTCGACGTTTTGTCGCGGCGAGAGGCGCACTGTTTATGAATACGAAATATTGCCGCCCACGTCAATCTTACGCAATCATGATGTGGCTAACGAACGCGTGCATCGCCGGCAGCGCGCGCATATCGTTGGCGCAATGCAGCGGGACTCGACCGTCGACAGCGATGTAGAGCACGGCGATCGACCGCACGGTCGGCCCGTGCCCGGGCTGCTCGTGCTGCTCGAGTCGGGGCAACCTGCGGCGATTCCGCTGCCGCTGCTGCCGCCGCCGTCACAACCGCTGGAGCTCGGGCGCGGCATGCCCGGCGGGCGGTTCGAGCACGACGATCAGATCTCGCGCGCGCACGCGACGGTGTCGCTCGAGCACAACGGCGTACGGGTCACCGACCTCGGCAGTCGCAATGGCACCTTCGTGGACGGGGCTCGACTCGGCGCGCCGGTGCTGCACGAGCTGCCGTTCGTGTTGCGCATCGGGCGCAGCGTGTTGTGGGCGGTACCCGACGTTCGGCCGTTCGCGCTCGTCGAGCGCGGCCGCGAGTACGCCGAGGGGCCGGTGCTCGGTGGCCTCATGAGCCGCGCGTTCGGCGAGATCGCGCTTGCGGCGAAGGCCGGCGACACGCTGCTCATCACCGGCGAGAGCGGCTCGGGCAAAGAGCTCGCGGCGCGCGTGTTCCACGCTGCCGGTCGCAGCGGCGATGCGCCGTTCGTCGCCGTCAACTGCGCAGCGATTCCCGAGGGCTTGGCCGAGCGGTTGTTGTTCGGAGCCAAGCGCGGCGCGTACTCGGGTGCGGTCGACGCCGATGGTTACGTGCAGCAAGCCCACGGCGGCACGCTGTTCCTCGACGAGGTCGCGGAGCTCGACGCGCAAGTGCAAGCGAAGCTGTTGCGCGTGCTGGAGAGCCGGCAGGTGCTCGCGCTCGGGGCGACCAAGGCGCAGGCGGTCGAGATTCGAATCTGCGCGGCGAGCCACAAGCGCCTGCGCGATCAAGTCGCGGCGGGCAGCTTCCGCGCGGACCTGTATTACCGCATCGGCCGGCCGGAGGTCGCGATCGCTCCGCTACGCGAGCGCCTCGACGAGATCCCGTGGCTCGCGCAGCGCGCGCTGCGGCAGGTCTCGCCGGAGCTGGTCGCCTCCGCAGGCTTGATCGAGCGCTGCGCGCTGCTGCCGTGGCCCGGCAACGTGCGTGAGCTGCTGCGCGAGCTGCGCGGCGCAGCCGTAGCGGCACAGGCGCAAGGCAGCACGCTCGTGCAGGCTGAGCACCTCTCGGCCGACGCGGGCAGCGCGCTCGCGCTGCCGTCCGAGCCAGCGCCGGTGCGCGAACAGGATGTCGACGACGCCGCGGTCGAGCGCGCGCTCGCCGAGCACGCCGGCAACGTCACCGCCGCCGCACGCGCGCTCGGTCTGCATCGCAACCAGCTCCGGCGGCGCATCGCGAAGCGCTGATCACAAGCGCGCTGCGCGAAGGTCGACGCGCATTGCTTCGTCGCCGCGCACCACCTCGACCTCGATCGTGCCGGAGCGTTCGAGCGAGATCGGCTTGATCGGGTTGACCTGGTCCGGCAGATGGCCCTCGCCGACGCATGCGCCCTGCGCGGTCGGCTCGGTGTCCGGCCCGTCGTGCGTAACGATCAAGCCCACCGTCCCGCACTCGGCTTTCGCTTCGTACAAGCCGGCGAGCGTGTCGTCGCGCACTCGCTCGGCGCGGACGAGCGCGCGCTCACCGTCGGCGGTAAGCTCGGCTTCGAGCACGCCGTCCACGAGTGAGCCTTCGAGCTCCAGCTCGTCCGAGCTGAAGCTGAAGTCACCGTCCGCGTCGAGCTCCGCCCGCACCCAATGCGTGGCCGAAGCGAAGCTGCTCGCGCCGCCGCACAAGAACAGGCGCAGCCGCGTGTCGTCGGCGAGCGCGCCCACGCGCACGTCGCTGCCTTCGACCTCGCCGACCAGGACGTCGTGCGCTCGCCCGGCGTCGAGCTCGGCGAGGCCTTCCTCGTTCGACTTAACTTCTGCGGCGCAGCCGAGGGCCGTGACGAGCGCGATCGCTATCGCGAACCGTGCGAGATGTTGCGCCATGGCGAGTGCTGCGTGCTGTAGCACGGCCCGAGCGCTGCGGCGCAATCCCGTCTCACAACGCCACGGTGGTGGTAAAGACCGCCGCTGAGTCGTAGCGTTGCCCGCGCCGTGACCACGCGAGCAGGAGAGCTCTTCGACGGGCGCTTTCGGATCGAGACCCAAGCCGGTGAGGGCGCGATGGGCGTGGTCTTGCGCGCGCTGGACCTCACGACCGGGGAGCCGGTCGCGGTCAAGATCATGCGCCTCGACCGCGCGCACCACGAGCGCTTCGCACGCGAGGCCGAAGCGCTCGCCCGCGTGCGTAGCGAAGGTGTCGTGCGCTACGTTCACCACGGCGTCGATCGGCAGGCCAGGCCGTACCTCGCGATGCAGTGGATCGACGGCCCGAGCCTCGATCAACGGCTCGAGCAGGGCGGCCTGCAAGCGCTCGACGCGCTGCGCTTGGCCGAGCGCCTGGCGCGCGCTCTGCACGAGGTGCACGCGGCCGGGATCGTCCATCGCGATCTGAAGCCGAGCAACATCATGCTGCCGCGCGGCGCGCTCTCGGAAGCGCGCATCATGGACTTCGGCATCGCCAAGCTGGGCGGTGAACGCACGGCGCTCACTACGGCGAGTGGTCAGCTCGGAACGCCGCGCTACATGGCGCCCGAGCAAATCCGCGATCCGTCCGCGGTCGACGGCCGCGCGGATGTGTTCGCGCTCGGCTGCGTGTTGTTCGAGTGCCTGACCGGTGTGCCCGCGTTCGGAGCCGACGATCCGATCGCGGTGATCGCGCAGATCTTGTTTCAACCCGCGCCGGAGCCGAGCGCGCTGTGGCCCGGCTTGCCGGACGCGATCGATCGCTTGTTCGAGACGCTGCTCGCGCGCGAGCGCAGCGCGCGGCCCAGCGCGCTCGAGCTGGCGCAGGCGCTCGCGCGCTTGATGCAATCGCCGCTCGAGCTCTTTGCCGTGGCGCTGCCAGTCGCTCCCGCGCTGCGTTCGCCGATCGATGCCGCACGCACGGATCGCACCGCCGCGGCGAGCGAGCCACCGCTGCGCTTGTCGAGCGAGCGGCTGTCCGCGCCCGAGCTCGAGGCGCTGCTCGACGTGACCCGCGTAGAGGGTGTGCTGATCGGTCGCGAGCGCGAGCTGGCCGTCGCAGAGGCGCAGCTCGCCCAGGGCGCTCCCGTCGCATTGTGGGGCAGCGCCGGCGTCGGCAAGACGCGGCTCGCGCTGGAGCTGCTGCGCAACGCGCCCGAGCCATGCGCCCGGCTGTTCGTCGATCTGTCGTTCGCCGGGAGCACCGAGGACGCCGTGCGCAGCGTGGCCGAGCACGCGGGGCTCACGCTGCCGCCGACCGAGCGGCCGGAGCTCGTGCTGAGCGCGCTGCTCGGGAAGCTCGGGCGCGTGCTGCTCGTGCTCGACCGCGTCGAGTCGCTCGCCGGTTCGATCGAGCCGCTGGTCCGGCTGCTGCGCGATCGCGGGCCGCGGCTGCAGTTGATCGTGACCTCGCGGCTCCGGCTGCGGCTGCCCTCGGCGATCGAGCTGTCGGGACTGTCGAGCGAACCGCCCATGAACGCAGCGCCGCGCCTTTCGCCCGCTGCGACCTTCCTCCACGCACGCGCGCGCGAGGCGTTGCCCGGGCTGCCTGCGATCGAGCAGCTCTCGCCGGAGAGCGCCGCCGCGCTCGAACGCGTGGCGAGCGCGCTCGAAGGCAACCCGCTCGCGCTCGAGCTGGCGGCCGCGCGCGCTTCGGTGCTCGGGATCGACGGCTTGCTGGCGCGCGTCTCGCGCCCGATGACGATGTTTTCGGAGCTGCCGGGAGATCCGATCCGCGACGCGCTGGAGTGGTCGTTCGGCGAGCTCGATCCGCACGCGCACAGCGTGCTCCTGCAATGCGCGCAGTTTCGCGGCGGCTTCGACCTGCGGTCGGCCGAGGCGGTGGTCGCGCTCGCACCGGACGCTCCGCCGCTCGCTGCGTCGCTGCAGCGCTTGCGCGAGCACTCGCTGTTGAGCGGGCGCGCGAGCGGCGCCGACGGGCACGTTCGGCTTTCGTTGCCCTCGACGGTGCGCGAGCTCGCGCTCGAGCGCTGCGCGGCGCCGGCCACGCCTGACCCGTTGCTCGCGAGCGCGCCCGTGCGTCACATGCGCCACTTCGCGGCACAGGCTGGCGAGCTGCTCGCCCAGCCCGGTACCCGCGAGCTGCGCGCGCTCTTCGCGCTCGAGCAGCACAACGCGCTCGCCGCGCTGCGCCATGCGCTCCATGGACCCGTGGTGGAGCTGGCCGCCGCATTCGCGCTGTTGCGCGCGCTCGAGCCGGTGCTGCTCGCTCGCGGTCCCGCTGGCGAGCTCGCCGTGCTGCTCGATCGCGCGCTCGAGCTGGCGGGCGATAGCTCGGAGCCAGCGCCGCAAGCAGTGCAGCTCAGCGTGCGCCAGCTGCGCGCCCGGCTGCTCGCGCCCAGGGGCATGATCGAGCGTGCAACGTCCGAGCTGCGGATAGTGATCGAGGGTGCTCGCGCGCTCGGCGCGGTGCCGCTGGAAGCGGGCGCACGGCTCGACCTCGGCGTCGCCCATCACTTCGCGCGCGAGCTCGACCTCGCACGCGCGCAGTACCAGCACGCGCTCGCGCTGCTCGCGCAGGCCGACGATGCGGTCAGCGAAGCGCGCTGCATCGGTAACCTCGCGGCGATCGCCCACGATCGCGGCGAGCTGCAGCCGGCGCTCGCGGACTACCGCCGCGCGATCGCGCTCTTGGAAGACACGAGCGAGCCGCGGCTGCTCGCGAACTTCTGGGGCAACCGCGCGCTGTGCGAGCACGAGCTCGAGCAACCCGCGCTCGCCGCCGAGTCGTATCAGCGAGCGCTCGCGCTGCTCGAGCCGCTGGGCGACGCGCGCTTGCTCGGCATCGTGCTCTCGAACTACGGCACGCTGGTGTTGGAGCAAGCCGGTGCACCGGCCGCTCTGGCCCTTCAACAGCGCGCGTGCGCACTGCTGCAAGGCGCGGGCGATCCTCGGTCGGACGCGCTGGCTCGCGGTCGGCGGGCGGTCGTGCACGCACAGCTCGATCAGAGTGAAGAAGCAGAGCGCGACTGCGCGTTCGCCGAGCGGGCGCTGCGGCGCGATCCGGTCGGCGTCGAGGTGATTGCGCTCTTGCGTGGCTTCCTCGAGCTGGCGCACGCTCGGCGCGCGCTGCGGACGGGCTCGAGCATGCTCGCTAAAGCGGAATGTGCCGCTGCCGCGCAGCGACTCGCGCGCGCGACAGCCGGAGATCATTGCGACGATCTCCGGCTGTACGCGCGCTTGCTCGCGCCAGCGCTCGCAAGCGTCAATCATGGGCTCACGGCGCAGCGGTGAACGAAGTCGGGCACAGCTGGCCACCCGCCGCGCCCGGCGCGGGAATCGCGGGCGCTTCGGTCGTCTCATCGATCGACAACAAGAACTGCACCAGCTGATCGACCTGGCGCTGCACGACCTTCGGATCGGTCTCGGCCAGGAAGTTCGGCGCGAGCGAGCGGTGGTGGGTCTCGAAGGTGCTCGCGAGCAGCGCCTCCAGCGTGCGCGCGTTGCCGGCGTGCAGGTACGGCGCGCCGGTGCCCAGGCCCAGCAGCGAAGGCGGGTTGAAGCCGGCACCTTCACCTTGCGGGTTGCCGTCGCCTTGCGCGAGCGTGGTCATGTCCACGCGCAGCTCGGCGATGCCGACACCGGGCTCAGCGACGTTGAACGTGCCGACCGGTCGCACCGCACACATGATTTGGTCGAACGCCGCGGCGTTGCCACCGGCAAAGCGCAGCGTTGGTTTGCGGGCACCTTCGCGGGCAAGAGCGCGCTCGGAAAGCCTGCCGGAATCGTGAACGGCGTCGTGAACAGCTGGGCGTTGGTCGCGATGTTCGGATCGTAGAACAACGTCGAGACCGTCCACTTCGCGCCGCTATGGCAGCCCGCGCACGCGCCGTACTCGGCGAACAGCTCGCGACCCTTTTCGACCGCGTCCGGATCGAGGCCGACCGGAGCGCGCGGCGAGCGCAGCGTTTGCATGTAGCGCTTGATCTGCTCCCAGTCGCGTAGCTGCGGCGGCGCGTCGAAGCCGAGCGGGTTGCTCGGGTCGCTCGCCTTTGCGGCCGACCCGTTGAGGCCGGCGTGGCCCAAGCCCGCGATATCGATCCGGTCGCCAGTCGAAGGTGGCGCGCTCAACGCCGAGACGATCGCACCGACGCCGCCCGAGACGCCGCGCGTGTTCAGCTCGAAGTCGTCGACCTCGTCGAAGATCGCGGTCCAGTTGAAGATGCGCTGGTCGCCGTGATCGTTCGACGCGAAGCTGCCGTCGAGGCTGATCGATTGGCGCGGGCCGCGCGGGAAGTACCACGTGACGTTGTCGGTCAAGCCGTCGCCGTGACACGACTGGCACGCGCCCCAGCCCTGGCCGCGCAGCGACCAGCGCGCAAGGCCGGTGTTGAAGAAACGCTTGCCCTGCAAGATGTCATCTTCGTCCGAGCCCGCGGCGGGGAGCGAGCTGGTCTGCGCCAGCACCGGATCCATTCCCTGGAGCGCGACGCTCTGCGTGTTGAAGTCGATCAAGCTCGCGTTGCGCGTCACCTCGTTCGCGACCAGCGCGCGCTTCTTGTTGAGGTGGCCGATGGCCATGCCGACCGGGCTCTTGCCGGTGGGCGCGAGGTTGATGAACAACTGGGTGGACGAGCCAACGGCGTGCACACGCCCGGTGTCCGCGTCCAGCTCGACCCGGAACGCCGCGTCGCTGCCCGATGCCGTCAAGTACGCGACCGTCGTCCCCGGCACGAACGCAATGTCGTTGGCGAACAGCGGGAAACGCTGCGCGCCCACCGCCGTGCCGCTCGTCTGGTACAGCGCCGCAAAGCTCGCGTTCAGGTTGGTCGCGCTATCAGGCACTTCATGGCCGGTGCGGGTGTCGATCACCGACAGCACTGGCGCGGTCGTGGTCTTGACGCTCGCGACGTCGACACACACCGAGCTCGCCGCGCCCGCGAACGGCAGCGCGCATACCGGCTCGACCAGGTTCAGCGCGCTGCAGTCCGCGACCGCCGTGCATGCCGTGGTCGTGACCTTGGCGCCGAGCGGCCCCTCGGGCGAAGCGCACACCGACACGACGTACGCGAACGGCCCGTTCAAGCCGATCGCTTGCAGCTGATTGGGATAGCAACCGGCGGCTTGGCCCTTGTCGTCCTTGAAACCGATGTCGCCCAGCGCACCGAGCTTGATCGTTTTGACCGACGCATCGCTGAGCGCGACGCTGTAGACCAAGCCGACCTTGCGGGTGTCGGCGTTGCTGCCGTCCGCGAGCTCGGCCTCGACCTGCTGGCCGAAGAACTCGGTTACGTACAGGCTCTCGTCGCCGTCGTCTGCGTCGAGGTCATTGCTGACCACGAGCGAACGCGGATGCGCGAGCGCAGGTCGCGATGAGACCTCACCGAGCAATCCCGTCTCGACCAGCGCCGCGTTGAGATCGAAGCTGCGCAACACCTTCATCTTCGCCGTATCGATCTCGTCGACCGTGCCCTCGTTCCAGTTCGCCACGTACGCGTATGCGCCGGTCGGGCTGAGCGCGACCGCGGTCGGCTCCGAGCCTAACGCGACCGTGCCGGCGAGCTCGGGCATGCCCTTGAGGCCTCCGATGCGCACGAGCTTCTGATCGTTGCGCAGCACGACGTACGCATATTCAACGGCCGGATCGATCGCGACCTGCCACGGCTCCGAGCCTTCACCGACGGCCAGCTCGGCGACCAGCGTAAGGCTCGGCTCTTCGCCACCCAGCTTGAGCACGCTCACCGACCCCTGATCGCGATTGACCACCACCGCTAAAGAGTCGTCCTGCGCGATCGCTACCGCCGCACCGCGACCGGGAAGCGCGGAGAGCGTGACCTCGTGCTCATCGGGCGGCGGCTGCGGCTCCTCGTCGGCGCCTGCGTCTTCGTCTTCATCGACGATCACCGGCTTGCCGGCGTCGGGGCGCGGTGCTTGCTCATCCGGCGGGTAGTAGTCGTCGTCGGACGCTGCGGCGTCCGGCGCGTCTGACTTTGGATCGCACGCGATCAAGCCGGCACATGCCAGCGCGCACGCGATCAAGGCCGAAGGGATCTGCAGCCGCAACGCGGAGCGCGCACGCGCGACAGCAGGCGAATAGAGGAACGGGTGATCCATCGTGCCGCGCACATGAGCAACGTGCGTGCCCATGCGCTTTGCGGCGCAATTGGCGCGAAATCCCGCCTACTGAGGCCTGTGCAGCGGGCACGTGCCGGGCACGTGCCGGCACCGGAGTGCTGGAACCAAGGCCAGGCGTGCGATAGCGTCCGCGCCGCCTGCGTTGCCGTTGTCAGCACGGGCCATCGTCGGGGGGCAATGGCAATCCGGAGTGTTCAGCGCGGTCGTATCGCCTTGGCTTGTAAGTGCGCGCTCTTGATCGCGGTCGTCGCATCGGCGGGCCTGGCACGCGCGGACGACAGCAGCTTTGGTGCTCCCGGCCAGCGGATGCTTTTCGGAGACGTCGGCCTCGAGCTCGCGATCGGCGGCGGCAGCACCGTCGACGGCGATGTCACGGCTCACGATGTTGCCGTCAGCCTCGCGCCGGGATGGATGTCCTTCGTCGCGCGCAACCTGGCGTTGGGGGCCGCGCTGAACGCGACCTATGGCGACTATGGGATGGGCGCTTGGCCCTATACCGAGGTCGAGCTCGCTCTGGCCGCGGGCTTGGGCGTGAACGTTCCGCTGGCCGAGCGATGGAGCTTCTTTCCACGGCTGTGGGTTGGCGCCGGGCATATGGAGCGGCACTACGGCGGCCCGTCCGAGGCTGCGTTCGAGTACGTGCCACCCGTATTCGACGATGTACCCGCTTCTGCCATGCCGTCCGCGTCTACGATCTCCGGTTGGTTTGGAGTCGGTCGACTGTTGCTCGCGTTGCAGGCTCAGATCGCGCCGGCGATCTACATCGCTGCCGGTCCGCACGCGCGGTTGCGGCTTCCGTTCCATCGGGGGCCGGGCTTCTTTGCGGTCGGCTTGAGCGCGAGCCTCGGGGTGTTCTTTTGAGAACGGCGCTTCGAGCGCTGCTACGTCTCGTGACGCTCGGCAGCTTGTGCTGCGCGCACGCCACGAGCGCGCACGCAGATGAAGCCGCAAGCGAGCCGCTGGGCGCTCCCGGTCAGTGGCTGCTCGACGGAAGCTTGGGCGGCAGCTACGAGCTGCGCGGCATGCGACAGGACGGCGGGCAGCGCCCCACCTTCCATGATGTCGAGCGCCTCAGCATTTGGCTCGCCCCTGCAGCTCTACACTTCATCGCGCCGAGCTTCGCGCTGGGCGCGTCGTTGCTGATCACCAAGGATCACCAGTCGCGCAACGATGGGCTCGAGCTCGACGAGCTCGGCTACGGCGCCAACGTGTTGCTGGCCTATCACATACCTTTCACACCGCACGTGTTTTTGCTGCCTCGGCTGGCGTTGGGCGTTTCGTTCGTCGAAAAGAACCTGCGCATGCCGGTGATGAGCCCGTTCGGATTCGGAAACTTCGATCGCTACGCATACATCGCGAACCGCACCTATTACGCGGCGCTGGCCGGGGACCTCAGCGTCGTGCATGCCACGCTCTCGATCCCCTTTTCGGTCTCAGTCACCGAAGGCGTCTTCCTTGGCATCGGGCCATACGCGAGGGCTCGTTATGCGCTCGAGGGCGTGCTCACGGTGGGTGCTCCCGATTGGGAGGTGGCCTTTGGCGTCGAGTCCATCATCGGGACTTGGCTGTAGCCCGGAGACATCGAGAACACCGAAAAGGCGTTGCGGGGTACGGCGTGTGGGGACACGCTCGGCAGATGAACCGTCGCGCTTGGTTTCGTGGGTGGGGAGTGGGTGGCTTTGCGACCGCGCTTTGCTGCAGCCTCGCGCTGTCGGCGCTCGCATGCTCGCAGAGCGATGATGACGATGCCCCCGCGGATGGAGGCGCCGGCGGTATGACCGCAGGCGCGAGCGCCGGTGCTGCGGGCACGGGCGCCGGTGCTGCGGGCTCAAGCAGCGGTGGCAGCAGCGGCGCAAGCGCGGGCTCGGCAGGCACGAGTGCAGGTAGTGCCGGCACGAGCGCTGGCTCCGCGGGCACGAGCTCAGGCTCCGGCGGGGCCGGTGGCGGCGAGGCGGGCTCTGCGGGCGTCGCGCCGGACCCGGGCAGCTGTGCGGTCGGCGGTACCTACTATGAGAACGGCGCGAGCAATATTCCTGCTGAGGACGGCTGCAACACCTGCTCCTGTGGCGATGGCGTATTGGCCTGCACGCGGATCGCGTGCCCTCC
>Ga0114940_10001098_pt1 | contig 10471 bp, 3 predicted proteins | sample ColdCreekSource_FD_87195 | JGI IMG/M metagenome (GOLD analysis project Ga0114940, IMG submission 87195) | Groundwater microbial communities from Cold Creek, Nevada to study Microbial Dark Matter (Phase II) - Cold Creek Source | ecosystem: Environmental > Aquatic > Deep subsurface > Groundwater ...
GACGTTTCCGCGCTGTGCACCACTCCGGAGGATCTATGTCAGAAATAACTTCTTCCACCAACATTGCGTTCACGTGCAGTACCTGTCACAAGGAAGTCACGGCACCCGTGCGGAATATGGGTCAGAAAATGGCCTGCCCGCATTGCACTGCCGCGCTGCTGATACCGCAAAGCTCGGGAGAACAGGCCGCGCCCGAAATACGTTCGGTCGAAGCCGCCGTGACACAGCCGCAAATTGAACAACGCGTCTCGACGTACTCAGAACCCAAGCCCTTGGAAAGTTTGCCCGATCCGGAGTTCGCACAGGCTCCGCGTTCCGAGCAAAACATAGTCGCCGCTCCGGTGACCGCTGCGGGCGCACGGGTGGCCGCCGAGGCTCAGCGCCGCGCCGGGACCTCCGCAGGCAACCGCCGCGCCGTGCGCACTCCGAAGAAGTCTTCCAAACTGCCGCTGCTCGTGGCCACGGCGCTTATCGTGTTGAGCGTGGCCGGGTTTGCCGGAGTCCACATTTCACGCGACATGGCTCGCGCGAAGCTCCAAAAAGATGTGGACCAGGAAGCGCTGCAGGCGCAAACCGCTCTGGATAGCGGCGAGATCGACGAGGCCGCAAAACGGGCCTCTAACGCCCGGTCCATCTTGAAGGCTTCGCCCTACGAAGCGGACCTGGATGCGGACAAGAAGAAAGAATGGAAGGCCTGCTTTGAAAAAGTGGATGGGCTTCAGAAATCCATCGCTGAGATCGACCTTCTGCTGAAGGAGGCGGCCCGCGCACCTGCATCCGCGCGCGTGCAACTTGAGAAAAAGAAAGCGTTGTTCGACGACGGCAAGGGCGAGAACAAGCCTATCGTCAGCAAGATCGTCGTAGCACTGGATACGGTTGAAAAACTCGAACTCGCCCAGCAACTGGCCGGTTTGCGCAAGGACCTGGACGCTGCCGAGAAGCTGTACGCAGGCGGTCAAGTTGAAGAGGCGGTCAAGGCCGCCGATGCGGCCAACACCAAGCTTGCAGGCAACGATAAACTGCAAGACAAGGAGCTGCGCGCACGCATCGCAAAAATGCGCCGCAATGGAGAACGGCACAACGAGATACGCGGCGTGCGCACGGGAGCGGCGGAGGATTTCGAAAAAGCCGCCAAGCGCCTGGACGATCTGGCCAAGTCCCTCGATGCCGCCAAGCCTGACGACAAGCCCCTGGTCACGTACCTTGAATCGGCCCAACGCGAACTAAAAGAGGAAGCAGCCAAGGCCAAGCGCGTCACGCCCGAGGACCTCGAGTCGCTCAAGCAGCTCGCGGGCCTCCTGAGCCAGGGCGACACCGGCATCGAAGTAGGCGAGGCCACACCCGCCAAGGGCGTAAGGGTGAGTTACAACGACAACCCGTTCTGGCTCGTGGTTCAACGCCAGGGCGACAAGCGTATCTTGGTTGTGGAGACCGGCGGGCAGTCCTTCGAGATCCTCGAGCGTATGCTGGTCGAGCGAAATTCCGTCATACTACGCGCTGTGCAACACGTCGCGGCTGGAATGAAAGAGGCGCAGCTAAAGCCCGGCGCGCCGTGGACGCTGGTTCTCGCAGCCCCCGTGCCCTTCGCACGACGCAATGCCGGCGATAAAATCAATTTTTTCTACGCCGGGCAGCTTTACCAGGGCACCCCGACGGCCCAGGATCCTGAGCCGTTGAGAAAAGCCGTGGGGGATGCCGCGCGGGAACTCGAAAAAGCGCTGCTCGCCAACACCACCCTCGACCCGGAAATCCAAACCATTGCGGCCAAGGTGGCCGAAGGCGCGCACAAGCAACTCGATAAGAACGACCATCTGCCGTTGGGTTTCTGCCGGCAGGTACTTTTTGATCGCTACCTCGAAAAAAATCTTCCCGCCGCCGCGCAACTCAAACCGCAACTAGACTCCTACCACAAAGCCTACGCCGCCTTGATCGAACACCGCTGCATCTACTCCGGCACGTCCGACGGCGGCGATGAATTCGAGGCACTCATGTCGGCCTCCGGGAGTGCGCTGTTTCGCACCTACGACAAAGTCAGAGACGTCACGGTCTTCGGCATGGAGCACCCTTCCGAGGAACGTCCGCTGCTCTTCGTGCTCCAAGAATATAAAGGCCGACACGCGGCTTTCCCCGCTGCGCAAATGCCACTGGTCGTAAAGATGACGCATCCCGCCCTGGGCGTGGTGGCCTCCTGCGACATGACCTCGGGCAAGCTCGCCTACGAGGATCAGCGCTGGACGCAGGTCGCCGCTTTGACCACGCCTCGGCAACTGCCGCCCTTCTACGGCGAGCCGCAGTGGGCCTTCCCGCCGCATGTGGTCATGGTCGATCAATGGGCGCATGCCAAGGCGGTGATCACGCCTGCAGGCCGCGTAGATTTCCCACATTTCAGCCAGTTCGCCGACGTGAAACCGCGCCGCGAAGCGCAGGAGCAGTTCATCGATCAGGTAGCCAAGGCGTTTAATTCCACCGGCTACTTGAATCTCTATTACATTTACTTCCACCAATACACGCTGGACAGTCCGGCCACCTCGGCCAAACACCTGCTCGGCAGCAAGAGTCGTTGCGGCGACATCCATCAGACCATCTATGAATCGCTCGATCGCGAGCTGGCCAACCGGCACCTCGGCGACTGCGATGACTTAGCCGAACTATTCCAGGTCATCACCGAACGACAAGGCAAGCTCAGTTTTGTCATGGCGCTGCCAGGGCACGCAGCCTGCGGTTGGGTGGATAAACTGGACAACGGCCATTACCTGATGCAGTTCCTGCAGACCGGCCCGCCCCTGCAAGTCGAAGGCGCTGACCTGGACAAGGTCATCGAGGTCGGCTCGCGCTTGCACGACACCGATCGGACTATGCGCTTCGATCCCAAAAGCATGGGTTTCCTGTTCCGCTTCGCGGGTGAACCTACGCGCACGCCCTACTGGCTCTCCACGCGTATGTTCGTCGATAAACAGTACGCCGAGACCATGGAACGCGTGCAGGGATATTGGCACTTCCATTTCTACGCGCTGGGCATCCAGACGATGGAAGACATGATCGGCAAGGGCGACCGCGTGCCGGAGAACTGCACCGAACTGGCCGGACTTTACGGCCAAGTGCGCGAAACGAAGAAGGCCGTTAACTGGATCGGCGCAGCGCTCAAGCAACTTGGCCCCGACGACATCCTGACGCGCAGCAATGAGCTGTTGCGTATGGCTCAGTATTATAAGCGCGATGGGGACGACGCGGCCGCCTACGAGACCCTTAAGCCGGTGCAGGCAGAACTAAAGCGCCTCCTGCAGCTCCGCAACCCACGCGAATACCAGCGCTTCATCAATTCGCGCATGGAACTGTCCGCCCTCCTGACCAGCATCAAGCAACCCTGGGAAGCGTATGAACTCATTGAACGTGACGCGGAGCTATTCAAACAGCAACCGCCCCGCGCACCGTTTAGTCATGGCGGGGTGCTGACCGTCATTTACGAGAAGATGCTAGAGCAAGTCGCGGAAGGCAAAACGCTCTCGATCGTGGAACAGGCTATGCAATCGCGCTGCGAAAAGACCCTGGAGTGGTATTTCTCGCGCAAGATCTTCCAACCGGATGACGACTTTAACGACGTGATGCGCAAGTACGCCATGTTGGGGCGCCACTATGCCTCCAAGCTGGGGAAACAGAAATACCTTGAAGAGATCCTCAAGGACGGCCCCTGGCCCGCAGGCGAACGCAACCACACGGACCGCAGAACACCGAACCTTGAAGAAGACTGGAAGTGGATCCGCATGTCGCTGGCGTCGCACCTGGCCTTGATCGGCGATGCGCTGGACATCGAGGAACCGCGCGAGAAGTGGCGCCCGGACGAGGCCATCAAGGTGGCCGAAGCCATGAATCGCGCCGCCATCCACGCGCGCAAGCTCGGTTCGCTGTCCATGCTGGAATTCAGTCTCTACACCACTCGTGTCCTCCATGCTTTTTTGACCAAAAATTGGGAGGAGTTCGAGGAGGTCATGAAGGTCGTGAAAGAGAAGAACTGGGCACGCTTAACGTCGGAAGTGTCCGATACTTTCGGCGAGTGCGCACGTTTTGTCACGCCGCAGGAATTCCACCAACAGTACAAGGTCTTCTGTCGCTATGTCGATACCAAAGTACCGTACTTCACCACGGTCTACGAGGCGTACCGCGTGGAAGGATTCGAACACGCCCGACTTTCAGCACAGGAAGCACTGAAGCGCTGGCCCGAGGACGAAGACATGAAGCGCGAAGCCAAGTACCTCGAGGAACTCATCAAGAATCGCATCGAGGAGCAGAAGAAGAAACCCGTCGCGCCCAAACCGGAGGCACCGAAGAAAGGCACGTACATGCCCCTGCGCGAAGCGCTACGGCATGTAGCATGAACGGCAAATTCGAATCTCGAAATACGAAACAAACCGGGACAGCAAACTTGAAACCCGAAAGGTACTACGGCGGCAACCCAAGGAACGTTTCCCGTTTATTTGAGATTCGAATTTGCACTCACTTTATTTTTTTGCGCAGCTCGTCCATGTAGTCCTGCATTTCCTGCAAGTCCCTGAGTTCGTGGGAGTGCTTCTTGTACAGGGGGTCGTTCTCGATCGTTTTGAGCGCGTTCGCATAGTCGCCTGCACGCCGGAACGGTTCGGCCTGTACCTTAACGCGGTTGAAAATGTCGAGCTGTAGCTTTTCTTTTTCGTGGTCCTTTTCGTAGCGCGGCAAAAGCTCCTTGGCTTCCGCACCGGCGGAAGTGCCCGCAAATCCATCCGCCACCCGCTTACAGAACGAATACGCGATGTTGTACGACTTGCTCGTGTACGCCTTTTTGGCGCGTTCGAGCAACCCTTGCGCTTCCTGTGCGCGCTGATCCTTGGCCCCCGCGTTCTGGATGACCTCAAGTGCGGCTTTGGTCTGCGTAAATTCCATTTCCTTCGGCGTACCTTGCCACGGAGCCAGCGCACTCGTTACGAATTTCAGCGCCGCTTCGGCCGCGTTGGGAAACTTCTGGGCCATATCCACTTGCTTGTCGAGTTCTTCCTTCACGGGCTTAAAAGCCAACTCCAGCGTTTCGCGCGCCTGGCGTGCCTTGTCCTTAGCCTCGGGGTTCGAGCCGCCGTAACGGCGGTCCAGCGCATCGGCGAGCTTGTGGACCTGTGACCACTGCTTGGCGCTCAACGCTTCTTCGAGATCCTTGGCGTCGTTGATAAATTGCTGCTTGACGCCCACATTTTCCGGGGCGAAGTCAACCGCCAAGTCGGCCTCGAAGGGCACGTGCAGCCAGCGCCGTTCGCCTTCACAAACGATCTCCAGCTTTACGGGCATCGCGAAATTGAGGTAGAGCTGCGGCTGAGCGCCCGGGTTGAAGTGCGCTTCCGTCACGGCATCGAAGACACCGCCCTGCCGCAAGGACAGCTTCTGGCTAGCGCCGGCGACGGTCAGTTCCGCTCCGCCTAGTGCCGCTGCACCCACGAGGCAGAACGTAAGTCGCGGCTGTGCGCTTTCGCCCGTAGGCCGCGTGAAGGCAAAGTTCATTTTCACGCCGCCCGAGCTTTTCAGCGCGGCGACCATGTACGTAGTGGGCTGCTGTTGCACGAAATCGAAGACTTGCCCGCGCCAGGTGACGCGCCCCCCTTCTTCCACCGGATTCGTGTCGAACGCCGAGACGATGCTGGTGAGCGGCTTGCCGTCCTTGCTCATTAATTCGAGCAGGCCGCTCTCTACAACGGGCTGTCCGGCGGCGGTGGCCGAGAAGACGCCCTTCGCCCCTTCGAACGTAACCGCGACCGCGTTGAAGGAGATGGACGTGGCCTCGGGCAGCTTCACACCTGGTTTTTCGCGGAAGACCAAGTTGTCGAAGGACGCCTTGCCCTCACGCCCTTCCACGAACACGCCCACGCGCGCTCGTTCGGCCCATGCCGGCGGCCGACGCTCCATGGGCCGGTCCTTCCAATCCTGCTGCGTGCCGCTCAAGACTAAGTGGTCTTCCAGCGTGCGCTCGCCGCTCAGGCCGGACTTCAACCAGACGATGCGCAGTCCGAAGATGCCGTCGCCGTCGTTGCGCAACGCGCCGGATAGCTCATAGACCTTGCCTGGAGCAACGGGGTAGGTGTCCAGCGTCTCAACCACACTGCGGGTGGGCATCGCGCCTGCCTTACTGATACGCAGGCCGCGTTGCATTCCTGCGGCCTTGCTCGCATCGCGCTCGGCTTCTTTGTCCAGCACCACACGGACTTCGGGGACACCTTTGTTGATGCGCCAACCGGGCGGGTTGCCCTGATCGTCTGGCTCTTTGGAAAAATCGCCGTTTTCAAGCAGATTGCTCGCCGGCTGCGCCGTATTCACGGAGTCATCGTTCACATCGGGCGTGGGAAGGAATTTCACCATCAGCGCCACTACCGCCGCGAAGATGGCCAGAGCCGCCACTCCCAGCAGCACAGGGGACAAGTTGCGTTTCTTTGCCGGGCGCGGAGCAATGGCGTCACCGGGCTTGAGCAGGCTCTCTTCCAGCACCACGGTACCGAAGAGTTGGTCTTCCTCCACCGGAGCGCCGACATTACGGAATTCCAGCACCGTCTTGCCAATGCGCACTTGCATGCCGGGTGCCAGCGGCGTCTTGACAATTTTCTCAAACTCAAAGGCCCCGCGAGCCTTGACCTTGGTGCCGTTGGTCGAGCCTAAATCCGAGATGATGTATCCGATGGGCGCCTTGGCGATTTCAGCGTGGTAATTGGAAGCTGCGTCGTCGTCGATCTTGACCTTGTTGCTTGAACTGCGCCCCATCGTGAGCGGTTGATGGCCAAGCTCAAAGTTCGCGCCTGCGTTCTTCCCTTCCAGCACGGTCAACACGTATTGAGGCGCTGAAGCCGCTTTCGGCAGCGCGGAAATCATCGTCGGTTCGAGCAAAGCATCCGAACCAGGGACCGGCATGGCGGCCAGCGCGGCGGCGAATACCTGAGGGTTCGGCGGCAATGTTTGAGACGATTTGGGCGCGGAGTTGTACTCTGCCATGACCGGCGGAGTCATCCCGCCGGATGGGCGCTGTGGTTCGGCTTCCACGGTCGCAGTCTGGTCCGAAGTGAAGGCAAACGTGGTTTGGCCGACGCGCAACACATCGCCCTGTTTCAATAGCTGCGCGGTAACTTTCTCTCCGTTGAGTTTCGTGCCGTTGGTGGAACCGAGGTCCACGACCTTAAAATCTTCAACCGACCGTTCTATGCGGAAGTGGCAGCGCGAAGACTTGGCGTCGGTGATTTGGATGGTGTTCGTGGAAGCGCGCCCAATAGTGGTAACTTCATCCACCAAGTCATGGATGCGCTCCGTACTGTTTTCGTCCTTGATGACAAGCTTCGCAACCATGCAGTAGCCCAGTGACGTGGGAAGGCCTTCCTTTACTCCGGCCAAATGTATAACTGGGCCAAGTTTATCCACAACGGAAACGTGGTGCAACTTGCACGGAAGTAACGCGGGGTACAGAAGTGCGCCGACAACGCTCGCCGCTCGCTATAGTGCCTCAACCAAGCTGTAAGGATTACCCTTCTTTCGCAGGAAGTCGATCTATCCATCGAGCGCGAGTAACCGTTTACCTCAAAGACACACAGTCCACCCGGTCATTCCCGTTCCGACCTATGACTAACAAGTATCGACGAGGACGCCGCTCCCCGTAGTGCGGGCAGTGCCCGCCCTACACTACTGAACGGTTGCTACGGAAGATGGCTGATCGCTTGTACGAGATCAAATCCGAGCAGGAAAAGATGCTGCAAGGCACGTGTCTATAAGCTGATGAGCTATGCCTGAAAAAGCTTCGTTGGTAAAGTGCCCGTCACAAAGCTACAACTCTGGGGACTTTCCGGATGCTTGTGCAGGACCGTCCTAGTGCGGCCTCGCTGAGCGACTGTTGAGTAAGCGCCGGCGGAACCGTGACGCGCTCATAAAAAGCCAACGGATCTACTTTCAGCGCGAGGGGTACCACTACGGCATCGGTAAGGCGGAGTAACAATCAAGGAGGCTGGAAACATGGATGGAAAACAGGCTTTTATCGTGGTCGTGCTGCTGGTGTGCGTCGGTGGGTTGTTCTTTGCGTATACGAGCTTTGTCAAAGGGTCCGCAAAGCAGCCACCGAATGCCCAGGCTAATCTGAACAAGACAATCAATGGTGGCGTCGAGAAAGTCGCGGACGGCGTGCCACCCGCTGCACCTCGTTCCGGCGTCTTTGGCTGGCGTGGCGATGGGTGCGGGTGTTTCCCCGACGCGGACCCGCCGCTGACGTGGGGGCACTCCGAGGAGCCGAAGGGTGCTCAGCCGATCAAGGACGTCAAGCCGCCTGCGGAGAGTGACTACCAGAAGAATCTCAAGTGGAGCGCCAAGACCGGCACGACCGGCTACGCCTCACCGGTCATCATGAACGGCAAGATTTTCGTCGTCAGCGAACCAGACTCGGGCGGAACGCACGATGAACTGTACGCCGTGGATCTGGCCGATGGCAAAGCGCTATGGAAGAAAACCATCAGCGCCGACAAGCTCGGCGACGAGATCAAGGGAAAACTGCCCGAACGCGGCTCCACGGGCACGGCGGCGGCCACTCCGGTAGCCCATGCCGGTTGTGTCTACGTGGCGCTGGGCAACGGTCTGGTCGCCTGTTTCCGGGAAGATGGGACCGAAGTTTGGACGGTGTTCCTCGACCAACCCACGGTGCTCGAATACGGACGCAGTGCCTCGCCGTTGCTGGCGGATGGCAAGTTGCTGGTCATGGGGGCGCACCTCACCGCGCTGAATCTAGCCAACGGCCAAGTGCTCTGGGAGGCCAAGGAAGTGGCCTGCTCTTACGGTTCTCCCGCACTGGCCAAGATCGGCGGCGAGGAAGTGATCATCACCCCGCGCGGCGATGTGGTCGGCGTGCGCGACGGCAAAGTTCTGCTGAAGGAAATTGGCCAAACCGCCCACACCACGCCGCTGGTACACGAGGACATCGTCTATTTCATCGATCAGGGTTGTTCTGCGGTACGCCTTCCCAAAAAGATCGAAACGCCGCTGGAGGCCAAGCGGCTCTGGGTCGGCTCGGTCGAGGGCGAAACCTTCGCTTCCCCGGTGCTGCATGCGAACCGGCTCTACACCATCGACAGCCACGGCATCTACCGGGTGCTGGATGCCGGGACAGGCAAGATCCTCCTAGAAAAGGACTCGGGGCTTAAGCCCGCAGAGGGAGAGGTGAACCTGTACCCCAGCGTGACGCTGGCAGGCAAATACCTCTTTCTGTCCAACGATCGCGGCCAGACGCTGCTTCTGGAGCCAGGCGATGAATACAAGGAAGTCCGGCGCAACCACTTGGAAAGCGGCGCGGGTGGCTCGCTGCTCTTCTTGGGCAAGCACCTGTTCGTGCGCGGAGAACGACGGCTCTTTTGCGTTGGGCCGTGACCCTTGTGGGTGGTGCCGTATCGTTCACCACAAAGGCACAAAGCCCACAAGAACAGCCTGTCGTTCACGTTCCGACCAGCGCCGTCCTTGGTGCCTTTGTGGTGAACGTAGGTGCACGCTTTCGGGGTTGGTCTGGAGACCTGCACCACAAACTGGATATTAAATCGAAAACTTTCGTGCCGAATCCATGGTCTAAGCCACTACTACGCATGGGCAGTAGGTGCCCCGTAGCAGAGGCCGCTTATGAACAGGGAATGTCACACGTCCAGCCTGCCTGACCTGCGCTCGTTGGATGGCGCAGCCGATGCCGTTCATCCTACCGATGCGCACTTGTTGCAACGCTTTATTGCTCAACACGAGGAAGCGGCCTTCACGGTCCTGGTGCAGCGGCATGGCCCCTTGGTTTGGGGCGTGTGCCGGCGCGCGCTGGCCGATGTCCACGAAGCCGAGGACGCCTTTCAAGCGACCTTCCTGGTGTTGGCGCGCAAAGCGTCTTCGATTGTCAAACACACGTCCATACGCAGTTGGTTATACGGCGTGGCGTCTCGGACGGCCCAGCAGGCTCGCTCGCAAGCACGTAGCCGCCAAGCGGAACAGCGCGCCTTGACCGAAGTCGAGGCCGCCCCAGCTTCTCCGCCCAGCGATGCGGCGGCTTGGGAGCAATTGAAGTCGGTGCTCGACGAAGAGCTGAATCGGCTCCCCGAAAAGCTGCGTGCCCCGCTGCTGCTCTGCTATCTGGAAGGCAAGACGCGCGACGAGGCGGCCCTGGAACTGGGCTGGTCGGTGGGCGCGGTCAAAGGTTGTCTGGAACGCGGACGCGAGCTGCTGCGCGTGCGGCTGGACCGCCGGGGCTTGGGGCTTCCCGCGGTCTTGCCGCCGGCCCTGCTGGCGGGAGACGTGCTGGCATCTGTGTCTGCGGTCATAAAAACAAGCACCGTACAGGCGGCTCTGGGCGGTGCGGTGTCCGCGCCGGTCGCGGCCCTGGTCAAAGGAGGATTGGTCATCATGTGGTTTACGAAGCTGAAGTCGGTCGCGATGTTATTTCTGTTGCTTGCGTCCTCGACAACGCTCA
>Ga0114940_10001099_pt1 | contig 10466 bp, 6 predicted proteins | sample ColdCreekSource_FD_87195 | JGI IMG/M metagenome (GOLD analysis project Ga0114940, IMG submission 87195) | Groundwater microbial communities from Cold Creek, Nevada to study Microbial Dark Matter (Phase II) - Cold Creek Source | ecosystem: Environmental > Aquatic > Deep subsurface > Groundwater ...
TCTTCACTTGCTGGGCAGGCGTGAGTTTTTGATCTTCACCGCCATGAACTCCGGAGGTAAGAAGGATCGGAAGCAGCAGGGGATATAAGAGTACTTTGTTCGCTAACACGTAGTTCCCTTTGTCGTCCTATTTCCCGATGCATGCCCAATACTCGTAGCAGCGAATCCATGCTTGCGCCGTAGACTGATTAAAATCTTCGTATCTGTGGTGAACCTTACTAACTCTCACTGCGAGGTTGTCAAGCAAATGACGCAAAGCACAGGTCGTTTTTGAGCCAATGGACAAGGTTTTTAGGTCTTGAGTCCCTTAAGTACAGTACCGCAGAAGTAACTGATCATAGGTGTTCTGTCATTCCTAACCCTATGGGCCGCTTGCCATTGCTCGAATGGTCAGAAACTTCTGCGGGGCGGTACTAAGTGCATCGCAAGTTTTTTGCCAGTGACTCCAACTTTTGTGCCAACTCGAAGTCCAGGATGGTCACTCCGCCGACGGCGTGGGTGTGGAGATCGACTTTGACGTGACGCCACACATTAAACCACTCGGGATGGTGATTCATCTTCTCGGCTTCCAGTGCGGCGCTGGCCATGAACCCGAATGCTTCGACGAAGTTTTTGAATTGGTACTCGCGGTGGAGCTTGCCGTCCGTAAGCATCCAGCCAGAGAGTTGCACCAAGCTGGCCTGAATTTCAGCGGGGGATAGTTTCGTCGGGCTGGACATTAGAAATACCTATTAACACTCCATACCCATCCAAAGGAACATCGTTTTTCAACTACCCGATGCCAAACTTTTGGTGCGCGCAAGTGGACTCGAACCACCACGGCCTTGCGGCCACCAGCCCCTCAAGCTGGCGCGTCTGCCAATTTCGCCATGCGCGCAACGACCATTTCTTACCACGGAGGTACAGTAGCAGCATTCCCATTGCAACCGAGCCACAGTTAAGCTCGCTCAGAGCGTTTGTCAACTGACACGTTGGCGGCGATAGGTCCTTGGGTGCGGAACACTTTAGGCGGCCTGCTTTTGAAAAGGGGACTGGTCATAGCTGGTCACGCCGGTAAGCCCTATAGCCACCCTGCCTAAACGGTCCCGCACGCTAGGTCCTTCTCGTGGCCAGCAGCTTCAACTTATGCCGCCTCGAGCACACGCTACGAGTGAATGGATCCGCTAGCAAATGGCAGCCAAACTGGTCAACTCTGTGTGTAACACCCCAGAATACTGCACAACTTCGTAGAACAGGGATGAGCGTATCTGGGCCGCCTGCAAAGTCCTGGGCAGCGAAAAATAAACCGCCTCCGGAAAGACATGCAGACCGTGTTGATTTCGTACACAAATGCCGTTAAGGTCGCCGCCTGTGGCATCAATGCTACATGGCTTGTATTGATCGAACTTATGAGCGCGAGTCGCCCTGCAAAGTAAAATGCTTATGACGGTATGCGGCGATCGCGCCGGGGACTGGCTGAGGGGCCGATGACTCAACCGCAAGGCCAACCGGTGCAACCGATGGAAGCCATTCCTCAGGTCGTGGCCAATTGCAAAATCCTGTCGAAGTTGGGACAAGGGGGCATGGGTGCCGTATTTCGTGCGGTGCATACCACGCTGGGGCGCAATATTGCCCTCAAAGTCCTACCCATCGAGTTCACGCGCAGTCCAGAATACGTCGCGCGCTTCATGCGTGAAGCGCGTGCGGTCGCCAATCTAAACCATGCTAACGTTGTTGGCGTCCACGACGCGGGCGAGCAGGGCGGAATTTACTACATTGCCATGGAATTGGTGGATGGCGCGAGCATGGGCGCGTTGACGCGCCACTACAAGCCGCTGTCCGATGTGGAATGCTTGAATTTTTTGGCCCAGTCGGCCAAAGGCCTGGGTGCGGCTCATAAGCGCGGGCTGATACACCGGGATATCAAGCCGGAGAACATGCTGGTCACAGAAGATGGCACGCTGAAGATCGTAGACTTCGGCCTGGTACTGGAGCAAACCAGCGACAGCCACCTGACCCGCACAGGCACGTTCCTCGGTACGCCGGTCTATATGAGTCCCGAACAGTGCGATGGCGACGTGGCCGATGCACGCAGCGACCTGTACTCCTTGGGGGCCACCTTTTACGGCTTAGTGACGGGTAAGCCGCCCTTTTCTGCGCCGACTGCGTTGGGCATCTTGTATAAGCACAAGTTCGAAGCCCCCGCAGATCCCCGTACAGTGGTGCCTGAACTCAGCGCCCACACCGGCAGTATCCTGCTGAAGTGCCTTCAGAAAAAACGCGAGGACCGTTACCAGAACTGCCAAGAGCTTTTGGCGGACATCCAAAAGGCCCAAGCGGCCACGGCGAGCAAGGCCAACAACTGGAAGTACGACGACGCGCTGGCCGCCGCGCGTGCCAAGACGCCTAAAGAACAACCGGTGACGTTCGCCTCGGCGGGACCGCTGCCTAACGCGGCCTACACGCCCGCGCTGACTCCGAACCCTATGGCGCGCCACAGCATGACGCCTGCCCCAGCGAGTGGAACATCGTCAGGCATGCCGCCCGCCACGATGATGCCGACGCCGCATGGATACGAACCGCCGCTGGGCACGCCTAGCCATAGCCCGCAGTTACGGCAAGGCGCAACGGCCCCGTCAACAAGCTTTGACGCGACTCAGATAGGTCCAGGTACGACGCCCGCACCGCTTCCATTGCAGGAAATGTACACACCAGCAGGTGCCAACCAGACGGCCCGTCCGAACAAGGGCGTGGTGCTTTTGGGCGCGGCGGCTGGCGTGCTGCTTTTGCTGGGTGTAGGCGGCTACTTCGCTTTCGACGCGCTGCAGAAAAAGAACAAACGCGAAAGCTTTTATGTAAATGTTGCGGCATTGTTGAACGAGAGCAAGCATCCGGACGCCTACCGGGAAGTCTCCAGTGGACTGCGAGCGTTCCCCGAAGACGAAAAGCTCTTAGGTTATCGGAATGAGATCGCGGGATATTACCAGAAATCCGCCGCGGAAGCCCTGAAGTCCGATCTGAGTAATGCCGCCAAGCTGCTCAAGGTCGCGTATGGGGTGTTGGGCGATGAGGAGACCCTAAAAAGCGTTAGGGCTAAGGTGATCGATCAGTACAAACATGAAATCGGAAAAGACATCAACGACAACAGGGCTGTTGAAGCGCAGAAAAAAGCGGACGAGGCGGTGGACGCATTCCCAGAAGATAAGTCCCTTGAAAGGCTCCAAAATAAAACGTTCATGATGCAGCAGGAGGGTCGCAAAGGCACGCAGGCGAAGTACGACGAATTAATGGTGAAGGCACTGGCCTTTGAACAAGACCAGCCTCTGGAATCCATTAAAATCCTGCGCGCAGCGGAAATACTGAATTTTCGCGTGGACGACGTACAGAGGAAGATCGCCGCGCTGCAGGATGGGGTGTTCAAGTCGTCCTGGCAAAGCGCCGAAACGTTGGCCGCACAAGATAAAGTGGACGAGGCGGTGTCTAAGCTGGAGGAGTTGAAATCACTCAAGCTGCGTGAAGACGAAATCAAGCTCAAGATCCAAGACCTGCAGTACAAACGCTATATGAAGGCTTCTGCGCTGGCTGAAAAAAACAACCAATGGGAAACGGCATTATATAACGCTGAAAAAGCTGCGGAATTTGGGCTTGCCGACGAGCGCGTGCAAATGCTGGGGCGGCGCGGAAAAGTTGCGGCAAAGAGAAAAGAAGCCGACCGGGTTAGAGACGAAGGCGACTGGCGTGTGGCTGCGGAAAAGTTGGAGGCTGCCGGTGCGTTGGCGGATCCGGAAAAAGACCATGACTTAAAATTGCAGTTGTTGGTCGAAGCCAAAAAGTTGCGCGAGAGTCGATTCGCCCAGGAGATTGGCAGCGCGGAAGCAGCCCAAGACTGGCCTGCCGCCACGCAGGTCCTGGAAGAGGCGTTGCGGATACTGGGTGACAACAACAACTATCAAGAACGGCTCACCAAGGCGAAAGACGAATACAAAAAGAGTAGCGACTTCCAGGGCAGCATGAAAGCGGGCCAGAAGTTTCTCAAAGACGGTGCATGGCCGAACGCGCGTGCCAGTTTCCAAAATGCGCTGTCGTCCGAACCCAACAACGCGGAGGCCAAAGGACTTTTTGCGTTGACCGACGCACACGTGAAGGTCGATGAAGGCAACAAACTGTTTGACGGACAGGATTATTCCAACGCGGGGCTTCAATTTGACCTGGCCTTGACTGTACTTAAAGGGTTTGCTTCCGCAGAGCACCTCAAGTTAGCTGCGGAAACCCAGAAGAAAATGGAAAAAGTCCAGGGGGTCATCAAGCACATCAGCGAGTCGGTCCAGGATGCAGAACAGCTTGCCGCTTCGAGTAAGTTTGCCGAGGCCATAGCGGCTTATGAGGATCTAAAGATTAGAGACAAGCGCAACGAAGGTGCTTACGAGAAAAAAGTCAACGTATTGAACGGCGAGAAGTTGTTTTCGCAGGATGTGAGCGAAGGCGAAAAACTGGCGCAAAACAACAAGTTTGCAGAAGCGCGCGCCGCCTACGTGAAGGCCGGCTTGCGCAAGGAGAAAGACGCCGCCACACAAAAAGACATTCTGAGCCGAATCGGAGCGGTCAATCTGCTTGAAAATCTTGCTCAGGGCCTGATGCAAGCCCGAAACAAACGCTGGCAGGAGTCTCTAGCTCGTTACGCCGATGCCCACAAGGCTTATCCGGAAGCGTCAGCCGAATTAAAGCACAAGGTTGACGAGGCCGCGAAGCAGGCCAGCAAGGCCGTGGAGGAAATTAAAATCAAATTGGGCGATGCACAAAGAAGGTCTGCGGCTGCAACAGAACAGGAGCTGAAAAGCGCAAGCGCGCTGTACACGGAGCTGCAGACATTGGATCCCGGGAACAAGGAAGCCTACGCAAAAGGCAACGATGCCGTGCTCGCTAAATTAGTGTCGCTCAATAAAGATGCTAGCGTTCGGGCGGAGCAAGAACAAGCCGGGCTAAAAAAGAGGCAGGATTTTGAAACGGCCCTGCGTAAGGCCGAAGATGCACTCGCCCGCGACACCCCGAATGATTTTGATATCGGGACGAGCGCAGCAAACCTTGCGTTGAGTTTCCAAATTGACGACGCCAAAGTCAACGCACTGCTTGGTCGAATCAGCGCGGCTAAGAAAGATTACGCCGTGCGGCAAGCCAGCAGCGCTGCTCAAGCGGAAGTCAAGGGAACCACTCAGTCTATTGCCGCGCTGGTCCAAAAAGGATCTTACCAGGCGGCCCTGACCGCCGCACAGACCGCTGCGCAGAAGCGTCCTGCCACCCGTGAATATGGGGAAATGGTCGCAGCGCTGACTCAAATAAAAGATGCCAGTGCGACGGTTTCGCAAGCCGAGGCGACCTTAACCGCGGCATGCGGTACCGCCAACATTACCAGCGGGGCAAAGAGCATTCTCCAACGCGCAAAAACGGATGTGGGCACCAGCCTCGCCGGTGCCGTGCGCACGTTCTCCGACAGCAAGTTCAACGATGCCGGTAGCGCCGCACGTGGGGCCGGTACTACTGCGCGCACCGTGGCCAAGGAAGCTATCGAGTCGGCGGCCCGCAGTTGCCAAACCGAAGCCAGGTCGGCGGCAGGAAGTGGGGGTGGGAGCGCTACCAAGCGGCCCATTGCGGTCGGCGAAGAAGATTTACCAACGCCGGGAGGCGGTGGCGCTAAAGGCGACCCAAAAAAAGCCGCCCTATACAATACGGCCGCACAAGAACTGCTCAAAGTCGGACAAGGCTTGTAGCCTCTCGCATCCAGTTCCTCTATTTTTTTCACCGCATTGCACTTCGTGCCCCCTAAAGACGATCCATGTAAGTATATGGCGTGAATGGAATTTCCTTGACTCTTCGTCTATGCATTATTAGGGTAACCAAGCTCCAATATTCAAAGTATTGAACCGCGAGTCCATGCATCGTGCAAGGAGATGGTGCCCCATGAGTGCGAAACTGGGTGACATGCTCCTTGACGCAAAACTTCTTAATGAAAACCAGCTTCGTACTGCTTTGGATACGCAAAGGCAGTTAGGCGGTAAACTTAGCGTTATTCTAGTCAAATTACGCATGTTATCCGAAGAAAAACTTGCCCAGTTTTACGGGCAGCAGTTGAACCTGCCTGTGCTTGCGTTGAGAGATCTCGTGGTGTCTCCCAAGGTTTCTGCGTTGATGGACGTAGAGATCCTTGAAAAGCATCAAATCCTTCCGATCCGTAAGCTTGAAGATGAGCTGTTGGTCGCAGTTGCCGATCCGCTGGATTACGACGCCTTGGACGAAACTAGGTTCTTGACCGGCCTATGCGCCAAAGTGGCGCTCGCCACGCGATCCGACATACAAAAATCCATCAATTTCTATTTCCATGGTCTGCCCTGCACCGAATTAACCAGTGCAGATGCGGTGGTCAGGTCCGGTGAACACGCGGCTGTTTCTGGTGGCAGAGCCGGAGTGCGGGTGCCGCCGACGCAGGTCTTACAGGCGCTTGTGGACCTGTTAATCGATAAGAAAATTATTCAACGCGAAGAGCTGACAAACAAAGTGAGTAGGGCCGAGTAGTTTGACGTTTTTTCACAGTCGTGCATAGTGTGTGACGCAACGCATCTAAAATGCACTGGTCGCAATGGGGTGAGGCGGTTCATGAAAACCCTCTCGATGCCGGAATTAGCTCAACGTGTGGCGCAGGACCTCAGTGCGCCCGAGGCCACCACTCGTGCGGTCATTGACCGTGCCATAGAGGTCATGAAGAAAGAGTTGCAGCGTGGCAATCGCATCGAATTACCGCACTTCATCTCGCTGCACGTCAGGACGGGCCAGCCCGTGGCGGCCAAGAGCGCCGCGAACTCTGCAGTGCATCTGCCGCCCGCGCGTCTGGTCCAATTTGATCTCGACGAAACGTTGCGTAAAAAAATCGAGGGGTCCGGACTTTATCAGCTCTTGCTAGTCGTACCGCGTAAGAACTTCTTCACCAGTGTTATGGCCGCACGACTATCGAGCGTCCGCAGCGAAGTGACCGTGATGGAGGGCGAGGAAAAAGCCAACGCGCACCTTGAAACACATTTGCCCGATCTCATTGTTCTCGACATGGGACTGACGGATCCTTCGCGGGTGATTGAATTTGTGAAGAGGCGCAAAGAGACCAGTCTCACTGCCATTATTCGTATTTTTGCCGAGGACGAAGATCCCACCGTGGTCAAGACCATGCAATGCGTCGCAGACGAGTCCATCGTCGAGCCTTTCGAGTTGACCGATTTGGTAAAACTCACCGAATCGGAACTGGCGCGCTTCGCTGAAGAGCGGAATTACTTCGAACACGAGATGCATTGCAAAGTACAGTCAGGAGAGGACAACATTGAGCGTGCCAATGACTTGATCAGTCACGTATTGCTGCAATCGGGACTCAACGAAGACGCCAGTTCGGCACTGGCTGTAGCTTTTCGCGAAGCACTCGACAACGCGAACCGCCACGGCAACAAGCTGAGTGAGAAACGCAATGTAGACATCCAGTACTTGGTGGACCGAGAGAAAATAACGTTGGCCATTACGGACGAAGGCGATGGCTTCGACACGGAGATCTACCTAAGCCGCGGAGTCAGTGGTAACCCGGTGGAGGCCGCCCGAGAACGCAACCTGCAAGGTGGTGCGGGCGGCTTGGGCATCATGTTGATGTTAAAATGCGTTGACAAGCTGGAGTACAATTACGCCGGTAACAAGATCACGCTGACCAAATTCGTCCGGAAGGTGTAACCTGCCCAACCTTGTCCGGTGGCGCGGGAATGCGATAGATACAACGGCATCGAGGCGTGTAACATGGCTTCCATTGAGTTTAGAGTTAAAGTCATCAAGTCGCCGTCGGGCGTCACCGCCACGCTGGCAGAGATAGACGGGTCCATTGACGCCAGCACCATCCAGCAGTTTCAGCAGGTCATGGACAAACTCATCGAGCGTGGTGTGAAGAACCTGATTCTCGACTGCACCAACGTAAAGTACATCAACTCGACCGGCCTTGGCACACTGTTGAAGTACGCCGATACGTTCGAATCCATTGGTGGGCATATCGCATTTTGCCGCGTGCCCAGCAAAGTTATGTTGGTCATGGAAATGCTCGGCTTCAATGCGCTGTTCAACATCGTTCCTGACGAAGCCACCGCCTTGCGCTCGTTTTCTGGCCAAGCGGCACCCCCAGCTTCGGTCAAAGTTCAGGCACTTCCCGTTGCGACTTCTTCGGCCTACGCGCCGCCAATGCCTGCGCCCGCCAATACTCCGGCACCAACTTACGCTCCTGCGGCCCAGGTCGCATTGCCTGCGGCGGTCTTCCCAATGCAGACGAATTGCGCACGCTGCCGTGTGACGCTCGATATACCTCAAGTGGGCAAGTATAAGTGCCCGCGCTGCAGTGCCGTGTTGGCTGTCGAACCCACGAGTCGCGTGCGTTTCTTCGCCTCCAAAAAAGGCCAGCCCATTGAGGTCAATGTGCCCTCGCGCAAGGAACTCGTGCCCAGCGTCTCGATTTTGGTGGGCACAGCCGCTCGCGCACTTGGTTTTGATGAGCGTGCCTCGGCAAACATCTCCACCGCTATCCAAGCAGCCTGCGATAACCTGATCGACTTGGCCTACAGTGGAGACCCGTCCAACGTCGTGCATATGCTCGTGGTGCCGAACGGTTCGACCCTCACGATCAAGATCGCCGATCACGGCAAGTTTCTGGATTTCGGCCCCGGAGGCACGATCCACAGCGACCAGCGCTTTCGCAGTGTCATCGGCTCCATGGATACCGTCGAGCACCGGACCAACCCGCGCGGCGGCAACATCATCACGCTCATCAAGGTGCGAGAGGGCTAACCTGTGGCCGACGCAATATCCTCCCGGCGTTCTACACGCTTCTCCATGCGTTCCAAACAGCTTGGCCAGTTGTTGCTTGAAGCTGGTGAAGTCAAAGCCGAGCACATAGCCAAGGCGCTCAAGCTGCAAGAACAGCAGGGCGGACTGATCGGCCAAATCCTGCGCTCGATGGGGGTTTGCTCGCCCGTAGGCGTAAAAGACGCACTACTTAAACAGGTCCAGGTTACCGACGTGCCTTGCCAGGACGTCAACCCGTCACTGGAAGCCCTCGCCCTGGTGTCGCGAGAGCAGTCCGAAGCCGACAAACTCTGCCCGTTCGAAAAAATCAACGGACTCCTCTGTGTGGTGATGGGTAACCCACTCAACCGCCGCGCTATCAACGCCATCGAAGAACAGGCCAAGCTCAAGGTCAAGCCCTTTAAAGCGCCTTGGCCAAAGATAAAAGAACTCATCGAACGCTCGTACACCGACGAAAACATGGCCGCCGCACAGCAAGTGTTCGCAAGCGACGCGGAAGAAGTTCTGAGCACGGCCATCGACGGATTCGACGCCGCACCGCCGCTGGAAATTGCTCCGCCCAATGAACTCGTTACACCCGAAGAAGCTGGTGCGGAAGAGGAATCCTACAAGGAATATTCCGCGCCTGACGTACCGCTTATCCATGGACTGGACAATCTGGATGATACCCACGCCGAAGTCATCGAGACCGACCAACGCGGCCTGTCGCGCAAGAAAAAGGTCGTCGCGGACGATCCACCCCCGCAATACAAACACAAAGTTGCCAAGGTCAACATCGATCTCGACAACCTCGACATCGGCACGGCTTCGGAGGTCGTTGGCTCGAAAGAAGACCGCGAAGAGGCTGAGTTAGAAGAAATTGCCCTAGATGCCGTGGCGAAGCCCGCGGTCGTCAAGCCTGTAACCCAGTCCAGTCCTCATCTGCAAGTCTTTGCAGTCGTGCCCGATGCATATTTTTATGCGAGTGGTTCGGCACCGGAGGAAGGTTCCGAACGTTCGGAACAGTTGATGAACCAGATTGAACAGTTGCCTGTCGCGAAAGTGGAAGCGGACTCGGCGCACGATTATCACTTGCAGATGGAGGCGAAAAAGAACGCCTTGTCCCCTGCGGTGCCCAAGCTGGCTGAGACTCCCACACTTAAACTCACTCCGGCTCCTAATCCCGCCGTGCCACCCAAGAAGAAGGTCTCCGTTGAGACCATGCCCGCACCGACCTACCCCGTCGCCGCCGTACCGCTGAGCGATGCGGAATGGAATAATATCGCCGCCAGCCTCACCGCCGACCCGGTGGGCGAATGGGATTGGACTTACGCCGCGACTGGACCCGTGCCTGTGGTGGCCTTTGAGGCCTAGAACGCGTATTTAGTTCCTGTTTCCCAATCGTTAAATCAGCGTGCCCCCCCGGCTCCGAAATGGTCCGCAAAACAGGGCAGGTGCCTCAGAACCTGGGGCCGCGCACCTCGAAACGCGGGAAAACTCACTTTTTCTCCACTCGGAGACAGTGCTTCCCTGCTGCTCTTCCGACTTACGCTTTCTTTTCCTTCGCGCCTGCCCACTCACCTGCGGGTTAGCTGCACCAGGTTGTGCGCCAGCACACCCGTCCCTACCCAACTTTGAAA
>Ga0114940_10001100_pt1 | contig 10466 bp, 4 predicted proteins | sample ColdCreekSource_FD_87195 | JGI IMG/M metagenome (GOLD analysis project Ga0114940, IMG submission 87195) | Groundwater microbial communities from Cold Creek, Nevada to study Microbial Dark Matter (Phase II) - Cold Creek Source | ecosystem: Environmental > Aquatic > Deep subsurface > Groundwater ...
GCGCGCCCGACAAGGTGACGTACGCCTTGTCCGCACGCGTGTGGGTGCGTTCATCGCACGCGTTACACAAACCGTTGTTTATTCGCCGGGCGGCTTCATCGCCGACCGCTTCGTGCTTTCCGGAGTTGGAAAGGGTTTCTCAGAAAACATGACGAGCACACAGGCCACCGCCAGCGGGACTAAAGCCGCAGAGGAGACATTCGCAGCGCTATTCGAGGCTTCGTCGGAACAAACCGATTCGCTGAAAGAAGGCGACATCGTCCAGGGCCACGTAATCAAGGTGAACCGCGACACAGTCGTCGTGGACATCGGTTACAAGTCCGAGGGCGTCATTCCGGCAAGTGAGTTTATCGACACCTCCGGCAAGGTGAGCGTGAATCCCGGTGACCGCGTCGACGTGTTGGTCGAGTCCCGGGAGAACGACCAGGGTTTGGTCGCCCTCTCGAAAGAGAAAGCAGACAAGCTCAAGGTCTGGGATGAGATCAGCGCCGCTTGTGAGCGCGACGAGTTGATCGAAGGCACCATCACCGCGCGCGTCAAAGGCGGTCTGCAGGTGTCGATCCGCGGCGGCGTAAAGGCGTTTTTGCCGGGCTCGCAGGTGGATCTTCGTCCGGTGCGAAACCTGGACAAGCTGATCGGCCAGACCTTCGAGTTCAAGGTCATCAAGTTCAATAAGAAGCGCGGCAACATTGTGTTGAGCCGGCGCGTGCTCCTCGAGAAGGAGCGCAACGAGCTCAAGGCGAAGACGCTGCAGCAGCTCGAAGAAGGCATGGTCGTGCGCGGCACGATCAAGAACATCACCGAGTACGGCGCGTTCGTGGATCTGGGCGGCATCGATGGCCTCCTGCACATCACGGACATGAGCTGGGGTCGCGTGAATCACCCGTCGGAGGTCTTCAAGATCGGCGACGAAGTGACCGTGAAGGTGCTGCGCTACAACGCTGAGACCGAGCGCGTTTCGCTCGGCTTGAAGCAGACCATGGACGATCCATGGGAGCACGCGCAGGAAAGCTACCCGATCGGCAAGAAGATCCGCGGCAAGGTCGTGTCCATCACGGACTACGGCGCATTCGTCGAGATGGAGCAGGGCATCGAAGGTCTCATCCACGTCAGCGAGATGAGCTGGGGCAAGCCCAAGCATCCGAGCAAGGTGGTCGAGGTCGGTCAGGTCGTAGATTGCCAGGTGCTCGAGGTCGATCCCGAGGCCAAGCGCATCAGCCTGGGCTTGAAGCAACTGGCACCAGACCCCTGGCACCAGTTCGCGTCGAAGTACAACCCCGGCGACATCATCCGCGGCAAGGTTCGTTCGCTCACCGATTACGGCGTGTTCGTCGGCATCGAAGATGGCGTGGACGGCATGGTCCACAAGAGCGATTTGAGCTGGACGCAGCGCATCAACAACCCCGCCGACCTTTACAAGAAGGGCGACGAGGTCGAAGCGATCATCCTCTCGATCAACCACGCAGAGAAGAAGGTCTCGCTCGGCATCAAGCAGCTGTTCGAGGATCCGTGGCTGCGTCTGCCCGAGAGCTACCCCGTGGGAACCATCCTCGAGGTGCGCGTCAAGAGCGTCGCGGAGTTCGGCATCTTCGTCGAGATCGAACGCGGCGTCGAAGGTCTGATCCACGTGTCCGAGCTCTCGATGGAGTTCGCATCGGATCCTGCTGGTCACGTCAAAGAAGGCGAGATCATCAAGGCCGAGATCATCTCGATGGATCCGGGCGAGCGGCGCATCGCGCTTTCGCTGCGCCGTGTGAACGAGCGCGAGGAAGACATCGAAGCGCTGAAGTTCATGGAGAAGACTCGCGGCGAAGACGGTGGTCGCAAGGCCGCTGGTCCGAGCGGTTCTTCCGGCGCGACCTTGGGCGACGTGCTCAAGGGCAAGCTGGAGAACCTGACCAAGGAATAGCCGTACATGTCTAACGAAGTGCCCAGACGCTACATCTGAGCGCTCCGCAAGACGTACAACCGACGCAAGATCCGCCGTGGCCCAAGGCCTCGGCGGATTGTGCGTTTAAGGCATCCGTTCTCTGCCCGTACGCGTGCCCGTACACGCTCTCGGAGGATCGCGCACGGGCACGGGCACGTGTACGTGGCCGCCGAGATTCCGCGCACGTGTGTTGCTGCGCGGTGCTCCTTCCAGCGTGTGCCGGCACCGGCAGACGCCCCGACAATGAGTTATCTTGAGATTCATGAGTACCGGCAGTGTCACGCCGAATCACGACCCAGATATGCCCGCGTCGGGTCCCGGATCTAGGTTGCGCCGCCGCATCTTTCTGTTTGGTTTTTTGCTGCTGTCGATCGTCGTGCTCGCGATTGCGCGCGGCGTGCTTTTGCCGTTCTTGCTAGCGATCGTCGTCGCCTACGTGTTGTCGCCCGTGGTCGACGCAGCAGAGCGCAGGCGTCCGTTTGGACGACAGATGCCGCGCTGGTTGATCGTGGTGCTGTTGTACGTGGGCTTGATCGGCGGAACCGTTACGATCGTCACGTTCTCCGCGCCGCGCTTGGCTTCCGAGCTGACGAGGCTTGCGCGCGAGGTGCCGCGCTTAGCGGCGCAAGCGCGCGATGAGTGGATCCCGGTGGTGGAACAGCGCGTGCGCGAGGTGAGCGTGCGCTACCTCGGCCCGCTTGACGGGCAGGGCGCGCATCCCGTTCCGAACGATGTGAGCGTGCAGGCGAAGCCGAGTGATACGGAGGGCGCAGACAGCGACAGCGGTGCGATCCAGATCCGGCAGCGCAACGGCAACTACGAAGTGGTGCTGCCCCCGCACGGCATTCGCATCGTGCCCGAAGGCGAAAACGCCTACCGCATCACAGCGTCGCGTCCTCGCAACCAAGAGCGTGATCTCGTAGCGACGCTGAACGAGATGCTCGGCAACGTGATGCAGAGCACGCAGAACTCGGCGGTGTGGCTGTTCAACGCAGCCAAGACCGCGGCGCTGTCGCTCTCGCGCGGCATCTTTGGCTTGGTCATGACGCTGATGATCTCGGCGTACATGTTGATCACCAGCGAGCGCATCTTCGACTTCTTTCGTTCGCTGTATCGGCCGACCAAACGTCACGAGTTCGACGACCTGGTGCGCCGGCTCGACCGAGGCCTCGCGGGTGTGGTGCGTGGGCAGCTCATCATCTGCTTGGTCAACGGTGTGCTGTCCGGCATCGGCTTCGGGCTGCTCGGCTTGAAATACTGGACGTTTCTCACCCTGGTCGCGACGATCATGTCGATCGTGCCGATCTTCGGCTCGATCTTGAGCACGGTGCCCGCGGTGATCGTGGCGTTGCCGCAAGGGCCAGGTCTCGCGCTTCTCGTGCTCGCGTGGGTTGTCGCGATCCATCAGCTCGAAGCGAACTTCCTGAATCCGAAGATCATGGGTGACGCAGCGCGCGTGCACCCGGTGCTGGTCGTATTCGCGCTGCTCGCAGGCGAACACTTGGCGGGCATCGTCGGCGCGCTTCTGGCCGTGCCGACGTTGAGCATCACGCAGACGCTGTTCTTCCAGTTGCGCGAGCGCTTCCTTGGTGTTCCGCGCCCGATCTCTGCGCCACCGACCGGTCGTCACAAGGCGCTCGCCGAAGCGGCTGCGAGCGCTCCGCCGAAAAAGCGCAACAACAACGATCCGCTGCCGAGCAGCGATTAGAGACTGACGAGCTCGACCGCAACAGACGTGATGTTGTCGCGACCGCCGCGCTCGTTCGCGAGCTCAGCGAGGCGAAGTGGTGCGCGACTGGCGCCGAGCGCCATCACTTCGGCGATCTCCGCAGCTTCGAGGTAGCCGTGCACACCGTCGGAGCAGAGCAAAAAGGTATCGCCTGCTTCGATCGCGACGCAGCCCGTGTCGACTTGTACGTACTCGCGCGAGCCCACTGCGCGCGTGATCACGTTCTTCTTGGTCGACGAGCGCGCTTCGTCCGGCGTGATCAAGCCTTGTTTGAGCTGCCACGCGATCAGCGTGTGGTCTTCGGTGATCTGCTGCGCGTGGCCGCCACGGATGTGATAGACGCGGCTGTCTCCGACCTGCGCGGTGAATGCAAAGTCGCCGCGAATGAACAGCGCTGACAGCGTCGTGCCCATGCCTTTGCGCGTGGGATCGGCTTCTGCCATGCCGAAGACCATGTACGTGGCGTTCTGGACCGCACTCTCCAAAATTCGATGCGCGCGACGCATGGCCGTGGGCGGCCGACTGCCACCTTCTGGCTCGACCAACTTCGGCAGCTCTTCGAGCTCAGCGAGCGCCTCGCGTTCACGCATGACCATGTTGTGCAGCGTCTCGATCGCTTGAGTACTCGCGACTTCGCCCGCGCTGTGGCCGCCCATCCCGTCGGCCACGACGTACAGACCGAGCGTGTCGTCTACGACGAAAGCGTCTTCGTTGACGGCCCGCTTCCGCCCGACGTCTGTGTAACCGTGGCCCCTTCGTACGAGTGGCAAGCTGTCCCCTCTGCTCGGTCCCGCGTTGGCGAGGGCGGGCCCTTCAAGCAGTGTACACTGCCGTGGACGGCGCGCGGCTAAGCCTCGTGACGGGGTGCGCGGCGCAAAAAGCCTGCTATGTGGTCCGCTCTGCCGCCGGCACATACCCATGACAGCGTTTCAAATCGAACCGATCCTCTCTCAGCTCGAAGCTGCTCTCGCCACGCGCGATATCCCGCGCGCTTGGCAACTCGTCGCGCCGCTGTCCGCTGCACGCACGCAGGACCCCAGGGTCGGCAGCGTGTGGCTGACCATGCTGCGCATCACGCCAGCTCGCGAGAGCTTGGTCGCAGAGGCCACGGAAATCCTGGAACAATGGCCTGCGGACAATTCGCTGCAGCTGCTCGGCTGCGATGCGTTGATCCGCGCTGCTGAGCTCGTGGCGCCTGACGTCCCAGTCAGCGATGCGGGAGCAGCAGTCAAGGCGATCGAGGTCGCAGAAAAGAACCTCGCGCGGCTGTCCGCAGCAGAGCGCAGTGACAAGGCGATCGGTGGCTATTGGCTAATGAACCAGGCCAACGCCTTACGCCTCGCACATCGCTTCCCTGATGCGGAAGGTGCTTACGATCAGGCGCTCGCGCTCGATCCGAAGAACGGCGACTGGTGGTTCAACTTCGGGCTCCTGCACAAGGCTTCGGGCGACTTCGTGCTCGCGCTGGCCGCCACGCAGAAGGCGGCGGAGCTGCTCGGTGAACGGCGCGGTGTGCTCTGGAACATCGCGCTGTGCGCCACTGCGCTCGGGCAAGGAAAGCTCGCCGCCGACACCATGCGCAAGCTCGGCTTCAACGCCGTTGTGCTCGAGAGCGGCATGCCCTACGTCGAAGGTCTACCGCCGCTGCAAGTTCGCATCGCGACTCGCGGCTCGGGTCACGGTTACGCGGGCCCCGAGCTCGACAGCAGCGTGCTGTTCGAGCTGGTGTGGGTGAGTCCGGCGAGCCCGTTTCACGGCGTCGTGCAGACACCGACGTTCCGCGAAGGCTCGGTGGACTACGGCGACCTCGTGTTGTGGGACGGCACGCCCGTGGGAATGACTGAGCACGAAGGCAAAGCGACGCCTCGCTTTGCGCTGCTCAGCAAGCTGCGCGACGGCGGTGAGCGCCGCTTTCGCTTCATCGCGCTGGAGCAAGACGAAGGCGACGTCGCGCGTTGCGCTGCCGAGCTTCCCGAACCGGTGCAGATGTTCATGCAGCGCGCACACGTCGAGATGCTGTGCCCACGCTGTGCATCGGGAGACCATATGCACAAGCACACGCACCAGACGCCGGAGCCGCATCGGCTCGTGTACGGCAAGTTGATCGTTCCCGGCGACCTGGAATTGCGCGCGTTTCAAGCTGGTTTCACCGAGTACGTGCGCAAACATCCGAAGGTCCAGTTCGTCATACCGGCGCTGCTCGAAGCACTCGGCGACACGCAGGGCGCAGGCAAAGCGCATCAGCTTTGGCGTGGTCTCGAGCGCACCTCCGAGAAGCGCGATGCGAGCTTCAAAGCTCGGCGGTCGTAGTCGGACCCGCAACTCCCGTGATTCCATGCTCGCGCGTTTTACGGGTGGTGCTCATGTCGCCCGCAGAAACTGAGCGGCTTCACGATCGCGAGCGGGCACCTACATTAGGCGCACGAATGTAACGAAAGTGTGTCGACCCGCTTGTGGGCGCGCCCGTTCTTCGTCCATAGAGAACGACCAGTCGAGCGAAGTGGGTGCAAGTCGCTGGACGCTAGGTAGCAGTCTGTGGCTAATTCCGCCGCTCGCACGAGCACGAGCACGAGCTTGGGAGAGGATGCAAGAACGCTGGCCAGTGCTTTACGGCAAGTACCAGCTGCTGGAGCAGTTGGCTCGCGGTGGCATGGCGGAGGTTTTCAAAGCCAAAGCGCACGGCGTGGAGGGCTTCGAGAAAGTCCTCGTCATCAAGCGCATCCTGCCTGAGCTGAGTCAAAACCCACGCTTCGTCGAGATGTTCATCAACGAAGCGAAGATCGCGGTGACGCTGTCGCACGCGAACATCGTGCAGGTGTTCGATCTCGGTCACATGCAGGATACGTATTTCATCGCGATGGAATACGTGGCGGGCATCGACCTCGCGACCACGCTGCGGCTCGCGCAACGCGCCGAGCGACGCGTGAGCCCCGAGCTTGCGGTCTATCTCGTGAGCGAGCTGGCGAAGGGCCTCGACTACGCGCACCGTCGCCGCGACGCGGAGCAACACCCGCTCAACCTCGTGCACCGCGACGTGTCGCCACAGAACGTGCTGCTCAGCAACGAGGGCGAGGTCAAGCTCACGGACTTCGGGATCGCCAAAGCGCGCACTGTGGCGCAGTCGGTGACCGACGTCGGCGTGATCAAAGGCAAGTACGCGTACATGTCGCCGGAGCAGCTGCTCGGGCGACAGGTCGATGCGCGCGCGGATGTGTTTGCGGCGGGTGTGTTGCTCTACGAAGTGTTGAGCGGCGTCAATCCGTTTCAGACCGGCTCGAACTACGACACGCTGCAGCGCATTCGCTCGGGGGATGTCACGCCGATCGGTCAGCTGGTCGACGGCTTGCCGCTCGATGTCGAGCGCATCGTTCACACTGCGATGGCGTACCAACCGGATCAGCGTTACCCGAGCGCCGGTGATCTGTACGAGGACTTGATCCAGTTCCTGTATGGAACGGGACAACGCTACGGCGCGCGCGACCTTGCGGACTACTTGGCCACGTTGCGCAGCGCGGGCGCGGATGAAAGCGGTCGCACGGGCGATGGGCTGAAGGCCGCGTTCGAAGTCGACAGCGTGACTGCTTTCGAAGAGCAGCATCATCCCGAGCAAACGAAGGTAGGCCGCAGCCGCCGGCCTTCGCGTGAAGCGTTTTTGCCGAAGAAGACGCGCGATGTGCCGCGCGAGCGCACTGAATGGCGCGATGTGACCGCGCTAGCGCTACGGGGTGCGCCCGATGACGATCTGCGCGCGCAGGACAGCTCGTACATCGTGCAGCGCTTCGGCGGTCAGCCGTTGCTCGAGCACGGCGATGTAGAAGCCGGGCGACATTCAGCGGTCTTCTTGTTTGGTGCAGAAAATCCCGATGGGCGCGATGCCCAGAGCGCTGCGCTGTGTGCGTTGCGAATCGCACGCGCGGCGAGCGCTGCCGGCGCTGATGCGGGCCGTTCCACCAGTGTGGCGTTGGCGGTGGTGTCGGGGCGCGTGCTCGCGGATCTGCAAGGCGGCTTGGTGCGCGACGGCGAGTACGACAAGCTGCTCGCCGATACGCTCGAGCTCGCGCGGCTCAGTGAAGCCGGGCAAATCCTCGTCAATCGCGACGCGGAAAAGAGCATGCGCAATCACTTTCGGCTGGTGCCCGCGGGCGGCAACTCGGAGGTGCATCTGCTCGCGAGCGAACGCAGCTTGGCCGAGGTATACGGCCGCTTCATCGGCCGGCGCAAAGAGCTCAAGACCATCGGCGAGTCGTTGGCGCGCGCGAGCCGCGGTGAGCTGCGCGTGATCGGGCTGTCGGGTGAGCCTGGCGTGGGCAAGACGCGCTTGCTCGTCGAGACCTCGCGGCGGCTCGGGCTCGCGGGACACAATGTCGGGCTGCACGTCGCGACCATGACGCCGCAGATGCGCGAGACGCCGCTCTCGGGCATCCAAGCCATGTTGCGCGCTGTGCTCGGCGTCGATGAATACGACTCGCGTGCGCTGTTGCGCGATCGCACGCTGCGCTTGCGCGAGCTTGGTCTGGTGTCATCGGAGCAGGCGGCTGTAGCAACCGCGCTCGGGATCGAGACGAGCACACATCAGCCGGCGAGTGGTCGGCCGCTCCGAGCGGCGCTCCTGCGGATCATCCGCAAGCTGGCCGAAGATCGCTTGACCGTGTTCGCTTGGGATGGCGCCGAGTACATGGATCAAGAGTCGCAAAGCGTCATGGACGACATGCTGCGGCATGTGTCCGCGGCGCGCGTGGCTGTGATGCTCTGGTATCGGCCGCCTTACAGCACGTGCTGGGCGGATCTCCCGAACTTCATCGAGATCCAGCTGGGACCGCTGACCGACGAGGACATCGCGCGCTTGATCGCGACGCGCTTGGGGGCAGACGAGATCCCCTTGGAGCTGCTGCGCGAGGTCACCTCTAAGAGCGGCGGAAATCCTTTGTACGCCGAGGAGTATCTCAAGGCGTTACGCGACGAGAGCGCGCTGCAGCTGGTGGATGGGCAGGTGCGCTTCAACGTTGCGGTCGCGGACGTGCAAGTTCCGAAGAGCTTGCGGGGGATCGTAGCTGCACGCATTGGGCGCTTGGAGCCGGTGCAGCGCTACATTCTGCAGGTCGCAGCGATCGCGGGTGAGCGCTGGAACAGCGAGATCGTGGCCGCAGCCGCTGAGGAAGAGCCGCGAGTCGTGATCGACGCGGTCCTCGCGCGCGAGATGCAGGGCATCGTGCAGCGCGTGGGCCCGGACGAGTACATGTTCGCGCACGGACTGGTGCGGCAGGTGGTGATCGAGGGCATCACCTTGCAGGCGCGCAAGCAGATCCATGCGGCGCTGTGTGAAGCGATCCAGACGCTCTATCCGAACCGACAGGAGGAGATGTCCGACCGGCTCGCGCGGCATCTCTTGGAGTCCGGACAGCACGACGAAGCCGTCGATGCGTTGGTGCGCGCGTCGCGCCGCTACGAGAGCGAGTCTGCGACCGAAGAAGCCGTGAACGCGCTGCAGCGTGCGGCCGACGTGCTCGCCTTGATGGGCTCGCCCGATCGCGAACGCATGTTCAAGATCTACGAGGAGATCGCGGAGCTGTGTTTCCGCAACCGCGATCTCGAGCTCGGCGCCGAGATCATGCGCAAAGCGCTGACCTCCGCCGAGACGCATGGCGCGCAGAGCTACGTCGCGCGCTTCTGCGTGTGGCGCGGCCGCATGTTGGTGAGCGCCTCGAAGATCGAAGAGGGCAGGCGATGGCTGGACCAAGCGCAGCAAGTCGCGCGTGGTCTGTCCGATATCAGCCTACTGCGCGACGTGTTCGTGGCCACGGCAGACGCTGACGCTCGCAGCGGCGAGTTCGAAAAGGCTGTGGCCGCGCTGCAAGAGGCGCTGTCCTTGGTGCGTTCGGGCAAAAATCGCCCGGCGCAGCTCAGCTGCTTGATGCCGCTCGCGCTCACCTACGCGCGCATGGACGACCACCGCTCTGCGCTCGACTCCTTGGCAGAAGTGCAGCGCTTGGCGGCGGACGACTCCAACCCGCTGACCGATGCCCAAGTGCTTCGGCTGGAGTCGCAGATCCACTACCACGCGCGCAATCCCGCTGGTGTGGCTGCAGCGGCATCGCGCGGCATGGAGCTCGCGCGCGAAGCGAACCTGTTCTACGAAGCCGCGCTCAACGCCCACAACCTCGGTGAAGCGTTCTTGCGCATGAGCGATCACCGTCGCGCGTTCGCGGCATTGCGGCGCAGCTACGAGATCGCGGCGGAGCATGGCTACACCCGCTTGCAGATGTCGAACATGCGCATCCTCGGCTTTATCGATGCCACGCGCTTCAGCTCTGCGGAGGGCCGCTCGCGGCTGCTGCAGGCGATCGAATACGCCGTCGAGCATGAGTACGTGTGGGATGTGATCCCGGGAAGGTACCTGCTGGCGATCGTCGAACAGCAGCGCGGCGACATCGTGGGAGCTCGCACGGCGCTGCGGGAAGTACTGACGCTGGCCGCGCAACACGGCCATCGCAAGTACATCCAGGACAGCGAAACCGCGCTACGCGAGCTCGAAGCTGGCGTTTCCATCACGCTGCCGGCTTGAGCGACTGACCTCGTCGACTGTCAGAGTTATGTCCATGGTGTCATTTTCTCCGCGGCGGGATAGGATCACGCCCAAGTCCACGATCACGTGATCGTACCCGTGGAGGTGAGCGCCGCCGTGATCGTGGCCGCGCGCGTGAACGGGAAAGAAAGGATGAAGTGGCTGCCCCTTGTGTAAACGTGGTCATCGAGAAGAAGCCACAAACGCGGTCAAAGCCGCAAAGCACAAAGGACAGCCATGGAACA
>Ga0114940_10001101_pt1 | contig 10461 bp, 9 predicted proteins | sample ColdCreekSource_FD_87195 | JGI IMG/M metagenome (GOLD analysis project Ga0114940, IMG submission 87195) | Groundwater microbial communities from Cold Creek, Nevada to study Microbial Dark Matter (Phase II) - Cold Creek Source | ecosystem: Environmental > Aquatic > Deep subsurface > Groundwater ...
CCTGCCAGTGCTGGCCGGGATCGACGGCGACTATCGCCCCGGCGCTCCCGATACTGGTGGAGCTGAGCTCGCGCTGGCCTCACTTGAGGAAGCGGTGCGCCTGACCGTCACGGGAGAGGCGGCCGGGATAGTCACTGCACCGATCGCCAAGGCTCTGCTGGCCGAAGTGGGCTTCGATCACCCTGGCCAGACTGAATTCGTTGCAGCAGCCTGCGGGATCGCTGCGGAGGACGCGGTCATGATGCTCGCCGGGCCGCAATTGCGCACGGTGCCGCTGACGGTCCATGTTGCCCTGGCGCAGGTGCCGGCCTTGCTTTCGACCGAGTTGATCGTTCGCCGCGCGCGCATCGTTGCCCGGGCATTGCAGCAGGATTTCGGGATCGCATCGCCGCGCCTCGCCATCGCCGCGCTCAATCCCCATGCCGGGGAAGCAGGCCGGATGGGCGACGAGGACACCCGGATCATCGCCCCTGCGATTGCCGCGCTGCGCGCCGAAGGCATCGACGCGAGTGGACCGCATCCCGCCGATGCCTTGTTCACCCCGCGCGCACGCGCGACCTATGACGCAGCGCTGTGCATGTATCACGATCAAGCCCTGATCCCGTTGAAGGCGCTCGATTTCGATCAGGGGGTCAACGTCACGTTGGGCCTGCCGATTGTCCGCACTTCGCCCGATCATGGCACCGCCTTCGACATCGCGGGCAAGGGCAGCGCCCACCCCGGCGCAATGATCGCAGCGATCCGGATGGCGGGCGAGTGTGCCGCGCGGCGAGCGGGGGAATTGTGACCGACCTCCCCCCCTTGCGCGAAGTCATCAATCGCCACGGCCTGTTCGCGACTAAGGCGCTGGGCCAGAACTTCCTGTTCGACGAGCAACTGCTCGACCGGATTGCCGCGATCCCCGGCAAGCTTGCGGGTCAGCAAGTGCTGGAAGTCGGACCCGGTCCGGGCGGCCTGACCCGCGCGCTGCTCCGCGCCGGTGCGCTGGTCACTGCGATCGAGATGGATCGCCGGTGCCTGCCTGCGCTGGCCGAACTGGCAGAAGCCTTTCCCGGCCAGCTTCGCGTGCTGGAAGGCGATGCAACCAAAGTCGCGCACGGGATCGAAGGCCCGTTCCACATCGTCGCCAACCTGCCCTACAATGTCGGCACCGGGCTGTTCACCGGCTGGCTATCGGGTGAAGCCTGGCCGCCGCAATGGTTGAGCCTGACGCTGATGTTCCAGCTGGAAGTGGCGCAGCGGATCATCGCCACTCCGGCCGAGCCGAGCGCCTACGGCCGCCTTGCAGTGCTGGCCCAGTGGCGCTCTGCGGCCAAGATTGCGATGAAGGTCCACCGCAGCGCCTTCACCCCGCCGCCCAAGGTAATGAGCGCGGTGGTCCACATCACCCCGGCAGAAATGCCGCAAGGGGTCTCCGCCAGAATGCTCGAACGGCTGACCGAGGCGGCATTCGGTCAGCGCCGCAAGATGCTGCGGCAGAGTTTGAAAGGCGTGCCGGGGGCGGTAAGCGCGGCCGAAGCGCTTGGGATCGACTTGCAACGCCGCGCCGAAACGCTCGAAATCGGCGAATTCATTGCGCTAGCTCAGGCGATGGGTCAGCAGCCCAAACTTGCCTAATCGGCTCGAAGCGCAGATAGGCCAGCCATGACTGACGACCTCAATGGCAACCCCGCTCCGATCGACCGCATTCAGCAGAACCTGCTGGCCAAGGGCGAGCGCCGCCTGCTCAACTGGATCTGCCCGCGCCTGCCGATGTGGGTCACGCCTGACAAGCTGACCGGGTTCGGCACGTTCGGCGCGGTCGTGGTGTTCCTGGGCTATGCCTTCAGCGAGTGGTCGGTCCACACCCTGTGGTTCGCGATTCTCGGATACGTCATCCAGTGGTTCGGAGACTCGCTTGACGGCAGTCTGGCGCGCTGGCGCAAGATCGAGCGGCCGAAGTACGGCTATTTCATCGACCATTCCGTCGATGGTCTCGTGATCTTGCTGATCATGGCCGGGATCGGCTGGAGCCCCTATGTCCGGATGGACGTCGCGCTGTTCGCGTTGGCCGGCTATCTGCTGCTCTCGATCCACGCCTATCTCGGCGCGCGGGTACTGGGTGAGTTCAAACTGAGTTACATGTTCGGCGGCCCGACCGAGCTGCGCTTCGTGCTGATCGGGCTGACCCTGGCGATGATGTATTTTGGCCCCGAGGGCCATGTGTTCGCCAAGTGGTCCGGCTTCGACCTGTTCGTTGGCGCAGCCGCAGTTTTGCTCAACACTTTGTTTATCAAACAGACTCTGGTCACCGCACGGCGGCTTGACCTGATGGAGCGGCCGAAGGGGGAGTAACGAGCAACCGGCGCGGTTTTCCTACTCTGGCTTGGCCTGTTAGGTTCGCGTTGGCACTTTCTATCGTCGAAACTCCGCACCGCGCGCCGATCCGCCGCCATTCCTGAACGGAAAGGCGGGCTCGCGCATGCACTTCATCAACTAACCCGGCGAATCGGGTCTGGATCAGCTCGCCTTCTTGCGCCGCCGCCAGGCGTGGAGCAGCGGCTCAGTATAGCCGCTCGGCTGCTCGACGCCCTTGAACACCAGGTCACAGGCAGCGCGGAAGGCCGCACCGTCCTCGTTGCCAACCAGCGGCTGGTAGTCAGGATCACCGGCATTCTGCGCGTCAACTTTGGCCGCCATCCGCCGCAGCGAATCCATCACCTGCGCTTCAGTGCAGATCCCGTGGAGCAGCCAGTTGGCCATGTGCTGCGAGGAAATCCGCAGCGTCGCGCGATCTTCCATCAGCCCGACATCGTTGATGTCCGGCACCTTGGAGCAACCGACCCCGGCGTCGATCCAGCGCACGACATAGCCGAGCAGCCCCTGCGCGTTGTTATCGAGCTCGGCGCGGACTTCCTCCTCAGACCAGTTGGTCCCTTCGGCCAGCGGCACCGCAAGGATCGCATCGACCGGCGGGCACGGCTTGGCGGCCAGTTCGCGCTGGACGTCGAACACCCCGACCTGGTGGTAATGCATCGCGTGAAGCGTCGCCGCTGTGGGTGATGGCACCCAGGCAGTATTCGCGCCCGAACGCGGATGGCCGATCTTCTGGACCATCATGTCGTGCATCAGGTCAGGCGCGGCCCACATGCCCTTGCCGATCTGCGCCTTGCCCGAAAGCCCGCAGGCGAGCCCGATCTGGACATTGCGTGCCTCGTAAGCGGCGATCCAGCCGGTCGCCTTCATCTCCGCTTTGCGGATCATCGGCCCCGCGCGCATCGAGGTATGGATCTCATCTCCGGTGCGATCGAGGAACCCGGTGTTGATGAAGACGATCCGATCCTTCACCGCGTGAATGCAGGCGGCCAGATTGGTCGAAGTCCGGCGCTCCTCGTCCATCACGCCGACCTTGATCGTGTGGCGCGGCAGGCCCAGCAGATCTTCCACCGCATCGAACAGGTCGTTGGTGAAGGCGCACTCTTCCGGCCCGTGCATCTTGGGTTTGACGATGTAGATCGATCCCTCGCGCGAGTTGCGGTACTTGCCCAGTCCCGCGACATCCAGCGCCGAAATCGCGCTGGTCAACACAGCGTCCATGATCCCCTCGGAAATCTCGCTGCCATCGGCGAGCAAGATCGCCGGGTTTGTCATCAGATGGCCGACATTGCGCACGAACAGCAGACTGCGCCCCGGAAGCGATAGTGCACCGCCGTCCTTGGCGGTCCATTCGCGGTCTGGATTGAGCGTGCGGGTCAGCGTCTGGCCGCCCTTCTCGAAGGTATCGGCCAGATCGCCGCGAATCACGCCGAGCCAGTTGCGATAGGCCGCCAGCTTGTCCTCGGCATCGACTGCGGCGATCGAATCCTCGAGGTCGCAGATCGTGGTCAGCGCCGCTTCGAGCACGATGTCAGCGATCCCGGCCCGGTCGGTCCGGCCCACCGGATGATCGCGGTCCATCACCAGTTCGATGTGAAGACCATGGTGGGCGAGCAAATGCCCGCCGGGCTTCGCGCCGAGGTAGTGTCCCGGATCAGCCAGCGGCGGCACGCCAGCCCCGTCCCAGTCGCTCCAGCTCATCCCGTCGAGTGGAACCGACAGATCGAGGAAAGCCCTTCCTGCCGCAATCACCGCATCTCCGCGAGCCTGGTCATAGCCACCTGGTCGTGCAGCCGGAGCATCGAGTGCATCGGTGCCATAGTAAGCGTCGTAGAGGCTGCCCCAGCGCGCGTTGGCCGCGTTGAGCAGGAAACGGGCGTTGAGCACCGGCACCACCAGTTGCGGGCCAGCCAGCGCGGCAATTTCGCGGTCGACGTTCTGGGTGCCGATGGTGAAGGCTTCGGGCTCGGGCACCAGATAGCCGATCTCGGTGAGCATCGCCTTGTATTCGCCAAGATCGAGCGGCTTGCCGGCGCGTGCAAGATGCCAGGCGTCGATCTGTGCCTGCAGATCCTCGCGCTTGGCGAGCAGTGCGCGATTGATCGGAACGAAACGACCGAGCAGCGCGGCAAAGCCTTGCCAGAACGCCCCGGCGTCCTTGCCCAGCGGGGTGAGCACCTCGCCCTCGACAAATGCCGCCAGAGTGTCGTCAACCTGAAGGCCAGCCCGTTCAACCGAAACGCTCATTGTTCCTCGCACCCTGTTGGTCCGCGCACCGGAATCGGCGGCGGAGCGGCAATAATAGGCATCCCGGGGAGGAACGCGAGCGCCTATGCCGCACGTGCGAACAATTGGCAACGGGGACAGAGATTTGCGCAGGGGTTGGAGCGGCCGCGCCGCTCGGCTAGGACGGTTTCATATGCAACAGCTTTCCCCTGCCGAAGCCGGACTGATCGCGGCAATCGATGGCGTGCCAATGCTGGCGCAAGTCCAGGCGTGGAGCACGATCAACACCGGAACCCGAAATCTGGCGGGCCTTGCCGAGCAGGCAGGCGCGCTCGCCGATGCCTTTGCCGCGCTGCCCGGCGAGATCAAACTGGTCGATCCGGCACCAGTCACTGCGGTCGCCGCGGACGGGCGCGAGGTCGAAGTCGGCCATGGTCGCCATCTCGTCCTGTCAGTCCGTCCAGAGGCAGAGCGGCGTCTGTTGCTGACTGGGCACATGGACACGGTGTTCCCGCTCGAGCACGCGTTTCAGGGCCAGCAATGGCTCGACGGCGAGACGCTCAATGGCCCCGGCGTGGCGGACATGAAGGGCGGAATCGCGGTCATCCGTGCTGCATTGTCGGCGTTCGAGGCCGGCCCGAATGCTGCACGGCTTGGTTATGACGTTTTGATCAACTCCGACGAGGAGACCGGCAGTCTCGCATCGGCCGCACTGATCGCACAACTGGCCAAGGGCAAGTTTGCGGCGCTGACCTACGAACCGTCAGCCCTGCCTGACGGCACGCTGGCGGGAGCGCGCGGCGGGAGTGGCAATTACAGCCTGGTTATCACCGGTCGCTCGGCGCATGCGGGTCGCAACCCGCAGGACGGGCGCAACGCGATCGTCGCGGCGGCAGCTCTGGTGCTGGGGCTGAAGGCCCTGCAATGCGACGGGCTGGCGATCAATCCGGCGAAGATCGAGGGCGGCAGTGCCAACAATGTCGTGCCCGATCACGCAGTGCTGCGCTTCAACATCCGCCCCCGCTCTACCGATCTGGCTGAGGCATTTGCGCGTAATTTGAACGTCCTCATTGCCCGAATTTCGCAAGAACACGAGGTTGATATCCATCGTCATGGCGGTATCAGCCGCCCGCCGAAGCCGATCGACGCAAAGGCCGAACGCTTGTTCGGCTTGGTCAAGACCTGCGGGGAAGCGCTCGGCCAGCCGATCAAGTGGCAGAGTTCCGGTGGTGTCTGCGATGGCAACAACATCGCCGCCTGCGGGGTTCCGGTGGTCGACACGATGGGTGCGCGCGGTGGAGCCATTCACTCCTCCGACGAGTTCCTGATCGTCCCCAGCCTTGCCGAGCGCGCCGCGCTGTCCGCCCTCGTCCTTGACCGCCTTGCATCCGGAGCCAGCCTGTGACTTTCGTGATCCGTGCCGCCCTTCCCGACGATCTCCAGCACATCTACGAAATGGCCAAGCGTACTGGCGGCGGGTTCACCAACTTGCCACCAGACCGCAAAGCGCTGACTGCCAAGCTCGAACGCTCGGCCGAAGGTTTCGCGCGCGAAGGCGACGATGTCGGCAACGACCTCTATGTCTTCGTGCTTGAGAACACTGCGACAGGCGAAGTCCGCGGCACTTGCCAGGTGTTTTCCTCCGTAGGCCTGAAGTGGCCGTTCTACTCCTACCGGATCGGCGCACTGACCCAGCATAGCGAGGAGCTCGGCCGAACTTTTCGTGCCGATATCCTCAACTTGTCGACCGATCTTGAGGGCGCATCAGAAGTAGGTGGCCTGTTTCTGCATCCCGGCGAACGCGCAGGGGGGCTCGGAATGCTGATCGCGCGCAGCCGTTACTTGTTCATCCGCAATCACCGTGTGCGCTTTGCCGATCGTACTCTGGCGGAACTGCGCGGGGTGATCGACGAGGCCGGCGGATCACCGTTCTGGGACGGGGTTGCGGGTCGATTTTTCGGGATGAATTTCCAGGACGCGGACGAGTTCAACGCCAAGTTTGGCAATCAATTCATCGCCGATCTCATGCCCAAGCACCCGGTCTACATCGCAATGCTGAGCGAAGCGGCGCGGCATGTCATCGGTGTGCCGCATCCAACGGGCCGTGCAGCAATGCGAATGCTGGAAAATGAAGGCTTTGCCTGGGAAAACTACGTCGATATCTTCGATGGCGGGCCGACGATGACAGTCCGCACCGATCAGATCCGCTCGGTTCGGGAAGCGGCCGATGCAACGGTCGTCGCGGTTGACGCCGGGCTGGGCGAGCATCTCGGCGGTGAAAAATGTCTGGTTTCGACCGGGAAGTTTGCGGATTTCCGGACCGCTTACGGCTGGGTTGATCCGCGCAGCGGCGGCGTCGCGCTCGATCCCGGCTGTGCGGCTTTGCTTGGGGTCGAGACCGGGTCAAGCATCACTCACGTCGCGCGGTGGTGATCATGGCGCAAGTCGAGATCAACTTCGACGGGATCGTCGGACCAAGCCATAACTACGCCGGGCTCAGCCTCGGCAACATTGCCTCGTCGACCAACGCCGGCGAGACATCCTACCCGCGCGCCGCTGCGTTGCAGGGCCTCGCCAAGATGCGGCACAACATGGCGCTGGGACTGACACAGGGCTTCTTCGTGCCGCTCCCCCGCCCAAATGGTGCCTTTCTGGCAGCACTGGGAGCGAACGGCAGCGAGGACCGACGGCTCCAAGCAGCGGCCTGGTCTGCTTCGTCGATGTGGACCGCCAATGCCGCGACGGTCTCGCCAGCCACCGACACTGCCGATGGTCGCTGTCATCTAACTCCGGCGAACCTCGTCACCATGCCGCACCGCTCGCAGGAGTGGCCGGACACCTCGCGCCAGCTTCGCCTTGCCTTTGCCAACCAGACTGCATTCACGGTTCACGATGCGGTCCCGCCCTGCTTCGGCGACGAGGGTGCGGCCAACCACATGCGGATGAGCGCAGGCCATGAAGCGCCCGGGCTTGAGATCTTTGTCTACGGGCGCAGCGGCGGGACCTTTCCGGCTCGCCAACACGAGCAGGCGAGCCGCGCCGTCGCGCGGTTGCACGGGCTTGATCCCGCGCGCACCCTGTTCGTCGAGCAGAACCCCGAAGCGATAGCCGCGGGGGCTTTTCACAACGATGTGGTCGCCGTGGCTAACGAGCGCGTGCTGTTCGCGCACGAACAGGCTTTCGCCGAGCCCGAAGCAACTTATGCGGCAATCCGCAAGCGCTTGCCCGAGGCCGAGTTAGTGATTGTTCCGGCCGCAGCAGTCAGCCTTAAGGATGCGATCCGGTCCTATCTGTTCAACGCACAGCTCCTCACCCTGCCTTCGGGAGAGATGGCGCTGGTGATTCCATCCGAAGCCTGGGAGCACACTCGCGTGCGCGCATGGCTGGAAGGAATGTTGGCAAGCAACGGACCGATCAGGCGCGTCCTGCCAGTTGATGTCCGTCAGTCGATGGCCAACGGCGGGGGTCCGGCATGCCTTCGCTTGCGGGTGGTCGCGGATCCCGCCACGGTCGATCCGCGATTTCTGCTCGATCCCGCGAAGGCGAAGCGGATCGAAGCGGTGATTGCCCGCACCTGGCCAGAGGCGATAGCTCCAGCCGACCTTGGCTCGGCCGAACTGGCCGAACAGGTCGTTTCGGCGCGGCAGGCTTTGCTTGCGGAACTGAACCTGCTTGAGCTGGTTTAAGCTGGCTGAGTTGCGGTGTCGGCCAAGCTTACAACCAGCTATGCAATTAACCACTGCCTTGCGCGCAAATCAGGGTCTGGCATGATGATTGCTCTTGATGTCGTTAAGAATTGAGGACCCGATGCTACGCAAGATTGGCCGCCTGTTCGTGATCAAGACGCCGTTCGAGGCCTATCTGATCATTTACGCGCTTGGCCTTGGCGCAGCAGAGCGCGGCAAGGTTTACCTCACGCAGTATCCGGGGTTTGGTGGCAAGCTGCTGTTTCTCGCCTGCACCGGCGCGGTTTTCATGGCCGGGGCCAAAATGCTCGACTGCATCAAGCACGAAAAGCGCGCAGGTGAGCAGGCCGAGCCGCAACTCTAGGCCATACCGCTAGAAACTCGCGCCATCCACCTTGTCGAGTTCCAGTGTGTCGAGGTTGCATTCTGGAACGACCCGCAAGTTGATTGCCGCGGTTTCCGAACCGTCCTTGCCTTTGCCGATGGCAAACGACTGCACTCCGCAGATCGAGCAGAACCGGTGCGCAATCGCATGGCGGTAAAAGGTATGCTCGGTCAGCCCATCCTCACCGCTGTGGACCACCAGCTTGTCACGCGGCACGAATGTAAGCAGCAGCCCTTTGCGGCGACAATGCGTGCAATTGCAGCTTACCGCCCGCGCGGGCAGATCGGCCTCAACGGTGAAGGACACGGCACCGCAATGGCAGGACCCCGAATAGCTCATTGCGATCCTCTCTGACGGCAAAGTGGGGTGATTCTGTTGCTAGGCTCACCCCGGGCCCCCGGTTTCCGATTCTGTTACCCGGTTCGGTCCGAACCGTGCTGTCGCGTTATAACTTCAGGGCGTTAGCCCCTAGAATTATGCAGCGAGAGCAAGTGCTTCGTTGTCGTTGGCACTTGTGGGTTTTGAGCCTTGAACGGGTTACTCAGCCCGAGCGAAAACTGCGCTTTTCAACACACGTCGATCCTGGTTCGGCCCCGTCATCACCCCAGCGACAACTGGGCCCCGGCCTGAAAGCCGGGTGGTGATGGTGGAGCCGCCGGGTACTGCCCCCGGGTCCGCTGCGCTTATTGCACGCAACAATTTATCGCCATAGCCGGGCGAACCCGGCGAGAGCCAATATAGGCGCAATCGGGTAAATGAAAAGGGCAAGGCCGCATCCGACCTTGCCCTCTGTTCAATCCATCGTGGAAACTCAGCTCTTCTTGAGCGAATCCCGGATCTCGGTCAGCAGATCGACTTCGCTGGGGCCGGCCGGAGCAGCGGGCGCCGGAGGCATTGCCTTGTTCGCCGCCTTGACGATCATGAAGATCACCCAGGCCATGATCACGAAGTTGATGATCGCGGTCACGAAGCTGCCAAAGGCCAGCACGTTGGCCCCGGCAGCGCGCGCCGCTGCAAGCGGCGTGCCCGGCGCTACATCGCCGGCCAACACGAGATACTTGCTCGAGAAATCGAGCCCGCCGAAGATCCGCCCGACGATCGGCATGATGATGTCATCGGTCAGCGAGGTCACGATCTTCCCGAAGGCCGCGCCGATGATCACACCGACGGCCAGATCGAGCACACTGCCCTTGGCGATAAATTCCTTGAATTCCGAAACCATCGACATCGCCATTACTCCCCTTCAACTTCACAGTGTTACGGTGCTGCCACAAACGGCATGACGCCACAACACTCGATTGCAGGGAACGGGGTAGGCCGCCAATCCCTTGTAAGCGCACCATGATCCGCTACATTCATTCCATCCGCGCGGCACTTGTCGCGCCTTGTTCAGGGGTACCAGGATGACCGCTTCGTTTGTTTCGCGTTATGGTCGCTTTGCTTTTGCCGCCGGGGCCGCGATCACGCTCGCCGGGTGCGGCATCAACAGCGTTCCGACTGCCGAAGAAAACGCCAAGGCCAAGTGGGGCGACGTGCAGAGCGCCTACCAGCGCCGCGCTGATCTGGTTCCCAACCTGGTCGAAACCGCCAAGGCCGCTGCGGCGTCCGAAACTCAGATCCTGACTAATGTGACCCAGGCCCGCGCTGCGGCGACGTCGATCAACATCACCACCGACGATCTGTCGGACCCGGCCACATTCGAAAAATTCCAGGCCGCGCAGAACCAGCTGACCCAGGCGCTCGGCCAACTCCGCACGGTCGTGGAGAATTACCCGCAGTTGCAGAGCCAGGGCCGCTTTGCACAGCTGA
>Ga0114940_10001102_pt1 | contig 10460 bp, 8 predicted proteins | sample ColdCreekSource_FD_87195 | JGI IMG/M metagenome (GOLD analysis project Ga0114940, IMG submission 87195) | Groundwater microbial communities from Cold Creek, Nevada to study Microbial Dark Matter (Phase II) - Cold Creek Source | ecosystem: Environmental > Aquatic > Deep subsurface > Groundwater ...
CACCTGGGAACCTATGACTTTACGGCGTCTTGCAACATCACGGCTGCGTATCAGGTCATGGACCATCCCATGTGCGACCTGGCCAAGGGCCTGATGCTGCTGTCTTTTGCGGGTACTGGGGTGTTCCTGTCGGACGGCGCTACCAACGTGATGCCGGTTCCGCCGCACCGCGGCAAAGCTCTCACCCTCGAGCAGCTCGCGGAGAACCGCGCCGCCGTGCACTCGGCCTGGCAGCTATCGCACCGGCACATCCGTCACTCGCTGGAAGGCGGCTACTACCAAGGCTGGGACCTGCATCCGGCGCAGCTGCCGGTGCGCTACGCCGCTTGCTACGCCTTCTTTCTAGAGGGCCTGAAGAGCGCCGCCGAGCGACTCGAGAATTTCATCGCCAAGGCCGCGCAAGCCACTTTGGTAGGCGACGTGTTCGACGACGCTGCGACGGGCCAGGGCCTCTTGAACTACTTCCTGCGCGCTTGGAACTGCGGCGCCATCGACCTCGCCGACATCGAGCAAACGGGCCTGACGCCTAGCGAGGTCGAATTGCGCTCTTTTGCGAAGATTCTGGCCGCTCGGCGCGCCCGTTTGGGCGACTGACGAAATGGCGCTGATACGTCACCAGCCCCGAGCAAGCGCGCAAGCTCGGCATCGCCATGGTGTTTCAGCACTTTTCGCTGTTCGAGACGCTGACTGTGACTGAGAACGTTTGGCTCGGCCTGGCTGAAACCTCCAAGGCGGTGGTCACGCGCGGCATTCGCGAGCAAAGCGCCCGCTACGGGCTGGGAAACGGATGCGGGCGAGTTCAGGCTAGTGGCAAATTGCCCCGCGCGGGCGAGCCTCCGCCCATGATCCCAAGACACTGATTCTTCCCAAAAATCGAATCGTGTTAGCCTGATAGTGATGCTCTGGCATACCGCCCTAGCGCGCAGCACCAAAGTGCCACTGGGGTAAGCGCATGACTGAAAGGGGGACGGGTGGGAGGCAGGCGCTGCTGATTTGCCGTATCGGCTCGCGGCTTTACGGCATTCCGCTGGAGCACGTGCTGGAGACGATGCGGCCTTTGCCAGTTGAGCCGCTGGGCCAATTGCCAGGCTTCGTCGACGGCCTGTCATTGATTCGCGGTCGGCCCACACCGGTGATCGACGCACACCGCTTGCTCGGGGCCGGCGCCGAAGGGCGCACTCGCGAACGCTACGTGACGCTTCGGCTGGGCGAGCGCTACGCCGCGCTGGCGGTCGACGCGGTGCTAGGCGTGCGACAAGTCGACGTGGGGCAACTCGACGAGCTACCGGCGCTGCTGCGCGACCAGAATGAGCTTGTCGTCGCGCTCGGCGCGCTCGACCGTGAGCTCTTCTTGGTGCTCGAAGGCTCTCGCTTGGTGCCCGAGGCGGTTTGGGCGACGCTCGACGCAGAGGTGCAGTGGCCATGAACGCGACCCTAGGCACCGCCGAGCTGCAGCTATTTCAAGCTGGGATCGCCCAGAGAGTGGGCCTTCGCTACGACGACAGCAAATTCACGTTTTTGGCGGAGGTGCTGGGGCGGCGTTTGGCGGCGCGACACCTCAACGCCGCCGCGTACTTGGCGGCGCTCGCCAACGGCACCGAGGGTGAAGACGAAGTGCGGGCGCTCGGACGCGAGCTGACGGTCGGCGAGACCTATTTTTTCCGGCATTCCGAGCAGTTCAATGCGCTGTGCGGCGTCGTCTTGCCGGAGCGCACGGCTGCCCGAACGGATACGCGCACGCTGCGCCTGCTCTCGGTGGGCTGCGCGACTGGCGAGGAGCCGTACACGCTGGCGATTCTGGCCCGCCAGCACGCCTTGGAGCCCGCGTTCCAGATCTCGATCAGCGGCATCGATCTTAACCGAGATTCGCTCGACCACGCGCGGCGCGGCCTGTACTCGCAGTGGGCGCTGCGCGAAACACCAGCCGACGTGCGCGAGCGTTGGTTCAAAGCGGAAGAGCGCAGCTATCGTCTGGCGCCCGAGGTGCGCGAAGCCGTGCGCTTTCACGAGCACAATCTAGTGCGTCCGCACGCCGAGCTGTTCGCCCCCGAGACTTACGACGTCATCTTCTGCCGCAACGTACTGATGTACTTCACCCCCGAGCACATGAGCGAAATCGTGCAACGGTTGACGCACGCGCTAGTGCCCGGCGGCTATCTGTTTTTGGGCCACGCCGAAACGCTGCGCGGCCTCTCGCAGTCCTTCCACCTGTGCCACACGCACGGCACCTTCTATTACCAGCGCAAAGACGCGCTGCTGCCCCCGCTTCAGCGCGTGGGGCAGGCGCTGAAGCCCACTACGAGCGCGTCGCCCGACCTAGACGGCAAGTGGACCGACAACTGGCTGCAAACCGTGGAGCGCTCCACCGACCGCATCCGCACGCTCAGCGACAGTCACAGCGAAGCGGCTGCGGCCGAAGCCGTGACCCCCGTCGCTCCCCTTGCCGGCGTCGGCGCCGGCGTGAGTGGGCGCGATTTGCGTGAGCCCTTGGCGCTCTTGGCGAGCGAACGCTTCTCGGAAGCGCTCGTCTCCCTGCAGTCATCCAACGAAACCGAAGCCGCGGATCCGGCCGCCCTGCTCCTCCGCGCCGCTCTCTTGACCCACCAGGGCGAGGTCGACCCGGCCGAAACGACCTGCCGACAGCTGCTGCAGCTGGATGAGCTGAACGCTGGCGCTCACTACCTGTTGGCGCTGTGCTTCGAACGCCGCGAGCAGCTGGCCGTGGCGGCAGAGCACGCTCGAACCGCCGTCTACTTGGACGCTGGGTTTGCCATGCCCCATTTGCACCTGGGCTTGATGGCCCGGCGTAGTCGCGACTTCGAAGGGGCGCGGCGCGAGCTGGGCCAAGCGTTGTGGCTGCTGGAACGCGAAGACCCCGCTCGCCTGCTGCTGTTCGGCGGCGGCTTCACGCGCAGCGCGCTGCTCACGCTGTGTCGCTCCGAGCTCGAAAACCTGCGAGGCGCTCCGTGAGCGGCGAGCGCAAGGACCTAGCAACCGCGGCGAGCGAGCTGCGAGCAGCCTTCGATCAGGCATTTACTGCCGATCAGCTGCAGAGCGGCGAACGTACGGTGGACGTGCTGGCGATTCGCGTCGCCGAGCAGAGCTATGCGCTGCGCTTGGCCGAGGTGTTGGCCGTCCACGAAGGGCGGAAGCTCGTGCCGGTGCCGACTCCGGCGCCAGCGTTGCTCGGCCTGGTGGGCTTACGGGGCTTGGTCGCGCCCATTTACGATCTGAGACTCTTGCTTGGGCACGCCGCGGGGCATCTCCCCAGCTGGTTCGTGCTGGTGCGCTCTCCATCACCCATAGGAGTTGCGTTCGACGCGCTCGAGGGCCACCTGCGCTTGCCTGAAAGCAGCCTGGTCAGCGCGCGTTCGGGCGACAACGCAGGGCGCTTTACGCCTGGCAGCGTGCTCACCCCAGGCGGGCCGCGCCCTCTGATTCACCTGCCCTCGCTGGTCGAGAGCATCGCACGCAGCAAGCCCGTCTCCGCGTCGGAACGAGAGGAACCTCGATGAACTGGACATTTGGCAGAAAGCTGGCGCTGGGCTTCGCGATCGCGATCCTCACCATCTTGGTGATCGGCATTTCGGGGCACCGCGCCAACGCAGAGCTGATCGAAAACGATCGCTGGGTCGCGCACACCGAAGAGGTGAAGCGCACGCTGGAGCAAATCATGTCCGGCATGAAGGACGCCGAGACCGGCCAGCGCGGCTTCTTGCTCACGAACGATGAACGCTTCTTGGAGCCGTACCACAAGGCCTTGGCCGATGTGGACAAGAGCCAGGCCGCCGCGCGCAGGCTGACTGGCGACAATCCCGCTCAGCAGCAGCGCCTGGCAACCCTAGCTTCGATTATTGCCACTCGCCTCAAGTGGATGGCGGAAGTCATCGAGGTCCGACGCAGCAGCGGGCTGGAGGGCGTCGTGAAGTCCAATCGGCTCCTGGACGGCAAGCAGCAGATGGACGAGGTTCGGAAGGCGGTGGCCGACCTCGACGACGCCGAAAGCCTGCTGCTCAGCGGACGACGACAACGGTCGGAAGAAAGCGCCGCGGCGGCCCAGTCCACCATCGTCTGGGGAGGGCTATTTGGCACGTTGATCGTGCTCGTCGCTGGCGTCATCATCTCGCGCTCGCTGAGCACGCAGATCAGCGTCGCTGTCCGGCACATCCAGGCCTCGTCGGCCGAGCTGCAGGCCGCCGCCAACCAGCAGGCCACGGGCGCCAAGGAGCAGGCCACGGCCATGACCGAGGTCACCACGACCATCAGCGAGCTCTTGGCCACGTCACGGCAGATCGCCGAAAGCGCCCGGCGCGTGTCTGACATCGCCGGCCAAACCTCGCAGCAAGCTCGCGCTGGCGACGTCACGGTGGCGCGCGGTACCGAGGCGATAAACGCCATCAAGCGCCAGGTCGAAGCCATCGTCAGCCATATGCTGGAGCTGGGTAAGAAGTCGCAACAGATCGGCGCGGTGCTCGAGATCGTCTCCGAGCTAGCCGAGCAAACGAATATTCTCGCCATCAACGCCACCATCGAAGCCGCGGGCGCTGGTGAGGCTGGCCGGCGCTTCGGTGTCGTGGCCGACGAGATCCGCAAGCTTGCCGATCGCGTCGGTGGCTCCACGAAAGAGATTCGCTTGCTGATCGACGACGTGCGCGCCGCCGTGAACACCACGGTGATGACGACGGAAACGGGCTCCAAGGCGGTCGAGGCGGGTTCCCAGCAGTTTGCGCTGGTGGCGGCGTCTTTCGGGCAAATCAGCAGCCAAGTTCTCACGGCTACCGAGGCTGCCAAGGAAATTGAACTATCGACCAAGCAGCAGGCTACGGCGGTCGAACAGGTGAACGTTGCTATCACCAACGTCGCCCAAGCCTCCAAAGAGAGCGAAGTCAGCACCGGGCAGACCCTGCGCACCGCGTCTGAATTGGCAACGCTGTCTCGCGATTTACTCAAGCTGGTCGAGGCCCGAGAAACCAACGGAAGGGCGCGTAGCCTGCAGAGCTAAGCATGGCGGACCCATTCAGGTACTTTCGCGTCGAAGCGCGCGAGATTCTGGAGCAGCTGCAGCGCGGCTTGCTGGAGCTGGAGCGCGCCGTGAACAGCGCGGAGAACGTGCCCCGTCTGCTGCGGCTCGCGCACACGCTGAAGGGCGCCGCGCGGGTCGTCAAGCAAGCCGAGATCGCCCAGCTGTCGCATCAACTGGAAGACGTGCTGGTGCCGCTGCGCGAAGGCCCACGCGAGGCGACCGCCGACGAAGCCCAGCGTCTGCTCGGGCTGGTAGACGCCATCGCGCAAGGAATCTCGACGATCGCTCCTGCGCCAGCGTCGGTGCCGGTCGCGCTGCCGGTGCCCCCCGGGGCTGAGGCTGCCCAGGCCGCTCCCGCCCGCCCCTCACCCCAAGAACGCTCCGCGGTCGAAGAGGTCGTCCGCCCTCACGTGCTACCGGCTTCGGACATCGACGTGCTGATGGATGGCGTGGTGGAGCTCGGTTTCCAGCTGGGCAGCGGCCGCCGCGCGCTGCCCAACATCGAACGCAGCCGCAGCCTGGCTGAGCAGTTGAGCCAACGGCTCGATTCGCGCCGACGACAAGACCTCGGCCCCAGCTCGCTGGCCACGCTGCGCTCGCTCGCCAGCGAGCTCGAGCTGAACCTAGCCAAGTTGGAGCGCGACATCTCGACCAGCTTCGAGCAGGCGACGCGCGAGCTGGGGCAAGTGCGCGACGGTATCGACCGCCTGCGGCTGGTGTCGGCTGCCAGCATGTTCGGATCGCTGGAGCGCGCCACGCGCGACGCCGCCATCAGCCTCGGCAAGCAAGCCGTATTCGAAGCCAAAGGCGCGGAGGTTCGGCTCGACGCCGAGGTGCTGACGGCCGTCCAGCGCGCGCTGGTACAAGCCGTCAGGAACGCAGTCGCCCACGGCATCGAAGCGGTGCCCGAGCGCAGCTCGCTCGGCAAGCCGGCCTTGGGCCGCGTGACCTTGGAGGTTTCGCGGCGCGGTCAGCACGTCTGCTTCCTGTGTGAAGACGACGGGCGCGGTGTGAACCTCTCCGAGGTGCGGCGCGAAGCCGAGCGGCTCGGCCGCCTGACCCCGGGCGCCGCCGAACCGTCGTCGGCTCAGCTGCTTTCGCTGCTGCTCTTGGGTGGCATCAGCACCTCCGGCACCGTCACGCAGGTTTCGGGGCGCGGCGTCGGGCTCGACCTGATCCGTGAGGCGCTCGCAGGCGTCGGCGGCCAAGTCAGCCTGCAGACGCGCCCCGGTCAGGGCACGAGCTTGGAGCTCACGGTGCCAGCCTCGCTATCTGCCTTGGAAGCGCTGCTCGTGGAGGCTGGCGGCCAGCTGTACGCGCTGCCGCTAGGCGCGGTCGTGCACGCCGCCCGCGTACTGCCCGCCGAGCTGAATCGCACGGCTGACGCCCTGAGCATGCTCTACGACGGGGAGCTGGTTCGCTTCACGCCGCTCGCGCGCCTGCTACGCCGGGTAGAGCAAGAGCGTCGCAGCGACGCCGTCTGGTCCGTCGTGATCGTGCGCGGTGAGCGTGGGCTCTTGGCCTTGGGCGTGGAACGCCTGCTCGGTGGTGAGAGCATAGTCTGCCGCGCGCTGCCTGAATCGGCCCAGGTCGATCCCACCGTCGCTGGCATTACGCTGGATGCCGACGGCAATCCGCGGATTTTGCTCGACCCCGAAGGCTTGCAAGCCACCGCCCAGCTGTTGCCCTTGCCCGCGGCCCACGCTGACGCTCCGCGGCGCGTCGTGCTCGTCATCGACGACTCCTTGACCACGCGCATGCTGGAGCAGAGCATCCTGGAGTCAGCCGGCTACGAGGTCGACCTAGCCACCTCCGGCGAGCAGGGCCTAGAAAGAGCCCGCGCGCGCCGCTACGACCTACTCTTGGTCGACGTCGAAATGCCCGGAATGGACGGCTTCATGTTCGTGGAAAAGGTCCGCGCTGATCCTGGTCTTCAGCACACGCCCACAGTGCTGGTCACGTCTCGCGCCTCGGCCAAAGATCTGGCGCGTGGCCGAGCCGCCGGCGCCAACGCGCACATTGCCAAAGGCGAGTTCGACCAGCTCGACTTCCTCGAGAGGATCGGCAGGCTCGTCCGATGACCACGCGCAAGCTTAGGGTGCTGGTCGTAGAGGATTCGCTGACGGTGCGCCGGCGAATTTGCGAGGCTTTGGCCTCCGATCGCGATCTGGAGATCGTGGGCGAGGCCGACAATGGCCAACGCGCCATCGAGCTGTGTCGGTCCCTGCGTCCGGACGTCATGACGCTAGACATGATCTTGCCGATCATGAGCGGCTTGTCGGCGACCGAGTACATCATGGCGCACTGCCCGACGCCGATTCTGATCGTCTCAGCGTCGACCAACCGCGGGGAGCTGTTCAAGACGTACGACGCGCTGGCCGCCGGCGCCGTCGACGTGCTCGACAAGCCGCGCGGTGACGGCAGCGACGACGACTGGAACCAAAAGCTCGTCGCTGCAGTCAGGTTGGTCGCCAAGATCAAAGTCATCACCCACCCACGCGCTCGCTTAGCGCTCGGGCGCAGCTCAGCTCCCTTGGCTCCGGGGATGCGCGAGCCCAACGCGCTGCCCAGCACCGCGCCGCTTTCGTTGATCGCCTTGGGTGCCTCCACCGGCGGGCCAAGCGCCCTGGTCTCTGTTTTGCGCGACATACCCAGTCAGCGTGGCCTGCTCATCCTAGTCGTCCTCCACATCGACGAGCCGTTCGGCACGGCCTTCGCCGAGTGGCTCAGCGAGCAGACCCCGCACGCGGTCAAGTTCGCGCAGGGCGGCGAGCCGCTGGAGGCCGAAGCCAGCCGCGTCTTCATGGCCCCGCCCGGCCGCCACCTGATCGTCGAAGGCTCGCGGCTCGCCCTCAGCGGCGCCCCTGAGCGGCATTCGTGTCGCCCCTCCATTGACATCCTCTTCGAGTCGCTAGCTCGGTGCGCCGCTCCCAGCAGCGCCGCAGCCCTGCTCACCGGCATGGGCCGCGACGGCGCGGCGGGTCTGCTCGCGCTGCGCCAAACCGGAGGCTTTACCATCGCCCAAGACGAAGAGAGCAGCGTGGTCTACGGCATGCCGCGCGAAGCGGCGCTGCTGGGCGCCGCCACCCGCATCCTACCGCTCCTCGAGATCGGTCGCTGCTTGACCGACACACTCAAGCTCCGAACGAGGGGCGCATGAGTCTGAAGACGCTGATCGTCGACGACAGCTTGACCGTGCGCATGGACTTGGCCGACGCCTTCCAGGCTGCCGGACTCGAGACCGTGCTGGCGGCTACGGCGGCAGAGACCCGCCAAGCGCTAGCCCACGAGCCCATCGCGCTCGTCGTCCTCGACGTGGTGCTGCCCGACACCGATGGCCTGCAATTGCTGCAGGAAATCAAGCAAACCCAATTCCTGCCCGCACCCGCCGTGCTGCTGCTCTCCACCGAAGCCGAGGTACACGACCGCATCCGCGGCCTGCAAACGGGCGCTGACGACTACGTGGGCAAGCCCTACGACACCGGCTACGTGATCGCGCGCGCCAGGGCGCTGCTCGCCGAGCGCAGCGGCCTGCCCGACGCCGAGCCTGGCGCTTCGATCTTGATCGTCGACGATAGCCCGACGTTTCGTGAGGAGCTCAAGCGCGCCCTCGAAGCGCAGGCCTACACGGTCACGACCGCCAACAACGGCGAAGACGGCTTGAAGATGGCCGCCAGCCTGCGCCCGACAGCCATCTTGGTGGACAGCGTCATGCCCGGTATCGATGGCGCCACTTTGATCCGCCGCATTCGGCTGGACGCCGCCCTACGCCGTACCCCCTGCGTCTTGCTCACGGCCTCCGAGGGCGCTGGCGCGGAACTGAAGGCGCTCGACGCGGGCGCCGACGCGTTCGTGCGCAAAGAAGATTTGGAGCTCATTTTGGCGCGTTTGGGCGCCGTTTTGCGCGGCGCCATCAACGAGCGCAACAAAGCGCAAAGCCTGCTCGACCCCAAGCGCATCTTGGCAGTCGACGACAGCGCCACCTACCTGAACGAGCTCTCCAGCGTCTTGCGCGACGAGGGCTACGAGGTCGTGGCGGCGCGCTCGGGCCAAGAAGCGCTGGATTGGCTGGCCGCGCAATCGGTCGATTGCATTTTGCTCGATCTGGTCATGCCGGATCTAGACGGCATCGAAACCTGCCGTCGTATCAAGGCCTCGCCCATCTTCCGCGACATTCCGCTGATCATGCTGACCGCGCACGAAGATCGCGTGACCATGATCGAAGGGTTGAGCACGGGCGCCGACGACTTCATCGCGAAATCTAGCGAATTCGAGGTACTGCTAGCTCGCCTGCGCGCGCAGCTCAGGCGCAAGCAATTCGAGGACGAGCACCGAGAGATCCGCGAGCAGCTCCTGCGCTCGGAGCTGGAAGCCACCGAGGCGCGCGCCGTGCGTGCGCTAGCCGAGGCCCGCGCCGGGATGGTCGCGGTCCTGGAGCAGAAGAACGTCGAGCTAGTCGACGCCTACGCCGAGCTCAAGCAGGCGCAATCGCGGCTCGTGCAGGCGGCCAAGCTCGCCTCTTTGGGCGAGCTTGTGGCAGGCGTGGCGCACGAGATCAACAACCCGCTCGCCTTCGTGATCAGCCACCTGGGCACCGCTCGTAGCAGCGTCTCGCAGCTGGTTCCCGATCCGTCCGACCTGGATCGCAACAAGCACTGGCAGCGCGCCGAAGATCGCATGGCCGAAATGGGCCGCGGCCTCGAACGCATCCGCGAGCTAGTGCTCAAATTACGCACATTTTCGCGCTTGGACGAGGGCGAGCGCAAAGTTGTTAGCGTCCGTGACTGCGTCGATTCGGTGTTGACCATCTTGGGCCACCGCCTGCGCGATCACATCGACGTGGAGACGCGCTTCGGCGAACCAGAGCTGCTCGACTGCTTTCCGAGCCTGCTGAACCAAGCCATGATGAACCTGGTGGCCAACGCCATCGACGCCATCGACCCGGTCGAGCGCGCAGGCAAAATCCTGATCGAAGGCACCAGCCAGGAGCCCTGGTACGTGCTGCGCATCTGCGATAACGGCAGCGGCATCCCCGAGGCCCTGCGCGAGCGCATCTTCGACCCGTTCTTCACGACCAAAGACGTCGGCAAAGGTACCGGACTTGGCCTGTCCATCACCTACTCCATCATCAAGAAGCATGGCGGAGTCCTGGAGATGCGCGATCGCGAGGGTGGCGGCACCGTGGCCGAGATCCAGCTACCCCTGGCTGGTCCCCCAGCAGGCTGAGCCTCGCTCGATCTACGGGCGTTCGGCGCGCGCTTCGCGCATCAGCATGGCGGCGCGCACGCGATCGAGCAGCGCGTCGGAGGTGAAGGGCTTACGAATCAGCCTTTCTTCCGGGTCGAGCTGATCGGTGTCGGCGAGGTTCAGCGCTGTGCCGGCGTAGCCGGTCATGTACAAGACGCTCAGGCCCGGGCGCCCGAGGGTCAGCTCGTCA
>Ga0114940_10001103_pt1 | contig 10459 bp, 5 predicted proteins | sample ColdCreekSource_FD_87195 | JGI IMG/M metagenome (GOLD analysis project Ga0114940, IMG submission 87195) | Groundwater microbial communities from Cold Creek, Nevada to study Microbial Dark Matter (Phase II) - Cold Creek Source | ecosystem: Environmental > Aquatic > Deep subsurface > Groundwater ...
CTCGAAAGAAAAATATCGTAGAGGTTAATTCCTGATAGCTTAACCTTGCCCAAAACGGCATTATCAATGAATATATCCGCATCACCGGCTTCTGAAATCGTGGTGCTACCAAATGCTAGTAATAAACCAAGATAAGAAAGAGATTTTTTCATGCTGAAAAGGAGTAGCGAAAATAGTATTTTTCTTGGAGAGCAAAGATTATTTTTTCCTTGCAAAATAATCAGCTCCGATGGAATACGGAGTCCGTACTCTGTCGGACCGAAAAATGTTTTGCCGTGTGTGAAACGGACGGATTGACTGGGATAAAATTCATATTTATTGCCTTTTTTCAGATGAAAAAACTAATAGAGTTTCGTTTTCACTGATTAAATTATCTTTGCTTTCATTCAAAATAGGTGGGATCGTTTTCATCATCGGTGTAATTTTTATAAAGTGAAAAAGAATTTTGTTGAAGAGTTGAAATGGCGCGGGATGATTCACGATGTGATGCCGGGCACCGAAGAATTATTGAATAAGGAATCTGTGGCTGGATATATTGGGTTTGACCCCACGGCAGATTCGCTTCATGTGGGCAGTTTGGCGCAAATTATGACGCTCCTTCATTTTCAAAAGGCCGGACATAAGCCCATTGCACTTGTTGGTGGAGCAACAGGAATGATTGGAGATCCGTCAGGCAAAAAAGAAGAAAGAAAACTTTTGACCAGTAAGGAAATTCGATACAATGAATCCTGTATTAAAAAACAACTTGAAAAATTTCTCAACTTTTCCTCTTCGAACTCTGCGGAACTTGTCAATAATAATGATTGGTTTGAAAAAATTGAACTGATTGTATTTCTCCGCGATGTTGGAAAATATTTAACCGTGAGTTATCTTCTGAGCAAGGGATTTGTAAAAGACAGGATGACTCAGGATCAGGATATGTCGTTTACTGAATTTAATTATATCCTGATGCAGGCGTATGATTTCATGTGTTTATATCAAAATAAAAACTGCAAACTGCAAATGGGCGGATCCGATCAATGGGGAAATATTACAGCAGGAACAGAACTTATAAGAAAGAAACTGCGAAGAGAAACGTATGGATTAACCTGTAAGCTTATTACAAAAACGGATGGAAGCAAGTTCGGCAAAACAGAAAGCGGAAATATTTGGCTGGACACTAAAAAAACTTCTCCTTTTAAATTCTATCAATACTGGCTTAATGCTTCTGATGAAGATGCAAAAAAATACATCCGCATTTTTACTTTATTGACGAAAGAAGAAATTGAATGGCTGGAACAAAAACACAACGAAGCGCCTCCCCTGCGCCTTTTACAGAAAACATTAGCAAAAGAGGTAACCTGCCGCGTTCACTCGGAAACTGATTTTCATGCGGCAGTTGAAACGTCTGAAATTTTATTTGGCGAGTCCACCACCCAAGCGCTGAAAAAACTTTCTGAAGATGATTTGCTTTCCGTATTCGAAGGAGTTCCGCAGGTGGAAATTTCTAAATCTGAATTGGAAGCAGGAATCAACGCGGTAGATTTTTTTGCTGAGAAAACCAAAATATTTTCTTCGAAAGGAGAAGCCAGAAAAATGATTCAGCAGGGAGGCGTTGCGGTGAATAAAGAAAAATTAAGTGATGTGCAGTCCATGATTTCCTCTGCAAATCTTCTCAACGGGAAATATATTCTTGCTCAAAAAGGGAAGAAGAATTATTACCTTATCAAATCAGTATAAATCCTTAATTTGAGATGCAATATTTTCACGCTTCAATAGTTAACTGAGAGGCAATGAATTTTTTTCGAAATAAATGGTTGTTATACATGGTGCAGGGTACATTATACAGTGTACTTTTTTCATCCTGTTCTCAGAAAAAAAACACGTTTTCCAGCCGCACTTATCATAATCTTACGGCTCATTATAACGGACTCTACTGGGCAAACGTAAGCCTTGACGAGGGAGTTTCAAATCTTGAAAGGGCTCACAAGGACGATTACACTAAACTTCTGCCCATGTTCAAATACGCAGATGACAAAGCAGCTAAAGCAAATTACCCGCAGTTTGATAAGGCTATTGAAAAAAATTCTAAAGTGATTCAGTATCACTCCATGCTCATCAAGGGCAAAGAATATTGCCGATGGATTGACGAGAATTATATGACCATGGGCAAAGCACATTTCTATAAGCGCAATTATTATGCATCCGTTGAAGTATTTGAATATGTTGTGAAAATGTATACAGATAATCCTGTTAAGTATGATGCGTTTCTGTGGTTAGTACGTGCGTATAATCAGATGAACAGTGTAATTAAAACCGGCCCCATTCTCGATGTACTCAAACACGATAAAAAACTTCCTAAAAAACTACAGGATGATTATTATTCAGTATTGTCTGATTATTATTTGCGAACCGAACAATATAAAAAGGCGATAGACGCACTTACGAAAACAATTCTTCTTACAAAAAAGAAAGCGTTACGCGGAAGATACCTCTACGTTCTTGCACAATTGCACGAACAGGAAGATGATTTGAAAAAAGCTTCGCAGTATTATGAGGAATCTGCAAAACTGCATCCGTCCTACGAAATGGAATTCAATGCGCGATTGAGCAAGGCACGCACTTTTCAGGTTCAGAGCGGAACGGATACAAAAGCCCTGAAGAAGGAATTAAATAAGATGCTTAAAGATGAAAAGAACAAAGAATATCTTGATCAGGTGTATTACGCCCTCGGTGATATATCCATAAAAGAGAATGATGTGCCTGCTGCATTAGATTATTTTAAACTTTCAGCGCAAAAAAGCCTCGCCAATATAAAGCAAAAAGCGGAAAGCTATTTAAGAATTGCCGATGTGTATTTTCAACAGAAGGATTACAAATTTGCCCAGGCATATTATGACAGCACGATGGTTTTTCTTCCGAAAGATTTTAAAAATTATGACCAGATAAAAAACAAAAAGGAAAGTCTTACTTCCATGGTTAAAAATATGGAAATCATTTCAAGAGAAGACAGCCTTTTGAAAGTTTCGCAAATGGACACTGCTAAAATCAGCACACTCATAGATGAACTCATCGAAAAACTTTTTGAAGAAGAAGAGAAGAAGAAAAAAGAGGCAGAAACAAAAGCACAGAATCCAAATTCATCCATCCAGGATGAAAATAATCCATGGCAGAACTCACCCACTACAGGCAGTTGGTATTTCTATAATATGACTTCTCTCGGTATGGGATTTGCGGAGTTTAATAAAAAATGGGGCGAACGTCCCCTAGAGGATAATTGGAGACGAAGCAATAAAGAAACAATCATGGCAGAGCAAGTATCGGATACCTCTTCTGCAGATACTTCTGGAGTTCCTGGGAAGATCGCTGATAATAAAACGCATACATTCTATCTGAAAGATATTCCGTTTTCAGATGAACAGAAAATGAAAGCCAACATGAAAATAATGGAAGCGTATTATACCTTGGGGAGCGTGTATAAGGAATTGCTGCAGGATAACCATAAGGCTTCAGAAACCTTTGAGGAGATGCTGAGGCGTTACCCTGACAATAAATATGTGTTGAATCTGTATTATCAGCTATACAGGATTTATCTGGGAATGGAAAATCAGGGAAGAACTAATTTTTATAAAGAAAAGATACTGAACGAATATCCCGATTCGGAATACGCAAAGATTATTAAAAACCCGGATTATCAAAAAGCACTGAAGGCCTCTAGAAATGAAATCGAAAAATATTATTCTGAAACATATTCTGCTTATCATTCCAGCAGATACGGTGAAGTAATAGCAATGGTTAGTAAAGCAGATTCATTTTACAGCGGAAGTGAACTCATGCCCCGGTTTGCGTTACTCCGTGCATTTTCGATAGGTAAAACAAAGGACATAAATGATTTTGAAAATGCCTTGCAGGGTGTAATCGCCCAATACCCCAAAGAGGATACAAAAGCAAAAGCACAGGAAATCATCGATCAGATTAAAAAAATAAAATCCGCCCCTGTTGACTCTGCCGCATTAAAAGACACTGTTGTGATTAAACCATCCTTCTTTTTTAAAGACACCACCGAGCATTATTGCATTATTATATTGAAAGGGAAAAAAATTAACGTCAATGATATGAAAGCCCGCATATCAAATTTTAACAGCGAATATTTTCGTTTATCCGATTTGTCAATAACCAGCGTGATGATGGACGTGGAAACTCAGGTAGTGTATGTGAAAAGCTTTTCCGTTGCTTCCAAAGCAAAGGATTATTTCGACATTATTAATCAAGACAGTAAGGTTTTTATGGATATTCTAATTTCTGAATACAAAGTGTTCCCCATCTCTTCTGAAAATTTTACAGTATTGTATAAGGAGAAAAAGATGGACGAATACCAGATTTTTTTTACTGACAACTATCTTAAAAAGAAAGACGAGTAAGGCGATTATTTTTTCCATGATCTCGCAGGAACAGATTTCGGTTGAGCTGAATGGCGGTAAAAATGATTCTGTGTATCTCATGTGATGGATCATCAAGGTTATACCCATAAAGAGGAAACTCAGGTTACGCTGAATGTTGAAGGAATGACATGCGCTCATTGCGCCATGGCGGTTACAAAAGTTCTTAAAAAAAATAACGCCATTCATCCCCATGTAAATTTCTCAACGGGCGAAGCCATTTTTTCAGTCCATGATAAAAATGATATTCCTGAAATCATTAAAGGAATTCAGCGTGCCGGATATAAAGTGTTAAGCCGGAAAGAAATCGAATCGCATCAGAACGGTATTTCAGCGGTCGAGCAAAAATTTCTTTTTACACTTCCGTTTACACTTCCGCTTTTTTTTTCTCACATGATTTTTTCTCACGATTTCGTTCTTAACAATCCGATTGTTCAGATGATTTTATGCCTCCCTGTTTTTTTTATTGGAAGCGCCTATTTTGGCAAGAGTGCATGGAATTCGCTCAAAGTTGCCGCTCCCAATATGAATGTGCTGATTATGATCGGGTCGGGCGCTGCATTTGCGTATAGTATCTCCGGAATCATACTTTTTTACGGAAGCTCTTCTGCACATGATTACCTTTTTTTTGAAACAACGGCTACTATCATTACACTGGTGCTGCTTGGAAATGTTTTGGAACACCGCTCTGTAAAACAAACCACAAGTGCTATCAGCGAATTGAGTAAAATGCAGAATGTTATTGCTAAGCGTGTCGAGAATCATAATGGGAAAGAATTGATTAACGAAGTTTCACAGAAAGAAATTAATGTGGGCGATGTTTTACTTGTAAATATGGGCGACAGCATTCCTGTTGATGGTTTGATTTTATCAGGCGCTACCTCCATTGATGAGTCGATGATTACAGGAGAAAGTATGCCGGTTGAAAAAAATATCGGAGATAAACTGATAGGTGGAACCATTGTTTCTTCGGGTAACCTTCGCATGCTGGCAGAGCGGGTGGGACAGGAAACAGTCCTTTCAAAAATTATTGAAATGGTGAAATCAGCACAACAAAAAAACCCGACTATTCAAAAACTTGGCGACACAGTGAGTACTATTTTTGTTCCAATAGTCATAGGAATCTCCATCATTACATTTTTCCTTTGCCATGATCTATTCGAAATTTCTTTTCAGCAATCTTTGATGAACAGCGTGGCTGTACTTGTAATCTCATGCCCTTGCGCTATGGGGCTGGCGACTCCTACCGCTGTAATGGTTGGTATCGGGAGAGCAGCTAAAAACGGAATACTGATTAAAGGCGGAAGTGCTCTCGAAGAGTTTGCAAAAATTACAAAAATTGTATTTGACAAAACCGGAACCCTCACAACGGGAAATTTCAGAATAAAAAAAATAACTGCATTAAACAATACCCGTTTGGAAGAAGTTAAGAGTATTTTATTTTATTTAGAACAGCGGTCGTCTCACCCCATAGCTAAATCTATGGTTTCATCCTTGAAAAACGAAAGCCACGCCCCGATTTCTTTTGCAGAGATTAATGAAGTAAAAGGGATTGGAATTAATGCTAAAGATGCCAGCGGGAATTTTTTTGAACTCGGATCGTATAGAATTGCTAAGGAGCTAACCGATGATTCATGGCATACCATTTACATTTTGAAAAATAAAATACTTGTTGGATACGCTGATTTGGAGGATGAAATAAAACAAAATGCAAAGGAAACCATTTCATTTCTTAACTCACAAGGCATACTTCCTGTTCTTTTAAGCGGAGATATTAAATCCCGTTGCGAAACAATTGCAACTCAACTTGGAATCTCTGAAATTTACTGCGAGCAAACACCATCAGATAAAATCAAATTCATCGAATCTCTTTCAAAAGATGAAAAGGTGGCTATGGTGGGTGACGGAATAAACGATGCTCCTGCACTTGCGAAAGCATCGGTCGGAATTTCAATTGGAAATGCAACGCAGGTGGCTATTCAATCGTCCCAGATTATTTTACTGAATGAAAAAGATCTGTATCAGCTCGTGTTGGCATTTCAGATCAGCAGAAAAACTCTTCTCACCATTAAGCAAAATTTATTCTGGGCATTTTTTTATAATGTAGTTGCAATCCCCATTGCAGCAGCTGGGTTTTTAAGCCCGATGATAGGGGCTTTGTCCATGGCTTTCTCCGATGTAATGGTTATTGGTAATTCTCTTTTGCTGAAAATTAAATCCGTAAAGAGTTGATGAAAATTCTTCACCTTCCTTATAACATCGGCTCAAAAATTACCATCACAGTAAATGCCTTGCGGAAAATGGGAGTGGAAGCCAAAGGCATTGCTGTAAATAATCATCTTGATTATGTTGGCGAAAATGTTCAGGTCTTTAATTCGAAGGATTATTCTTATCTCAATCCCCAAAAATATTTTACCGTTATGGAGGCAAATAAAAAAATTAAGCAGGCAATTGAATGGGCAGATGTTGTTCATTGGTATTATGATTTTAAGGTTTTTAAATCAGATAGTATTTTGAATTTTATCAGCCGAATTAATAAACCGGCTGTGGTAGAGTGGCTCGGTTCGGATATCAGGATTTCTGAACAGCTTTCTCACAAAAATTCTTATTATAAAAAAGCATTCGCAGGTAATTACCCTTACCGTTTTGAAACAAAGGAACATTCTCGGATGATTCAGAAAAAATTCAGAGATGCCGGATTTGAAGCGTTGATTCGACCTGAACTTGAAGCGTTTGTCCAAAACGATATTTTTCCATCGTATTTTAAAATTAATAATCGAATAGATGTCAGCGAATACGTTCCCTCATACCTCGATTCGCTAAAAAAAATTCCATTGATTGTTCACCCTGTTACTTCGCGAGATGCAAAGGGAACGGAATATATTTTGCAAGCTATTGATAAACTAAAACAAAAGCATCAGTTTGATTTTTTAATCTTGGAGAATATTTCCCATGAAAAAGCGAAAGAAAAAATGAGCATGGCGGATATTGTTATTGATCAGCTTATTCTCGGTGCCTTCGGAACGATTACACTCGAAGGGATGGCATTAGGAAAGCCGGTTGTATGCTATATTTCCGATGACCTGAATCAAGCATTGCCTTCTGAGAACCCTATTGTTAATGCTAATCCGGATACCATCCATCAGGAACTTGAAAAGTTGATTGTTGATTCAGCACTAAGAAATGAATGCGGTAAAAAATCCCGACTTTATGTGGAGAAATATCACGATGCAGACCAGATCGCATTTCAGATTAAAGAGATTTATGAAAAAATATTGAGCAAGAAAACCTTCGCTAAATAATAATTAAAGATGTGCGGAATTGCCGGCATAGTGAATCTTTCGGGCGCCATTAATGATTTATCATTACATATTAAAAACATGACGGATGCAATCCGCCACAGAGGTCCTGACGGAGAAGGATTTTTGTTTTATGATGGAGAGAATATAACACCTGCTTTTTGTAATGATACGCCAGAACAAGTACTCGGCTCTTCATTTAACTATTCGCCTAAAACAAACATTAGAAATTATTCCGGAAATTATTTATTTGCTCTTGGACACAGAAGATTGTCAATTATTGATGTGACTGCTGCCGGCCATCAGCCCATGAGTAACAAAGAGGGAAATATCTGGCTTGTATTCAATGGCGAAATTTACAACTACATCGAATTAAGAGAGGATCTGAAACAAAAAGGATTTTCTTTTTTAACAACTACGGACACGGAAGTTGTACTAACAGCATACTCGCATTGGGGCGAAGATTGCGTAAAGCATTTTAACGGAATGTGGGCGTTTGTGATTTTTGACAAACGAAAAAATAGTTTGTTTTGTTCAAGAGACAGATTTGGCGTGAAGCCTTTTTATTTTTATCGCGACAGCCATGTTTTTGCTTTTGCCTCCGAACAAAAAGCGCTGGTAAAGCTTCCGTTTGTAAAAACAGGAATCAACTTTAATGCCGCTTCCGCATTTTTGGCCGGGGACATTCACAGCATTGAGCGGGGAGAGGAAAATATGTTTAAGAATATTTTTGAATTAATGCCTTCTCACAATTTATGGATGGATCTAAATAAAAAAAGTTTTCAAAAAACCTGTTATTATGAATTAAAGTTTAACAATGAATATTCTGATTACCATTTAAATTCATTTGAGAAATACAAGTCGGAAGTTGAATCGCTCTTTGTGGATGCGGTAAAACTTCGCTTGCGTTCGGATGTTCCGGTTGGTTCCTGTCTCTCTGGCGGAATTGACAGTTCAGCCATTGTAAGTGTTATCGGAAAACTTGCCAGCGAAGGACATTCAGTAAATCTTGGCGGCAAACTAAAAGTTTTTACTTTGAAGTTTGATGACCAATCAATTGATGAAACCCGATGGGCAAAATATGTTGTTGATCAGACGAAAGCTGAATGGCATTTGGTTTCTCCGGATGCTGACGGGTTATTAAAAAATCTTGAGACCTTGAATTATTGTCAGGATGTTCCTATTTGTTCAACAGGAACGTATGGACAGTTTCAGTTGATGAAGGAAGCCAAGCAGAGCGGAATAAAAGTTGTTTTAGACGGACAAGGCGGTGATGAATTATTTGGAGGATATTATTCCCATTCTAAAGTTTTCTGGAAAGAACTGCTTCGTAACGGAAAATACGCGAAAGCAGTTTTGGAAGTCAGTAGCGATGGGAAAACATTTGTTAATCTTAAAGAGTATCTGAAGGATAGTTTGAAGAGCAGATTTTCTTCTTTTTCGTTGATGAAAGCTGCTTATAATGCGGTTATTCCTCAAAACAGTTTTCTTCAAGAAAATGTGGTTGATGAATATTTTCAATCAGGTATTTTTTTTGCTGAAAAAGAACTAAGCAGATCCTCTTCCCTGAATGAAGCGCTTAAAAGAGATTTTATCAATACACGCTTGAAAATGTATCTGAAATACGAAGACCGTTCATCCATGTGGCACTCTATTGAAGCGCGCACTCCATTAGCGGATGACGACAAAATGATTGATTATGTATTTCAGATTCCTTCCGTATATAAAATTTATAAAGGAATCAACAAGTATATTTTCAGAGAAGCTGCAGCTAAATTTTTACCGAGGGAAATTAGGGAAAGAAAAGACAAGCTGGGTTTGGTTACTCCTATTGATAAATGGACAAAACAAATCGGGAATCATTGCCTGCATTATTTTGATGATTCAATAAGCGATCTCATAGATGTGAAGAAAATAAAAAACAACCCGAAAAAGTTTTTTAATATAAACAATCATGCAGACGGCACTCGGATTTTCAGGATGATTAGTTTTGCCGTGTGGAAAAAAGTATTTCAGATGTAATTCGGATGAAAAAAAGATTCGCACGGATAAAATACAAGGAGGCAAACAGAAAAATCCGTCTGCCTCCATTTTCATCTGTTTGAATTTTACTAAGAGTATGAAAGTATCCATTATAACAGTTTGCTTTAACAGCGCTGCTACGATTGAATCAACCATTCAATCTGTGCTGATGCAGGATTATAAAGACATTGAATACATCCTTGTTGACGGCAAATCCTCTGATGACACTCCTTCAATAATTCAGAAGTATAAATCCGGGATTTCAAAATTTGTTTCGGAAAAGGATAATGGAATGTATTTTGCTCTTAATAAGGGAATCGCACTGACAACCGGTGAAATCATCGGATTCTTACATGCCGATGATTTTTACCCGGATGAAAAAATTATTTCAGGTGTTGTTAAAGAGTTTAGGGCTTCTAATGCCAAATGTGTTTATGGCGATCTGCAGTATGTAGATAGAAATAACGCACAACGAGTAATCCGGAATTGGAAGTCAAAGCCATTTGCGAAGAAATTATTTTTAAGCGGATGGATGCCTCCGCATCCTACTTTTTTCGCAAAACGTGAATGTTATGCAACGCTTAGTGGCTTTAACACACAGTTTTCTATTTCTGCCGATTATGAACTTATGCTACGCTTCTTATATAAGAATAATTTACAGGTTTCATATATTCCGAAAGTGCTGGTAAAAATGCGAACAGGAGGGTTGAGCAATGTTTC
>Ga0114940_10001104_pt1 | contig 10441 bp, 7 predicted proteins | sample ColdCreekSource_FD_87195 | JGI IMG/M metagenome (GOLD analysis project Ga0114940, IMG submission 87195) | Groundwater microbial communities from Cold Creek, Nevada to study Microbial Dark Matter (Phase II) - Cold Creek Source | ecosystem: Environmental > Aquatic > Deep subsurface > Groundwater ...
AGAAATCCTTGGCGTGACGCTGGAGGTAGAGGCGCTGACGGATCCCGAAGCGCTAGGCCCGCTGATCGCCGCCGCAGTGAATCATGCGTTGCGGAAAGGCAAGGAGGCGCTGACGGACGACACGCGTGAGGCCATGGGCGGTATCGACTTACCGCCAGGTATGGCAGGTTACTAGACATGGCCAAACGCGCGCGCGAGGTGGACATTCCGCCGGCAGACAGTTTCGAGCGCCTGATCCTCGAACTGGAACGCTTGCCTGGAGTGGGTCGGCGCTCGGCAGAACGCATGGCGTACTATTTATTGGAAGCCTCAAAAGAAGAAGCCATGGCGCTGGCACTGGCCATCAGAGACGTGAAGAAAAACCTGCATCCCTGCGCCGCCTGCGGAGATTTGACGGAGCAAGCACACTGCACGATCTGTGCCGATGCGCGGCGCGATGCTTCAAGCGTGTGCGTAGTGGAATGGCCTCGGGAGATACGCGCCGTAGAAAAGGCTTGCGAGTTCCGCGGGCGTTACCACGTGTTGATGGGACGCATTAGCCCGCTGTCGGGTGTGGAACCGGGAGATTTGCGCATCGCGGCGCTGCTGGAGCGTGTGCGCGGCGCGGGCGTTACGGAAGTGGTGCTCGCCACCAGCCCAACCGTGGAAGGCGACGCGACCGCAGCCTACCTGACTCGGTTGTTGCGCGAGCAGGACGCGAATATCGTAGTAACACGCTTGGCGCGCGGATTGCCGGCGGGCAGCGATTTGAGCTTCGCGCAGGCCGGAACGATTGGCGAGGCGTTGCGAGGACGAAAGGAAGTTAAGTAATAACCATTTCTGGTTTCCACTTCAGGCCACACGCTGCGGCCACAAGCTTGGGAATCAGAAATCGAGAACTTGGAGTGCTTATGCAATTATCCCAATCGCTCAGTCAGACCATGCAACAGAAGTTGGTCATGACCCGGCAGATGATCCAGTCCATCGAGATGCTGCAACTGCCGCTCATGGACCTGCAGCAGAATATCAACCAAGAACTGGTCTCCAATCCTTGGCTGGAGCAGGCGGAGATCGAGCCGCAGCCGGAGCCGGGTAAGACCAACGTGCTGCTTAAGACGGTCAAGCCCGAACCGCAGCCAGCGCCAAGTGAAGCCGACACGCGCCTCACGCGCATGGAAACGCTGATCAAGGAGTGGAACGATCCACTGACGAGATCCGACAGTGGATTTTCGCGGCGCTACGGCGAGGAAGACGCGAAGCTCGAAGCGATGCAGAACACCGCCGCGCCCACCATTTCACTCGAACACCACCTTTTGCAGCAGTTGCATATCCACAAGGACGAGCCGCGTTTGAAGCAGCTTGCCGAGGTACTTATCGGTTCGCTGGACGAGAATGGATTCCTGACCATCCCGCTGCTGGACGTATTCTACAAGCACGAGGGCTTCATGCGCCGCGCGGTGGTCGACGACAAAGTCACCACCGAAGAGACGGAGTTGGCCCTGGAGTTGGTGCAGAACTTCGAACCGCCCGGAGTCGGTGCTCGCGACCTGAAGGAATGCCTGCTCTTGCAGATGCGCCGCCTGCCCGACGACTGTTCTTTCGAAGAACAGCTCATCGAAAAGCATCTCGACGACCTAAGCCACAACCGCATGCCCAAGATCGCCAAGGATTTGAGCGTGTCCATCGAGCGCGTCAAAGAAGGGCTGGAACACATCTCGCACTTGAATCCCAAGCCCGGACGGCTCTTCGGAGGTCGGCGGCCACAGTACGTCGTGCCGGACATCACCGTGGAAGAACTCGCAGGCGAACTGCACATCAAGATCAACGAGCACTTCCTGCCCTCTCTGCGCATTTCGCCGGACCTCATCAATCAGCTCAAACTAGAGCCTAAAGAATCGGCGGTACGCGAGTACATTCTGGGGAAAATGGGCAGCGCGCTCTGGCTCATGGAGTCGGTTATCCAGCGGCGTAATACGTTGCAGCGCATCGCGCAGCAGATCGTCGATATCCAACGTCCGTTCTTCGAACACGGCGCGTCCCACTTGAAACCGTTGATGATGCAGGAAGTCGCCGAGCGCATCAGTATGCATGTCAGCACGGTTTCGCGCGCTCTGGCGGGCAAGTATATACAAACACCGCAAGGCCTGTTCCCGATGAAATACTTCTTCAACGGCGGGTTCGCCACTGCGGGCGGAGAAAGCGAATCCAACCGCGCCATCATGCTGAAAATTCAGGAGATGGTGAAGATCGAATCGAAGGACGACCCGTTGTCCGATGAAGAGATCGTCAAGCGCCTGCTGGCCGAAAAAATCAACATCGCTCGCCGCACCGTGGCCAAGTACCGCGAGAAACTGAATATCCCATCGAGTCGGCAGCGGAAAGCGTATTAACGCTACGGCGATAGGTTCGACGTGTCCGCCTACAACTTCATCTGCAACCTGAAAACGCGATGGTCGCGCCACATAGGCCAACTGGCCCGCGATAGGGCAGGCCATCTTCCAGCACCACCCGCACGGCCGTCTGGATCACCCGATGGGTGTCATGCGCTCCAGCGGGCGCCAGATCGGACCGGTCCGTGTTGAAGTAAATCCGGCACTTCTCACAACGGTGCTTGGAGTAAGTGACCTGAAGATCCAGAGGACGGTTCGAGCGTACCGAACCCAGGTCATGGAGGAGGCACTCCCACTCGGAATCCAGGTAATAACTCTTTCCGCACTGCGGACAGGGGGCACGCCTTGGGCTGCGCAGCGCGCGGAGTCTGCCGCACCTTCGCACACTGCGCGAGACCATGTACGAGGTCTACCGGCTCTTCGACCGGCGCCACTGCACCCAGACGGCGCTGGCCAAGTTGAGACGCCTACGCAACCGGGTCCGCCGCTTTTAAAAGGTCGGCAAGACCCTGCAGAAGCGCTCCAGCCCCAACTTCCAGAAGGCCCTCACCTTCCTGGACGATTCCCTGCTCCCCTCAACCTCCAACGCGGTGGAGCGCGGAAAACGCCGTCACCGCAAGATGCAAAAGTCCGTCTACGGCGTCCGCTTAACAATCTCGATCAAATGCCGACGCAACGTGGCGGCCGAACCACCTGCTTGATATCCCAAATCTGTTATCAGACGATCCGATTGCCAACGCGCTTGGGGGACGGGCTTGATGCTGAGTTTCACGGGGCCTAGCACGTCCCTAAAGATTTCAACAAATTCGTTTGGTGTGACGGGCGTATTTCCAAAGACGTACCAATCAAAGATGTCCGCATTAAGCAAGCCCTTGCGAATGAGAAGGTCGCAACCAACCCCAAAATCGTGTCCGTCGATGGCCACAATCTTCTCTGGCATTTCCAGCACCACCTCTTCGCCCTGCAACAGGCGACGAACTTCGTTCACCAATGCGCCTTTATCGTCATAGCAGCGGAATCCGAGTAACGATCCCACTCCTGCGCTCACCGGCCTAAGCGTTGACGACGACTTCATACCATGATCGTGTTTGAAGGTGGCCGTGGTGTCTTCAATACAGGACTTGTAAACGGCATAGAGTCCAAGGGGTGCGCGCCCCGTACGTTCATCTAGGGGCAACTGGGCGGAGTCGAAGCGCTCTTCTTCGAATTGCGGGCCTCGTCCGTAGACTGCACTGGAACTAATAAATATGATCTGCGTACCGTTCGCGCGCCAAAAGGCATCGTAGAGTTTTACGGTGCCGAGAATATTTAACTGCGTCCATTCGACGGGATGCTGCCCTTCATTCACATGATGATAGCCGTTGTGGACCAGAACGTGGACCCCAGCGACGAAATGCTTCATCGAGTCGTCGTCGCTAAAATCGGCTGGGACAATCTCCGCGCCCCATTGACGCAGTTCATCAACCGCAAGCTGTGTATTTCCCCAATGTCCTTCCCGCGTGATTCTGACCATGGCTCGAACGCGGTGCCCACGGTGAAGCAATTCGCGCACGAGCGACCGACCGATCTTTCCAGTCGCACCTGTCACTGCAACGAGCATGTTGTATCTCCAGTTCCGGCGCAGCAGTTGAACTCGGACACCGAGCACTTGCCTACAAGGTCATTTCCCAGACCTTAGCCGAGCATGGCAAGCACATCCACCACTCAATTCACCGCTCCGCTTCCAGCGTTAGACCTGCGTGTACGTATTCATTAACGACGCCAGAACTTTCTATTGCTGAAACTTGGTTGGGCACGGCGCTGCTGCAAAATTACAACGCCTTGACGAAAATCAAGCCTTCGATTCTAATCACCGGCTGATTGGGCCTGTGAGTGCTCGCACTTGGAGCAGGATGCGCAGGCGTGTTAGGTGTGTGAGTGGGCTTCGCATGGACTCGTAACGTCCATTGAATGAAAGGGTTAGAGATAGGGCATGCGCGATAGCACGTTGCTGCTGGCCGGGTAGATTTGGCGGCGCTAGATCCCTTCGGACCGGACTTCTAAGTCTCTTTCGTCCGAAGTGCGGCCCTTTGCGGTCGTCTGGCGTTCAAGGCGGAACGAAAAATTAAGGTACGGGCGATTCATCCATACTGGTCTAGTTCGGGGGCATGAACCGAAACGGAACACAACACGGAGCGGGAGATCACGCTGAGGCGCGACCTAGAATTCCCGCACTAAAGGACGCTCTGAGTTTGTAGGGCCGTGGTGCATTCCGTTCTATCCAGTGAACTTGGCTAAGCGCTTTGCCGCCGTCGCACTTTTCAGCGCCCTAGACACTCTGCAACCCTGCCCTGTTGCTTTACTCAAACCTGACCCGCCGCTCAAGTTATCAGGCCCTGGAGCGCCACGCCGACGTGTTTTGTTAGCACGTGGCCGAAAGGGGTTGGAACCGTATGCTCATTGATCCGGTAAGTATCGCCTTGGGTGGTGCCGCCGGTGCCGCGCTCGGAGCTTTCCTAAGCGCTGCCTTAAAGAAGGGCGCGCGCAATAAAATCGAACAAGAAGTACAGGAACAAGCCGAGCGCAACAAACAGCGCATCATCGATGAAGCACGCGCCGAAATCGCCAAGCTAAAGGCCGACGAATCGGAATCGCAACTCAAGCGCCGCAAGGACTTGGAACGCGAACAGAAGACTGCTCAGGACGAATTGCGCGAGGCTGACAAGCGCCTGCAAAAGCGCGAGGACATGCTGGACCGCAAACTCGTCGCGATCGAGAAAAAAGAGCAGGACGTCCAGCGCCTAGAGCAACAGCGCCAGGAACAAATCCAAGCCGCCGAAACGCGCAAGCAGCAACTCGATCTAATCTATGCTGAAGAAAAGTCCAAGCTGCAGTCCATCGCGGGGCTGACGATAGAGCAGGCCAAGCAACTGCTGCTTGAGCGCGTCAAGTCCACCCTCGAGATCGAAGTCGCCGAGATGACCTCGCGTGCGGTAAACCGCGCCAAGGAACACGCACAGGAAGACTCGCGTAAGATCATCCTGAATACCATTCAACGCGTGGCCTCGGACTTTGTGGCCGAAAACACCGTGGCTTCCATCGACCTGCCTAGCGACGACATGAAAGGCCGTATCATTGGTCGCGAAGGGCGCAACATCCGTGCCTTTGAGAAGGTCACGGGGGTCGATGTGATCGTCGACGACACACCCGGTGTGGTGGTGCTGTCGTGCTTCGAGCCGGTGCGGCGCGAGATTGCCAAGCTGACCATGGAAAAGCTCATCGCCGATGGGCGCATCCATCCCACGCGCATCGAAGAAGCCAAGCTCAAGTCCGAACAGGAAGTCACGGCCAACATCGAAAAACTAGGCAAGGATTCCGCCATCGAGTTCGGTTGCCACGACTTACACCCACGCCTGCGCAACCTCTTGGGACGGCTGCGTTACCGTACCTCCTATGGACAAAACGTACTGGCGCACAGCAAAGAGGTCGCGCACATCTGCGGCCTGCTGGCGGGCGAATTGAAGCTGGATACTCAACTGGCCAAGCGTTGCGGTCTCTTGCACGACTGCGGTAAGGCGCTGGACCAGGAAATGGAAGGCACGCACCCGCAGATTGGTATGGCGATCGCGCGGGAAGTCAACGAGCGCGTGGAAGTTTGCGAAGCCATCGGCGGGCACCATGGCGACATCGAAGTTCACAGCCTGTACCCGACTCTCGTCACCGTAGCCGACGCCATCTCCGCCGCTCGCCCCGGCGCTCGGCGCGAATCGCTGGATAAGTACGTCCAGCGGATGAAGAAGCTGGAGGAAATTGCCACTACCAAAAAGGGAATTGAGAAGGCCTTTGCCATCCAGGCTGGCCGCGAAATCCGTGTGCTGGCCAAGGCCGAAGAACTTTCCGATGCGCAGTGCCTGGAGGTTGCGCGAGAAATCGCCAAGCAGATCGAAAACGAATTGACCTACCCCGGAGAAGTGCGCGTGACCCTAATCCGCGAGTCGCGGTTTATCGAGTACGCGAGATAGCAGGCGTTTAAGCAACCAGACGGAGACTGCCGCTACACCTCGAGCGAAGCTTAAAGCACCTGACCTCAGCATGTTCGAGCGTACCCGTGTGCTGCGTGCCTGTTGCAAGAGCCTTCATGCGTTGCCCCTCCGCATGAAGTTCGTTGCGTACCGCGTTCCGAAAGATGTTCCACCGGCCAACGGACAACAAAAAGCAGCCGCCCACTACTTATGACCCTCGTGCTACTCATCGGCCTGCAAGCCTCCGGCAAGACCACGTTTCGCTCGCGGATCTTTACCTCGCCGCATGTGGTCGTTGGCCTCGCTGAAAGTAAACTTCAGGGCAACCTGGAGCAACCGCGCGAGCGCGCAGCGAAGCTGTTGAGCGAGGCGTTCGCCGCTGGCCGCGATGTCGTCGTCGATAACACCAATGCCACGCGAGAAGAACGCGCGGTTTATCTCGAGGCCGCCAAGCAGGCGGGGTATCACGCGGTGGGGTATTACTTTCGCAGCGACTTTAAGGAGTCGTTGCTACGCAACGCGCAACGCACCCCCGCAGAACGAACCCCTGACAGCGTGCTCAAGGCCACCATCAAAAAGCTGGAACGCCCCGAGTGGGCGGAAGGCTTCGCGGAGCTGTATTACGTTTATATCAACCGGGAAAGCCAGTTTGTCGCGGAAGCCTACCGCAAACCGTAACGCGCTTCCCAACGGCTGTTAACGTTGCGCGGTGCAGTCTGCTGGTGGCTGAACGTAACTCGTAGCCCTTACTGTTGCTTGTTTTTTACGAACACTTCAGCGCAGCGCTACTTGCCTTTTTGTGTTCCGTACCACGCCCTGACCGGTATGATGCGCTCGTTTCGAGCAGCTTTACTTTGAAAAAAAGGCAACCCCATGCACAGCACGCCGCCATGCGCCGTACTCGCACCTGCCGAGGCCGTTTCCTCGGTCCCTCGCATCCGCATCCTGCCTGACGAGGTCAAGTCGCGCATCGCAGCAGGCGAGGTCGTCGAACGTCCCGCCAGCGCCCTAAAAGAACTCGTTGAAAACGCCTTGGATGCAGGCGCAAAATCCATCCACGCGCGCCTCGAAGGCGGCGGCTTGGAAGGTCTGCGCGTACACGACGACGGGTCCGGTATGACTCGCGAAGACCTTGAATTGTCCGTGCGCCGTCACGCTACCTCCAAGCTAAATTCAGCCGACGATTTGCAGGCCCTGTCCACGCTCGGCTTTCGCGGCGAGGCGCTCCCGTCGATCGGCTCCGTCTCCAAATTGACCCTGACTTCACGCTCACGAAACGGCGGCGATGACCAAGCCTGGAAGCTTACGGTGGACGGCGGTCGCGCGCTTGCGGCGCAACCTGCGGCGGGTGACGTAGGAACCACCGTCGAAGTCCGCGAACTGTTTTACAACCTGCCAGCGCGCCGAAAATTCATGAAGGGCGCGGGATCCGAAGCTTCGGCGTGCGCGGATGTATTTTTAAGACTTGCTCTGACGCGGCCCGACGTGACCTTCAACCTGCACCAGGGCCGCCACGAAATCCTGGCCTGCCCTGCCTGGCACGGCGCGGGAGTTGGTTCGGATGCTGAAGCGGCGGCACCGCCTTTCGAGGCCTACGCGTTCCGTGCCATGCAGGCGCTGGGCCGCGAGGCGTCCAGCGATTTGGCTCCCGTCGTGGTCCTCGGCTCCGGCAAAACCAACGCGCCTCCACGCAGCCCGGGTGCCGCACCTGCCTCCGAATATCGACTCTTTGGCCTGCTGTCCCCGCCCGACCGTTCGCGTTCCAACCGATCCAGCATCTACCTGACGGTGAATGGTCGCCCCGTCAAAGACCGTACCTTGACCACGGCCTTGCTGGAAGCCTACAGGCACCTGCTGCCGCCTCGGCGCTTTCCCGCCGCCGTGCTCTTCCTGGAGTGCCCCGGTCACGACGTGGACATCAACGTCCACCCCTCCAAGGCCGAAGTGCGCTTCCGTATTCCCGGCCTTATTTTTTCGCTCCTGCATCACGCCGTTCGGGAGGCATTCAGCTTGAGCAGCGCCGCTCCCGGCTGGAGTCCCCCGCCGACTTCGCAGGCCGCCCCGCAAGCTCAGAGGCCCTACTCCGCAAGCCAGGAGCCTAGCGTCGTTCAAGCCCGTTTCGTCTTTCAGCCCGCCGAACCTGCCGCAACCATTGCGCCGCCTGCCCCCTGCGCCGCCGAAGCCCCTGCGCCGTTTGGTCACGGCACCATACCGGTGCCTCAAAGGCCGCAGCCGCCAAGTACTCATCCATCCGTCTTCCGCCCCCTTCAATCCTGCATCGATTACCGTGTCCTGGGCCAGGCTCGGGGTATGTACCTGGTAGTCGAAGATGCCCTCGGAGTTAAGCTGATCGACCAGCACGCGCTCCACGAACGCATCCTCTTTGATGCTCTCGTAGAACGTGCTCAGACCGCCCGCGCCGACGCGCAAGGCCTGCTGGTGCCCGAAACTCTGGAACTGACCCCCGTGCAAGCCGCCGCTTTCGCTGCGGAAGAAACTCGCGCCGCTCTGCTCGATCTGGGCTTTGCCGTGGATGAATTCGGCCCGCGCGCTCTGGTCGTGTCCGCCGTACCGACCTGCCTGAAAAATTCGCGTGCCTCCAATTTCGTCAAAGACATCCTGGACGCGTATGCGGGCGACGCGGGTGGTTCGACGCGGCGCGTCTCTCGCGCAGTGCTACGCGAAAAGGCCGCCTATATCTGTTCATGCAAGGGGGCTATCAAGGCCGGAGAAGTGTTAAACCTCCCGCAGATGGAGGCCCTTATGGTCGAATTCCACTCCAAAGTAGGACAGCGCCATTTCACCTGCCCTCACGGTAGACCCTTGGCCGTGGAACTCTCTTGGACCGAGATCGAACGCCGCGTCGGACGCTGAAAACGCTTGAGCACTCTTGCCATCAATTTTCTGTTGCTATAGCTATATTCTGCCTAGAATGACCCTTCTTAAACATAGATTGGGCATGGATGTTGGCGCTGCTAAGGCGGCCTAGGAGTTGGATCCACATGCGAACAGCTTCCGTTTTTTCTATGGCCTTTTTTATTGCGGCTTCGCTGGTATCGGCTGTTGGTGCGGCTGCACCGGACGATTACCAGAAATTGAAGAAGGACGTTGAGGAGCTCAAGCAACGCCTGGCAAAGAAAAATTCTCAGGCGCAAGTGAACGGCCCCATTGGTCGTGCCGACGCCTCCATTGCCGGGAAATACGGACCTAACACCAAGGTGACCACGAAAGAAGGCAAGCTGACCATCGGCGGCCTCTTGCAGGTTTGGGCATACCACATCCAAAACGATAACAAAGGCGTCTACGCGCTCCTGGACCGCAAGTACAACGACCTCTTCCAACAGCAGTTCCCGAATGCTCAGGACATCGTTTCGCGCACGGGCGGATGGAACGACAATGCGCTGAACGACAACGACAGCGCGCGCATTCGCCGCGCAGAGATCAAATTCTCCATCGAAATGACGCCCGACATCACCGGCGTGGTGATGATCGATCCCGCCGGCGGCGACGAAGCCAACACGTATCCTTCCATGCCAACCAACCAGGGCGTCGTCGGTTCCAGCCCCTTTGGAACGGGCGGCGACGTGGACATCGACGCCTTGGGCGAAGCCGGTTTCTGGGTACTGTGGTCGCCGGTCCCTATTCCTTTGAATCAGTTCGGCCGCAACTTGGCGCGCCCCAACAGCCTTAACCAATCCCGCATGCAGAACGGATTCATGCGCCCCAACCGCATCCTGCAAGACGCCTACATCAACTACCACAGCCAGCTCATCCCAAACCACGACTTCACCATCGGGCAGTTCAAGCCTCCGATGTCGGAAGAAGGCAACCGTAACTCGGGACAGCTAGACTTCGCCGAACGCGCCATGGTCAACCAGTTCTCCAACCAGCGCGACTTGGGCATCATGGTTCACGGTTCGTGGCGGGATGGCCGTTTCCAATACTGGTTAGGTGGCTTCAACAGCGCCGGAAATTTTCACAACACCTTCGCCAGCTTCCAAAACCGCTCCGACGACAACGATGCCAAGGACTTGGCCTACCGCATCCTCCTGCGCCCGTTGTGGAACAAAG
>Ga0114940_10001105_pt1 | contig 10441 bp, 7 predicted proteins | sample ColdCreekSource_FD_87195 | JGI IMG/M metagenome (GOLD analysis project Ga0114940, IMG submission 87195) | Groundwater microbial communities from Cold Creek, Nevada to study Microbial Dark Matter (Phase II) - Cold Creek Source | ecosystem: Environmental > Aquatic > Deep subsurface > Groundwater ...
ATAGGCGATTTCGGCCGCGCTGCGCGGATTGCCCACGTTGTCGCTCTCGCCCACGAACAGCGAATCGACCACCCGGCTGGTATATTCGGCGCGGCCCACTGCGGCAGCGGCGTGAGTGAAACCGATGGCGTTGTCGGCCACGCGCAGGTTGGTGAACAGGTGCAGTTCGCCCCTGCCCCACACCGCGCCGTGGCGGTTCTTGTAAGCGGTGAAGTTATCGAACCGCGACACCTGCGGTGTGCTGGCAGGGTCGGCCGGGTTCTCCGTGGGGAAGTGGTAATTGCTGCCCCCCACGGTAAAGCTGCCGTCGGCGCGCGGACCGCGATCAAACATCAGGCCGTCGAAATTGGAATGCGCCACATTGCCGCTGAACTCGCGCACGCGGGTGCGCCGGGGCCAGGTATTGGCGCTGGTCTCGGTCCCCTCGAACTGGCCGGTGGGATGTTCAGGCAAGGCGAACCAGAACCCGGTCTGGTCCGATCCGGCGGCCACGTTATCGCGATATACGTTGTCCGGGTTGGTGATCCAGAAGGTGCTGGCGGTGTTGTCCGACGGCAGCAGCACCGGATGCCCGGTCTGCCCCGCCGTGCCCGAGGTGGCCCCGCCAGGGGCCAGATTGGTCGGCACGCAAGGCAGCACCGGGTGGCACTTGGTCTGCATGCCCAGGTTGTGGATGAACTGGTTGCCGGTTTCCACCGCGTCTTCCAGGAAGAAGCAGTGGCCCACGGTGTTGAAGGTGACGTTGTTTTCCACCCGCACGTTGTTGGTGCCGTGCACGGTCACGCAGCGGCTGTAGGTATCGTGGATGGCCGAATTCTGGATATATTGCCCCAGCCCCTCGCCCACCAGATGCCAGTGCAGCGGATAGCGCGCCAGGTGCATGTTCTGCCCCATGCGGTTCAGCTCCACCCCCGAAACGCGCACGGTGGAAGCCAACATGGCCATGATGTGCCCGCCAAAATAGGTCTGGTCGGAATCGGGCGAGGCCTGGACCACGATATTGCGCGTCAACAGGCCCACTTCGCCGCGTTGGTCGACGCCTTGTGTGACCTCGCCGAAATGCATGAATTCCAGCGGCCGGTCCAGCGTCAGGCGGTTGCCCGAAATGGCGGTGACGGTGCGCCGTTCTGCCTGGCGCGGATCAAAATCGGTGCTGGCCAGCACGATTACGTCGCCCCGCCGCCAGCCGCTGGCGTCCAGCACCTCGATGGCGCTGCTGCCGCTGGCTGCGGTGCGGGCCAGCTTGGTCCAGGTGTGCGAGCGGTCACCGTGCAGGTCCAGCGTGCCGCGCATCAAAAGGATGCCGCGATCGCCCATGGTGTTGATGTTCTCGTCCTTCACCGTGTCAGTCAGGGTGATGGTTGCCTGGTGGCGATAAGGCTGGCTCTCGCTGCCGATCTGCAGGGTGCCACCGCGCACATAGATCCACTCAGTGCCTAGCGCCGTGTCGCGCTCGTCGGCGAAGGTCAGCGTGCCGTCGATGGTCAGGCTGCGCAAGGCGGGAGGGCTGACATCCAGCACCATGGCGACATCACGCGGCACGGTCACTTCCGCGCCTGCGCCGGGAACGCGGCCATCGGGCCAGGCGGCGGGATCGGACCAGCGCACCGTGCGCTGCGCATTGGGCCGTGGGGCCTCGACGGCGGCCTCCATCGCAGCATGGTCATGCGCGTCCTGCGCCTGCGCGGCGGGGGCCAGGCCCGGCGTGAACGAGGCCGCAAGGGCAAGCCGCAACAGGCAGGTCGACAGGCGCATGATGATCCCCTCCGGCGGGATCATTCGACTCCCCGCGCTTATGGTGCTTAGCTTTGCAAGGGTTTCCGGTTTTGGCAAGCGGGGGATTGGTATCAGTGTGTCGCCATTGCGGCTCGTCCACGTCCGCGGCAGCTACCTCCACACACCCCTCAAAACGGATCCCGTCCCTGCTCGTCAAACGGCCGGGTATCGGCTGGCGGCATCGTGTAGGGCGGGCGTTGCGGCAGGGTGCGCTCGCCCTTCCACGGGATCTGGTCCACTTGCGTCCAGGCGTTGACCGTCAGCCGCCAGAACTTCCACCGGCCGTCCTCCTTGATAAGGCGATCGTCACGGGTGCCGATACCGAACACGAAATTGGTGTTGTAGTCGGCGTTCCACTGGATGATCTGGAAGAAGCACCGCACCCGCGCGCCTTCGGGGTGCGGGTCCATGATGAAGTGGTTCATCAGGTGGTGGCGGCCATACCACCAGTGCTGCCGGTCGTACCACAGCTTGCGCAGATTGGCGCGGATCGCCTCGTGGCCCTGCACCTTGCCCTGCCACAAGTGGTCAAACTCGGCCTCGCGGGCGAACGTGCCGATGGCCTGTTCCTCGTCGGCCAGGTCGATGCCCCAGGCATAGCGGGCGTAAAGCTCCTCGATCTCGCCCCGGTCCTGCGCCGGCATCACTTGCGGCACGCCGTCCGGCCAGCACTGTTCGCCCATCCCAACTTGTCTCCCGTCAATTGCCTGCTTGATCTGGCGCCATATTGGCCGCTTAATTGCCGCTGTCAAAAAGTCGAAAGAGAGAGCCATGCCCGAACCGTTCCACCCCTATCACAGCTTTGGACTGCAAATGCGCCAGCCCATGCGGTTCGAGGCCGACGTGTTCGAGTGCGAGGTGGAGGGCGAAATCCCCGAGGCGCTGCTGAACGGGGCCTACTATCGCACCGGGGGCGACCGGCTGTTCCCCAGCATGGAGGATGACATCATCCTGAACGGCGATGGCATGTTCTCCATGTTCCGGTTTGCGGACGGGCACGTTTCCTATCGCAGCCGTTATGTGAAGACCGAGCGGCTGAAGGCCGAACTGGCCGCCCGCCGCCGCCTGTATGGCAAGTACCGCAACCGCCACACCGACGACGACAGCGTGTCCAACCTGCCCCAGCGCGACAACACCGGCAACACCTCGGCCTTTGCCCATCACGGCCAGCTTTATGCCCTGCGTGAGGACAGCCGCCCCTATCGGCTGGACCCGGAGACGCTGGAGACGCTGGACGTGGGCGAGTTCGGGGCCTTGCAGAGCACCGCGCTGACCGCCCATCCCAAGATTGATCCGGTGACCGGCGAATGGTGGTCCTTCGCCGTGTTCGCGGGCGGCGAGGCGACGACCGATGCCAGCCTTCACGTGTTCGACAAGGACGGCAAGCTGCTGCGCGAGCAATGGTTCCACACCCCCTATCCCGGCCTGGCGCACGATTACGGGGTTACCCGCAGCCACATTGTGCTGCCGATCATGCCGCTGGTAGCCGACGAGGCGCGGCTGCGCGCGGGCGGCGACTATTACCAGTACCAGGTCGACCGGCCGAGCATGTGGGGTGTGATGCCGCGCGATGGCGATCCGGCACGCGACATGCGCTGGTTCGCCATTCCCGGGCTGGTCATGGGGCATGTGATGAACGCCTATTCCGAAGGCGACACGGTGGTGATCGACGTGCCCTGTTCGCCCGGCAACTGCTTCTCGTTCTTCAAGGACCAGGGCGGCAACCCGCCCACCTTGGCCGAAACGATGACCCAGATCACCCGCATCACCTTCGATCTCAGCAAGCCCGACGACCAGGCGGTGACGCTGGAACCGCTGAACGGCGCATTCGGCGACATGCCCAAGATCGACGACCGTTTTGCCATGCAGAAATACAACGTGGGCTATTTCGCGCTGCGCGATTTTCCCGTGATGAGCGTGGGGCAGATTGATTGGGACAGCGGGCAGATCAAGGTACACCCGCTGGAAGGCGCGGTCAGCCAGGAGCCGCTGTTCGTGCCCCGCACGCCTGATGCGGCGGAGGGCGATGGCTATCTGCTGGTCGCGGTGGACCGGATGGCGGACAAGCGGATGGACCTGCTGATCCTTGACGGCAACGATGTCAGCCGCCCGCCGCTGGCCACCATCAAGCTGCCGTTCGGTCAGCCGATGGCTTTCCACGGGTGCTGGGTGCCGGGTTGATCGCAGCCATCACACCGGTTGCATCGCTGGCCCGCCCTGCTAGCGGCTGATCCCGCCATGCTGCCGCCCGCCTCCCGCTTTGCCCTGCTTGATGGCCTGCGCGGCCTGGCCGCGCTGGCCGTGGTGTCGTACCACGTTAACCCGGCCTACCTGCCCGGCGCGCATCTGGCGGTGGACTTCTTCTTCTGCCTGTCGGGCTTTGTGATCGCGCTGAATTACCGCCAGCGGCTGCGCGCTGGCGCCATGGGATTCTGGCGCTTCGTGGGCCTGCGGCTGGCGCGGCTCTATCCGATGTTACTGGTGGGCGGCGGGCTGGCCATGTGGCTGCTGCATACCGGACCGCGCATTCTGCTGCTGATCCCGGAAACGTGGAACCGCGCGCTGTTTCCCGGCAATCCGCCGTTCTGGTCGCTGCTGGCCGAAGTGGCCGCGTGCATCGTGTTTGCCGTGCTGCTGGTGCGGGTCAGCTGGCGCTGGGCGGCGCTGGTGGCGCTGGCGGCGGCGGTTGGCCTAGTCCTGCTGGTCGATGCCGACCCGCGCGCCGACATCTATGGTCTGGGCGAGACGGGGGCGTTCTGGCCGGGCCTGTGGCCGGGGGCCTTGCGGGCGCTGGCCGGGTTCACGCTGGGCACGCTGCTGTATGCCTTGTGGCAGCGCCTGGGCGCACCGCGCGGGCGCGGGTGGAGCGCGCTGTTGATCCCCTTGGCGCTGCTGGTGGTGCTGGCGCTCAACCCGGCTGAAAAGGTGCTGTGGGATCTGGCCGCCGCGCTGATCCTGCTGCCCGCAATCGCCTTTGCTGCGGTGTGCCGCGAGCTGCCATGGACGCGGATCTGCACGGTGCTGGGCGACCTGTCCTATCCGCTATACTGCATCCATGTGCCCATCCTGTACGCGGTGGGCCGGATGGACGGCCCCAAGCTGCTGGTGGCGGCGGGGCTGGTGCCCTTGGCCTGGCTGCTCGACCATTGGTATGACCGCCCGGCGCGCAAATGGCTGGCGCGGCTGGTGTGGCTGCGCGGCAGGCCGGCTGCCAGCCCCGCCCTCGCCTAGCCCGCCACCCTAGCCCGCCACCCGCCGCACGAACCCGGCCACCATCCGTTCCACCTCGCGCATGTCGCTGCCGATCGACAGCGCCGGGCTGAGGTGATTGTGGCCAGACAGATAATGCAGTTCGGGCAGGCGCCCCTTGGTCGCGGACCACTGGGCGACCAGCTGCGCCGCTTGGCGATGGAAGTCGTCCGGGTCGAACTCGGCAATCGAGAATTGCAATGGCACCGGGGTCGCCAGCAGCCCGGGCAGGCAGGTTGCCGGACCCCAGCCGCGCCGGTCCTCGCCGTAATAGGCTTCGGCAAAGGCGTTCGGTTCGGCGGTGACGGTATCGTAGATGCCGCTCATCAGGCAGGCCCCGGCGATGCCCGCGCAATGCTCGCGCCGATGGGCGAGGTAACCTGCCACATGGGTCGCACCCGCCGACTGGCCGGAGAGGATGATCTTTGCGGGATCGCCGCCGTGCGCGGCAACCTCGGCGCGCAGCCAGTCGACCAGCAGCGCCAGGTCATCCGGGCCGGAGGGGAACTTGTGCGCCGGGGCCAGGCGATAAGTCATGGTCACGCCCACGAACCCGTGGCGCGCGGCAAAGTCGCCCATGTTGGAATAGAACGGGCTGCCTTCGGTGTGCTTGTCGCCCATCACGAAGCCGCCGCCGTGAACGAACACGAACACCGGCGCTCCGTTCAGGCCGTCGCAGGTGAACAGGTCCAGCCGGTGGCGCTGGTCCGGGCCATAGGCGATGTCGCGGGTAACCTTCGTGGCAGCGGCCATGCCCCGGCTCATGCTGGCCATCAGCTTTTGCGTACCGCCCAGCATGGCGGGGGTCAGATCGTTGCCAAGAGCGGCCAGTTCGGCGCGGATTGCGGGGGTCATTGAGGGTTCTCCATCAGCAGCACCGGCTTGATCGCCTGGCCCGAACGGGCATCGGCAAAGGCGCGGTCGATCTCGGCAAAGGGGTAGAAGGTCAGCAGCCGGTCAAACGGCAGGCGGCCCTGCTGCCAGTATTCGGCTAGTAGCGGCAGGAAAGTCTGCGGGTTGGCATCGCCGCCCAGAATGCCGCGCAACTGCTTGCCGCCCGCCAGCATGGGGAACATCGGCGCGTTGAACGGGCCAAGCGGCGCGGCGACGAAACCGGCGGTGCCGTTCATCGCCAGCACGTCCAGCGCCAGCGCGTGGATGGCGGGCACATTGGTGGTGTTGAACGTGAAGTCCACCCCGCGCCCGGTCACCCGGCGGATCTTGGCGGCCAGATCGTCCTCATCACCGCGAAAGCAATCGGTGGCGCCAAACTCGCGCGCCAGCGCCAGCCGCTCATCGCTGATGTCCACCGCCACGATCCGCCGCGCGCCCACCAGCCGGGCGGCCATCACCGCGCACAAGCCCACGCCGCCGGTGCCGAAAATGGCCACGCTGTCGCCAAAGCCCACCTTCAGCGCCTCGATGATGCCGCCCGCCCCGGTCACCACGCCGCAACCCAGCGGCCCGAGCATTTCCAGCGGCAGGGCCTTGTCCATCTTCACCGCCGTGCGCACCGGCACGATCGCATGGCTGGCAAAGCTGGACTGGCCGAAGAAGTGCGAATGGACCCTAGCCCCATCACAGGTCAGCGCGGTGGACTGGTCCAGCCGCTGCCCGCCGAAGCACAGCGGCATGGCCAGGTCACAATAGGTTGGCCTGCCCGCCAGACACGAAGGGCAGCGGCCGCACGAATTGCCCGACAGGATCACATGGTCGCCCAGTGCAAACCCGCTCACCCCGTCGCCCAGCTGTTCCACCACGCCTGCACCTTCGTGGCCCAGCACGATGGGCTGGGGGCTGTGGCGGCCGGGGTGTTCGTGCAGGTCGGTGTGGCAAATGCCGGTGGCGACCAGGCGAATGCGCATCTCGCCAGGGCGCGGGTCTTCCTGCTCCAGCTCAACCAGTTCAGGCGCGGAGCCGCCCCGGCCCGACAGCGCGGCGGTGACTTTCACTGCGGCGCTCCCGGCTTTGGTCCCAGATGATGATCGTCCTGAATATCGGCGACCGGCCCGGTCTGGGTCAGCAGGCTTTTGCGGCGCAGGAACCGGCGCAGGCTTTCGGGGCCGATGCGGGGCGAACCATAGCCGGACCAACCGAAGCTGTCCGAGCCGAAGGTGCGCATCTTGGCGAAGGTCAGGAATGTATCCTGCAGGAAAATGCCCCCGGCATTGATCCGCCGCCCGATGGCCTCGGCCTCCTCGGCGGCGCCCGCGATAACGCTGGCGGTAAGGCCGAAGTGGGTATCATTGGCCAGCCGGATCGCCTCCTCGGCATCGCTATAGGCCATCACCGGAATGCACGGGCCGAAGGTCTCGTCAGCCATGATCTCCATCGCGTGCGTTACGCCGGTCAGGATCGTGGGGCGCAGGTAGAGCCCGCCGTCGATATCCTCCACCGTGCCGCCGCTGCGGATCACCGCGCCCTTGGCCACGGCATCGGCCAGGTGCCGCTGGACGATGGCGGCCTGCGGGGCAAAGGTGAACGGCCCGATATGCCCGGCGCGCGGGTTGTCGGCATTCAGGCGCACCTGCGCGGCCTTCTCGACCAGCAGGGCCACGAAATCGTCATGCACACTGGCGTGCACATAGACCCGCTCAACCGAATAGCAGACCTGCCCCGTGGCATAGACCGCGCCGCGCAGCACCGCCGTGGCGGCCCGTTCCAGATCGGCGCTGGCGGTGACCACGCAGGGGTCTTTGCCGCCCAGTTCCAGATTGCACGGAATCAGCCGCTGGGCGCAGGCCACCGCCACCTTGCGGCCGGTGGGGACCGAGCCGGTGAAGCAGATGGTATCCGCCTCCTCGATCACCCATTGGCCCACCTCGCCGGCCCCGGCGACATAGTCGAACACGGCCGCCAGTTCGGGCACCTGCTGCACCGTTTCAAATAGCGCCTCGATCACCCGCGGGGTCACTTCGCTGGGCTTGAGCAGCACGGCCGACCCGGCAAACAGCGCGGGCACCGCATCGAGCAGGGCCAGCATCAGCGGCGCGTTCCACGGCGAGATAACCCCGACCAGCGGATAGGCGACCACCTGGCTTTGCACCTGCACGCTGGGCATCGAGGTGCTCATGGCGTCGAACGTCAGGTCGGCAAAGGCGCGCGGCGCATCCTCCAGCCAGCCGCCGATATTGCCCATGGTGATGAAGCCTTGCAGGTAGCTGGTATGGCACCCGCCGGTATCGACCGCATCGGCCTCGCCAATGGCCATGGCCTGCGCCTTCACCGCGCCCAGCCAGCGGGCCATCACGCCGCAGCGGCCGCCCACGCCCATGGCTTCCCACGCGGCCTGGTTGGCGCGCAATCGGGCGGCCTTGGCGGCCACTTCAGCGCGGGTAGCGACGGCAATCTGGTGATCGACCTTGCCGCTGCGCGGATTACGCACTGCCAGCATGGCCCCATGGTCACTCATCGCTCTCTCCCTTTATTTCCTCGTCATGCGTAGCGTTTGCCTGCGGTCAGGCAAGCCCGATCTGCGACGAGCCGTGATGCCATGTTGACCATCGCAATCGGCGGGCATTCCGCCGCACAACGGCTGCTTTGATGGATCGAAAATCGCGTGGGTTCATTGGCTTATCTGTCACCTCTCGCAAGGTGACAGCATCAGGAGAGAACCGATGACCAACAACCAGAACGATGACCGTCGCCAGCAGGACCAGAACCGAAACGAAAAGGGCCTGAACGACAAGAGCCGGTCCGGCCAGCAGGAACAGCAGCACAAGAGCGATCAGCAGGGCGGCCGTTCCAGCGAGCAGGATCAGCAGGGCTATCGCCAGGGCCAGCAGGAGCAACAGGGCAACCGCACCGGCCAGCAGGACAACAAGTCCAGCACCCAGCGCCAGCCCGGCGAAGCGGGCCGCGACGAGCAGCGCAACCGCTGACCCGTACACCACAGGCGCGGCGACAACGCCCGTCCATGCAAGGGGCCGCCATGCGCGGCCCCTTGTCGTTTGGGCAGTCTAGAACCCGTAACGCAGGCCCAGCCACACGGTCTGCGGCGTGCCCAGATCGACCGATCCGGCCTGGTTGCGGGTGACGATGGTTTCGTCCAGCAGGTTCTCCACCCGCGCCACCGCGCTCAATCGACCGGCCAGCGGCAGGTCGGCGAACAGGTCCACCGTGGTCGCCGCGCGCAAGGCGTCGGTTTCCAGGTCATCCTCGTACTGCAAGGCGGCGTGGCGCAAGGTGGCCCCGATCCGCGGCCCGTCGACAAAGGTCCAGCTGACGGTGGCATTGGCGGAAAAACGCGGGGTTTGCGCCGGGCGCAGGCCGTCCAGCCCCACGCCCACGCCATCGTCGCGCACCTCGGCGTCGGTAAAGGCCAGGCTGGCGTCAAGCGCGAAGGGTCCGGAATGAATGGCTCCGGTCGCTTCCACCCCGAAAGCATGGATCGCATCCACGTTGAACCGCTTGCGCAGGTTGGTGCCCACGGTGACGTTGGCCACGGCATCGTGCACGGTATTGTCAAACACCGTCAGGCTGAGGCGCACCTCGTCATTGGCGTCGAAATCCACGCCCGCTTCGTAACCGCGCAGCCGTTCCGGGTTCAGCGCCTCGTTCGCCTGAGTGGTCACCGGGAACACCGCGAAGGGGCGATAAAGCTCGTTGAGGGTGGGCAGGCGCAGGCCGGTATAGGCCGCCGCGCGCAAGGTGATGACATCGTGCGCGCGGAACAGAGCGCCCGCGCGCCAGGTGGCTTCCCAGTCGCCACGATCGGCGAACTGGTCGTTGCGGGTGGTAGTGCCCGCCGCGTTGACCACGCGGTAAAAGCCGTTGTCGATGGTGTAATGGTCGGCCCGCACGCCGCCGGTCAGGGTCAGGCGGCCTAGTTCAACGTCGCCATCGGCAAAGAACCCGGTGTTGGTGTTGACGCCGCCGGCAAAGCGGTTCTCGGTCAGGGCCAGCGAGACCGCGTTATAGGCATCCTCGAACAGTTTGCCGCGCCCGCGCCGCCAGTCGGTGCCCAGCCGCAGGGTGACAGTGTCACCCAGCGGCGGGCGCACCTCCAGCTTGGCGCCCTGCCCTTGCGCTGGCGTGTCCTTCTGGTCCAGCGTGGGCGTGAAGCGGGTGGACGAGATCACCACGTTGCTGAAATTGCGCCACTGGGCATAGGCCAGCGCATCCACCTGCCACGGCCCCCGGCTGACCACGCGCACCGAAAGATCCTGCCCCTCCATGCTGTTGTCCGCTCCGGCAAAGCGCAGCGTGCGGTTGTCCTCAAACGCCAGCCCGCGCACCTGCACTTCCAGCCCGGCCACGCGCTGCACCAGCCGCGCGCCGGTGGACCAGCTGTCATAGCTGGCCCGCACGCTGGCGGGCACGCGCTGATCTTCAGGCGTGGTGAAGAAGCCTTGCCCCCGGTCCCACCGGCCGGTGATGGTGGCAAAGCCATTGCCCACTTCGGGCGAGAGGCTGG
>Ga0114940_10001106_pt1 | contig 10440 bp, 5 predicted proteins | sample ColdCreekSource_FD_87195 | JGI IMG/M metagenome (GOLD analysis project Ga0114940, IMG submission 87195) | Groundwater microbial communities from Cold Creek, Nevada to study Microbial Dark Matter (Phase II) - Cold Creek Source | ecosystem: Environmental > Aquatic > Deep subsurface > Groundwater ...
GTCGGCGGCCAGCAGGAAGGCCTTTTGCTTCAGCTTGGTCGTCGAGAGATTCGCCAGCGCTGCCACGGAGGCTTGCGGGGTATCGTACTTGCGCGCGACCTTCTTGGCCTCGCCGATCAAGGCCTGAAACTCCTGCTCGGTGGTGTTTTTGAACTCCGGAAGCGAGTTCGCAAAGCCACGAATTACCGAGATTTCTTCGTCGTCGAAGTTACCGTCAGCGCCTGCCATCAAGAACATGGCGTGAATGAGCAGCGCGTCATCAGAGGGCGCTTTAGCTGGCGCCAACCCGGCCAAACGAGATAGTAAACCCACGATCCACCTGCCTTTCGTCCGAAGACTCGCCGGCGAGGCTAGCCGAGAGTCTCGCGCCACGGCAAGGGCCGCGTTCAGCGACTACGGATCTTGGCGGAGAACAAACAGCCCCTTGTTTCCGCCAATGACGATATCGAGCGTGCCGTTCGTGTCCAGGTGACCCACTTGGAACTGCCGGCCGGTCCCGACTTTGTCGTCCACCAAATGTGGTGCGAAGTGACGCTAGAAGGGCGGTGGAACTTCGGGCAAAGCGCCTGGCGGCGGCGCTTCGGGCGGCGCAGGTGCAGGCGCAGCAGTCGTGGCGGCAGCAGCCGCCGCTTCGTCGTCCGAAGGCGCAGGCGCAGCAGTGACGACTGGAGCGGGCGCGCTCACCTCAGTCGGAGCGGTGCCGTCGAGGTACTCTTCCTCGACGCCCTCCCCGAGCTCCGGCGCGGCGAGCAGGCCCGTTACCGGATCGATGCGCACGGTGACGATGCCCGGCGGACGTGGAAAATCGACAGCAGGCCGCCCCGACTCGGCCGTCTTCATGAACGAGATCCAAATGGGCAGGGCCGTGACGGCGCCTGCTTCGCCGTAGCCGAGCGGCATGGCTTCGTCGTAGCCGACCCAAACGCCTGCCACATAGTCCGTCGAATAGCCGACAAACCAAGTGTCCTTGGCTTGATTGGTGGTGCCCGTTTTGCCAGCCAACGGTCGACCAAGCACGCTGGCGCTCTTGGCGGTGCCGATCTTCACCACGCTCGTGAGCGCGCTGGTGATGAGGTACGCCTCTTCCGCGGGGATGACCTGGCGCGCGGGCGGCTGCGGCGGCAACGCCAGCTCACGACCCGATGAATCAGTGATGCGCTTGACCAGCACCGGCGGGCGGTACTCGCCGCCAGCCGCGAAGGTGGCCACGGCTGCCGTCATCTCGAACGGCGTGACCTCGTAGGCGCCGAGCGCGAGCGACGGTGTGGGCCCGAGCTGCGACTCAATGCCGAGCGCCTTGGCAAAATCGATGACGTTGGGTGCTCCAACTTCTTCGAGCACCTTCTGCGCAGCGGCGTTGTCGCTGAAGGCCAGGGCGTCACGCAGGCGCAGCTTGTATTCGGTGGCGTCCGCCGCCACGCCTGGCGGTGGCTTGTGCTTCGTGTCTTTGGCGTTGCGGGTGAGGCTGAGCACGCTGCCCAGCGTGAGCCGGCGCGAGTGCAGCGCGTAGCCATAAACCAGCGTTTTGAAGGCAGAACCAGGCTGACGGCGCGACTGCGTGGACCTGTCCAAACCGCCCGCCACGCCTTCGTAGCTGCCAATCAAGGCGCGCACTTCACGCGTGCGCGGCTCCAGCGCAATGAACGCGGCTTCGGGCCCCAGTTCTAGCTTCAGCTCGGCTTTGCCCGTAGGCGAATCGGCCAGCGACAGCACCCGCACGCGCAGCACGGCGCCCTCGCGCGTGAACTCACTGGGTGACAAGCGCTTGGGGTTGAAGCGCTCTTCGTGCCGCAGATCCACGCGGCCGAGCGCGACGCCGACACGCACGTCGATGGTGCCCGTGCGGTCGTCGAGCGCCGCGACCTTGCCGACGTAGACCTTGTTTTGCTTGGGCATGCCCTGCTCGGGCGGGCCCCACAGCTTGCGCTCTTCTTGTGTGTAGGGCGGCAGCAACTTTTGCCGGACCAAGTACTGATCCAGCGCGTCGCGCGTGGCCTTGCGGGCCGCAGCTTGCAGGGCAGGATCGATGCTGGTTTCGACCACGAAACCGCCGCGTGCAGCCGCTTCGCCCGCGACCTTAACCAGCAGGCGCTTCACGTGCTCGACCACTTCGGGCGCCAGCTCGGACTCGCCGTCGCTGACGGGCGCGAGGCGCAGCGGCCGCTGCTCGGCGTCGGCGAACACCTCTTGCGTGATGAAGCCTTTGTCCAGCATCTGCGCCAGCACGTAGTGCCGACGCTGCATCGACAGCGTGACGTCCCGCCGCGGCGAGTAACGCTCGGGCGACGCTATCAGGCCCGACAGAGTCGCTGCCTCGGCGACGTCGAGCTCGCGCACGCGCTTGCCAAAGTAGTAGCGCGACGCTTCTTCGACCCCGTAGCGACCGTGCCCCAGGTAAATCTGATTCAGGTAAAGCGAGAGGATCTCGTCTTTGGATAGCTCGTGCTCGAGCCGCCGCGCCAAAATCGTCTCTTTGATTTTGCGCTCGTAGGTGCGCTCGGGCACCAAGAGCACGTTCTTCACTACCTGTTGGGTGATGGTGCTGGCGCCCTGGCGTGAGTGCCCCGAGCGCAGGTTGACGGCCAGCGCCCGCAGCATGCCCAGGTAGTCGAGCCCCTGGTGCTGGTAGAACGAGGCATCTTCTGCCGCCAAAAACGCTAATTTGACGTGATTGGGGATAGCTTCGAACTTGACCACGGTGCGACGCTCCGTGAACAAGCTGGCCAGCACCGTGCCGTCGCGCGACAGCACGCGCGTCACCTGCGGCGGCTCATAGCCCTTGCGCACCTTGTCGAGCGTGGGCAGCTTGGCCTCGTAGTGGCGCACCACGAGCATGACTGTCACCACACCCAGCACGCTGGCGGCCAGCGTGGCCCAGCCGGCGAGCTTGAGCATCTTCACGAGCTGCGCGCGGTTCAAGAGTGGCTCCGCCTTAGTGTGCCAGGACCTTCATCACCAAGACGGCGATCAAGACTCCGGCGAACAGACAGGCGGCCGCGACCAACAGCAGTAGCTTGGCGCTCGGGCCCCCCGGACGAATGGATGGCACGCGCTGCGAGGCGGCCTTCAGCTCACCGCTGACGCTGGGCGCCCTTGGGCCAACCGGGGGCAGCGCCTTGGCGGCAGCGCCGCCGAACTGACGCAGCGCTTCGCCGAACTCACCGGCGGTTTGATAGCGATTGTCGGGCTGCTTTTGCAGCGCCTTGGCCAACACTTCGTCCAGCCTGCGGTCGAACTTGCGCTCGGGCACGCGCTCGCTGAGCGGAATGATCGGATCGGTAACGTGCTTCTGGATGTACTCCATCGGCGTTCGCGCCGAAAAGGGCAGCTTGCCAGTGAGCACTTCGTACAAGATGACCGCGAGGGAATAGATGTCGCTGCGTGCGTCGAGCGTCTTGCCCTGCGCTTGCTCAGGAGACATGAACTCCGGCGTGCCGAACACCATTCCCTCTTGAGTCAGGATTACCGAGCCGGGCTGCATCTGCCGCTCGGTGACTTTGGCCAAGCCGAAGTCGAGCACCTTGGGGTAGTCGGGCATGCCGCCCTGCTTCGACAAGAAGATGTTCTCGGGCTTCAGGTCGCGGTGCACGATGCCAAGATCGTGCGCTTCCTGCAGTGCGCCACAGCACTGAATCAGGACCGGAATGGCGCGCTCGACCGGCAGCGGGCCCTCTTTCCTGACCGTCTGGTTCAGGTTACGGCCCTCGAGCATCTCCATGACGATGTACAGGGAGCCGTCGTCCTCGAGCTCCCCGTACATGAACACCTTCACCGTGTTCGGGTGGGTGAGCTGACTCATGGCGCGAGCCTCGCGCCGGAAGCGCGCGGTCAAATCCTTGCGCCCGGCCAGCTTCGGATGGAGGATCTTGATCGCCACCATCCGGTTCATCGCCGGCTGCTCCGCCTTGTAGACGGACCCCATGCCCCCCGTGCCTATCTTCTCCAAGACCCGGAATTGGCCGCCGAGCAAGTCGCGGCCGATGAACGGGTCCTTGGGGCGCATGAAGTCACAGGCATACCAAAACTCCTGTCAGGAAGCGATTTGAACGACCGAGCCCTCGACCTGCCCGCGCCAGGCCATCCTTCCCCGGCAGTACCTGGTCATCCGTCGCCAGCAGCAGGCCATCATCTGAGCCCACTTCTGCAGCAGGCCGGCTTTCGGCACGCCTTCTTCACCAGGACGGGCGGAGCGTCCGAGGGGCCGTTCGAGAGCCTAAGCTTCTCGACCGCGGTGGGGGACGAACCCGCGCACGTCGACGAAAACCTACGGCGGGCCGGCGCACTCTTGGGTGTGGAGGCGGCGCGCGTGCTGTACCTGTCGCAGGTTCACGGGCGCGAGGCGCGCTTCTACGGGTCGCCAGAAGAGCGCAGCCATCTGATAACCCTTGAGGGTGATTCTATTGGCGGGACCGAGCCAAACAGCGCCTACGGCGTGCGGTCGGCTGACTGCGTGCCCATCTTGCTGGCTGACGCCGAAAGCGGCGCCGTGATGGCGATTCACGCCGGCTGGCGCGGCGTGGTGGTTGGAGTGGTGGAAGCCGGAGTGGCCTGCCTGCGTCAGAGTCTAGGCGGCGGTGCTGGGCACCAGCTGCTCGCGGCGATTGGCCCGCATATCTCGCTGGAAGCGTTCGAGGTGTCAGAAGACGTAGCCGCGGAGCTCGAGGCGGTGTGTCCGGTGCCAGGTGCCGCCCGGCGCTCGACTGACGGGGAAAAACCGCACGTGAACCTGCGCTTCATCGTGACCCAGAAGCTCTTGGCGCTAGGCCTTACTGAAGCGAGCATCGACCAAATTGGCGGTTGCACGGTACTCGAGCCCCAGCACTACTTCTCATTCCGGCGTGACGGTAAACGAAGCGGGCGCCACCTATCGGCGATCGTGCCGCGAACCTAGAAGCGTACGTGGACAGCCGAGGCGTTTCGATCGATGCTGAAGCTGTTTTTTCGCTATGGCTTTCGCTGTTTCCTGCAAGAGCTGCCAGGCTCGCTTCCTTCTCAATGATGACCTGCTGCGGCGCAAAGTAGCCGGGCGAGTCGTCACGGTGCGTTGTCGGCAATGCCACGCCACCATTGAGATCGACGCGTCGGATGTCGACCCCAAGACGCTACCCGAGGCAGAAAAGCCTGCGCCGCCGAAGCCCGCGCCCAAAGGCCCGAAGCCGACCCCATCGCCGCCGCGCCCTACCGCCAAGTCCACTTTGATGGGCATTGGCGCGCCGCGCCCAGGCGCTGCTACCGAGCTGGTGGCGCTCTCGCCCGGCTTCTTGAACATGAGCGCGCCCGCTCCGGCTGCGCCTGCGGGCGTGCGCGGCTTTCCGGAGCCGCCTCCCCCGCCCGGTGCGGAGGTCGAGGAGCTGAGCGCCAGCGATTGGGAGATCACCGAGACTCCGCCGCTTGCCAAAGCCGACAACGGCCCCGAGAGCGTCGACGACTTCATCGAGGAGCTACCGCCGAGCTTGCCGCCGCCCGACGAAGAGCTGCCGAGCTCCACCGGCACGCCAAGCCTGAAGGCGCTGGCCCATCACGACGACCAGCCGCAGAAGCCCCTCCGCGACGACTTCCTGGCGAACATGAGCGCCGCCATGAACGGCGGCATCGTGGCCGGCACAGAAGCGGGCGCGCCTACCATCGACGTCTCGGCCTTCGAACCCAGCGCGCCCACCGATGCTCCGAGCATCGACGTGTCGCTGCTGGACGTTCCCCTGCAAGGTAAGCAAACACTGCCGTTGTTCGCGTTGACCGATGACGAGCCGGCGGAACCTCGCCCCAAGCCGCAAGCCGCCCCCGCACGCCCCCGCCCCGCTAGTCCCAGCCCGGGCGGCGGCTCGCTCAGCCCTTCCGCGGTCGATCGCCCAGTGCGCGACGCCGAGGACAGCCCGCGCGAGCGCAAGAACGTCGTGGCGCCTGCAACGAACAGCGTGCCGCCTCCTGCTGCGGGCCAGCGCCGCAGTGGTTTGGCGGCTCCCGTGCTGCTCGCGCTAGCTGTTGCGGCTGGCTTCTTGATCTGGAAGCGCAACAGCGGGCACGGCGACGCGCTCGCCCAAGCTGAGCAGCGCACGCCACCCGCGGCAGAAGCGCTCACGCCACCCGCAGCGCCCCTGCCAGTGCCCGAGCCGACGCTCGCCGCAGCCCCCGCAGCACCTGCCGCAGTCGCCGAGGCTGCGCCGCCCGCCGACGACATCACCTTCGAGACCGCGCCCAGCAAGCCGACCGCGCTAGCCGCCGCGCCCCAAAACAAACCTACCGGCTCCGAACCCGCAGCACCGACGCCCGCCGTCGAGAAGCCTGCCGCGCCGACGCCGCCCCCGGCCACGCCAGCGGAGACGAAACCGGAGCCAGCCACGCCCGCCCCGCAGGAAGCTCCCCCGCCCTCGGGCGAGCCCGCCGGCCCCTTCGACCGCGCCGCCGCCGCCGCCGCGCTCAACGGCAGCGCCGCTCAAGCCTCCGCGTGCCGCAAAGAAGGCGATCCTTCCGGCGTCGCCAGCGTCGTCATCACGTTCGCCCCGTCAGGCCGCGTCACCAGCGCCAACATCAGCGGCCCTCCCTTTGCGGGAACGCAGACCGGCGGCTGCATCGCGGCTGCGCTGCGTAAAGCGCGCGTGCCGGCGTTCGAGGGTGATCGGGTGACCGTGAGTAAGACGGTCGTTATTCAGTAGCGCGCGGTTGCTGACGGGCGAGAGGCCGGACGGACATGTTTCAGGGCAATCCACGCAAGGCACGGAGGAGAACAAAAACCTAAGGCCCCACGTCGTCGTTCACGACATCGCTCAAATCCACCGGCGGCTTGCCGAGCGCCGTCACATCCGACGCCTGCGTCAGGATGTCCGGATTGACGGCGATTTCATTCTCCATCCCACTGAGGGAGCCGTGGCAGCCGCCGCACATGCCGTTGAAGAGGTCGCGGCGGAAGCCTTGGCGCACGACTTCGCCGGGGTAAAACTGCATTTCTTCGCGCTGAAAGTGCGGCGTGGGTTCGCCTTCGCCGGCCAGCTCCGTGAACACTTCGAACAAGAGCGGCGCGCCGCCGCGCACGCGAATGCCCAGCGAGCCGTCTGCGTTCAAGGTGGGTGAGCCCAGCAAGCGGCGCCGCACGTACAGGGGACCGAACTCGTCGTTGGTTACGAACTTCGAATCGGCGTCCGCGAAGCTGCTGGCGCCGGACGGCGGAAGGCTCTCCCAGATTCCTTTGACGACCTGGACCTGCTCCGGCACGTAGCGCCCCGTGCGGGTGTTCTGAAACATCAGGCTGCTGACCAGATTGAAGTCGAGGAACGTGACGTCCGAGACCGTGCGGTGCTCGTCGTCGTTCACGATTTGGGTGGCGCCGTTGGCCTCGTCCAGCCGCGAACCGAACACGCCGAGCGACGCGCGTGGGTAGATGGCAGCCGGCCAGATCTCGTCCTGGGCCCCCATCAGCAAGGGTTGGCGTTCACCGGTGGTGACGTTCACCGCGACGATGTCGAAGTTGCCGCTGAAGTTGTCGAGCGCCACGACATTGCTGGCGTAGCTGACCAGGATGTCGCCGTTGGGCAACGGGGCCGGGCTGCGGTAGGCGCCCTGCGTGTCCGCCACGCGGCCAGTGGCGGCGGCGTCCAGAATGCGGATGGAGTGCTGATAAAACTTCTGGTTCGGGTACCTGATGGCGGCCGGATCCTGAACGTAGTCCGCCTCATCCGTACTGCGTTGATCGATGCCGATGCTGCGGTTGATGAGCGCCAAAGTGCCCGCGCCATGCGCCGCGCCGCGCTCGCTGACGATGGCCGCTAGGTTCTTGTCCGACAGCTCCACCACGTCCGTGAACTGATTGAAGCCGATGGTGCCGCGCTGGCCGAACAGCGGGTGGTAGTCGCCGCCGTCGAGGTTCATGCGGCGCCCAGCCAGCTGATAGAAGCCTGGCTGGCGCTTCTCGGTCGTCATCATCAAGCGACCGTCACGCATGAAGTTGGGCAAGAGTTCTTGATTGAGCAGAAACGTCAGCTGGCGAATCTTGCCGTCTTCCAGCACGTACAAGTTCGAGTTCAGCTTGGAAGGATCGGCTGGCGTGCGCTGCGGGCCCGTGTAGCCGACGAAGCCCTCCGGATTGGTGACGTTGCCGCGCGTCGACGCGAACACCAAGCGGCCGTCAACCGAGTAGACCGGGTCGAAGTTGTGCACCAGCTCGCCGTTGGTCGGCACGCTGCTGCCGTTGTCGTCCACGGCCGGCGCGTCGACAGCAGCGTCTACGGCGCAGGTAGCGCCGTCGATCACGTAGACCTGGAACGGCTCCGCAGCGGACTTGCGGGCCGAAAACGCGATCTTGGTGCCGTCCCAGGACACGGTCGGGCGCCGCACGTCCGACGTCGCGGGCGTGAGGCCGCACAGCGCCGAGAGGCTGTCTTCGGCTCCAACCGTGACGAGGCCGGTCGCGTCTTGAGTCGCTGCGACGCGCACCAGCTCGGCGCCGGGCGCGAAAGTTCCGTAGTCTTGCGGGGTGTCCGGCAAGGGCGCGGGGGCGCGCCGCACGAACGCGATGCCGCTCAGGCCCGAGGCTGGCATGCGCGCTTGGCGTTCCAGCTCAATCCAAGCCGTGATCACGCAGTACTCACTCTGATCATCGAGCGGGCCGGTGGCGGAAGCTACCGGGTCGCACGTCTCGGGGTGCTGAGCCAACAGCGAACCGCCGCGATGCAAAATGCCGGGGCCAGCAGGGGCCGGAATCAGGTTCTTGCGCACCAAGCGGCTGGCGTCCGGGTTCGGCGTATCGAGCGCGATCTGCTCCAGCGAGAGGTCGTAGTTCTTACGGGTGGCGGGTAGCCCGAAGTGCCCGCCGCTGCCGCCGCGCAAGCGGTAGTCGTGAAACATGGACGACGAGTGGCAGCCGAGCATCATGCAACCGCGACGCACCAGCAGCGGCTGCACGCGATCGGTAAAGAACTCGAAGCCGGGAGAGCTGTCGAGGTTGGTGGGCCCACCCTTTTCGCTGGCCCAATCCAACACCGCCTTGTAGTTGGCGTCAGCCGTGCCCGAAAACACGGTGCCACCCTCGTGGAATGTGCCGCCAGCCGAAGCCGCCAGCGGACGGCGCACGATTTCGCTCAGCGGCGCGTCTGTCGACACGTAGTCCTGCGCCGCAAAGTAGTTCCAACGCACCTGCTGGGGGGTCGCGCCGCAGGTCAGGTGCAGCGAATTCGAGGCCGAGCCGTGGCAGTTGGATGCGGCGCAGCTTTCGCCCAAGACCGAGTTGACGCTGTTCTTGAAGGTTGCGAAATCAGAGGCGGTAGGATCGCTGTTGGCGTCGAAGGCAGCGTCGACGCCTAGCGCGTCGGAGCAGGCGCCCTTGCTGTACTTCTTGTCGGCCTGGCGCGCGTTGTTCTCGGCCGCACCGTTCTCCATCCAGGTTTGCAGCTGGGTGAACGACGTCGACGTGATGTCGATCAGCGAGCCGCCAACGTGCGCGATGTTGGAGTTGATGATCAGCGGCGCGCTGGTCTTCCAATTCGTCAACGCTAGCTTGAAGGTCGGCGCGACCTTCACCAGCAACCCCGGCATGCCGTACGGGCCGTAGTTGACCAACAGATCCTTGCGGAGCGCGAGGTCGCGGTACGACTCCAAGCCCAAGTTGCCGAGCGCGTTGCCCTTCTCGTCCGCGCTCACGTGACAGCCGGCCTTGGCCGGACCTTCAGCGCACGACTGCTCGAGAATGGGACCGATGCGGCGCTGGTAGAAGTTGGTCTGCGCTGCTTGCTCTTTGCGCTCACAGCTCGCAAGCAGCATGAGCGCGGGAACGCACAACGAGACCGACAAACGCCAGGAGAGCGAAGGCATATCCTGAAGTCATCCTACTACCACGCTCGCTCGCGTGGCGAGTCGCGGGTTCAGATCCGCAGCAGGCGTGCGGAGATGTGTGCCGCCGCGCGGACCGAAGGATCGGCGTCTTCCTGGGCCGCGAGAATCGCGTCGTGCGCGGCCGGATCACCGATCTGGCCCAAGGCCCAAATCGCAGCCGCCCGAACGGCCGCGTCCGACTCTTGGTCCGCAGCCGCCAGGACGAGCAGGCTCGCCACAGCGTCAGCAGCTTTCATCACGCCCAGCGTTTCCGCGGCACGGCGCCGCACCAGGGCGGAGTCGTCGCCGATCAGCGCCACCACGGCGGCGGCGTCACTGAAGGCGTTGATGCGGGTCGCAGCGTGCAGCGCCGCTAGGCGAACGTCGGCGTCGGCGTCGGCGAAGGCCATCGACAGCTCGCCATTGGCACCCGAAGAGTTGAGGCGTTCGAGCCCCGCCACGGCTGCCTTGCGCACCAGAGCGGACTCGTCGCCCACCACGGCGCTGGACAGCGCAGGCACGCCACCAGCTGACAGGAACTCTCCCAAGGCATTGGCCGCGTACACGCGGTGCGCTTCGGTCTCGCTCGAGTCAGCCAAGGTGGTCAGCGTTTGCTGGTACACCTGGCCCGGGCCGAAC
>Ga0114940_10001107_pt1 | contig 10439 bp, 11 predicted proteins | sample ColdCreekSource_FD_87195 | JGI IMG/M metagenome (GOLD analysis project Ga0114940, IMG submission 87195) | Groundwater microbial communities from Cold Creek, Nevada to study Microbial Dark Matter (Phase II) - Cold Creek Source | ecosystem: Environmental > Aquatic > Deep subsurface > Groundwater ...
ATGGCACTTGGGACATCATGGGCCCAGGTGGCGGAATTGGTAGACGCACTAGTTTCAGGTACTAGCGAGTAACTTCGTGGGGGTTCGAGTCCCTTCCTGGGCACCAAAATATCTACTGAAATATGCTTCATTCAAGTAGATTCTAGGCGCAAATTAATTCACTATCATTGCAGCCTTCGATTCACATCATCTTGCACCGACGATAAGCCTAAAAATAGCCGACCATGACCAGACTTTTACGCGACGCCATGAGCCACTTTGCCACAGGCGTCACCGTGGTCACTACGCATTTTGAGGGGCAAGACTACGGCATGACTTGCAATTCGTTCAGCACCGTGTCGCTAGAGCCCGCTTTGGTGCTGTGGAGCATCCGCAAAGAATCACACAGCCACGTTGCTTTTACGGACCGAAACGTGGGTGGCGGCTACACCGTCAGCGTCTTGGCAAGCCACCAGCAAGCCGCAGCCATGCAATTCACCCAAGGCACGCAAGCCGAGCGCTTCCAAAACGTCGCCGTTGAGCGCTGCCACAGCCACCGCCCCCGAATCTCAGGCGCTGTGGCATGGTTTGACTGCCAGCTAGACCAAGTCCTAACTGCTGGCGACCACGACATTTTGATTGGCCGTGTGCTGGATTTTGGTAGCCATGAGGGGGAAAGCTTGGTTTATAGTCAACGGCATTTTGGGACGTTTAAACAGTTTTAAGCCGCTTTTATCCTTTTTGAGCCATTTTTAGCACTGAAAATGGCTTTGCTATCTAAATAATAGCGTTTTTATATGGTTAAATTGGCATCTAGCCGGCGTATATACTGCCTAAACAGCTATTAAAAATATAGCATTTTTCACCCCACCATCATGCGCTATAGTTCATTCTTTGACCCTGACAGGAGCAAACATGAACATCACCGGCCAGTGCCACTGCGGCGCAATCTCTTTTACAGCGCTGATAGACCCAGCAAAAGTCGTCGCTTGCCACTGCGCTGATTGCCAAGCTTTCTCTGGCGCGCCGTACCGCGCAGTTGTTTTCGCTGCTGCCGAAAACTTCCATATGACAGGCACAGCCCAACATTACGTCAAAACCGCCGCCAGCGGTAACCCGCGTGCACAGGGCTTTTGCGGCAACTGCGGCACCCAGCTCTACGCCACAGAGCCAGACGAACCCAAAGTCTTTGGCATCCGCTTAGGCTGCGTCAACGAACGCACCCAACTCGCACCCACAATCCAAATCTGGGGCAACTCAGCCATGCCTTGGCTGAAAACGCTGCAAAACGTGCCGCATCATCAAACGGGTGCGGCTAGCCCGTTGATTTAGGAAATGTTGATGAAACAAACATCTCCTTGCTTTTCAGAAACAGAAAAAACCAAAATGCTCGCTCTCAAAGGTGTGGGAGCCACGGTTATTGCACGTTTGGAACAAATTGGTTTTTCGTCATTGGCCGAGCTGAAAGACGCTGAGACGCTTGTTATTACCAAACAAATATCGCAGATGATGGGCTCCACTTGCTGGCATAACAGTCCTCTGGCGAAAAATGCTATTGCAGCTATTATCGCTTTAGCCAAAGATAGTAATTAATAAAATAACGCCTGTAGCCAGCGTATTTATTGCCTAAGCAGCTATTTAAAATATAGCAATTTAAATCGCAAATTAGATAGGAAGTGCCACCAAATCATGCCCCTGCGTGCCCACGATTCGGGCTTTGGTGAACTCGCCAACTTTGAGGGTTTTGCTTATTTTCTCGGGGGGGAGGAGTTTGACGACGCCGTCGATCTCTGGCGCATCTGCGTAGGTGCGGCCTATACCGCCTTTTTTGCCTAGGGCGGGGGCGGAATCTACCAATACTTGCATGACTGCACCCAAGCGGGTTTGCAGTTTGGCGGCGGACACGGCTTCGGCCACTTCCATGAAGCGGGCGCGGCGCTCTTCGCGCAGCTCAATGGGCAGCATGCCGGGGATGTCATTGGCGGTGGCGCCTTCGACCGGGCTGTAGGCAAAGCAACCGGCGCGGTCGATTTTGGCTTCTTTCATGAAGTCCAGCAGATGCGCAAATTCGGCCTCGGTTTCACCGGGGAAGCCGGCGATAAAAGTGCTGCGGATGACGATTTCAGGGCAGACTTCGCGCCAGCGCAGGATGCGCTCCATGTTTTTCTCGCCGCTGGCGGGGCGTTTCATGCGTTTGAGCACGTCGGGGTGGCTGTGTTGCAGCGGCACGTCCAAGTACGGTAAAACCTTGCCGGTGGCCATCAATGGGATGATCTCGTCCACGCTCGGATACGGGTAGACATAGTGCAAGCGCACCCATGCGCCGTACTGTTCGGCAATCTCACCCAAGGTCTGCACCAGCTCCAGCATGCGGGTTTTGACGGGTTTGCCGTCCCAAAAGCCCATGCGGTATTTGACATCGACGCCGTAGGCGGAAGTGTCCTGGCTAATGACCAGCAACTCCTTCACGCCGCCTTTGAACAGCGCATGCGCCTCTGACAGCACGTCGCCAATCGGGCGGGACACCAAGTCACCACGCATCGACGGGATGATGCAAAACGTGCAGCGGTGGTTGCAGCCTTCAGAGATTTTGAGGTAGGCGTAATGCCGTGGCGTGAGCTTGATACCGGCCACGCCAAAGGAATTGGGCACCAGATCGACAAACGGGTCATGCGGCTTGGGCAGATGGGTGTGGACGGCGTCCATGACCTCTTGCGTGGCGTGCGGGCCGGTGACGGCGAGCACGCTGGGGTGCATTTGGCGGATCAAATTGCCTTCGGTGCCGGCGACGTCTCCCTCTTTTTTGGCACCCAGGCAGCCGGTGACGATGACGCGGCCATTGGCGGCGAGGGCTTCACCAATCGTGTCCAAGCTTTCTTTGACGGCATCGTCGATGAAGCCGCAGGTGTTGACGATGACCAAATCCGCGCCTTCAAAGGTTTTGGAGGTTTGGTAGCCCTCGGCATTCAACTGGGTGAGGATCAACTCAGAATCGGTCAGCGCCTTGGGGCAACCGAGGCTGACAAAGCCGACTTTGGGGGAAGAATTAAGGGATTTGGTGGGGGAGGAAATTACAGCGCTCATCCTCCCATTATCCCAGCTTTAGGGTTTTACTTCGATTCTCATTTGGGTTTTAAACCAAAAGCATTGAGCATAGTCTCGGTTTGCTTTTGCATTTGCGCCATCGCTGTGCCCATCATGCCCTGCATCAGCGGGTTTTGCGGGCTCATGTAGGTCGTCCACGCTTCTGGGCTGAGGCCTTGGGCTTGCTCTTTCATTTTGGACTGCATGTCCGTGAAAGATTTCACATTTTTCTCTAAATACGAGCACATGAAGCCCTGCATGGAGTTGCCCTAAGAGCTGATGATATTGGCCAGCACCGCCTCTGTAAACATAGGTGCGCCGCCTGCTTCTTCTTCCAAAATGATTTGCAGCAAGATGCTGCGCGTCAAATCATCATTGGTTTTGGCATCTACCACCATAAAAGGCTCGCTTTTCATGACCAAGCGCTTCACTTCTGCCAGGGTGATGTAGCTTGACGTGTCGGTGTCGTACAGCCGGCGATTCGGGTACTTTTTGATCACGCGTAGGCTTTTTGTAGGTGCTTTTTCTACTGGTTTTTCAGACTTTGCTGATTTTGTAGCGGTGGCACTTGTTTTTTTAGTTGTCATGGTTGTAGCCATTGTCTCGTTATTTTGTCATTTATTGCAGTGCAACACATTCTAAGTACGCTGAAGATGGTCAAAACTAAGGATTACCCTGCTTTTAAGCACTTATGCTTTACTGAGCCCTATTATTTGTGCCTTATTTACTTTATGCCTTATTTAGGACAAATCAAAAAATCAAAAATCCTGTGATACCTTGCTTTACAATTTAGTTTTGCTTTTATTACCCATCTTTTCTTTTAACCCCTTCTCTTGGAGCGTACTGATGAAAGTTAGCAAACTTTGGCTGATGTTGTCTGTTTCTTTATTGGTGGCTGCCTGCGGCAAACAGGCAGAGCCAACCCCAGCAGCTCAACCAGCGCCAGCCGCTGCAGCTGCAGCGCCTGCAGCTAACACGGAAGAAAAAGTGCTGAATGTCTACAACTGGCCTGACTACATTGCCAAAGACATGCTGGCTAACTTTGAGAAAGAATCGGGAATCAAAGTTAATTACCAGACCTTTGAAAACAACGAAGCATTGCAAGCCAAACTGGTTGCAGGCAACTCTGGCTATGACATCGTTGTGCCTGGTGCTGTGTTTGCAAAGAGCCAAATTGAAGCGGGATTGCTGCAAAAGCTGGATAAAGCAAAGATTCCTAATGTCAAAAATCTTGATAGCGACATCATGGGCAAGCTATCCAAAGTCGATCCTGGAAACACCCATTTGATCCCATGGGCTTGGAGTTTCACGACTGTGGCAATCAACACCAAGCGCGTTGCCAAAGCATTAGGCTCTATGCCTATGCCTGAAAATGCTTGGGATTTGGTCTTCAAGCCAGAATACACCAGCAAGCTGAAGTCTTGCGGCATTGCTTATTTGGATTCGCCGACCGAAATCATGCCTCCTGCCCTGCACTATGTGGGCAAAGACGCTTACTCAAACGCTGCGGCTGACCACAAAGCGGCTGGCGAAATGTTAGGCAAAGTCCGCAAAGACATTCGTATTTTCACCAGCGCCATGATCGATGACTTTGCAAGTGGAAAAGCTTGCGTCGCGCTGGGCTGGGCTGGTGACTTTAATATTGCCAAGGCACGCGCTGTTGAGAACAAAAACGGTGAAGATTTGCAAGTATTGCTACCAAAAACGGGTGGTCTGATTTTCTTTGACAACTTGGCAATCACCAAAGATGCCAAACACCCTAACAACGCACATGCCTTTATCGACTATTTCTTGCGCCCTGATGTGTCTGCAGCGCTCACCAATGAGTTGGGTTACCCCACTGCGAACAAAGCCAGTGTTGAGAAAGTCACGCCTGAAACTGCTAAAAATACAGCTGTTTTCCCACCAGCTGCTGACATGGCGGTGATGGTGTCGCCGTCTGCCTTTGACAATGCGGGTCGTGAATCGCTCTCTGCGGTTTACACATCGTTCAAAAAGGGCAAATAAGCCTTTTATAAGCCTCATTCTTTGAGAAAAAGAACTGAACTAAAAGCTGTGCACATGCATTTTGTGGACAGCTTTTTTTACTTTGCAAACTGGTAATTTCATGACAACATCCGAAGCCTCTGAACCAACAGCCTACCTTCGCATAGAAGGTTTGACCAAACATTTTGGTGCAGTCACAGCCGTGGATAACGTAACACTGGATATTCCAAGGGGTGAGATTTTCGCTCTGCTGGGTAGCTCAGGTTGTGGCAAATCTACATTGCTGAGGATGTTGGCGGGCTTTGAAACGCCCAGCGCTGGCGCCATTTATTTGGACGGTCGCGATATCGCATCCTTCCCCCCGTATGAGCGTCCGATCAACATGATGTTTCAGTCATACGCACTGTTTCCGCATTTGACCGTTTCAGACAATATCGCCTTTGGCTTGCATCGAATGGGCATGCCTAAGGATGAAATCACGCAACGCGTTAGTGAGATGCTTGACTTGGTGCAGTTAAACGGTTTTGCACAGCGAAAGCCGCATCAACTATCAGGCGGGCAGCAGCAACGCGTTGCACTGGCGCGCAGCCTAGCACGAAAGCCACAATTGCTGTTGTTGGATGAGCCCTTAGGCGCACTGGACAGAAAATTGCGTGAGCAAACGCAGTTCGAATTGGTCAACATCATTGAATCCATTGGCGTCACCTGCGTGATGGTCACACATGACCAAGACGAGGCCATGACGATGGCAAATCGCATTGCCATCATGAGCAAGGGGCAGATTCTGCAAATGGGCAATCCGCGCGACGTGTACGAAACGCCCAATTGCCGGTTTGTGGCAGATTTTATTGGTGATGTGAATCTTTTAGAAGGCGAGCTCACGCTGGATGAAGCGGGTCGCTGTGAAATCACCACCGAACATACGATGGTGCATGTCAGCCACGGCATCACGGGTACACAGGGCATGCAATTGGCGGTGGCTATTCGCCCCGAAAAAATGCATATTTCCTTGCAAGCTCCCGAACAGCGTCACAACCTCCTGCAAGGTAAAGTTCATGAAATTGCCTACTCAGGCAGCTACAGCACTTATGAGGTATTGATTGCCGAGCGCACAAAAATCAAAGTGACGCAAGCCAATCTCTCCCGCCACGACCCGGGGCATATTTCATGGGGCGACACTGTTTATTGCTGGTGGGATGAGTCAGCGCCTGTGGCTCTAACTTCATGACAAGCATCTTGAAGAACGTCGTGAACGAACAGTTAGCATCTCTAAGCAGCAAGCTCAAGCTAGATAACTTAAAGCTTGGTAATCGCAGCGTATTGGGCATTCCGTATCTGTGGTTGATTATTTTCTTCGCTTTTCCGTTCTTGATTTTGCTGCGCATCAGCCTCACAGACATGGGCGATGGCATTGACCCATTTGCTCAAATGCTGTTTAACACAGACGGCAAATGGCGGTTGATCCTGAAGGTTGAAAACTATCTGTCGGTCTTCCGTGAAGAACCCGGCTCGCCTTGGTTGAACACCATTTATGTTGAAGCCTATTGGTTGTCGCTTCGCTATGCATTTTTAACAACCATACTTTGCCTTTTCATCGGCTACCCGTTTGCTTATTTCATTGCGCGAGCCAACCCCGCACATCGACCTATTTATTTGATACTGATCATGCTGCCGTTTTGGACCTCGTTCCTACTGCGCGTGTATGCGTGGAAAGGCATTTTGGCGGACCAAGGTGTGGTCAACAGGGCATTGATGGCTATAGGGGTGATTGATGAGCCAATAGCCATGCTCTACACCGATGTTTCCATGTTGGTAGGCATGACTTATGTATATTTACCCTTTATGGTGCTGCCGCTTTATGCCAATTTGGTGAAGATGGATCTGCGCCTGCTAGAGGCTGCGCACGATTTAGGCGCAGGGCCTTGGAAAGCGTTTTGGCTGATCACAGTACCCTTGTCTCGCACTGGTATTGTCGCGGGTTGTATGCTGGTATTCATCCCTTGTGTTGGCGAATTTGTGATTCCCTCATTGCTTGGCGGTGCAGATAACATCATGATTGGCCGTGTGGTTTGGGATGAAATGTTTTCTGCCAACAACTGGCCACGTGCATCAGCATTGGCGGTCATCATGATTGTCGTCGTCATAGCGCCCTTGCTGTGGTTTCAAAATTCCGTCACAAACACCCCTCACGAAGAGGGGCGTAAAAGATGACTATGCTGACTTCTTTGATACATCACATGCGCCACCTTGTGAATAAATACGTGAGCAAATTCTGGCTTTACGCTGTCTTTGCTTTTCTGTATGCTCCCTTGTTATTTTTGGTGGTTTTTTCTTTCAACAGTACGCGACAAGATGCAGTATTTACTGGGTTTTCAACCCGTTGGTATGAAGCTCTGGCTAGCGACCCGCGCCTTGTCGATGGTTTTTTCCTTTCACTCAAGGTCGCACTCATCAGCGCGACTCTAGCCACTATCTTGGCTACGTTAGCTGCGTATGCCTTGGTTCGTTTGGGTAAATTTAGAGGACGTACGTTTTTCTCAGGCATGGTCAATGCGCCTTTGGTGATGCCAGAGGTGATCATTGGTATGTCGCTTTTGTTGTTATTGGCAGGGGCAAAACATACAATTGGCTGGCCAGATCGTGGCATGCTCACCATCATCATTGGGCATATTTTGCTGGGCATGGCCTATGCCACCGTGGTGATGCAATCTCGCCTACAAGAGATGGACAGATCTTTGGAGGAAGCCGCCATGGATTTAGGCTGTCGCCCTAGCCAAGTCTTTTTTCTAGTAACTTTACCCAACATCGTATCCGCTCTGATCGCAGCCTGGCTGCTGACTTTCACACTCAGTTTTGACGACGTGGTCGTTTCAGAATTTCTCTCGGGACCAGGTGTGACGACCCTGCCCCAAGTGATTTTCAGTTACGCACGCAGAGGCGTGAATCCATCAATTTATGCGGCAGCGACGCTGTTGATGATGGTGGTTACTATCGCGGCTATAGCCTACTCAGTGTATGTATCGCGTGAGGCAAAACGCCTAGCTCAAAGGCCGAAAGATTGACTACTAAATTACGATATTTTGCTATATTTTTTATAGCTATTTAGGCAGAAAATACGCTGGCTAAATACATTTTCCACACTATTTCAGCACTAAGATATCGATATATTCGAAATGGCACAGACTCAAAAAACCAAAATAGCCTCCGCAGTTATCCGTCTTTTGCCGTAGAATTTTTTCATACAGTAGCTATTGCGGCAAATTTACCTGCAGCTTCAACCACATATGCTTTACGACACTCCACAATCACAGATTTGATCGTCCTCCACAAGCTTGATTTAATAACCGTAGCAATGCTTTCTGGCACAAGTCTACGGATGATTGAAAAACACTATGGCCATTTGCTAAGTGATCATGCGGCAAATGCATTGGCTGGTCTAGCCCTATAAACAGTATTGATTTTCAGCGTTTTCACATAAACCTTCAAAGCCTAACCGCTTAAGAAATGCGGTTGGAAGCACATATTTATGTTGCCATGTATTTTTACATTATGCCTATAATGCAATTTGGCTTATCTAATTTATAACCCAATGCCCGCTATCAAGCCCAATCTTCACCACATTAAAAGTGAGCTGACACGTGAGCGCCTGCTGAGCTCTGCGATGATTGTGCTACAGGAAAGCGGAAGCAGCCAACTTTCGCTACAGGCTGTAGCTCAAGCTGCAGGCATGACGACGGGCGCCGTCCAGCATCACTACGCGTCTAAGGCTGCATTGATGATGCAAGTACTAACCCGACTTATTGCTGAATTAGAAGGTAGTGCAGAGTTTTGGCCTTCTCCTCGTTGGACTTTGCAGCGTCGCGCTGACCACTTTGTGAAGCAAGCTTGGGGGCAGCTTTACAGTACCCCTCGCTTTGCAACGGCTTGGTCGGCCTATCTTGCTGCACGCGATGATGTGGTTATGACCGCTCACATAGTTGAACAACGAGCAAACATTCAACAGCGCTTGAGAGCGCAATTTCTCGCAGCCTTTCCTGAATTAGAAAACCGCCCACAGGTCGATGCGTCCATACAGTTTGTGTTTTCCAGTCTTCGTGGCATGGGGCTTGTAAAACCTTTTGCTTCGAAGAGCGCCATTCAAGACCAGTTAAGCGTTTTGTCTGGATTTATTCAAAGCCTTAGAAATTGATTCAAATTCCTCAAATTCTAAATTTCCCGCAACTTCCCATAAAAAACCAGGAGACTTCATGAAAAATTCGTTTTTAACAACTGCCAGTTTGTTAGCCGCTAGCTTTACTTTAAGTTTGTCAGTTCAATCGCAATCAGCGCTGCAAGTAGTTGCCCAGCAACCACCAGGCAGTGGTTCTGATGCCATGACGCGAGCATGGGCGGAATGCGCCTCTCGTCAAATAGGTCAGCCAACTGTTGTTCAAAACAAGCCTGGCGCCAATGGTATTTTGGCTATCAATTACCTCAAGGGTCTACCTGCCGATGGGCAAAACGTGATGTCGATCGGCATGTCACAAATGACCATCACGCCATATGTGCACAAGCAAATGCCTTATGACCCCATCAAGGACTTTGATGGCGTCGCCGTCATCGGCACTTCGCCTTTGGTGCTGGTGGTACCCGCAGGAACAGGCATCACCAAGCTGGCCGACCTTGAGAAAGTTGCGAAAGCTCAAGCCGGCGGGCTAAACTTTGGCTCGCCTGGTAAAGGCAGCCCAGCGCATTTGCTGACCACTGCATTAGCCGAGTCAATGCGCTGGCCTGCAACCCATGTGCCTTTTGTTGGTGAAGCCGCTGGCTTGACCGCACTGATGGGGCAGCAAATCCAAGTCATGACCTTGGTGATTGGAACTGCGGCGGCGCAGGTCAAAGCTGGCAAATTGGTACCACTGGCCGTGTTTGCAGGAGAGCGGTCTAGCCTCATGCCTGATGTACCAACTATAGCCGAAGCTGGTGGACCCAAAGCGCTTGCACGCCCTGCGTGGATTGCCATTGTTGCAAAAAAAGGCACACCACCTGACATACTTGCAAAACTCAACGATGCCACCAATAAATGTCTGGGCGACAGCGCCTACGCCACCCGCATGAACAGCATGAACGTGACCTTGACGAGCAGCAAACCGTCTGACGTCACAGTGTGGGCTGAAAGGGACATTGCCGTTTGGAAGCCTTTGATCGACAAGCTCGGCTTAGCCAGTGAGTGACGCAACGCCACGGATAGAGCTCCCAGCTGGTTGGATTGAAGGCGTTTATGGCGCAACGGGAGCATCCCCATCAGTACTGCCGCTGCGCATATTCAAAGGCATTCCTTACGCATCTCCGACAGATGGCGATAAGCGCTGGCTAGCACCTCAGCCTGTAACGCCTTGGACGGGTGTTCG
>Ga0114940_10001108_pt1 | contig 10435 bp, 6 predicted proteins | sample ColdCreekSource_FD_87195 | JGI IMG/M metagenome (GOLD analysis project Ga0114940, IMG submission 87195) | Groundwater microbial communities from Cold Creek, Nevada to study Microbial Dark Matter (Phase II) - Cold Creek Source | ecosystem: Environmental > Aquatic > Deep subsurface > Groundwater ...
ATATGAACGGCGCGGTGCTCGGCTTGAGCCGGGAAGAGATCGACACCCGCTTTAACGACATTGCCGCCTTTGCCGATATTGGCGACTTCATCGAGCAGCCGGTGAAGACTTACTCCAGCGGAATGATGGTTCGACTGGCGTTTGCCGTGATTGCGCATGTCGATGCTGACATTCTGATCGTGGATGAGGCGCTGTCTGTGGGTGATGCATTTTTTACCCAGAAGTGTATGCATTTTTTGAGAGCGTTCATGGAAAATGGAACAGTCTTATTTGTTAGTCATGATCATGCTCCAGTAAAAAATCTATGTGGCCGGGCTATATGGCTCAATCATGGGCTTCTCATTGAGAATGGCAATCCTGAAAATGTTTGCGATCATTATTTTCAATATGCATTACAAGGCACTTACGGGAATAAAGTTAAACTGAATGGGATGGCTGGTAATAGATTGAAGGACACGGTGGCAACCCAAAAAGGAAAGCCGGAAGAGCCGGTTATTGATTATGGTGTACGTGCTATCACTAAAAATAATTTAGCTGAATCTTCAGGGTGGAAAACCGGTATTGCCGAAATCATTTCGTGTTCTATGGAGGCAGCCGAATCTGGATCCGTCAGCGAATTTGAAGGTGGCGAGAAGGTTCGGCTCATTTTGCGAGCCAAGGCCCATATGTCATTCATTAACCCAATCCTTGGTTTCATCGTTAAAGATCGTTTGGGACAAGAGCTTTTTGGAGAAAATACCGTTCCTGTCACGCAGGGCAGACAATGTCCAATCGGAGCGGGAATGAAGTTTAGTGCGGAATTTACCTTTAGGCTGCCCATGTTACAGAATGGTCAATATGTGGTTATGTTTTCGTTGGCAGAAGGGGACACGCACAACCATGTGCACCATCACTATATCCACGATGCGTATGTGATCAACGTATACTCCAGCAAGGTGAGATTTGGGATTGTTGGTGTACGATTTGATCGGATTGCGCTGGAGATTGAAGGTGGTCAATCGTTGGATCACGATGAATACCCGGAGACTGCCGAATCACGGGCAGAGTAACGAATGCATACGTTCACATTACCTCATATGGATTTTCTTGATAACTTGCCGAGCGGGAGCGTACTCGGCGTGAATTATAGCGGCATGCATGATAGTGCGATCGCCCTTGTTGCCCCCGATGGCACGCCATTGTTCGCACTGTCTTTAGAAAGACTTTCTCGTGTTAAGCAAGATGGTCGCCCCCTGCATCATCTCTTCGACGATATCCCATGGGAACGGATAGGCAAGGTTGCAATTTCCGCCCAAAAATCTCTTCCAAGATATAAGGCTGAAAAAAGCAATCTTCTATCGACCCTGTTGCCGAATCCAAGGCGGCATGAAACGCTTTCCCATGGCACTGGTTTTTATGAAGTTTTAAGTGAAATTCCATGTGAAAAGATTTTTGTGGGGCATCAGGAGGCTCATGCGGCATCGGCTTTTTGGGGAAGTGGTTTCGAGGAATCGATCTGTCTTACATATGATGGGGGAATGTCGAACGACCTTTGGTTTGGTGGGTTGTATCGCTGTAGCATCAAGGATGGCATTCAGCCCGTGGAACAATTTGATGCGCTTCAGTACGCAAAAGTAACGACACTTTACACTTTTGTGACTGCATTGCTCGGATTGATGCCCATGCGGCATGAAGGAAAAGTGACCGGACTTGCTGCTTATGGAAAGCCGACACTTCGCTGTAACGACTTGTTGACGAAATGGTTCGAGAAGGATTTTTTTGATCTTGAAAATGCGCTTTATTGGGTGAACTGCTATGGCCAAGAGGCCATTCCTCAATTGGTTCCGAGTGATGCGAAGTTTCGAACTTTTCATGCGCAAAGTGATGGTATTGGAAAAGAGGAGTTGGCCGCGTCCATACAAAATTTTGCTGAGAGGCATGTCCTGCAAATACTGAACAAAGCGCGCTCTTTGGGATGGGTAAGTCGAAATATCTGCCTGGCTGGCGGATTGTTTTCAAATGTCAAAATAAATCAGAGGGTTGCAGAATCAGGGTTCGGTCAACTTTTTGTAGCACCCGCCATGACCGATGATGGTACGGCGCTTGGTGCGGCTTGGTGCGTGGCATCAGGCTCAAAACAATTCAAGCCACGTCCTTTGAATACGATATTCTTGGGACCGAAATACCCTGAAAGCATCGCTCATGCGTCCATCAGAAAGAATGAAATCACTTTTCAGCCGCTCACCTCTCCTGAAAAAACAATTGCCGAACTTCTATCTCAAAAAAATGTGGTGGCGGTCTTCCGAGGAGCTGCTGAGTTCGGACCACGATCCTTGGGAAATCGTTCCATATTGGCTTCGGCGGAAAATAAAGATATAAATCAAAGCCTCAATGATCGACTGAGTCGTACGGAGTTTATGCCTTTCGCCCCCATGACACGCGATGAAGATGCCTCGCTTTGTTACCATGAGATAGCGCGCGTGAGACATGCGGCACAATTCATGACAGTCACGGTAGATTGTACTGATCGCATGCAGAAGATGTGCCCCGCTGTTGTACATGTTGATGGCACCGCGCGTCCCCAGTTGGTGACGATGCAAAACAACCCATTTATGCATGCTGTCCTCACTGAATATAAAAAAATGACGGGAAGACTAGCAATCGTGAACACATCTTTCAACGTTCATGAAGAACCGATTGTGTGCAGTCCAGAAGATGCCTTGCGCGGTTTTTTTGAATCGGGGTTGGATCACTTGTATTTGGAAGGTGTTGGCTTAATATCGTATCAAGAAAATCAATTAGTTGCGATAAAATACTTGAAGGAAAAAATAAAACGAAAAAGTCATAAGGATGTATTGACAGCATCCTTAATCAAATCTCTCGATGCATCTCTCGCCGAGCGCACCGAATGGTTGGAAAAAACAGGGAAAGACCTACAGGAGCGGACAGAGGAATTGCTGGAAACCCGCCAGACCTTGGCGGGGCGTACGCAGGAATTGATGGAAACCCGTCAGACCCTGGTTGAACGGACAGAGGAGTTGGTGGAAACCCGTCAGACCCTGGTTGAACGGACACAGGAGTTGGTGGAAACCCGTCAGACCCTGGTTGAACGGACACAGGAGTTGGTGGAAACCCGTCAGAACATTGCCTCCCGCTTATCCTAAATGCTCCATCAGTCTTGAGAACTAAATCATGAAAAAGCGCGCCCTGATTACAGGAATTACAGGTATGGTGGGCTCTCACTTACTGGATTACCTTATCGAGAATACCGACTGGGAAATCTGGGGCATGCTGCGATGGCGCAGCTCGCTTGATAACATTCAGCAGCATATTGATCGTATCAATCGCGGTGATCGCATCCATCTCGTCTATGCGGACCTGCGCGACACCATGTCGATGGATCATGCAGTACGCCTTGGCAGGCCTGACTACGTGTTCCACCTTGCCGCTCAGAGTTATCCGAAAACTTCCTTCGATTCGCCATTGGACACGCTGGACACGAATATTCAGGGTACAGAGCGTCTTCTCGGTGGTCTACGCCAGCATGCCAAGGATGCGGTGATCCACGTTTGCGCCTCTTCCGAAGTGTTCGGCCGTGTTCCGAAGGAGAAGCTCCCCATCGATGAGGAATGCACCTTTCACCCGGCGTCGCCATACGCCATATCCAAGGTTGGCACCGATTTGGTGGGACGATACTATGCGGAAGCCTACAACATGTGCGTCATGACCACGCGCATGTTCACGCATACTGGACCACGCCGGGGCGATGTATTTGCCGAGTCGACCTTTGCCAAACAGATTGCCCTTATCGAAGTGGGGAAAATTGAACCCGTGGTGAAGGTCGGCAATTTGGATTCCCTGCGAACCTGGGCCGATGTGCGTGATGCCGTTCGCGCTTATTACCTGTTGGTTACCGTAAATCCAACCCCGGCAGCCTACTACAACATTGGCGGGACATACACCTGCTCCGTGCGCAACATGCTTGACTCACTTTTAGGCTACTCCACCCGAAAAGATATCCGGGTCGAAATGGATCCCGAACGTCTACGTCCAATTGATGCCGATCTGCGGGTGCCTGACATCCGGAAGTTCGAGAGCCATACCGGTTGGAAACCAGAAATAAAATTTGAGACCACCATGCAAGACCTGCTTAATTATTGGCGTGATCGTGTTTCTGGTCGCCAAGGTTTTCTGACGCGTTAACCGAATTGGACAAAATGATGCATGTTGCAGAAAAGATCCTTGTGACCGGAGCGAAGGGATTGGTCGGCTCCGCGTTGGTGGAGTATATGAAGAGCAAGGGTTACCAGAATATTGTCGAACTCGGTCGTCACGATTGTGACCTGACCGATACCCGTGCGACGCGCGATTTTTTCGAGAAGTCTCGACCCGATTACGTTTTCCATGCGGCTGCAAGGGTGTATGGAATCATGGGCAACATGAAGAATAAGGCGTTGTCGTTTTACGATAACGTGATGATTAATACCAATGTTGTCGATGCGGCGCAAAAAATTGGCGTTAAGAAGATCACCGTCATGGGTACGGGTGCGGTTTATCCCTATCCGTCTCCCGGGCTGCCGCTCAAAGAAAATATGATATTTTTCGGCGCACCGCACCCCGCCGAAGATTCGTACGCCCACGCCAAGCGCGCGATGCTGGCAATGCTTGCGGCCTATGAAGAGAGTTATGGATTGGAATGGGCCTACGTGGTTTCATGCAATCTCTTTGGCCCCCGTGACAGATTCGACATTGAGTTCGGTCACGTGGTGCCGTCGCTGATCAAGAAATTTTACGACGCGAAGCAGAAGGGTGAGAAGGTGCTGGTGTGGGGTGATGGCTCTGCTCAGCGCGACTTTATGTACGTCAAGGATGTGGCGCGTGTCAGTATGGCAATCGTGGAGAATATCAGAGGACCTGTAAACATCGGTAGCGGTACAGTCTTCCGCATCCGCGATATCGTTGACATGCTCGCCGATATCGCGGATATGACGGACAAAGTGGTCTGGGATGCCGAAAAACCGAATGGTCAAGACTATCGTGCGTATGACCTGTCGAGGATCACATCCATCGGATTCCAATGTAAATATTCTATTCGTAACGGACTGAAGGAAACCTGGGATTGGTATGGAAAGATGACGTCTGAGGCGCTGTAATGAGTGAACGAGCATCCTCTCCCCGTATTGTTCTGATTTCGCAGTGGCCAAACGTCAAGAACGGAGAATATGAACTGATCGAGAAGATCAAACAGACAGGGTACAAAATCTCTGTTGTCGATTACTTCGGTTTCGATGTTGATACGGGCGAGTTTCTGATCCTGGCGACATTCCCCCACCACTTCGATTTTGCAATCTCCTTTCATTACGACACGCCCAAATTTCTGAATATTCCAACCTTCCTTTGGGTTGCGAATCCGCTGGAGTTCATGCATCTCCGTGGCGACTACCGGACTGTGCTGTTGCATCACCTGCGCGCATATGATGGTTATCTGTGCAACGGATCGGACCCATTGCAAAGCCATATAAGAAACGTCGTCGGTAGCGAATGGCGTGAATCTGGTCTCGAAATGTTTCCGTCTTGCTCCAGAGTTGCCATCATTCCGCCCCAGGTCGTGGAATCGGAGACCGCGAAAAAGGTGTTCTATTGCGGTGTCAATTGGGAGCGAGGCATTGATCGGGTTGGCCGCAGCCAAGGTCTACTGATCATCCTGCAGGAGATGGATGTGGTCGATTTTTATGGTCCAAGCAATCTCGAAGGAATCAGCCCATGGGAAGGCTTTACGTCATATAAGGGTGAGATTCCGTTCGATGGCGTGAGCATCACCCGCGTGATGCAACAGTATGGTGCGGTGTTGGCGGTGTCGTCTCCAGCACATATCAAATCGCAGACCTCATCGAGTCGCGTGTTCGAAGGCATTGCATCAGGCGTTCCGGTCATTTCCGACGAAAACGCTCATGTGAAAAAACTTTTCGGAGATCTCGTCTATTACTTTCACGGCAATACGGAGGAAGCGCGTGCGCGATCCATCCGGGATACGCTGCAGCGCATCCATAAAAATCCGGAGGAAGCGCGCGATCGTGTGATCCAAGCCCAAGCCTTAATGGCGGCGCGGTATTGCTTTGAGCCCTGCTTTGAAAACGCGTTGGCCGTCATCAAGCGGGATCGCCTCTCCAGGGCAGATGTTCAGACTGGACCGGCAAAGCGTCTAGACGTATTTCTGTTTCATCACGATCCCGCCCCCAACGCACCTGGACACGGCCTGAACTTCCACAACATTTTTCATGTGATCGAAGCCGCTGGCTATGCCGCAAAGGTGTGGGGTGTTCAGGTACCTATCACCTACTGTGGGGGGGTTGACGTTTCTGTGCTCGCAAAGGAACTCCCGATCGGCGTCTCTTGGTCCCCGTGCCATCCGAAAGACCTGACATCCAAAAATTGGGACGGTCTACGCATGGGCGAAAAAGTGGCCTTGCTGGCGCAAAAGATCGATGGGGATTTTGCGACCTTTCTGACGCAGTTCGACTATCCACAATACGATTGTTTTTCAAAGGCACTGGACTGGTTTGTCGGAAATCCGGTGGAACCAGGATGCGGACTTCATATCGGCGGCTTCTTCGTAAACGATCTTCTCCAGAAGGCCCCCATGGACACGAGGGGAATCATACGTAACAATGCGTCGACGAATCTTTACCAATGGACCCAGAACAGCCTTGCCGAACATCAGATGGCTACGCTGTTTTTCGGTCGGGAGGCATTTGGCCTGCTTACTTCGAACCAGATAGGGCGTTTCGATGCGATCTTGCCGGTGAGCATCATTGCTGCCGCAATTGGGCGTGACATGCCGATCCATCGTTCGCGACATATTCTCATGCGCGTGCAGTACGGGCACTTTGTTCGTCACTACGAAGCCTATCGCAAGGCGACGGAGAGGGGATTCTGGGCTCAGCATTACGATCTGGTGACAACCTACACCCATGAACTGAACGCCTTGTACGATGTCATCCACGAGTCTCGTGAGGCCATTGCCATTGCAGACAAAGTTTCGGGGCATTCGCTTCATCAGACACCACCGGTCGATCCGGCTGTTCACATTGTCAATGAGTTTGTGGGACGCTTAAGGCCGATCTACAGATGGATAAAACGCGCTCGTCGTGCCATAAGTTTCAAGACGTCATGATAAAAAATCGCATTGCTTCACTGGACCTCCTGCGATTCATCTCGGTCATACTTGTTATGTACGGGCATTTTGTTCTCGTTGGCGGCGGCGCAACCGTTATTCCTGGGGTGATTGCGGATGGCATCGCTCTACCGCTTATCGATAATTCGATATGGGGGTTTTGGAAATTCGAGACATTGCTCGTAGAAACATTCCATACGCAATCGGCGGTTTTGGGCGTGACCCTCTTCTTCATGATAACGGGCTATCTAATTCCGACCATGCGGGAACGTTATTCCAGAAAGGCTTTTTTGGTTAACCGGTGTCTGCGGATATTTCCTGTCCTTATCGCAGGCACCCTGATCATTGGACTTTTTCTTCATTTTGCCCAAGGGATCGATTTCCCACTTTCAAGTTATCTTGGGAGTTGGACGTTGTCGTATCTTATATTTGGGGTGGTACCCGTGTCCGGCGTCTTGTGGACACTCATCGTTGAGGTGATTTTCTATGTGATCGCTCTCCTGATGGGGTGTTTCACCGTTTACCGTTTAATGCTCCTGTACACTGTACTGATCGCAGTCATTTTGGTGTTTAGAACATTCCCGGACTATGCTCATTTTGCGCTTGCCGCAACGCAGGCAAAGTTCCTCCTCATGATCTTGGTCGGGTCGGCCGTGTTCCTTGCCGAGAGAGAGGAAAAATGGCGCTGGAAGTTAGCGTTAATAGGGGCGTCGCTCATGATCTCTTATATGGGTTTCCAGTTGTTCAATCTTGCACAATTGGACACAAGTACCTATACGAATTTTGGCACATCGCTGCTGGCGCTCGGTCTGTTTCTAACGATCCAGAAGACATCGAGCGCAGGGTGGATCACCCGTTTGCCGATCATTATCAGTTGGCTGGCTGATCTTGCATATCCGATTTACATCGTTCACGTCGCCTTTGGGTTTGCAACAATGGCTCTTGTGCGGTGCTTGAGTCCAAACCCATATATCATGCTTGCAGCCGCGATGGTCATCTCAATTGTTGTTTCCGCCGCACTCCATCTTTGTGTTGAATTACCGGGTATTGCCCTAGGCAGGGAGATAGCAAAACGCATTGATGGGGCGACTCGAATTTGACCCAGTCTCTACTTTTAATCAGCTATTTTTCTCCGTGTCGTGGACATGCGGGGGGCTTGCGTCTGTTGGATTTGTATGGAGAAATCAGGCGAATTTTACCGCAGATCCGGCTGGAGTTGCTGACTTGTGAACATCCGGGTGTCGATTGGGGTTACGGGGACCTAGACAGTATTTTTGATCGGATACACCGTGTTCTGCCCGAACAGTTCGGTACTGGTTTGCTGGACACCCTGCCGGGTACTTCTGGTTCCTTTGACCTTGTCGATCTGCAGTATCACCAGTCGGGGGCCCAGATCGGTGCGTGTCGCAGGCGTTGGCCCGAAGCGACAATCATATTTAGCCCAATGGAATCCATGATCCGATCCGTTCTCAAGCGTACGGGTCAGGGTAATATCATTTCACGACAGTATTTGAAGGCCGCCTGGCCAGCGCTGCAAGAGGCTTGGTACCTCCGGAAGTCAGACCGTGTTGTTTTCGTATCAAGACCGGATATGGATGCAGTCCAGTTTATGAGGGGGAAGAAACCGTTTTACTGTATTCCGACCTGTGTGTCTGATCAGGAATTTCCGAAGAAAGAATACCTACAGGCTTCGCTGGAGAGACGGGTGGTCGTTTTTGTAGCCTATTTCGGTTCACGAACAAATCAGGAGGCTTTAGAGTGGTATTGTGGTTTCGTACATCCACGCCTGCGGAGTGAGTTTCCAGATTATGTGCTCAGGGTGGTCGGGCGGGGACTTGATACATCGCTCGTTAGATCGTGCACCGGGGACGGAATTGAGTTTTTAGGACCGGTCGATGACATTGCCGACGTTTTACGTGAATCTGACATGGGTATCGCTCCCGCCATCATGGGTGCGGGAGTGCGGGGGAAGATACATCAGTATGCCGTCGTCGGTTTGCCCTGTGTCGCTTCAGCGCTGGCAAGTGAGGGTCTCGACTATGTGTCTGGGGAGAGCATCTTGATTGCGGAAAAAGATACTGATTTTATTGAGCATTGCAGGACGCTTTTGAGCGATGGTAATGTGCGAAGGAAGATGGGGTCTCTGGCCAAAGAAGTGTGCGCTCGTCATTATTCGTGGCACGTTATGAAAACCAGTATATCGACTGTCTATGAACTTGACCCGTGAGACTCTCAAGATGGTTTCCAGGGTGATTTTTGGAGTTTTTGCATGACAACGATCCGGTCTCGTGCCCCCCTGCGGCTTGGCTTAGCGGGCGGCGGCACCGATGTGTCTCCTTATTGCGATATTCATGGTGGCTATGTGCTCAACGCTACCATCGATCGTTACGCTTATGCGGTGATCAAAACCCTGGATGAGCCTGTTGTGCGGTTCGTCGCCACGGATCGACAATCCGAAAAGGTCAAGGCCGTTGGCGAACCACTGCTGCTTAATGGCAAGCTCGATTTGCACAAAGCGGTCTACAACCACATGGTGCAGCACTACAACGGCGGCAAGCCGATTCCACTCGAACTGAGCACGTTCTGCGATGCCCCAGCGGGTTCGGGTTTGGGGTCGTCTTCCACCTTGGTCGTGGTGATGATTCGCGCGTTTGTTGAGCTACTGAACTTGCCGCTGGACGATTACACCATCGCGCACCTGGCCTACAAACTTGAGCGCGTGGATTGCGGTTTACGGGGGGGACGGCAGGATCAATACTCCGCGACGTTCGGCGGCTTCAACTTCATGGAGTTTTACGCGGACGAGAGGGCCATCATCAACCCGTTGCGGATAAAGGACTGGATCATCTGCGAGATGGAGGCGTCTTTGGTACTGTTTTTTACTGGGGTGTCACGTGAGTCGGCCAAGATCATCGCCGATCAGAGTAGCAATGTGCACGGGGGTTCCGTAGATGCACTAGAGGCGATGCATGGTATCAAACACGAAGCCTTGGTGATGAAGGAGTGTTTGCTGCGTGGGGATTTTGTTGGCTTGGTGAAATCCATGCGTTTGGGATGGGAGGACAAGAAACGTTCGGCCAAAACTGTCTCCAATCCGCACATGGACAAAATCTACGATGCCGCCCTCGATGCCGGGGCATTGGCTGGCAAGGTCTCTGGCGCGGGAGGCGGGGGATTCATGTTGTTTTTTGTCCCGACAGAGCGGCGCATGGACGTCGTCCGCACTCTCAACCTCTTTGAGGGTCAAGTCAGTAACTGTCACTTTACAAAACACGGTACGCA
>Ga0114940_10001109_pt1 | contig 10433 bp, 7 predicted proteins | sample ColdCreekSource_FD_87195 | JGI IMG/M metagenome (GOLD analysis project Ga0114940, IMG submission 87195) | Groundwater microbial communities from Cold Creek, Nevada to study Microbial Dark Matter (Phase II) - Cold Creek Source | ecosystem: Environmental > Aquatic > Deep subsurface > Groundwater ...
CATGCGTGGGGAAGACCCGGATCCGGAGCGCGAAGAGTACGGCAGCTACGGCAACCCGACTGTGCGCGAACTCGAGCTGCGTGTGGCCGCGCTCGAAGGCGCTGAGGACGCCGTGGCGTTCGCCAGCGGCATGGCCGCGACCAGCACTGCGCTGTTGGGCCTGCTCAAGGCCGGCGACCACGTCGTGCTGTTTCGCGACTGCTACCGGCGCACGCGTCAGCTCGTGACGCAAACGCTGCTGCGCTTCGGCGTCGAGCACACGGTGGTGGACGCCGGAGACCTAGCGGGCATGGAAGCCGCGCTGCGTCCGAACACGCGCTTGGTCGTGACCGAGTCGCCCACGAACCCGCTGAACTTCTGCGTCGACTTGGAGAAGCTCGCGGCGATCGTGAAGGCCAAGGGCCGAATCCGCACGCTGGTCGACTCGACCTTCGCCACGCCCATCAACTGCACGCCGCTAGCGTTGGGCATCGACTTGGTGCTGCACAGCGCAACCAAGTACCTGTCCGGCCACAACGACGTGCTGGGCGGAGTCGTGGCCGGACCCTCGCACTTGATCTCGCTCTTGCGCGACACGCGCGGCATCGTCGGCTCCGTGCTCGACCCGCACGCGGCCTTTTTGATCATGCGCGGCATGAAGACGCTCGCCGTCCGCGTCGAGCGGCACAACCAGAGCGCGCTCGCGCTGGCCAAGGCCCTGGAGCAGCACCCCAAGGTCGAAAGCGTCCACTACCCGTTGCTCGAGAGCCACCCGTCTTACCCCATCGCCTCCACGCAAATGCGCGGGGGCGGCGGCGTGGTCAGCTTCGTCGTCCGCGGCGGACGCGCGGCGGCCTCGCGCGTGGTCGACGGCGTCCGCATCCCGCAGATCGCCGCATCTTTGGGTGGGGTAGAAAGCCTCATCGATCAGCCGGCGATCATGAGCTTCTTCGAGCTCACGGATGAGGAACTCGAGAAGATCGGCATCAATCCCGCTTTGATACGACTGTCGGTCGGGATCGAGGAAACCAGCGATTTGGTTGCGGATCTTCTGCGCGCGCTCGACCGCGCTTGACGCACTGCGCGAAGCGGTGCCCAACCCGGGACGTCGGCCCAACCCGCGTCAACCCAAGCTCAACGCCGCTGGACCTCTGATTTCGTCGTTTTGTACGAGATGCAGAGATCCACTCGCTTGCGCAGCTCCACCCACATACGGCTAGCACTCTGCAACAACCCGGAGTAACTTCTGTGAACACGGGTAAAGACCTAGGGGCCCAAAGCTTGACGCATCGACTGAGAAGCTGGTTTTTGCGAGGAGTGCTGGAGGCGCTAGAGCGCCAATACGGCACGACCGCGCTCGCCCTTCTCGTTGAAAAAATACCGCGTCGCTTGTTGCCGCACGCTTCCCTCGACCGCCTGCGCGCCAGCGCGGCGCTCGACACCATCCTGTTGGATGACGGTGAGGAGCTGCTGCTCTTCATCGACACGCTGCTGGGTGACGGCACCGGTCGAGTACTCGAAGCGATCGGGCAAGAGCTGGCGGCTCGCGCCCTCAGCCAAGGCGGCGTCGCCAAGTACGGTGATCTGCACGGCACGGTCGCCCGCTTGCAAGCCTTCCTCGACCATCCGTTCGTCGAGACCCCCACGCTGTTCGAGCTCAAGCGCGTCGACCTGGGCTTCAACCTGACCGTTGGTGTTGTTGGTCGTCCGCGCGCCACCCGCGTGCTGCGCCACCTCGCGGTCGGCGCCGTCACTGCGGCTGAGCGCTCCGCTCGCGAAGGCGGCGGCATGAAGCTCAGCTCCGAAATCGTTGCCGACCGCGCCACCCTAACGGTGCACTACCAACGCACGGAAGCGCCGCTGCGCACAGACAGCGAGCCGCCGCCCACCTCGGCCCGGCGTCCCACCCACTCCTCTTTCCGTGCGCCGTCCCTCAGCCAAGAGGTGGAGCGGATTTTGGCGTCCCACAAGGGGCCGCCCTCCGCGCCCGCGCCGTATGTGCCGCGTACCACGCCCGTGCCCGGCTCGTACCGCAGCACCCAGCCCTCCGTCGAGCGCACGTCCGACGTCCAGCCGGTCGCGCCGCGCAGCTCGCCCCCCGACAGCGAACGCGCCACGGTCGCGCCCACTGAGCTGAAGCGCAGCAAGGGCTAACGCTTGCTGCTGTGCCGTTCGAAATGAGTCGCCAGCTCGCGAGCGGAGTCGCCTGCGCTCTCTTCGCTTGCGCGACGCAAGCGCCGCTCGCCACCGGACCAAAGCTGCCGGGCAGTGCCACGCAGCCTGCAGCGACATTTGCAGCCGCGGTACCGGTACCGACCCCAGCGCTGCCCGCATCGGCGTCCGCCGCGAAAGCGCCGCCCACGGCAACGCCCGCAGCACCACCCTCGCTCGGTGACATCGGGAGCGCAGGCCCGGTCACGCTGCTGGCCACGTCAGCAAGCGGCGCCTGGGTAGCGCTGTGCGACGGCCAAGCCAAAGCCGCCAAGATTGTCCTGGGTTCCGGCGCTGGCGAGAGCATCGAAGACGTACTCGCGCAGGATCCGAGCGGCCGCTACGTCGTCGTAGCGGCCGGCGGAGCGACGACGCTAATCGACGCGACTCTGGGCACGCGCGTCAACTTGTCCGAGCTGGGCGCCGACGTGCGTCGCGCGCGCGCCGACTACGCCGAGCACCGCACGCTCAGCTTCGACGCGCGCGGCCGCTACTTGGCGTACCTGCGCACGAGCGGCGCGGCCAGCAGCGTGGTGGTGCGCGCCCTCGAAGCGGGTACGGAGCAGCTCATCGCCCCCGGTGCGGGCGAAGTGTTTCGGCTGCGCCTGAGCGCCGACGCGCGCCACGTGACGCTCGACGCGCTGCGCGAGGACACGAATCACAACGGCAAGCTCGATTGGCCTGTGCCTGAAGAGGGCGTGCGCCAGAACGCCTGCGACAAGCCGGGCTTACCCAAGTTCCGCAGCTTTGGCTATCAGGGCCGCGGCGATGCGTTGACGCGCGTAGTCGCGTCGCTCGAAAGCGGCACAGTCCGCGACGTGCCGCAGCTGGTGACGACGCTGGGCTCCAGCCTACTGCTGCGCGAAGCCGACGGCAGCTTGCAGCTGGACCAAGCCGGCAAACGCACGCCCATAGCTCCCGCCGGCTGCGCGGCGCGCGTGCTGTTCGCCGATGCCGAGCGCGGCCTCGTGCTGGCTACCTGCGCGCCGCCGCCGCCGAAAAAAGCGCGCGGCGCGACCACGCCGCTGCCGGGCGGAAAGCGCGAGGTGTGGCTGTTCGGCAGCGGCTACTCCAAGAACCTGCGCAGCGAGCTGTACGAAACCTCGATTGATCGCGACTCGGTGGCGGGCGCGCGGTTGGTGCCGCTGTACCCAGGCAGCGAGGCGGGCCTGTTGGATCTGGAGCGGCGCGAGCTGCTCCCGCTGCCGACCAGCTCGCGCGTGCTGGCGACGAACGGCACGCTGGCGCTCATCTGGCGTGACGCCGACCTGTACCGCTACGACGCCGCCACCAAGGCCGAGCAGCGCTTGGCGCACGGCGTCCTCAAAACGCCCGAGCTGCTGCAGGCTGGCGGCGCAGTGCTGCTCAGCCCCTTCGTGATCCTCGGCTGTGACGGCCCGGCGTTGGCGAGCCCGGCCCAGCCCTTGGCGCTCTCGAGCAGCGGCTTCGTCTTGACCGCTACGCCCGCCCCCGACTCGCCGCCCGGCTCACTCGCCACGCGCAACACCATCCAGGGCCCTCTGCATTGGGTCGATGCGAAGCCCGCATCGGATGCTAAGGTCCCGGCCTCCGATGGACCTTCTCGCTGATCTCGAGTTTCGTGGCCAGCTGTACCAGCAGACCGACGCCGACGGCCTACGTGAGCACCTAGGGACGCCGCGCAAAGTCTACGCTGGCTTCGACCCGACCAAAGACTCGCTGACCATCGGCAATTTGGTGCAGATTCTGCTGCTGCGCCGCTTTCAGCAAGCCGGGCACACGCCCTACGTGGTGATGGGCGGCGGCACCGGCATGATCGGCGATCCGTCCGGCAAAGAAGCCGAGCGGCAGATCCTGACGCCCGAGCAGGTAGCCAAGAACGTGGCTGGTATTCGCGTGTGCTTCGAGCGGCTGCTCAGCTTCACGGGGCCCAACGCCGCGCACATGGTCAACAACAACGACTGGCTCGGCAAGCTCGGCTTCATCGAGGCGCTGCGCGACATTGGCAAGCACTTCTCGGTCAACATGATGATCCAGAAGGACAGCGTGCGCGAACGGCTGAACAGCCGTGACCAAGGCATCAGCTACACCGAATTTTCGTACATGCTGCTGCAGGCCTACGACTTTGCGTACCTGCTGCAGCACCACGGCGTCACCGTGCAGTCGTCAGGCTCCGATCAGTGGGGCAACATCGTGGCCGGCGTCGATTTGATCCGCCGCACGCAGCAAAAACACGCCTTTGGTCTGACCACCCCGCTCGTGACGAAGGCCGACGGCGGCAAGTTCGGCAAGACCGAAGGCGGCGCGATTTGGCTATCCGCGGAGCGCACGTCTCCCTACGCCTTCTACCAATTCTGGGTGAACAGCGACGACGCCGACGTGCCCAAGTTCCTGCGCACCTACACGTTCTTTTCACACGAAGAGATCTTGAAGCTAGAAGCCGAGCACCAAGCCAACGCGGGCGCCCGCACCGCGCACCGCGCGCTCGCTCAGCACATGACCGAGCTGTTGCACGGCCCCGAAGGCTTGGCCCTAGCTCAAAAGGCGACCGAAGCGTTGTTCTCGGGCAATGTGGGCGAGCTATCGCAAGCCAGCATCGTCGATCTGTTCGGGTCGGCGCCCTCGGTCAGCTTGTCGCGCGAAAAGCTGGCTGGCGAAGGCTACCCGGCGGTAGACCTGCTGGTGGACGCCGCTGTCGTGAAGAGCAAGCGCGAAGCGCGCGAGTTTCTGGGCAACAACGCCATCTTGATCAACGGCCGCACGCCAGGCGCCGAAACGCGCATCACCGCCGAGTGGCTGCTCCACGCCGAAGTGCTGCTGATCCGCCGCGGGCGCAAGCTGTGGCACGTCGCGCGTTTTGGCTGAGAACGAGGGCGGCTAGCGCATGGTAAGCCGCCTTCCACCTCCTGCTGCGCCGAGCGAACGTGGGCTCGAGCGCGCGCTGCTCTTCAATTTCTGCATCCACGCGGTCGCGCTGCTCGGCATGGTGGCGTTGCTCTTGCCCACGCTTCCTGGCGGTAGCAACGCTGACGACGCCGCTCGCATTGCGGCCATCGCCGAGCACCCGTGGCGCTTTCGCTTGGGCTGGTTGCCGTGGCAGCTGTGCGCGGTGGCCGACATGTGGCTCGCCCTGGCTATGCTGCGCGCGCCGTTTCTGTCGCGGCTGGGCACGTACGCGGTGCTGCTGTTGACGCTGCTCGCGGTGGTGCCCGATCAGTACGCGCAGGTCCTGTGGATCACGCGCGGCGTCGACTTGGCGCAGAAGGACAGCGCCGCCTACCTGGCGTTCGAAGCCGAAGTGTTTCCTTTGACGGCCGGCTGGGGCGCGCTCTTCTACACCTTGGCAGCGCTGGGCTGGACTTGGTGCTTCAGCCGCGGCAAGACTTGGTCACGCGCTTTGAGCGTGCTCAGCGTGCCACTTTGGTCGTGCATGGGTGTGGCGGTGGTGGGCCCACTGTTACCGGCGCCGCTACGGCCCGCGCCGGGCTTCATCGCAGGCGCGAATGCCGCGGGCTTTCTGCTGCTGCAGCTATGGCTCGGGCTCGTGACCGAACAGGTGCTGCTACGGCGCAGGCCGTACGCGGCCTTTGGCAGACTGGCGCGCTGGCGGCATCCCGGCCGGGGCGTGCTGGCTCGCGCGCTCGACGCTTTGGCCAACAGCCGGCTCGCGCATGAACTGATCGGCCGATTGCCTTCGGTCAACATGCAGAGCGAGATCAGCGACGTCATTTACGTCAACTACCTGGTGCCGGCCGAGCGACTCCTGCCGTTGGTGCCGGTGGGGCTCGAGTTGCAGCGGGTGGGTCCGGACGGACGCTACGCGCTGTTCACGTTTCTCACCTACCAACACCACGACTTCGGTTTCGCGGTCTTGGGCAAGCTCCGAAACTTGTTTCCGTCACCGGTGCAGAGCAATTGGCGCATTCACGTGCTCGACCCTCGCACCGGGGTGCAGGGCATTTCGTTCGTGACCAACGCGGTAACGCACATCGTGCCCGCGCTGGGCGCTCGCCTCTTGACCGAAGGCATGCCGATGCACGTGCTCGCGCGGGGCCAGGTCACGCGCTCCGCTGAAGGCGCATGCGAGCTGGTGCTCGAGCCCGGTAGCGGGTCCGCCCCTGACGCGCGCCTGTCGCTCCGTCCGGCAGACGCGCCCGCCTGGGCGGCCGCATGGGCCGAGTGTTGGCCAGATTTCCGCTCATTTTTGGCCTATTGCGTGCCCCAGGACCGAGCCATGGCGAGCCAAGAGCTGCGCCGCCGCACGGTTCGCCAAGAGATCGACCTCGGCATCCCGCTCAGCGCCTGCGAGCCGCTCAGCGGTCACGTAGCCTCCAACGCCGCCCGCGCCTGGGTCGGTGACGCCACCCCGCTGTGCTTTCGCGTCGCGGCGCTGAGCTTCGCTTTCAATGGGGAGCGCTACGATGCCTGGGACCAGTAGCACTGCCTCAAACCAAGCCCGCTTCGCCGAGGATGATCCAGGCGTTCCAGCAAAAGTGCGCCAGCATTCCGGGGTAAAGGCTGCGCGTGGTATCGCGCAATAGGCCCAGACTCAGCCCCATCAAGAAATGGCTGACAAAAACCCACGGCGATAGATGCAAGACCGAAAACGCCATGGCCTGTACCAACAACGCGTCGCGCTTGCTCATCACGCGGTGCAGCCCCTGGTAAATCAGCCCCCGAAACGCGAGTTCCTCGAAGATGCCGGGCGCGACGGCGATCAGCAAGAGCGCCGACCACAGCGGCCAGCCATCTTCCTGGAAACCCGGCCAAGAGTGAATCGTGGGCACGTCGAGCGCCGCCAAGCCAGCGAAGTAGCCTTGGAGCACCGCCACCGTGACCACGACTCCGATCGCGATCTTGAGCGCGCCACTCAGGCGTATGCGCCGCGGATCCAAAAAGGGCCAGAGCAGCCGCCATTCGTGCAGGGCAAACCCGGTCACCAGCGCGGCGCTTGCCGCGGTGATGTACGCATCAAGCTCGGATTCTGGGGCGGCCTTGGTCGCGATCAGCAGCGCGAACAGCGCGCTGCAGGCCAACAGCAGCGCGTACAGCACCAGCAAACGTCGCACGCCGATCCAGCTGTTTTCAGGCAGCGAGGGCGGCGGCTCCGATTCGAGCGGCAGCAGCCGTGGCTCAGCGGGAGCGACGCCCTCGGGCAGCGGATCCGGTTGGCGCGCGCCGCAGCTGCGACAGAAAGGCGCGCCAGCGGTGACTAGCTTGCCGCAGGAGCTGCAAATCGCGGTCACGCCGGCGAACGCTGCTCGGTTTCGATCTTGCGAGCAGCCAACGCCGCACGCACGCCTCGGATCAGCGCCACCGTCGCAAAAATCTTGATGAAGACGCCCTGCGCAAGGGTCTTGGGATCCACCATGGCACTCGCGACGTGCACGGTCGCAAACACGGCCAGCGCGACCAGCATCGCGGGCAAGACGCTCTTCTTTGCCCACACCCACAGCCCTACCATCAGCGCGGACAAGAAGATGTTCAACACCAGCAGCTGCCGCGGCTCGGCCTCGACCATTTCGCGCAGCTTGGCGACCGTCACTGTCTGCCCTTGAACCGGCTCTGGGAACATCATGCTCCCGTCCAAGCCGCGCAGGTTGCTGAGCGCCGTCTCTGCTTGGCTCTGGGCCATGAAGTACATGATGACCCCGCCGATCAAGAACATCACCGCCAGCACCATGATGGTGGAGCGCGCGCCGTTCACGTGCTTCATGTGCTCGGCCATGTCCCCACTCGAAGCCTCGAGCCGCTGCCTCAGCACCTGCTCCTGCTCCGCCGTCACCTTGGCCCCGCACTTCTCGCAGAACTTGTCGCCCACGACGATAGCCCCGTTACACGCCGGGCACATGATGCTGACCTTCACGGAACCTCCCGCTTGCTGTTGAACGCCCAGTATCGCCGCTCGGGCGGTCCCCGCCAAGCCCTTAGGGCCGCGTGAGCTTCCAAAGGATGGCAACGATGCTATCCACCAGCGCAACCGCTGAGTCCGCAGCCTCCAATCGGCAGTAGCCCCAAGCGACCGCGACGCGCAACGCAGCGCGGGTTTCGTTGGCGCTACCGGCTGCGGTAAAGAGCCGTGCTTTGCGATTGCCTGGGTCCGAATAGTTGGATTCCGCGATGTTGAGCACCACGCTACTTGCTGCCCGCGTGAGTTGGTCAGCCGGCGAGCGCTCGCACCGTTTGATTTGCGGCACGAGCGGCCGCAACGCGCCAATCAACTGCAACGCCATATCTTCAACTTGAAACGCCATGAGGCTCCTCTGCGCCCGCACTGCGAACGCAGCCTCACAACGCCTGCGAGTCGCAGCCTGGGTCTAGGGCGCGAGCTCAGCGAGCGTCGCGCGCAGCGCGAGCGCAGCCCCTAGACGCAGGCGAGCACGCAGGCATCATCAAGAGCACGAGAGAGGATTTCCGAGTCCGAGTCCGAGTCCGAGTCCGAATCCGATCTCCGAGTCCGAATCCGATCTCCGAGTCCGAATCCGATCTCCGAGTCCGAATCCGATCTCCGAGTCCGAATCCGATCTCCGAGTCCGAATCCGATCCGAGTCGGGCCTCGGTCTCCTCCCCTCCCACGCGGGCGTAGCCCGCGTTTGGGAGGGGCAGGCGCGCGCAGGCCAAAGGCCGAGCACGCCTGGGGGTGGGCAGCCCTTACTGAACCACCGGCGGAATCACGCCCTTGTTCCGAGCGGTGTCGCAGCCGCGCGCAACGCCGGTGTTGCCCTCGTCTGTTTTGACGATCTTGAACTCCACGCGACGGTTCTTTTCCCAGGCGGCCGGGTTGGAAGCCGCGTCGAGCGGGCAGTACTCGCCGTAGCCTTGCGAGACCAAGCGCTTGGCCGCGACGCCGCGCTTCTGCATCGCTTCCATCACAGCGCGCGCGCGTGCCGTCGTCAGCTGCTGGTTGTGCTCGTCGGTCGAGCGCTCGTCGGCGTGACCGGCGATTTCCATAACCAAGAACTCCGGGTGCCCCTTCATCGTCGAGGCCACGGCGTCGAGGATCTCGTTGGATGCCGGCAAGATCTTGGCGCTGTTCGTCTCGAACTGCACCTTGTCGAGGATCACGATGTCGCTACCCTCAATGATGACCTTGCCCTTATCCGGGCAGCCGTCGGTGTCCTGGAAGCCGTTGTAGGTCTCCGGGTCGTTCGGGCACTTGTCCTTCACGTCCGGGATCTGATCCTTGTCGTTATCGGGATCCGGGCAGCCGTCCTCGTCCTCGAACTTATCCTTGTCCTCAGCGTCGTCGGGACATTGGTCTTCCTTGTCCGGAATGCCGTCCTTGTCGTTGTCCAGCTCAGGGCAGCCATCGAGATCCTCGAAGCCGTCCTTGTCTTCTGGATCATCCGGGCATTTGTCCTTCGAATCCATGATGCCGTCGCCGTCGCGATCACCTTCGCGTTGGGCTTCGGGGCAGCCGTCTTCGTCGCGATCGCCATCGCGATCTTCGGCAATGTTCGGGCAGCGGTCGTCGACGTCGAGGATGCCGTCGTTGTCGTTGTCCGGATCCGGACAGCCGTCACCGTCTTGGAAGCCGTCGAAATCCTCCGGCTCATCCGGGCATTGGTCTTGATCGTCCTTGTAGCCGTCGCCGTCGCGATCGCCGATCGACGGCTCGTACACGAAGCCGAGGATCAAACGCACGTCGGCGGCTTCGAAACCGGTCGAGAAGGCGCGGCTGCCGCCGCCCATCATCAAGTAGCTGTTGTGCTCGACGAACAGCTTGATACCGCCCACGAACTCTTGCGACAGCTTCTGCTTGCTGTCCGAGTTGCCACCGAGCTGGTAGCTGCCGTAGGTCTCGGCGACCAGATCGAGCGCTTCGAGCGCGCGGTAGGAAAGGCCCAAGCTAAAGGTGCCGAGGTTCGAGCCCTCGAACAAGCCTTCCTTGAGCTGCAGCGCGTTTTGGCGATCGCGGCCGAAGCTCGCGTCCTTACCGGTGTGGCCGCGGTAACCCACGTTCAAGCCGACGTGGAACGCGCGCGTGGAGCCGAACTGGTTTTCGGCCACCAGCTGCGGCCAGTACCAGAAGCCTGGATCTGCGCCGAGATCACGCGGGGCGCTAGCGATGGGAATGCCGGCCTGAACCACCGCCGCCAGCCCGATCATGCGATCGACGCGGGTGATGCGGAACTTGCCGTGCAGGCCTAGCGACGAGATCTTTTGAGCATTCAGCTCGGCAGAATTGTACGTGTTGCCGGTCGGGCCAACGCCGTACGCGGCGTCGCCGGTCATCAAAATGACCGGGATTGACACGCCGACGA
>Ga0114940_10001110_pt1 | contig 10422 bp, 7 predicted proteins | sample ColdCreekSource_FD_87195 | JGI IMG/M metagenome (GOLD analysis project Ga0114940, IMG submission 87195) | Groundwater microbial communities from Cold Creek, Nevada to study Microbial Dark Matter (Phase II) - Cold Creek Source | ecosystem: Environmental > Aquatic > Deep subsurface > Groundwater ...
AATTTACAAGACATGACTGCAATGGTGTGGTGTGCCGAAGAATAATCTCAGCACTGTAGAGATATCGTATCTTTCTTGCTCGGCGCTCTAGCTTTTGCTTCCTATTTTATATTTGCTGGGAAAAATTCTCCCCCATCGGTTTCTCGTCAGCTCCCTTGGCGCGGCAGGCAGGAGAAAGAAAACGTGCGCCAGAAAACATTTATTTTCGCGGCGTGCACAATTGTTTTCGCAGTGTGTGAAGTTTTTTCTCCGGCCGGACGGACCAGCAGAAACCAATAGAAAACTGTCCTCCAACAGGGATGGTAGGGAAGCTGTTGGAGGAAAAGGAGCCAATACCAGAAATTAGGACCGAGAAAATTAATGCGGTCATGCACATGTAAAATTGTAAAAATGCTAATAAAATAAGGGTTTATCTGCCAGCGGCCTTGCATCGGCGCCGCCACCGTATCTTTTCTCTTTCTTACACTCGATGAGAGTTTACAAACAACAAACATGCATGCTTTCAGCAAGCCGCGGAAAGGGGAAAATACTAAATAGGGGCAACTTACGGTTTCACACCAGCGTGAGAGACCCAAAATGGTGAAGCCCTGATAAAGACGAGATAGCGAAAAAGCACACTTTATTTTTTTTTGCTAATTTTCTGGCATGAATTTCATTGAGTTGTTTTTACAAGGTCTGTGTGCCTTATTTTATACATAATAATGTAATTTTATTGTTATTTTTCATTTGTTTTTGTGGAGAAAATAATTTAATTAAATCCTGAATCATAAGAATGACGCCTTCACCCGTGCACAAAATGGGCAAGCTGACCTGGATATATATTGACAGAAGAAAGAAGCATTTTAATATCATAATACATAATTTATTTTCTATTTTTTTAATTAGTATAAAATAAATTATGAAAAATACGCTCCGTATATTCCTTTGCCTTTTTGTGCAGTCAATTCGATTCTAAAAAATTAATATTTAACAATAATTGTAAACATTTATAAGCTGTTCCTAAGTTACCAATTTATATTTTAATTAATTCTCTTGTCATGAAGGAAATACACGCGTTATTAATCTCACGTCCCTTTTTTCTATCGCCGCGCGACTCATTCATTTCCTTCACCCACTGTAGAGCCGCACCGCACACCGCATTTTACGCATTCCACGCATTTCATTTATTCTCTTCTCACTCCTTGCAAGTTGCAGCCGCAGCAACCATAGACTTATAACACACGTTTTGCACAAAACCTGAAATCCAGAGCCATCAGTTTTCCCAGCGCTCACGCTTTCAGCAATGCTTGGGGTGCTCTAGCGGGTTGCCTATCAACCAGCTTTTATCTTTCGCTGGAAGATTGATCTATATGGTCGAGATGATACACATATTTGTACTTGTGTTGACCACGTACCAGTTTAATCCTGGATTTTCTAATTATTTCCGGTTTAGAAACGCCAACTTTAATTAATCCCAATCTGTATTATGCAGTTTCCTAATGTTTTTATCGTTTTTATGTATTGAGAAGTCACTTTATCCATATTCTCGATGACAAAAATCACAAGCTCCACCTCCGAGCAAAGCGCATGCGCGCAGCCACATCAAATTTCGCTCACCTATCTCACCTCATTCTCACCTTTATGGTCGTCCTGCTTCCGCTCTGCTCTGCACGTTGTCAGCGTTGTATCCGCGTTCTTTGAAGTTTTCCTAGCTTTCTGATCCTCTACCGCTCCAAGAAAAACTCACAAAAGAGGAGGTGTATTCTGCCCGCAATGTTTCCTGTCCCCGGCCAAAGCTGTGCTGGGGTCAGGGTTGCCCCTCCTGATGAACGCGCCGCCGTTCTTGATCATCGCCCGAATGAAGGTAATAATTGAATAATGCTGAGAGGGTACATTCTAAATCCCTTTTTGTGGATTTTATTCGATGTAAATATGCTGTGAATTTCCTGTTCTCGCGGATACATAGATTCACTCGGTTTCGGAAACCGGATATTGGAAAATTAGCTTATAGTCACAACGGCATGCCCGGACTGGGGCCAAAATATCCACCGGGCACTAACATTGAGCACGGGGGCGCCAGCGCGAGGGTGCGCCATAAGGCCCATGTTAAATTTCTTGGGGCGCACCAGGCTCGATCCCGGTCAGCCCTTATGGCCAGTCCGGGGCTGGTCAGCGGCTATTATTTATTTATTTTTAATTTCTACACATAATTTTTGTTTACGAATTCTTGACATGTTCCCAAAATCATTTATTTTTAAAATTCCGAAAGCTGACCAGCTTTCGTTTTTGTTTTGAAAGAAAAAATTCAATCTCCATGAATAAATTTTTATTTATTTGGCATAGAGGCAAAAACAATTTTTAGTTTTTAGCATTGTTGGGTATCTTAAAAAAGCAACACATAACAAAATTTATCACTACAAATTTAAAATGAACTTAGAATTGCTGGGGAAATATTAGATTATCACCTTTTTGCATTTTCAAAACATTTTTTTAAAACATTACGTATGATGAAATAATGCATATTAAGATATTGTTCATTATAGCTCACGCTTTTAGTGAATGCAACTTACTACATGGACAAGCGCTAATGCTTTATTTATTTCAGCACCAAGAATAGTGACGATGGGGGATCTGGATTTTTGTCCCACTCTGGCAGCAATTGGCAGCTCAAGCAAACGCATTGATTACATGCTCAGTGTAGCCAGATTGCTAGAGTTCAGCTCTGATGAACTCAATCGTTTTTGCTTGGTAAGTTTTGAGTTTTTCTTTTTTTTTTAACATTCATTTCATGGGATTATATTCAACGATTTCACTGAAATAGCACTATTTATGTGCTCGTTTCTTATCACGACAAGTTAATTTTAGAATGAAGTTTATTATCAAAAAGCAATATTGAGACTTTGATTAATTTTCAGAGTCTACGCCAAGTTAATTTGAACAACGTAACTGAAAGTCTTGTGCGAAAACAACATCCTGAGGTTGCCAAGTACTCTGAAGAAAAACCGAAGCTCCTCATCGGGATTATCCTATCCATGTGGATCAATAATCCCAGGATGTCTGAGTCAGAGTTGGCATTCGAGACAGTCGTTATTTTTCAATGCCAGCGAAGGAGCAGAAGTCTGTATACCGAAGATGTCAGGAAAGACCTAGGTCATATGATGGACGAACTTTACTCCATTGCTGAAGGTGCTCTCAAAAACCAGATCATTAAAGGTTTTGCGTTGTGGGTAAGTCATGAATATTTTTTGATATGAGTGTGTATAAAATCAAAAAATGAACAAACAAAAAGCCAAAATTCTTCTAGCCTGATCAGAGTGATAAAATGTTTTCACTTTTAGGAATAATTACGCAGTTTTTTAAATTATTTTTAAATTCTGATAAAACCTTTTGCATCCCGCAGATGCATTGTATTTTAACATCATTTATGTGTGTCTTTTAAACAACTCAATCAATTGTATATTTATCCTAAATATCCAAAAACAGTAAAAATAGTAACTACTACAAACAAAATTTGAACATTTAATAAATTCAGCTTAATCAAGCGCATATCTATATAAATTAAATATTAATAGGCTAAAATATCCTGGTTCGGCACTGATCTCATAGTTTTATATCTAATTTTTATATAATTTTTTCTGCAGTGCGCAAAATGCCATGTTGGCAAAAACAACCTGTGCATTTGGTTCCCCATTCAGGTACGTGTGTGAATGAAAGTTAAATCGCTTTATTTACACTTTTTCATAATTTGTAAATTAACAGGGTACCGCTGAAAGCACGCAATTGGCTATTCTCGAGGATCCGGAGAATGTGGGAAACCTTGCTAGCGTTACGGCCCAAATGGTTGAGACTCTGGCGCTGGTGTGCAAGCCTGAGGACATCGGCTTATGCCTGAAAATTTGGCTCCTCTGCGGAGAACAGCAGAGCCGCTGCCACAGGAAAGTGGCAGCTCTGTTAAAGAGACATGATGACCTGTGCACTGCCTACCCAGACCCATTGCAAGTTCAGCATCTGCCCCAGAATCAACTTCTTGACCATCTGCGAAATCAGCTTCGAGCGGCATATGACTTCATTGTAGAGGTATGAAAAAGCTCTTTGCTTTTTGATGTTCAAAGTATTTTTAATTTAATATGGTTGTAGTATATGTTTTGAATTTTTTTATCATTTTTTCAGAGACTTGACTAAAAATTCAGATTACTTAAAAACAATATTTTGTATTTTGCAGAAGTCGCCTTATTCTCACGTTGACTCTTCAGCAACAGATTTTCCCTTGACCCCTCTACAGCTGGACTCCAAGGAGATGTCATACCTTCAATGTCTTAGTGTAATGTGGAGGAAAGTTGACGGGAAAAAAGCAGACAGCTGCTTCTTCCTCAACACGTGCTATAACATGGACCTCAAACCGAGAGTAAAATTTCTTATATTTTTCTCCATATTTTGTCCTTATATTCGTGGTCATTTTTACAGTTTACCGGAACTTCTCTTGCCTTCAAATACCCGGCGCCGTCACCAAGGAATGACCAGCTTCTTCCATTACCAAATCAGGTTTGTTTTGCATTCTATTAAAAGACAGATATTCTCCCATCATCTCGCTTTTACACAAAAGATGGCTTTTTCTGCTTATTTCCTTGGAGCATTCACAAAATTTAAGTCATATTTTCTTTTTGCAGTCTGATGTGCAAGCCGGCGGAACCAATCGAACCACGACTGACGATGCTTGTTTGAGGAAACGCCGTCACGGAAGTGAGAAGGAGCTCAACTCGGATGGGTTCCTTGCTCAAAAGAGACAGCGTCAATACAACCAGAATCCTGCAATTGCACCAGTCGCAGCCCGAAAACGTCGGCACAGCTGCCCAACCAACAAAGAAGAGCTAAAGAAAAAGTGCAGACTGCATTTTGCGGTAAGAAAAATTCTTTCAATTTTTGCTGCTTACATTTTGATATTTGACAGGCATACACTTTGCATGTTGTGCATTTCATCTTCATGATATAATTGAGTGTAAATTTTGAATGCAAAAATAATGAGCAATATTGGTTTTTGCAGGCATCGGTAGGCTTGTGTGGAGTCCAGCCAGAGCCCTATGGTGAAGCACCTGCTGGCCATTACTATCACCCCGATAGCCTCGATGACATCTACTCGTTGTCTGCAAGCCCACCATACTTGTATGATGTCAACGTACCTTATCCCGCTGATGGTGCTCAACCCATGATGATTGATATGGCAGAGGCAGCAAGCGTACCCTTGCCTCACGACGTCGATGATGACATTTTCGATGAAGTAAGTTTTTAATTTATTTTATTCTTTTTATCTAGAGCGCAGCTCCTTCCACCCGTTGTGTGTCTGAGCGTAATATATTTTATTCTGTAATTAGCAGTTGGTATCTATTTTGATTTCAAAAAAAGAGGATTTCACAAACATTAATACAATTTGGCTCACCAATCAAAGTTGGCCATCAATTTATATTCAATTCATTGCCGAAAAAGCTGAACTTTAATACTGCATATTTGTTGCTTAATTGCTAAGGAAAGAAATTATTTCTAAAAATAAGATGAAGTATAATTGATAATTTATTTTAATATCTAAAAGCCACCTTACATTTGTAGCACTGTATAAATAATTAAATATGTAGCAATCGAGGATTGTTTTAAGTTAGAGAAGAAATAAAGTAGCGCTTGCCTCCACCAAGAAGTAAATTTTACATTGGCTTTTTGGTCCAATGAATGAATGAAAAATTAATAATTAATCAAACAATAAAAACAAAAAGATCATGAGTCCGGAGAGATAAAAAACCTGATTGTACGAAGGCAAATGCGTTTGTCTAATCCAGTCTAATCAACAAAAACTCCTGTCTAGAGATTCTTAAGGTTCTTTTCAGATTGGACACGAAATGCAAGAATTTTATGCTCAGATTGCTCGCTCGCAATAACTTTTATTCAAGATTGAAATTCAAATCAGTACACAAAACCAAAATTCAAATACTGTCAAGAATCCAAGAAAAAATTCACTCGTAACGTAATAATCAAAAATCCCACGAGGTGTAGAATTATTCCTCAAAACAATGGAGGTTCTCTCAAACCAAATCAACTCTATTATAATTTAACTTTTTAATGTGGAAAACCTCAAACAAATTTGGCTGCTCAATGCAGAATACAAAACTTCTCTGAATCAAAAATCAACGGTCAAAATCTCAAATTAAAATCATGTGAAATAAACACAAAAATGGGTACTCACTTTTGAGGAAACAAAACAGTCAGACGCGACAAACCACATAGTCAAAGGAAAACCAAATTTAATTAGTCTTAACCGAGTGCTTGATTAGTGGCTCCACACAAACTTCTCACAAAAACAGGCGCACATACGTTGGCAGCCAAAATGGAACTCTCAAACTAGGTGCTCGTGCATCAGCTACCCATGAATAGCTCTTGCTTGCTGCTGCTCTCTCCTCCAACATCACCTGTTTTTTCTTCAGGTTGGAGGAGGAGCTTGGGGAGAGCGGGTAGAATCGCCAACCCCACTGTAAAATGATGAATATGATTTTTAATACAAAAACTCCAATTTGTGTTGGCTCCTTCTTTTACCTTGTGGAGTGAGAGGCCTAAGAAATAAACAACCAGCTTCTGGCACTAAATCTCCTAAGAGTTTCTGTCTCTCTGGGTGGTCTGCTTTTACCGATTTCATCCTTTTGACTGGTGTTGCAGCCGAAGGCAAAACAAACTCTAAAAAGGAGAATCAAAAGTTATAATGAACATGTCATTTGCTCTGGACAAGATACATTTATTATGGCAGGGATAGAACACGTTTTGTTAAATTGTTAGTCAAATGTATCGTGGCTTTATATCAAAAATCCAAATCCAATTAAATGACCGGAGCTTTACTCCTGTCAGTTAACTAGACCAGAATTTAAGCTAGTGGATCTAGACAAAAGTGCAGACAACTTCAATAGCCTTTTACTTTCATAAGATCCACAATTAATGAGCCAAACTTGGAGGAGACAAAATGATATTCCAACAGAAATCACTTTATGAAGTTGAAATCAATCTATTTTATGCTATTCTGTGTTCTTTACACCCACCTTGATTTCCAGATGGGTTCTCGGTGTTCGGCAGCGTGTGCTTGGATGATTTTAATTCAGTATTTTGACTGCAAAACCATATTTTGATCATTCAGCTTTCACTTTGTTTTGATTCCAAAGAGGGGCGTGTGCCATTATTCGTGTTCGCAGTTGCATTGACCGGGTTAGTGTCGCCGCCGCTAGATGGCTATGACAGCTAATTTATTCAAATATTTTCTCAATGCAAGAAGTGCCAAGCTTCTGAGAGGGGGAAGGGAGTGAAATTGAGTTGCTCTTTTTCTTTACCAGCTATAAATGTTTGATTTTAATTCTCATGCTATTTAATATTATTTTCCAATAAAAAATTGTCATTCAGTAGCATACGCTACAAATATATCTAGCTCTAATTTTAACATATTTTTTTTAGGGACCTGCTGATTACCATCAAGCTGAGGCAATGAGTGTGGACAATGAGGCTGCCGACCTCGACCTTCTTGTGGCGTCACCTGAGAATGACAACACCGTTGAGGATGGCAATGTAAAAATTTATTGGAATTATTTCTTGTATTACACTTCATTTCTGGAGGCCTTTCACAACATTGTCTATCAAAAACATCAACTTAATGAGAGTTTTCTGACATATACCGATCAGGCTTATTGGCCTTAACTTAATTAGAATATTTTTTTGTTGAATTTAAGACAGTTTGTTGCTAAGTGCAATTTATCGTAATATAAATTTTGTGAAATATCTGAAAATGTCACTCTCTAACTTTAAAATAACTTGTATGTTTCAGGGCAGAGACCTTTTCGACCGCCTCCCTGCTTCCGACAATGAAGCTCCTGGTGCAGATTCCGACCATGTTGAGCTCCCTGCTGAGACAATGGATCCTGCACCCATTTTTGATAACGTTCCATCCCAGGATGAGATCAGCAACGATGAAGCCGAGGGATCGGAAATGGCCGCTGTTCCGAGTGTGGTGAGAATTTTTTTGTTTATTTATAATTGTAAGCTCATCTTTCCAAGCATTTTTTTAAATTTCATTTATGATAAAAAAAAACAGCTTCATTGGTGCTTTTTTGTACGCACATAAATGAACTGTTTTGGGCTGCAGGTGCATAGAAAAAAACACTGTATTTAAATCACAGCCACCCTTTGTATGAGAGAGGCAATCTGTTTTAACAAAATTACTTAATCCTTACAGGAACCGTTGCCGGTGGAGGATGAAAACAATGAGGACACCGAACAACTCGACGGAGGTCATGGTCCAATCAACCTACCAGCAGCAGTCGACCCACCAGCCGCAGTCGCCCTTCCAGCCGCAGTCGACCCGCCAGCCGCAGTCGACCCGCCAGCCGCAGTCGCCCTTCCAGCCGCAGTCGACCCGCCAGCCTCAGTCGACCCGCCAGCCGCAGTCCACCCGCCAGCCGCAGTCGCACCTGCTGAAGTGGTAGCTCCTGTCCTGGCGGAAGCAAGAACTTCAAGGAGGACTAGAGTGCCTGGAGCGGAACCGTCTCGAAGGTCTCAGAGAATCGTGGAGAAACAACTTGCTCAGGCCGCTGCACTGATGGTGGTCCAAGAGCAAGAGGCTGCCACTCCGCCAGCAACTGCAAGGCAAACTCGTCAGAGAGCAAGGCCAACTCACAACAACACCCAAGCCGCTGCCCCTGCCAAGGCACCAAGGAAGAGAAGAAGAGTTGCCCAAACCACCAGGAGCCAGCCTGCCGAAAACGACGAGCCACTGTGGAAGTCTTCCAAGCGTCCGGAAGATCGGACCCCTGCTGATGGCCTTCGACGCAGCAAGAGAAAGGCAGCGGCGGATGCCACGCAGAAATCGTTTTACTGCGTCAAGGCCAAGTGGGCGGTTTGGACTTGATGAATTCCCATTTTTCTTCTCTGGTGAGTACAGCACCCTCTTGTCACCTTGTCGAAAAAAGCTAATCGTTTCATATCTCAAAGCATGACCTCATGTCACTTTAAACGATAACAAAATATTTTACTAAAAATCAAGCTGCCATGCAAAAGTAAGCGATCATTTAAACTTTTATGGCCGATGTTCAATCTAATTTTAGATGGCTTTCAAATCATAGTTCTTAAATTGCAAGGTTTTTCCTTTTCTAGATATTTTGTTTCCGTTTCATTATTAGACATTTGAAACTTTATTGAATCCAATTTTCTCTTTTTGTGTTACAGACATATGTTAATGCCTCTCCTAAGTCTCTCGTTTTTGCCTGCACAATTGTACACATTCTCACACCTAACACACATCACACATGGCTAGTCTATATTTCACAGTGACTTTATATTTCCCCAAAGCATCCAGTTCTTATGATTATTTCAGTTTGTTAGATGCACATTCATCAGATGTTTTTTCTTCTTGTGCTCCACTGTGATATTAAATACATTTCTGAGCGGATCAGCATCGATACAAATTTCCAGAAGTGAGGGCCGACATGTTTTCAATACAGATTAGTTAAAAAGCTGTGTATGCGAGTAAGACACAATTTTTTTTTGTTAATTTTCAGGGTAATTTTTACGGGCAACTAGTGCTCCTTTTTTGTCGGCCTCATTTACATATCGGTTAGGTAGCATATTTCTAAAATGGACACAGAATAATCTGTTTGGACCATTTCAAGATCTAGTGCTCGCTTGGCTCAGCTGCCCACCCGACACTCAGCAACTAGCTGAGTCTCTCTGGACAACTCGTTCTCTCTGTGCGAGACACAGCAAACGTTGCTCTGTGGGACTGCCGCAGGGCGATGTTTTTGCTTTCAACTCGTCTTTTTTTTTGTTCCTGCGAATTAGCAGCGTCCGCAACACCACACACTTTTGATTCAGTGCAAAGCATAAAAAATGATTCATTAAGCGCAATTAAAGGAAAAGCCACAAAAATGCCTCTTGCGCGAAAACATCAATCGACACGAGATAAAAATCCAAATGGGGATATAAAATCAGTGTACACTTTGTGCATTGCTAGGTAATTTATAATTACTTTAATGGCATTGGACTGCTGACTATTCTTGGTGTAAATTTTTTTCCTGTTGAAAAAGTAGAGAAAAAACGTAAACGTGAGGTGCTTAATTTTTTAGCAACTAATCTAGATACTAAACAAAAAAAATACATATAATGCCTGCTACACAGGTGCCGAAGCCAAGTTGGGAGTGATAACACGAGACTTACAAAGTTAATTATAATGATTATTGGATAACCAATTTTTTTAGGAATGGTATGAATGTCAGTAAAAATGAATATGTATCTGAGTGTTTGGCAAACTAATTCAAAGTTTTCCCCAGCTATTGTCTTGGAGGGAGCGCGGAAATTAGCACGAATAATTCTCGGTGCGCGCGTAATAAATGGTTGTGTTAGGAACTCGGCATGAGTTTAGGTAAGGGATGG
>Ga0114940_10001111_pt1 | contig 10413 bp, 10 predicted proteins | sample ColdCreekSource_FD_87195 | JGI IMG/M metagenome (GOLD analysis project Ga0114940, IMG submission 87195) | Groundwater microbial communities from Cold Creek, Nevada to study Microbial Dark Matter (Phase II) - Cold Creek Source | ecosystem: Environmental > Aquatic > Deep subsurface > Groundwater ...
ACGCGCACATTCGAGCCGGTGACGGTGCCGCTGGAGTTGACAAAGCCTTTTGAGATCCAAGCGGGGGCCTCTTGAGGCCATTCGATTTCCAGCCACTGGCCCACGCGCGCCGTAGCGCGGACGAAAGCACCGCTCTTTAGTGTTGCCACGATGTCGTGGCCGGGACCGGCACCGCAGCGAACATTCACCAGGCCGCCGGAGACTTGCCCCAACTCGGGCGCATCCAGGACTTCACGCTTCTCCGCTGGCGGCGTGGCGCGGTCAAAGGGCACGCGTGCGGACGAGAGTCGCGTGGGCAAACGGGCGGCTAGCTGCATTTCGGCGGCACTGGCCGCGGCTATGAGGCCCACGCCCATACCACAGAACCAGAAGGAGCGTATACGCATGATGGACTCCAGTTGACAGGCCGCTTGGGAGCACGTGCTCTCCTGCCTGTATCGGCATTTCTTCCGGCGGAGTTTAGGAAAAGCGGTATGGTCAGCGTCTATGCGCTTCCGCACCCTGCTCTGGGACCTCGACGGGACGTTGGTTGATTCTCTAAGCGACATCGCGGCATCGGTTAATGCTGCGCGTGCCACCGTGGGACTACCCGCGTTGACTGAGGCTCTGGTGCGCACCTATGTCGGCGACGGCATGATCAAGCTCATCGAGCGCGCTTTGCCGGACGCTCAGCGGCACCATTTCGAGGCTGTCGTGCGCGCCTTCGCGGAGCACTATGAGCGGCATTGCCTGGACGCTACGCGACCTTTTCAGAACGTTCCCGAAACGCTCGAACAACTGCAAGCCGCCGGCGTGAAGCTGGCCGTCTTGACCAATAAGCCGCAGGTTTTCACGCACAAACTGTTGGACGGACTCCATCTGTCGGCTTACTTCAGTGCCGTAGTGGGGGGCGACAGCACGCCTACTAAAAAGCCCGCGCCCGAACCCTTTCGCTTCGCCATGCGGCAGCTTGGGGAAATGGACGACGGCAGTGGGCACACGCTGGTCGTGGGCGACGCCCAGCCGGACATCGCCGGGGCGCGTGCCTGCGGCTTGTCGGTCTGCGCCGTAACGTGGGGCTTCACGCCCGCACCGGTCCTGCGGGAGCTTAAACCGGACTTCCTGGTGGACCAGACGGACGAATTACTTAGGGTTGTGTTTGGACCTTAGTTTAGAGCAGACCTGGATGTCGGTGCGACAGCGGTCTCGAACTTCTGCGGAGCATGGCATGTCCATCCACGTAACGTGTCCCAACTGTAAAAATATCCTGAAGGTTAACGAGGACCTGGCGGGAAAACGGGTGAAGTGCTTGGTCTGCCAGAAGTCCGTGCTTGTTTCGACTGCAGTGCCGGAAGAACTGGTGCTCATGCCGCACAGCGCGCCAACGGTGCCCGTGGTGGACGAACTGGCCCTTGTTGCCCCGGGCTTAGAACAAGCTGACGCGGTGGATCGGGAAGTGAAACGTTGTACAGCCTGCGGAAAGGATGTCCCTAGCGCCGACATCTTGTGCGTCGGCTGCGGCTACAATTTCAAGACCAGCCGCCGCGAAAAGGGATTCGAAATCGCCAAGGTCGGTCGCGGCAAGTGGTACATCGGCACAGTCTTCAGCAGCCTATTTTTTTTCGCGCTGGTCGTAGGCGGCGGCTACGCGATGTACTGGTCCTTCACGAAAGGTGGAATCACCGATCGCTTTAAGGAAATGGGCCAACCCGGCAAGACCGAAGAAGCCCGTCCCAGAGCGCCGATTTCCACTCAGCGCGAAGAAAAAACGCCCGCTCCCAAGGTCGAACCCAAGCCCACCACCAGTCTGCTGGTTGTCTCGACCAACCAGTTCGCCAAGGTTGCCGTCTATCTGAACGGCAATAAACTCGGCGAAGCCCATAAAGGGCAGACGGCCAAGTTTCCGCTTCCCGCGCAGCCAGCCAAAATCAGTTTTTCAGTCAGCACCACGGATTTGCCCGCCGGCGTGTTCTTAAGCCAGCGCGCCAAGGATTCCATGCAGCAGGGTTTTTCGTTCAATGGCACAACCAGCGAAGGCGTCAGGGTTTTCTTTAAATCAGTCAAAGACGACAAGCCCTACGAGACTGCGCCGGTCAAGCTGATCCTAAAAGACGGGAAGGCCGAAATACTCTAGCGGCACAGGCATCACGGGCGGGACACCCGTGCTACGTTTACTCGCGCGCCGATTCACGCAAAAACAACCGCAACGGGACTTCTTCAAGGCCCAGAATGACACGCAGGCGGTTGTCGAGAAACTTGCGGTATTTCGCGTCGATCAGGTCCGGCCAACGGCAGTGGATTACAAAGGTTGGTGGGGCGGTGCCCACCTGCACACCGTACAGCAGGCGCGGCTTACGGCCTTTTTTCGCGGGCGGTTCGTGCTCGAATTCAGCACGTTCGATCGCCTTGTTGAGCTTGGGCGTTGAGATACGCGTGTGGGCTTGGTCGTACAGCTCCAGCGCGACATCGACGGTCTGCCAGCAGCGCGTGCCGTACTTAGCGCTGGTAAAACAGAGCGGCGCGTGGCGCAGTCCGGGCAGGCGCTCCGTGACGTAGGTGAGGTAATCGCCCGTGGCGAGGCCATGAACCTCATCCCATTTGTTGATCACGATGAGCACGGGTTTGTAGTGTTCCGTAATGAGTGCGACGGTATTGCGGTCGGTGGTGCTGATTCCTTCCTTGTGGTCAAGCATAAGCATGACCACATCGGCGCGACGGATGGCGCGTTCGGTGCGTACCTGCGCGAAGAACTCCACCGGCCCGTGCGGCTCCTTGATGCGCCGCAGGCCCGCAGTATCGATCAAGCAGAAGGTGCGCCCGTCTTTTTTGAGTAATAGATCTACCGCGTCGCGCGTGGTCCCCGCCACATCGCTGACGATGGCACGTTCCTGCTGCGCCAGCACGTTGACGAAACTGCTCTTGCCCACATTGCGCCGCCCCACGACGGCAATCTTGGGCACGTTGGCGTAGTCTTCGGACGGCGCGACGGTCTCGGGAAGATGCGTGGCGATGGCTTCTTCGAGAGTGTCCAGCCCAAGGCGATGCAGCGCGGAAGTGGCCACGATCGGTTCGATTCCAAGTGAAGTAAACTCGGACACCGTAAGTCCGGCCTCACGGCCTTCCGACTTATTCGCCACCACGACGATGGGGCGCCCGTGCTTGCGCAGCCGTGTGGCGATCTGACGGTCGGGTGGCGTAAGGCCATCCTTGGCATCGACCACCAGCACGAAAACATCGGCCTCGTGGATCGCCGCCTCAATCTGAAGTTCGACCAGGTGCGCGAGATTCTCTTGGTCACTGATTCCAATGCCGCCGGTGTCCAGCAGGTCGCAATTTTTTTCTTCGATGCGCAAGGGATGCAGTACGCGGTCTCGCGTGGTACCGGCGCGCGCGTCGGTGATGGAGATTTCCTGCCGCAACAGTGCGTTGAAGAGCGAGGACTTCCCCACGTTGGGCCGACCTACGAGCGCCACGGCCGGGTGGCTGTGCGGCAGTAGTCCAGGGCGTGTGTTGGCGCTGGGAACTTGGGATGCATTAGGCATGCAAGGGATACTACAGGGACTGCGGACCAAATCCCAATGACCAACCCTTCAATCGTAGGCCCAAGCCCAAAACAGCCTCTGCCCGCCCGGTTCCTTGGTCATGGCGTAGGACTGAATGGACTGGACATAAAGCCAGCTAAAGCTTCCAACCTAACGGGACGATACGGTTCCATAGTCCCTGAGGGGTGGTGGTGGCATGTCCTTTTCGCAGCACGTCACGCAGACGGTTCAGGCGCTGACCACGCGCATCTTCAAGTGCCGGGGCCTGGCACCGCAGCCGCTGCAGCACGACCAATTCGGCGTCCACGATGTGGTCTTCTGGCTCGTCTTCGCCTCGTTGGGAGCCGCGTGGTATTTCTTTCTCTTAGAACCGCAACGCCAGCGCAATGCCATGCTACAAGGACGGCTCACGGTCCTGAACGCTCAGCAACGCGCCGAAGACGTAGAACTGCGACGGCTGCGCCGCGAGCTGGATTTGCTGCGTAAGGGCGATACGCAGGCATGGGAACGAGCTGCTCGCAAGCGCCTGGGCTGGCTGTTGCCCGGCGAAGAGACCAACATACAGGCCTGGCGCAGAAAGCGTATCGAGGCCGGCCAGGGCGACCCGCTGGCACGGAAAAGAAAGTTCGTCGCAGCTCAATTCGCGCCGCACCAACCACCTTGGCGCGAAGCCGCCCGTCCGCGCGCCGCACTGCGCCCCAGAATGGATTCACCACCACGACCTGTCGCGGTTTCCCTGTCGCGTCAGGTTCCCTAGTTTCCAAGCAGGCAGGTCGGGAAGATGCTCAGGATACCGCCAAGCCACTGGCCGTAGGGCCGTCGGTGCTCAGCAAGCGCAATCCGCCTTCGGGCAGCTTGACGGCCAGTAACATGCCCTCGCTGGTTTCGCCGCGCAGTTTGGCTGGTTGCAGGTTGTCCACGATGATAACCATCTTACCCAGCATGGCTTCGGGTGTGTACCATTCGCGAATACCCGAAACAATCTGCTTGGTCCGCGTGCCAATTTTGACGGTCAGGATCAAGAGGCGGTCAGCCTTGGGATGCGCTTGGGCTGCAACGACTTCCGCCGTGGCCAGCTTGATCTTGAAAAAGTCGTCGATGCTGATCAGTACCGGCGCGGCAGGCGGTACGGTCGGCGTAGGTGTCGGAACACCTTGCGGAACGGGCGACGGTAAAGGAATGTTGTCAGACATGTGTTGCTCCTGGAGGGTACGGGACTACCTTCCATACCGGGCCTTGGCGGTGCGTCAAGAAAATGGTTCTGTGCAGAACCGCACGGATCCTGGCCAGGGACCGCACAAAGCCCAAAACGTAACAGTTCAGCCGTGTAGGGCGGGCGAAGCCCGCAGTACACGGAACGCCGACGTCCTCTCTGATTTTTGTGGGTTGTAGGCCGGAACGTGGACGACAAGACTATTCTTTGTGGACTATGTGCCTTTGTGGTCAACGGTTACAAAAAAACATGCGCCGTGGTCGGAAAACCGAAGGAAGTTACAACACATCAAGCTACAGCCACTTAGATATATCGCAGTAGATTGATGGCGGGTTGCGTCTTCCACGCGAGAGGCAACGATCCATGTGCGCCTACATCGGGGCTGAAAAAAGGAGCATTGGTCTATGAAAAACATGACTTTGGGACTTCTGATGGTGGCGTTGATGGGGCTGGGTTTGCAGCTAGCGTATGCCGAAGGGGAAGGCGATAACCCCGGCGAGGGCGATAGGCATGCAAAGGATAAGCATGAAGGCGAACCCCGCGACGGAGCTCCCGACGCAACGTATGGTGAGTGGTTGGGTACATTCGAGAAGTCCCCGGATGGCACGCTCACGTTCAAGGCAAATGATCGAGATGGGGAATTCTTGGTGGTCATCGGCGAGCGCGCAAGTGATGAAGTAAAGACGGCTTACGAGAAAGCCGACACGGTGCTGATTGGCAAAGGTACCTTTGGGGTCCGTGGCCTAACCAAGAAAGACGCCAACAGCAAGGACTGGCTGGCGCTTAACGATATCCGCCGCAAAGAAGGCGATGGCAAACGCGAAGGAGGAGGCCGCGATCGTGACCGCGAAGGTCGCAAAGGCGGCCACAAGCCAGGTCGATAACTTACGGATGTATCCACTTTGTAACCGTTCGCCACAATGGCACAAAGCTCACCAAGAGCAGTCTTGTCCTTCACGTTCCGGCCTACGACCAACAAAAATCGGCGAAGACGCCGACAGCCCAGCCGACCAGGGGTCGGCTGGGCTGTCGTTGACTTTTGTTGGTCATCTGTTGGAACGTGAACGACGGGCTGTACTTTGTGCCATTGTGGTGAACGGTTGCGAATTTTCACTTCCTACAGCGTGCTGCGGAAGTTGGGCTAGAGCTGGGGCACGGCGCTCTTGCGCGACTTATCTTTTACGCTGTCGAAAGACCCGTAGCTGGCACCGTACCCATACCCATATCCGTAGCCTCCCGCTTCCATATCGTTTCCACTAATTCCATTGACGATAAACATAGGTTGCGGTGCCTTGGCATTGAGCAGCACCTCCTCCGCGCGCTCAACCTGCGCCAGCCGCGTTTTGCGGCTGCGGATCACCAGCAGGACGGCATCGCAGCTTTGCGCTATCACACTAGCATCCGCTACGAGTAAAACGGGCGAGGCATCTAAAACTACGAAATCATAGCTCACACGCGCTTGCGCCAAGAACTGGTTAAAGGGCGTAGACTCGATGATACTCCCCGGATTTTCAGCATGTCCTCCGGCAGGCAGAAATAAGAAACCCGGCGTATCCGTTGGCTGAATGAGCGCATCCAAGGAGGCCGGGTCGTCTCCCAGGTCCGAAATACCAGGAGCCTTGGCGAATCCAAATTCCCTTGAAAGCGTGGCCTTATAGAGATCCATGTCAATCAAAAGCACTTTTTGACCTGCCTGAGCCAGGAGATAGGCGAGATTCGAGGATAGGACCGACTTGCCATCGGCCTCTCCAGCACTGGTCACCAATACCAAGGCCCCCGAAGCACTCTTGCCAGGCACGGGCGCTCGCGTCCCCATCGCCACGGATAGGCTGGCGCGTATTGTCCGCATGTGCTCAACAGGCACCGCGCGCGGGGAACTCTTGGCCAAGTGATAAAGGTTCTTGACGAAACGCTTTTCGACGACGGGGATGCTGCCGAGGGCGGTACGGCCGGTCTGTTTTTGGAAGCGGTCCAGATCGCGGACACGGTCATCTGCGCTTTCGAGATAATAAATAGTCGTGGCAGACAGCAGGATGGAGAGTAGCGCGCCGATGACAAGATTAATGGGCAGGCTGGGACGGTAGGGCTTCTTGGGCACCAGGGCGCGCTCCCAGAATTTGGCGTACGAATAGTTAACTTTCTTTTCCACATTCGCGTTGCTTTGCCGCTGCGTATAGGTCTCGTACTGCTGCCGAGTCATTTCGAGTCGCACGGCCAAGCGATGGTATTCGGCCGCGTTGGACTTGAGTTTTTCTGATTCCGCCTTGGCCTGGTCGTACATGGCAGTCAGTTTTTCCATTTCGATCCCGACCGCTTCCAGATCAACTTGTAGCTGACTCCCAATCGCAAGCAGAGTTGTTTTGGCCCTCGTTTCCAGGTCCGTCAGCATCTGCTGCGCTTGCTTCACCTTCAAGCTGTCCGGAAGATACTTTTGCCGTAATTCACCCACACTTTTCATCTGTTCGAGGACCATGGTTTCAAGGGCCTTTACACTGTGGTCGTGGCGCGCGCGCGAATGTTGGAACATGCGGTTCATGTCGCTCTGCGCGGCTTTCCAGGACTCGCTTTCGGCCTGAATCCTGGCGTGCCGGACCTGCGTTTCCTTGAGTTGCTGACCAAGATAGGCGTAGTGTTGGTTGAGCGGGTGCTTTTCCGCTTCCTTGGGGTCGAAGCGCGTCTCTTTTTGAAACTGGTGCAGGGCATCCACGGCCTTCAGCCATTCGTCCTGTTTCGCCGGCAGGTTGTCGCTCAGGAACTCGCTGGCATATACGGCTCCAGCGGATTCGCGCCGATTCATTTCGTCGACGAACGCCGCCGCCCAGGCATTGGCCAGTTGAGCAGATTTTTCGGGATCCTGGTTGAGCACGCGCAGGACAAGTAACTGCCCCTGAACGATTGCGGAAACGCGGTCCTCTTCATACGGAATCAGCGGATCGGCTATTTCCGCCGACTTCACTTCTTCCCATTCGGTAGTCCTGACTTGCGCGGCGGCGCGGTTGAGAATGGGCGGGCTATTGGCAAGGGATTGCTGCGCTTGAGTCACGTCACGCGAGACGGACACGCCTTCCCCAGCCTGTCCCACAATGGAAGCGCTTTTGTTCTCGATTAACACGCTGGCTTGAGCGCGATAGGTGGGTCGTGCGATGAATGTGTACGCCACCGCTCCGACCATGAAAAAAAATACATACGCAAAGCACAGCAGTTTATGGCTGAACAGCGCGTTCTTAACCAGCCGGTAGTCAATCGTTTCGGCGCGATGGGCGTTCTTGGGCATGGAGGGTTGGCCTATTTAGCAACGCGAGTAGGTGATAAGTAGCCCGTCAATGTTGAACTCGCCGGACTATACTATTCTCATAAACACGGACAACTGGCAAATACGCGCTACTCGTTGTGGCGGCTTGGAAGTCATGACGGTATCAAAGGTTGTGGATGAGGCCGCGCGGTTCCTGCACTACGCACTACCATGAACCGCTCTACGGTGTTCCAAAGCTTGCACTGGCTACAGCGTGGCCATGATGCATTTCCATTAGACGGTCGAGGCCGATGAGTTGCAGCACGACTTTAACTTTCTCTTGGACGCCCGCCAGCTTCATCACGGCTAGATTTTCATAGCACAGCAGATGCAGGGCGACCAGCGCGCCGGCCTGGAGCGAATTGATCTGCTTTACGGTAGTGATATCCGCCACAAACTTACGCTCGCCTTCGACCTTGAGTAGGCCTTCGAAAATTTCTAACGTCTCCTGGATGGCCGTAAGGTCTTGTGGGGTGAGTAGGACGAGCACCACGTCCTTGGTCTTCTTGATTTCCATAACCGGTTCCGCCGTTCGCTATGCCCTGCGCCGCTTCGCAATTTTCCTGGGCGCAGAACGGTTCTCGGCACCAACGACCACGGCCAGTGACTCCTGGCCACCGGAAACGAAGGTCAGCAGCTTTGCCAGTGTCGCACGCATGTCTTTCCTAGCGACAACGAGGTCGATCTGCCCGAATTTCAGCAAAAATTCGGCGGTCTGGAAGCCTTCGGGCAACTTTTTCTTGATGGTCTGTTCTATCACCCGCGCGCCGGTGAACCCGATCATCGCTTGCGGTTCGCCGATGATCACGTCGGCCAGAAAGGCGAAGCTGGCTGAGACGCCGGCCAATGTGGGGTCGCTTAGCACCGCGATGTACGTCAAGCCAGCTACGTTGTGGCGTTGCAGAGCCGCGCTGGTCTTGGCCATTTGCATGAGCGATAAAACGCCTTCGTCCATGCGTGCTCCGCCTGAACAGCACACGATAACCAGCGGCAAGCGCCGCGCGGTGGCATGCTCGATCCCACGCGCGATCTTCTCGCCCACTACTGAACCCATCGAACCGCCCATGAATTGGAAGTCCATGGCGCACATGACCAGCGGCAGGCCTTCGATGGTGCATTCGCCGCACGCCACGGCGTCTTTCAGGCCGGTTTTTTGCTGCGCTTCCTTAATTCGTTCCAGGTAGCTGCGTTTGCCTTTGAATTGCAGCGGGTCGAGCGACTCCAGGTTGTCGAAGTGTTCCACCCAGGAGCCAGGATCGATGGTGAGATCCAAGCGTTTATTCCTGCCGATGCGGAAATGGTAGCCGCAATGCTTACAGCAGGAGAAATACTTGTCGAGATCCTTGACGAACAGCGACTGCCCGCACGTGCGATACGGGCACTTTACAAACTGGCCTTCGGTCTGCACGCGTCGCGCCCGCCGAAGCGTCGCATCCGTACCGATGTCCGCTGGCACTTCCTTGTTGGCGGACCTTGCGTCTCGCGGGCTTTTGGCCATGTATTTCTCAAAATCGAGGTGATTGTAATTCGCGGTATGCTACCCACGAGAGGTTCGTTGTAAAATGGAAGTGTAGCCGAGCAAAACGTGATGATGACCTGCCCCCCCAAAAAACTGATCCACATGTTATGAGAGTTCTAGCGGCCCGTGAGGGCAGGTCACTCTTTCTCGGGCTGCGTGTAGCGCGGCATGGTCAGCGCCGAAGTTCTGAAATGGCTGCGCGAGATTCAGAGCACAGACATGGTGTTGCCCACGACCGACGGGCGGCAGCTTCGCCTGCGCCTGCCCGCAACGCTTGAAGCCGCCATCACTAAAATGTAGTGCCAATATAAGCCCTATTTCTTACGTAAGTCCTTTGGTACCAATTAAATGCACATTGCGCTACGGAAGTTTTGTTAGGTTCAACGCGGCGCTCCAAGTGCAAGCGGATTTTCTTCTTCACCTCCACTCGCGACCAGTCGATACATTTCGCGCGGTGCCCAGATCTGCGTTCCGCACTCAGCACGGCTGATTCCTGTGTCGGCGCGCCGCTTGTGGTGGGGGCGGCGCGTCGGCACCTGCCGCCTGTTCAGGACTGGAGTTTCAAGCAACATGCCCAAGCAAAGCAACCGCATCTCGCATCCCCTGCCCACTGCGGCCCATCCCAGCATGCGCGTCATCGAATTCGTGAAATGCGGGCACCGTTATTCTTTCCGCTACGATGCCAGCACAGAACTCTCCGTGATTTGCGCGCTGCTCTCAGCCGCGCTTGACCCACGCCTGAACCTGGACCTCGAGGATGCGCGCAAACTGATGGACGCGTTGGGCATGGGACGATCTGGTAAGAGCTAATGAGAATACGGTCATGGTTTAGCGCATGTGACTTATTTTCTGAGCGTAGCGTAACGAT
>Ga0114940_10001112_pt1 | contig 10407 bp, 10 predicted proteins | sample ColdCreekSource_FD_87195 | JGI IMG/M metagenome (GOLD analysis project Ga0114940, IMG submission 87195) | Groundwater microbial communities from Cold Creek, Nevada to study Microbial Dark Matter (Phase II) - Cold Creek Source | ecosystem: Environmental > Aquatic > Deep subsurface > Groundwater ...
GGTCCGCGTTGTATTACGCCATCAATTTCTTCCTGCAGGTGGAAGAGCAGACCGACCAGCTGCTCCGGCTGGAAAACCAGGCCACCAGCGCGCAGCTGGCCATGCTGCGTTACCAGCTCAATCCGCATTTCCTGTTCAACACCTTGAACTCGATTTCAACGCTGGTGCTGCTCAAGCAGACCGAGCCGGCCAATGCGATGCTCAGTCGGTTGTCCTCGTTCCTGCGCTATACCTTGGTCAACGAGCCGACCGGGCAAGTCACCGTCGCGCAGGAAGTCGAAACGTTGAAGCTCTACCTTGAGATCGAAAGGATGCGCTTTGAAGAGCGGCTGCGGACGCATTTTCGGATCGATCCGGTGACCGAAGCCGCGCTGCTTCCATCCCTGTTGCTCCAGCCGCTGGTCGAAAACGCAATCAAATATGCGGTCAGTCCACAGGAAGCCGGCGCCGAGATCACCATAGCGGCGCAACTCGTCGGTCCAAACCTTCGCATCACCGTCTCCGACACCGGGCCGGGATTGCAAAACCCCGCGTCCGACAACAGGTTGACCGGCGTGACATTCGATGGCGGCGAACAGGTATCAACCGGAGTGGGTCTCGCGAACATTCGTGACCGGCTGGCTTCAGCCTATGGTGATCAGCACCGGTTCGAAACGATGGAGCCGCCGGAAGGCGGTTTTGCCGTAGTCATCGAGCTACCCTTCGAACGGCGCGAGCCGGTCAGGCCGACCCCGCTGGAGCAAACCCGACCGCCAGCACTCGTACCCGGCTGACCGACCCATTCCTCGGCACTTTGCCAAAGGATCAGAGCAATGACGATACGCACGATCCTCGTCGATGACGAGAAACTGGCCATTCAAGGCATGCAATTGCGACTTGAGAAGTTCCCCGATGTCGAAATCATCGACACCTGCTCGAACGGGCGCGAGGCGATCCGCAAGATCAAGACCGAAAAGCCCGACCTGGTGTTCCTCGACATCCAGATGCCCGGATTCGACGGGTTCAGCGTGGTCAAGGGCGTGATGGAGATCGAGCCGCCGCTGTTCGTGTTCGTCACCGCCTATCAGGAGCACGCGATCCGCGCGTTTGAGGCCAATGCGGTCAATTACCTGATGAAGCCGGTCGACGAGGACAAGCTCGCCGACACCCTCGAGCGGGTCCGCATCCGCCTCGCTGAGAAGCGCTCGACCGAAGAGGCCGAGAAGCTCAAGACCGTGCTCGCCGAGGTCGCCCCCGATGCGATGGACGCCATGCCCGACGAGGTCGAGGCCGCCGCGCGCTATGAAAAGCTCATCAACATCAAGGACAAGGGCCAGATCTTCCGGGTCGACGTCGATTCGATCGAACGGATCGAAGCGGCGGGTGATTACATGGTGATCTACACCGCCGACAACAGCCTGATCCTGCGTGAAACGATGAAGGACCTTGAGCGGCGGCTCGATCCACGGGTGTTCCAGCGCGTCCACCGCAGCTGGATCGTCAACCTCAACAACGTCCGTCAGGTCAAGCCGCACACCAACGGCGAATGCTTCCTGGTGCTGGAGAGCGGCGCGGACGTGAAAGTCTCGCGCTCCTACCGCGATGTGGTCGCGCGGTTCGTGCATTGAGCTGACGGCTGGGCCACCCACGATTGGTTCACACGAAGACACGAAGATGTCCGGTTTGGCCGAAGGTCCGTCGTCATTCGACCAGCTAGACTGACTCAACCGTTGAATTTGCAGTCGGCTTCGCCGATTGCGGGACCACTTCGTGTCTTCGTGTGAACATGAATCTCTTATCTTCAGGATCGAAGCATGACCGCCTTCACCCTCCCCGGCTTTGACCTTGACGCGTTCATCCGCGCCACACTCGATGAGGACCTGGGTGTCGGCCTGCCCGGCGGCGGGCATGACGTGACCAGCGAAAGCGTGATCCCGGCGGATGCCCGCTTTTCTGGCGTGATGGACAGCCGCGATCCGGTCACGGTCGCAGGCTTGCCAATCGCCGCCGCCTTTTTCCGCGCGCTCGACCCTGCGATGGAGATCGAAGTACTAGTTGAGGAGGGCGCCCGCGTGCCCGGCGGGACCGACCTGATGCGGCTGAGCGGCAATGCCCGGGCGATGCTCACTGCGGAACGTTGGGCGCTCAACACCGCGCAGCACCTCTCGGGTATCGCCACCATGACCCGCCACTACGTCGACGCCATGGCCGGAAATGCCACCCTGCTCGACACCCGCAAGACCATCCCCGGGCTGCGCCATCTCGAAAAGTACGCGACCCGGATGGGCGGCGCGCAGAACCACCGTATGGGGCTGTGGGATGCGGCGATGATCAAGGACAACCACGTCCTCGTCGCGGGCGGCGTGGCCGAAGCCGTGCGCCGCGCGCGCGAAGGCGGGGTCAAGGCAATCATCTGCGAAGTCGATCGGCTCGACCAGATCGAGCCTGCAATCGCCGCCGGGGCCAGCCACGTGCTGCTCGACAACATGAGCCTTGCGGAGCTGATCGAGGCGGTCGCTTTGATCGCAGGCCGGGTGCCGTGCGAAGCTTCGGGCGGCGTCCGGCTCGACACAATCGCTGCGATTGCCGCCACCGGGGTGACCTATGTCTCGGTCGGCCGCCTGACCCAGAGCGCACCGGCCGCTGACATCGGGCTGGATTTCACCCCACTCGGCTGAGCGGATTGCCCAGACCGCGCAATTGGTCCATCGTTGCAAGTACTTCGGACGCAACTGGGAAAGGGTCTGCGATGCAGCCGCCGTCAATTCTCCGCTTCAGCCGCTTCTTCCTGATTTCGCTCGGCCTCGCCGCAGCGCTGACCGTGATGACTTTCGATAGCCTCAAGGCCTCGCTGATCCGGCAGGATCCAGCCGCCGCCAGTCTGGGGGACGGGGTGCTGGGCATGTCGATCGCGCTGGGGCTCGGGGTGATGGTGGTGCTGTGGTACCTGATCGCGCGGCGCGGCAGCAATATTGCCAAATGGGTGCTGGTCGCGCTCACGGCGGTCAGCATCTTTCTGCAATTGCCCAAGCTGGGCGCGGTCGCGGCGAACCTCGATCTGGTTGCCGTGCTGTCGCTGCTCGCGGCGGCGGGCCAGATCTATGCCATCGCCATGCTGTTCCGCGCCGACGCGCGCGCATGGCTCGGGCGCGAGGAACCGGTCAGCGGTCTCGACATTGGTTAGCCGCGCGCTGGCGCTGGGCCTGATCGCAGCGACTTGCCTGCCGGGCAGCGCGCTGGCGCAGGCCTATCAGTGCCGCGCTCCGCAAGTGCTTGCGCCTGGCCCTGCGCCGCGCGCCGACGGACCGGTGGTGCGGGTGCCGATCGCGCGTTATACCCTCGCGCTATCCTGGTCGCCGGAGTTCTGCCGCACCCGGCTGCGCGATCCAGCGCAGGCACTGCAATGCAGCGGCAGCACTGGACGGTTCGGGTTCATCGTCCACGGGCTCTGGCCGGAAGCCGCGAGCGGGAAGCCGCCGCAGTGGTGTTCGCTCACGCCGCGGCCCTCGGCTGCGACCCTGCGCGCCAACCTCTGCATGACTCCCTCTGCGCGGCTGCTCGAGCACGAATGGGCCAAGCACGGCAGCTGCATGGCGAAGCGACCGGACGACTATTTCCGGGTTGCCGCAGTGCTGTGGAACGCGCTGCGCCTGCCTGACATGGAGCGCCTGTCGCGCGAGCCCGAGCTGACGGCGGGCGATTTGCGCAAGGCGCTGGTCACGCTCAATCCCGGCTGGCGCGCCGATGCGATCGCGATAGATTCCGGTCGCAACGGCTGGCTGCGCGAGGTCAAGCTTTGCTACGGACGGGACTTCATGCCGCAAGCTTGCCCACGCGGACAGTCAGGTGCGCGCGACAATGCCGCGCTAAAAATCTGGCGCGGGCTTTAGGGCCGTCTGGAACCAACTGCATCCTTGGGAATTCACCTGCCATGACCGCCCCCATTCGCGCGCTTGCTGCGTGCATCACTTTGCTGACTGGCTTTGTATCCACGTCTGCCGTCGCCGAGGAGGCGGGCAGGCGCAATGTGATGATCGGCTCCGGCGTGCAGTCGATCCCGTCCTATCCGGGCGCCGATTCAAACAGTCTGGGCTTCTTGCCGTTGTTCGATTCGTGGCGCGAGGGCGAGCCAATGCCAGTCGAATCCCCGGATGAAGCGTTTGGCTTCGCGCTCATCGGCAAGCGCGGCGGCTTCGCGGTGGGCCCGGCAGTGACCTTCGCCGCGACCCGCGCGGCCGATGACATTCCCGGGCTCGCCAAGGTCGGCTTCGGGGTAGAGGCCGGCGCCTTTGTCGAGGTCTGGCCCGCCGCGCCGCTTCGGTTGCGGGCAGAGCTGCGTCAGGGTATCGGGGCGCACAAGGCGCTAACCGGCGATCTCGCCGCCGATCTGGTCTGGCGGCGCGGGCTCGAAGGCCCGATCGCGACGCTTGGCCCCCGGCTGCGCTGGGGCAGCGCGAAGCATAACCGCGCCTATTTCGGCGTGCCCACACCAAGCCCTGTTCCAACGTTCGCAGTTTATGAACCCGGCGGCGGAATTTACGCGGTCGGCGTCGTCGCGGGCCTGCGGCTGCCGCTGACGCCAAAGTTCGGGCTCTATTCCTACCTTGGGTATGACCGGCTGAGCGGCCCGGCCGCCGATTCGCCGATCGTCAGCGCCGGACGCCGCGACCAGTACGCGGGCGGGGTCGCACTGACCTATCGCTTCGGGCTCTAGCGCCGATCAACGAAGAAGCCGCGCAGCAGGTCTGCCGCTTCCGCTTCGCCCATCCCGCTATAAACCTCCGGACGGTGCAGGCACCGGTCATGATCGAACACCCGCGCACCGTGCTCCACCGCGCCGCCCTTGGGATCAGCTGCTGCGTAATAGAGCCGCGCGATCCGGGCGTGGCTGATAGCTCCGGCGCACATCGGGCAGGGCTCGAGCGTGACCCACAATTCGCAGCCGTCGAGCCGTCCGTTGCCAAGCGCGAGCGCAGCCGCGCGAATCGCCAGAATTTCGGCATGGGCGGTGGGATCGCGGTCGCCGCGCGGCTGGTTGTGTGCCGCAGCGATGACTTGCCCGTCCTTGACCACCACCGCGCCGATCGGCACTTCACCGGCTGCACTACCGCACTCTGCTTCGCGCAGAGCGGCGAGCATCGGGTCGGGGATCGGCCAACGGGTCATGGAGCTGCGCTAATGTCTTTGGCGGGGTGCGACAAGGGTGCCGCAGCATCCGCAACGAGGCGAAACGCAGGACTCACCTTGACCTTGGGGGGGTGAATCGGTATGCGCGCGCCTTCTTACCGATCACGGTACCCATTTCGAAGCGAGTTGAACCATGTCCCGCATCTGCGAACTGACCGGCAAGGGCCGCCAAGTCGGCAACAACGTCAGCCACGCCAACAACAAGACCAAGCGCGTCTTCCTGCCCAACCTGCAGAACGTCACGCTGATGTCCGAAGGGCTGGATCGCAGCTTCAAGTTCCGCGTTTCGACCCAGGGCCTGCGCTCGGTCGAACACGTCGGCGGTCTCGACAACTGGTTGCTCAAGACGTCGGACACCAAGCTTTCGACCACCGCACAGAAGGTCAAGCGCGAGCTGGTCAAGAAGGCCGCCGCCTGAACGCTTCAGCCTAGGCTGACACAAACGAAAAGGCGCGCGAAGCGATTCGCGCGCCTTTTCGTTTGTCCGTTTTGCGCAGCTAGAGTCCGCCTGATGTCGTAGCGACGGCGCCGACAACTGCTGTGATGGCAGCACGCTCACTCTCGCTCAGATCCGGATGCCAGCAGTCGATGATCATGATCACCCGCAGTTCGTCGGTGGGGTTCAACGCTTCGTGTTCAAGCGTGTCGTCGAACACCCAGGCTTCGCCGCGCTGCCATTCACGGGTCTGCGCGCCGACCCGAAAGCTGCATCCGGGCGGCACGATCAGCGGCAGGTGGCAGACCAGGCGGAAGTTGGCGACCCCGGTATGCGGCGGAATCGCGGTGTGCGGAGCCAGCAGCGAAAACATCGCGTTAGCGCCGCAGCCCTTGATCTGCGGTTGCGGGAAGCTGTTGAGCAGGGCCATCGTTTGCGGGCAGTGCCGCGCATTGGCCTCGCAGATTTCGCCGCGCTGGATCAGGTGGATCGAGGTCCAATCGCGCGAATGGTTGAGTTCGCGCCACTGCGCGACCGGCTCATGTTCGGCATATTGGATATAGGGCACCAGCTGCGCCGATTCGGCGGCGATCAGAGCAGTGAATTCGGCCGCGATCAGCTCAGCCGCAGCTTCCCATTGCGCAAGCCACGGGAAGGCGCTGCGATCGTGAAATTCGCATTCGCGCAGGCCCGGATAGGCAAAATGCGTCGGTTCGGAATGATAGAGCCGGGTTCGCCGTGAAATATTGGAGATGAACCGGTCGATCGCCTGGCCCTGCGGCCCGCGTCGATGGTCAGCGGTAAGCGCTGAAGCAAGCTGCTGTTCGAGCCCGGATTGGTGCGCCGCATAGGCGGACCGCGCACGCTCTACTGCCGCAGCCATCTGCGGGGCGATCCCGCCGGCGGGCAACTGCGCCAGGGCGCGACCATAGGCTTCTCCGGCCTCTGCCTGGCCCGTTGCTTCGAGCAGGCTGGCGCGCAGCAACAGTCCTACGAAATCGAGCGGTGAGAGCGCCAGCGCGCGATCTATTGCGGCCAGCGCGCGCGCAGGTTCGCCGCTGGCGCGGCGCGCAGTTGCCAGTCTGCGCCAGAAATCGAGGTCCTGCGGGTTGCCGTCAACCAGCTTCTCGAGGACGCGGCGCGCCCCAACAAAGTCTCCAGCGGCCATCAGCCGGTCGGCCTGTGCGGTCACGCTGCTGAGTTCGGAAACCGACATTGTTGCGAAATGTCCTGCGCCGCAGTCGATTGCAAGCGCTCATCGCGCCTCCCCATTCATTGACCGTAATGCCAGGCTCCCGTATTCTTGGGCGATTCAATGTGCGGCCATGCTCTGGCCGGAAGGAGTTTCGACGTGCAAAAATTCGTGCCGCTGGCCGCCGCCAGTCTTCTTCTGGTTCTGGCCGGCGCCCCGGCAATCGCGTCCGAACCTGCCCCTGCCGCGCCAGCCGAACAGGGCACGCAAGGCAAGGATCCCAATCGCATGGTTTGCAAGCGAGTCGACGTGATCGGCAGTCGCCTGCAGGCCAAACGCGTTTGCCGCGCAGCGTCTGACTGGGATTCGCAGTCTTCTTCCGATCGGCAATCGCTCGAGCGTTCGCAGACCCAGCGCTGGAAGAGCGAATAGCCTAGGCTACGCTGACCGGTTCGTAACCGAGCCAGTCGATCCACGGTTCCAGCACCGGCATAACCGGAGCGAGGTGCGACGCGTAGCGCTCCCAGCGGCCGACTGCGCGGGCGTAGAGCGGTTGGCCAATCTGGGCATAGCTGGCGGTGCGAACATGACCGCGCTGGGCCGCCGCCCCCTCATTATCCAGCACCGAATCGCGCCATGGCAGGTCAAGGAAGGTCAGCAAGCCGCGCATTTCCGTTTCGAGATGGGATACCATGCGTTCGTAGCGGACTGAGAATCGTTCGAACTCCAACACTTCGCACGCCTTGCGCCAGCTGGCGAAAATCGCGCCATAGGTTCGCGCCGCCTCGCCAAGATCGGCGTAGCTGCGCATGGCGTGGTTCAGCGTGAAGTTGGCCATGAAGCAGCTCAGCACGGCATCCGCAGGATGCCGCTCGACCAGCACGACCTTGGCCTGCGGGAACATCCGCGCGATCAGCGGCATCCGCGCCATATGCAGCGGCATCTTGTCGACCAGTCGCCGGCCGACATGATCGCCGCCATATTGGCTGGCCAGCACCCGGTAACGTGCCCGCGCCCGGTCGACCAGCTCCGGATTGGTTGCTTGCTCCAGGCCAGGAAACTCGGCTTCGATCTGTGCGAGCATTGGCAGCTCTTCGGTGACATGCAGTTCGGGCAGGCTCCCGAGCAGCGTGTCGAGCAGGGTTGTGCCTGAGCGCGGCGAGCCGACGATGAAGATCGGATCAGGAACCCCGGCATCGGCCAGCGGCCCGGTCAGCCGCGGGGTCGCCTGCATCGCCGCGGTCGCCGCCTCGACCCGCTGACGATACGTCTGTCCAGCGGGGGCGGGATGTTCGGCCAGCGAGGCCGCGTTCATCCGCGTGTACTGATCAAAGGCCTTGTCAGGATCGCCGAGCCGGTCAGCAATCTCTGCCCGGAGCTGGGCGGTGCGAATCGGGTTGATCGTCTCCGAAATGTTTCCAGCGAAGACCGCCGCTCCAGCGAAGTCGTTTCGCCGTCGCAGCCGCAAGGCCTCAAGGAAGGACAGTTCCGCCGAGGCAACTTCCGCCCGCATCGTCTCGACCAATGCGTCTAGATCGTCGAGGCGATTGAGATGTTCGTACAGCAGGGCAAGCTCGATCCGCGCTTCGCCGTTCGGATCGCCTGCCAGCGCCGCTGCCGCCAAGTGCCGTTCCGCGCTCTCCATGTCGCCGGTTGCGGCCAGTGCCAGGCCATGCTCGAGCCTGATTTGCGAATGATCGGGAAACCGCAGCAGCGCCTCGCGCGTCACGTTGAGACGGCGCGAACGATCCTCGGCTGCGGTGAGCACCCGGATCAGGTTGAGGAACACCTCGACCGGGGCCTGCCCGGGATGGGTGTTGATCGCCTTTTCATAGGCTTCGACCGCTTCGACATTGCCGCCCAGGGCAGCGGCGCAATTGGCGAGATTGTTCCAGGTCTCCCAGTCGCCCGGATTGCCGGTCAGCGCGACATGATAGCTGGTAACTGCAGCGGCGAGATCATTCGCTTGCTGGTGGAGGTAACCGGCCAGCCGGGCCAGCCGGGCATGATCGCCATGTTCCCGGGCAGTTTCGCGCGCCGCGTCAGTGTCGCCCGACTGAGCCAACGCTAGCGCCAGATTATAGCGCACGGCGCGATCGGTCGGAGTCAGCGCCAGGTGCCGGGACAGCAGCGCAATCGCGCGGCGGGTGTCGCCAAGCCGCGAAGCGCAGAGCGCGCCGAGCCCCAGTGCCGCCAGGTCGTCTGGCGCGGTCAGCAGCCGCACCTCGACCAGCGAAAGCGCCTGCGCGAAGTCACCGGCCTTGAGTCGATCGACGGCGGCGGAGAGACTGTGATCTATGTCGGTCATGCGGGTTATGTGGGCCTTGCGATGTCGAATGCGACGGTCAGGCGTTCGCCTTTACCGAATGGCCGCGTGCCATGCCACATTGTCGAGGGGAACAGGGTGAGCGATCCGGCCTTGGGCGCGACGACCTTGAAGGCCGGAAAATCGGGCAACAGCCGCAGGTTCTCGCCAAACGCGAGCGAACCAGCCCCGGGCGCGTCTTGAGAAAGGTCCGGAAGCGAGACGTAGAACGCGGAACTCAGCCAGCCATGGCTGTGGACGTGATCGTGGTGATAACCCGCATCGCTGAGCCGCACCGACCACGATCCTGCGAAGCGCGCTGGCGATCGCTGGGCGGGCAGTGTCGGGTGCGCGGGATCGGGCGGCGGGAGCTGGGCGATATGCTCTGAAACCGCTGCGCTGAGTGCATCGCGCAGCCGGCGAATCGCAGGTTCGGCGCGGGCCAGCAATTGCCCGTCGGTCTGGGTGCCGCCGCGAACCGACTGGTTGAGCGGCTGGCCGCTGCCGCGATGAATGCCGCGCAGGCAGTCCGCCAGTTCGTCCAGCGGGCCGAGTTCGCCGGCGATGTCATAGGTCTGGATCAGCCGGGCATCGCCTTCGAGCCAGTCCCAGCGCGGATCACCGAGCAGCCGCCAGAGCAGCGCCCGATACGGCCAGATCGCCCCCATTCCTGCCGCTGGATAGGTGCGCTCCGCCAGTTGCAGCGCATCTTCGGGGCGCCCGAGCCGGATCAGGGTGCGGATCGGCCAGATTGCGGCCTCGGCGTCAGCGGGAATCGGCAGCGCCGCAAACAGGGAAAAGGCCTGGTCTGCTTCGCCAAGCTCGCTGCGGCACATCGCCTCGAGCCGGACAAGGTCTGCCGAATCGGGAATCGCTCGCCGCGCGGTCTCAACTGCTTCAAGCGCGGCAGCATAGTCGTAAGAACCCATCAGCACCGCAATAGCGTGGTGATGGAGCGCAGCGCTGGTCGGGCGGAGCAGCAGCGCGGCGCGGAGCGAACGGGCGCGGGGCTCGGTCGGGTGCAGCGCGGCCTCAAGCTGGGCGTGTGCCTGATGCCCGTCGGTCCATTCCGGATTGGCCGTAAGCAAGCCTTCAAGTTCGGCCAAAGCGGCTTCGCCCTGGCCCTCGGCGTGGAGCGAGGCGGCGCGGCCGAGTAGGACCCCGGCATCACGGGGTGCGAGCCGCGCGGCTTGGCCGAACAGCGCGCTTGCAGGGAATCCGGCTTCGAGCGCCGCGCGCGCCAAACTGTGCGCGATCAGGGGGTCCTGCGGCGCGGCACTGGCGGCGCGGACAAATGCGGCATGGGCA
>Ga0114940_10001116_pt1 | contig 10392 bp, 7 predicted proteins | sample ColdCreekSource_FD_87195 | JGI IMG/M metagenome (GOLD analysis project Ga0114940, IMG submission 87195) | Groundwater microbial communities from Cold Creek, Nevada to study Microbial Dark Matter (Phase II) - Cold Creek Source | ecosystem: Environmental > Aquatic > Deep subsurface > Groundwater ...
ATCAGGAACAGCATTCCCTTGGGGACGACCACCGCCGGGGTATCGTCCTGCGGGCGTGGCCCGAGGTCGAGCACCTGATAGGTGCGGCCGCCGGGAAGCGTCTCGGTGAAGCGCGGATAGTGGCAAACGTCGACCCCATCGTCGCGCTTGACCGCGAATTGCGGCGAATAGCACTTGGTGTTGGGGGTCACCGCGATCTCGAAGTCGGCAATCTTTTGCTTGGGGATCGGCTGGCCGTTAAGCTGCAGGACGCCGCCGATCACCTGCACCGTATCGCCCGGCAGGCCGATCACCCGCTTGATATAGTCGACATCGTTAAGCGGCGGGGCCTTGAAGATCACCACGTCGCCGCGTTCGGGCGTATCCGCGAAGATCCGGCCTGGGATCAGCGGCAGGCTGAACGGCATCGAATACTTCGAGTAGCCAAAAGGCCACTTGGCGGCGAGCAAGTAATCCCCGTTGACGAGGCGCGGCAGCATCGACTCGCTCGGGATGTTGAACGGCGAGAGGAAGAAGCTGCGGAAGATCACCACGAACAGCACCAGCTTGAGCAGAAAGACGGGGAAGCTGTCTTCCTTCTTCTCCGGCTTCGCGGGATTGGCGGAAGGGGCGGCCCGGTCGGCGAGGGTGGTGGTTTCGGTCATTGCCTGGGTTCCATGTTGGGCAGCGCCGCGCGCGTCAAGCCTCTTGGGTGTATTATGGCGATAGGTCACTCGGGTAACAAGAGGGCAGGGAATTCGGCTCTGCATAGGTTTTCATGCCCTTGGCTGGCAGCGCCCATGCGGGCATAGGCCGGGCAAGGAGATCGTGCGATGAGCGAAGCTGCAGCAATCCGGGCCGAACTGGCCGCCATGCCGCGCAAGTCCCTGGCGGACCTGTTCGCCGATCCCGCGCGAGTGACGCGGTTCTCGGTGCGGTTTCTGCTGGCTGAGGACGCGGGCATCCAGTTCGACTGGTCGAAAACGCACCTCGATGCCGGGCTGGTCGCACTGTTCGAGCGGCTTGCGGCAGCGATGGACTTTACCGGGCAGCGGGCGCGGCTGTTTGCAGGCGATGTCGTCAATCCGACCGAAGGCCGCGCCGCGACGCACACGATGATGCGCGGTGTTGGCGATCCCGCCAAGGTCGAGGAGGCCGAGGCATTGCTGCGGCGGATGGGTTCGCTGGTCGAGGCGATCCATGCGGGCGCGCTGGGCGAAGTGAAGCACCTGATCCACATCGGCATCGGCGGCTCCGCGCTTGGTCCCAAGCTAGCGATCGATGCGCTGGCGCGCGATTTTCCCAAGGTCCACGTCCATGTCGTTTCAAACATCGACGGCTGCGCGCTGGAAGAGGCCTTCGCGGCCTGCGATCCCGCGACAACGCTGGTCGCTGTCGCCAGCAAGACCTTTACCACGATCGAGACGATCACCAACGCCTTGTCGGCACTGACATGGCTGGGCGAGAACGGGGTGGGCGATCCGTACGGCCGAGTAATCGCGCTGACCGCCGCGCCGGACAAGGCGGTCGAATGGGGGGTGGACGAGACCCGCGTGCTGCCGTTCCCGGAGAGCGTCGGCGGGCGCTATTCGCTGTGGTCCTCAATCGGGTTCCCGATCGCGCTCGCCATCGGGATGGAGGAGTTCGCCCAGTTTCTGGGCGGTGCGCAGGGAATGGACCTGCACTTCCTGAACGAGAACGGTGAAGCCAACCTGCCGCTGCGCGCCGCTTTCGCCGATCAGTACTACGCCCGCCTGCGCGGCTGCCAGACCCGCGCCTGCTTCGCCTATGACGAGCGGCTGCGGTTGTTGCCCGACTATCTGCAGCAGCTTGAGATGGAATCGAACGGCAAGTCGGTCGCTGCGGACGGTACTGCGGTCGATGCACCGACCGCCCCGGTGACCTGGGGCGGGGTGGGCACCGATGCGCAGCACGCGGTGTTCCAGCTGCTCCACCAGGGCACCAATCTCGTGCCGGTGGACTTTATCGCCAGCATCGCCCCCGGCGACGATCTCGATCCTGCGCACCACCGCATCCTGCTGCAGAACTGCTTTGCGCAAGGCGCCGCACTGATGGCGGGCAAGGCGAGCAAGGACCCGGCGCGAGCCTATCCGGGCGACCGTCCCTCGGCGACGATCCTGTGCGACGATCTCGATTCCGCTACGCTCGGCGCGCTGATCGCGTTCCACGAACACCGCACTTTCGCCAATGCCGTGTTGATGGGGATCAACCCGTTCGACCAGTTCGGGGTCGAGCTGGGCAAGGAGATCGCCAACGCGATTGCCAAGGGTGGCGGCAGCTTCGATGCGAGCACCCAGGCGCTGCTGACGGCGGCCGGCTTGACCAACCACTAGCCCATCTCAATCGTCGCCCCTGCGGAGGCAGGGGCCCAAACCAGTATCGCCTCACCAAGGTGGCTCCGCGTGAGGACGATGGTTCGAATGAGCCCCTGCCTCCGCAGGGGCGACGCAGTATTGGGTTAAGGCGCTCTGATCGGTCAAAGCCCAAGCTTGTCTCTGTCGCCCGGCAACTCCATATCGCGCGCTCAACAGGAGCGCGCCATGACAGATTTTGACTATGACCTCTTCGTCATCGGCGCAGGCTCGGGCGGGGTGCGCGCCAGCCGGATCGCGGCTTCGCACGGCGCAAAAGTCGCGGTGGCGGAGGAGTTCCGGATCGGCGGGACCTGCGTGATCCGCGGCTGCGTGCCCAAGAAGCTGCTGGTCTACGGCTCGCACTTTGCCGAGGAATTGCAGGACGCGGCGCATTACGGCTGGTCAGTGCAGGGGATGTCGTTCGACTGGAATGTGCTGCGCGATACTGTGCTGCGCGATGTCGACCGGCTCGAGGCGGCCTACACCTCGACGCTCGACAACAACAAGGTCGAGCACTTTCACGAGCGCGCGACCGTTGCCGGTCCGCATCTGGTCAAGCTCGCCTCGGGGCGCGAAATCAGCGCGAAATATATCTTGATCGCGGTCGGCGCCTGGCCGGTGATGCCGGACTTCGTGGGCAACGAGCACTGCATCACGTCGAACGAGGTGTTCCACTTGCCCGCTTTGCCCAAGCGCGTGGTGATCCAGGGCGCGGGCTATATCGCGCTGGAGTTCGCGGGGATCTTCAACGCGCTCGGCTGCCATGTCACCGTGGTCAACCGCTCCGACGCGATCTTGCGCGGCTATGACGAAGCGCTGCGTGACCGGCTGCTGCAGATCACGATGACCCGCGGGATCGAATACAAGTTCAACTGCCCGATCAAACTCGTCGAAAAGCAGGCCGATGGCTCGCTGATGATCACGGTGGGCGACCACGATCCATTCCCCGCTGATGCGGTGATGGTGGCGACCGGACGGCGGCCCAAGACCGCAGAGCTCGGGCTGGAGAGTGCGGGGATTGCGCTCGGCGCAGGTGGTGAGATTCCGGTCGACGAGTTCAGCAAGACCACTTGCGACAGCATCTACGCGGTCGGCGACGTGACCGACCGGGTGCAGCTCACCCCGATCGCTATCCGCGAGGGCCACGCCTTTGCCGACACCGTGTTCGGCGGCAATCCGCGCTCGACTGCCTACGATTGCGTGCCCAGCGCGGTGTTTTCGCAGCCGCCGCTCGCATCGGTCGGGCTGACCGAGGGGCAGGCGCGCAATCAGTACGGTAACGTCAAGGTGTTCACCTCTGACTTCCGGCCGATGAAGAACGTGTTCGCCAGTCGCCACGAACGCGGGCTCTACAAGCTGGTGGTCGACGCCGGGAGCGACCGCGTTTTGGGTGTCCACATGATCGGACCCGACGCGCCCGAAATCCTCCAGTCCGCCGCAATTGCAGTACGCGCCGGGCTGACCAAGGCGGACTTCGACTCAACCGTCGCGTTGCACCCTAGCATGGCGGAAGAGCTGGTGTTGATGCGCTAGGTTGCAATTCGCAACTAATGAGCTAGGCTCAGCGCAAACCTTCAGGGGAGACCATCATGCAACTGCGCGACAAGACCATCCTGGTCACTGGTGCCAGCGACGGGATCGGCAAGCAACTTGCGCGGCAGCTCAAGGCTGCAGGGGCAACCGTGATTGTCCATGGCCGCACCCCAGAACGCCTAGCGGTTATGGCAAGCGAGGGCTACGAGACGATCCAGGCCGATCTCTCGGCGCCGGGCGGGGCCGAGGAGCTGCTCGCGAAATTGGGCGACCGCCCACTCGACATCCTGATCAACAACGCCGGGGCAGGGGCGGATCATGACTTCCGAGAGGGTCAACCCGATCTGGGCGAGACGGACCGCACGATCCAGCTCAACCTCACCGCGCCGATCCACCTGATCACGCACCTGATGCCGATGCTGAAAGGCCGCGAGGAGGCGCTGATTGTCAACGTCACCTCGGGTCTGGCGATCGCGCCACGCGCAGGCGGGTCGGTCTATTGCGCGACCAAGGCGGCGCTGCGGAGCTATACGCAGGCGGTGCGCTATCAGCTGAAAGATACCAAGGTGCGGCTGCTTGAGGCGCTGCCGCCGGTGGTCGATACCCAGCTTACCACCGGACGTGCGGGCAAGAAGCTTTCCGCCGCGGAATGCGCGCGCCAGATCATCGCCGCGATCGAAAGCGGTGCAGAAGAGGCCAATGTCGGTATGGTCGGCCTGCTGCGCCGGGTCTACTCACTCTCGCCGGCATTGGTCCGGCGGATCATGATCACGTACTAAGCGAGGCTGTACGGCACCACGCCGCGATTGTCCGGATCGACGCTGATTGCGCGGTCGCTGGGGGGAAAGGCGCGCTGGTCGCAGTCGGGGCGGGGGCAAATCCGGCACGAGACGCCGATTCGCGTTGCGGCGGTGTTGGAGCGCAGGTCGAGCCCGTCGGCATAGACGAACTCTCCCGCATGCTCCGCCTCGCAGCCTAGCGCCACGGCGTAGCGGCGCGGCAGCCGATCATAACGCCCCGAGGGTTTGACCAGCCCTTTCGCCATCGAGACATAGCGCACGCCGTCGGGGGTTTCGGCGAGCTGGACCAGGATTCGGTCGGGGATCGCCACCGCTTCGTGCACGATCCACAGCGGGCAGGCGCCGCCGAACCGGGCGAATTGCAGACGGGTGGCGGAGTGGCGCTTGGTGATGTTGCCGGCCATGTCGACCCGGCAGAAAAAGAACGGCACCCCGCGCATTTCCTCACGCTGGAGCGTTGAGAGGCGGTGGCAGGTCTGCTCGAAGCTGGTGCCGAAGGTCTGGGCGAGCCGGTCGATGTCGTGGCGCACCTTGCGCGCCTCGCCGCGGAACCGGCGGTACGGCATCAGCAGCGCCCCTGCGGCATAGTTGCACAGCCCGACGAACAGCAACTGGCGCGAGGCGGTGTTCTTGAGCGCCGCGCCTTCGATCACCGCCGCAATCTCGTCCTTGAGGGCCAGCGCGGCGAGCTGGTGGGCAAGCTGGAAGCGGCGGCTTTCGCTCGGCTGGCCGGGATCGATCGTCAGGTGGCCCATCTCGGCGTCGTAAGAGCGCAACCCAGCCTGTCCAGTGTAGATCAGCGAGATCGAGAGCGCATCCTTGAGGTAAGCTTCGATCGCGGTGGTATCGGGCGACAGTCCGCCGAGCCGCGCAGCGAGCGCTTCTGCGGCGCGGTCGAGGCTGTCGACGTAGTTGTTCTCGAGGTGGAACCAGTCGCGCACTTCCTCCCACGGCAGGCGGGCAGTTCCACCGGTTTCGCTGGCGAGCGCTTCGTCAACCATCTGCAGCCGCTGGCCCGAGCGGCGATAGGCCTCGTGCAGCGCGATGAAGCGTTCGGCCAGCGCGGGTTGCTGCTCGGAAAACCGCGCGAGCTGCGCGGCATCGAGCGCTTCAGGAAAGAGCGGATCGGCATTGGCCTCGCGCAGTGCCGCCAGCCGGGTCTCCGCGTCCCCCGCACCAATCTCGCGCCAGTCGAGCGGGAACGCGCGGGCGAGCCGCTCGATCAGTGCAGGGGTAAGCGGGCGGTCGTCGTTCTCAAGTTGCGAGAGGTAGGAGGTGCTGATCGCCAGCAATTCGCCCATCGCCGCCTGGTTAAGCCCCCGCTCCGCGCGCAGCGCTTTCAGTCGTTCTCCCCCAAAAATCCGGCGTTTGATGATGGCGCTGCCCCTCTGCGCCTCGCTTCTTCCTCTGCGCCTCTGCGTGAACCAATCGAAGGATGAGTTCACGCAGAGGCGCAGAGGAAGAAGCGAGGCGCAGAGATTATAGTGCCGCTGCGCGGAATTTTGCAAACTATCAGTTTGCAACTTTGCAAGTTCACATTGGACATTGCCGCCGCCGCGTTGCATCCCTCATGCTTCGCATTCCGCCACGAGGGGCCTCAATGTCCGCCAATATCGCCGAAATGGACCAGCGCCGCGCTGCAGCTCGCCTTGGCGGCGGGCAGAAGCGGATCGATGCGCAGCATTCCAAGGGCAAACTCACCGCGCGCGAACGGCTCTCGATCCTGCTCGACGAGGACACGTTTGAAGAGACCGACATGTACGTCGAGCACAACTGCACCGACTTCGGGATGCAGGACAACAAGATCCCCGGCGACGGCGTGGTCACCGGCAGCGGCACCATCAACGGCCGGCTGGTGTTCGTGTTCAGCCAGGACTTCACCGTGTTCGGCGGGGCCGTAAGCGAACGTCACGCGATGAAGATCTGCAAGATCATGGACAACGCGATAAAGGTCGGCGCGCCGGTGATCGGGCTGAATGACTCGGGCGGTGCGCGGATCCAGGAGGGTGTCGCCAGCCTTGGCGGCTATGCTGAGATTTTCCAGCGCAACGTCCTCGCCTCGGGCGTCGTCCCGCAGTTGTCGCTGATCATGGGGCCATGTGCGGGTGGGGCAGTCTATTCGCCCGCGATGACTGACTTCATCTTCATGGTGAAGGACAGCTCCTACATGTTCGTCACCGGCCCGGACGTGGTCAAGACCGTGACCAACGAGGTGGTGACTCAGGAAGAGCTGGGCGGGGCGATCACCCATTCGACCAAGACCAGCGTGGCCGATCTTGCGCTGGAGAATGACATCGAGGCGCTGCTGACCGCGCGCGACATGTTCGATTTCCTGCCGCTCAACAACCGCGAGGCGGTGCCCGAACGGCCCACGTCTGACCCGTGGGACCGGCTTGAGGACAGCCTCGACACGCTGATCCCGGCCAACGCCAACCAGCCTTACGACATGCACGAAGTGGTTCGGAAGGTGCTCGACGAGGGCGAGTTCTTCGAGATCCAGCCGGGCCATGCCGGCAATATCCTGGTCGGGTTCGGGCGGATCGAGGGCAAGACCGTCGGTGTGGTCGCCAACCAGCCGATGGTGCTGGCGGGCTGCCTCGACATCAATTCGAGCAAGAAGGCGGCGCGGTTCGTGCGGTTTTGCGATGCCTTCAACATTCCGATCCTGACGTTTGTGGATGTTCCCGGGTTCCTCCCCGGCACCAGCCAGGAACTGGGCGGGATCATCAAGCACGGCGCGAAGCTGCTGTTCGCCTATGCCGAGGCGACCGTGCCCAAGATCACCGTAATCACCCGCAAGGCCTATGGCGGGGCGTACGACGTGATGGCCTCAAAGCACCTGCGCGGCGACCTCAACTACGCCTGGCCGACCGCTGAAATCGCGGTGATGGGCGCGAAAGGCGCGGTCGAGATCATCTTCCGCTCGGACATCGGCGACCCCGACAAGATCGCCGAACGCACGAAGGAATACGAAGAACGCTTCGCCAACCCCTTCGTGGCGGCGAGCAAGGGCTTCATCGACGAGGTGATCCACCCGCATTCGACCCGGCGGCGGATCGCGCTGGGGCTGCGGAAGCTGCGGGGCAAGAGCCTCGAGAATCCGTGGAAGAAGCATGATAATATTCCGCTGTGAGACATGCAGATGCTGAAGATTTTTCAATATGTTCAGATTGGAATTTTGCCGTTGCTGATTGCTGCGTGTGGCAGGTCAGATGAAGAGAAGCATGATGAACTGTCAGTAAAAATTTTGGCTGAGATGGAGCGCCAACGTCGAGAGGATGATGAGAAAGGACTCTCGCCGTCTAGCTTGCTTGACAAGGCCATTCCTGGGCCAATTAGAACTGCCGCCAACCCGATTTTGCCGATCCCGTCTCCACCTTCGGAAGCTGACTTTCGAGAAATGCAAAAACTGCGAGAATTTGAGAAATTGGAAAGCGAGATCGAGGATTTGAAGCGGCAAGCCGCAATGGACAGGATGAATAGAGAAATTGAACAGCGAGAGGCAGAAGGCAAAGAGCGCCGACGCGAACATAATCGACATTTAGGACTGGAGTAGGCAGATGAAAATACGCCGCCTCAACCACATCGACGTGGCAACGCAGCAAAAGTCCCTCCCCGATGGGGAGGGGTTGGGGTGGGGGTTCGGTGCTGAGTCACGCGCGCGACGCCGAACCCCCACCCCGCTGCGACTAAGGCAGCAAGCTGCCAAGTCTCGCTGCCCCTCCCCTACGGGTAGGGGGCAAGAGTCGTGAAACTTGGTAGATTGAATCATATCGGGATCGCCACGCCTTCGATCGCCGACAGCATCGCGCATTACCGCGACGTCTTGGGTGCGACCAAGATTCACGAGCCGTTCGATCTGGAATCGCAGGGGGTGAAGGTTTGCTTCGTCGACACCCCTGCCCATTCGACAGGCTCAGGGGTGTCGGACAGCGGAGGCACGCAAATCGAGCTGATCGAGCCGCTGCCCGGCAACACCTCTATCACCAGCTTCCTGGAGAAGAACCCGGCCGGCGGGCAGCATCACATGTGCTACGAAGTGCCCGACATTCACGCCGCCAAGGCCGAGTTCGAGGCGCTGGGCAAGCGCGTGCTGGGCGAGCCCCGGATCGGTGCGCATGGCACGCTGATCTTCTTCGTCCACCCGCGCGACATGCAGGGGGTGCTGACCGAAATCATGGAAACACCCAAGGCCGGGGAGCATTGGTCGAATTAGCCCTCTCCCCGGACCGGGGAGAGGATACGAAGGCTTGCGAGCTTGCTCGCTAGCCGCAGTTGGAGAGGGGGCCTGTGCTCTCGGGCGCAGAATCCCCCCTCCAAGCTTCGCTAGCTCCATGCGGAGCAAGCTGCGCTATCCTCTCCCCGACCCGGGGAGAGGGAAAGGGAGATGAAATGGCTGACTACGAAACGATCCTGACCGAACGCGTGGGCAATGTGCTCAAGATCACGCTCAACCGGCCCGACCGGCTCAATGCCGCGTCAATCCCGCTGGCGGACGAGCTGAGCGCGGCGTTCTACGATCTCGGAGATGCGCGAGCGGTGCTGCTGACCGGGGCGGGCAAGGGTTTCTGCTCGGGCGCCGATCTGGCCGCGCGCGGCGAGCAGAGCGCGATCCAGCAGAAGGGCGGCAGCCACCGCGCCTTGCAGAACCACTACAACCCACTGCTCAGCCAAATCCTGCGCGCGCTGGTACCGGTGGTGACTGCGGTAAACGGTGCAGCGGCCGGCGTTGGTTGCAGCCTCGCACTGGCGGGCGATTTCGTGCTCGCCGGCAAGAGCGCCTATTTCCTCCAGGCCTTCGTCAACATCGGGCTGGTTCCCGATGGCGGCTCGACCTGGCTGCTGGCTCGCGCCATCGGCCGCGCTCGCGCCACCCGGATGATGATGCTGGGGGAGAAGATCGGCGCGGAACAGGCGGAAGATTGGGGCCTGATCTACAAGGCGGTCGACGATGCAGCGTTGATGGACGAAGCGATGGCGCTCGCCACCCGCCTCTCGGAAGGGCCGACCGTGTCCTATTCGACCATGAAGGCCAACATCCAGACCGCGCTCGATGGCACCTTGCCGCAGGTGTTCCTCGCCGAAGCCGAGGGCCAGCGCGTGGCCGGGGCCAGCGCCGACGCGATGGAGGGCGGCATGGCCTTCCTGCAAAAGCGCAAACCCGCGTTTCAGGGCAAGTGACCTTAGCCCTCTCCCCTTCAGGGGAGAGGGTTGGGAGAGGGGGACCCGCCGATTGCCCCTCTCCAACTCCGGCTAGGCAGACGAGCTGCCGAGCCTTCGTATCCTCTCCCCTGAAGGGGAGAGGGCAGAGAGGTAAGACGTGGCGTTATGATCTTCTTCGACAGCCCCAATCCCGCCCCCAATCCCCGCCGCGTGCGCATCTTCGCGGCGGAGAAAGGGATCGCGCTGCCTGTACAGGAAGTCTCGATCCCGGCGCGCGAGCACAAGTCGCCCGAGTTTCTTGCGCTCAATCCGCGCGGGCAGACGCCGGCCTTGCAGCTCGATGATGGCACGGTAATCGCGGAAAGCGTCGCGATCTGTCGCTATCTCGAAGGCTTGCACTCGGAGCCTCCGCTGTTCGGCAGCGGAGCGAAGCAACAGGCGCTGATCGAGATGTGGAACCGCCGGGTCGAGATGGTGCTGATGCCGCCGGTCGGCGCGGTCTGGGTCCACACCCACCGCTTCACCGCCGCGATCCCGGGGCG
>Ga0114940_10001117_pt1 | contig 10378 bp, 7 predicted proteins | sample ColdCreekSource_FD_87195 | JGI IMG/M metagenome (GOLD analysis project Ga0114940, IMG submission 87195) | Groundwater microbial communities from Cold Creek, Nevada to study Microbial Dark Matter (Phase II) - Cold Creek Source | ecosystem: Environmental > Aquatic > Deep subsurface > Groundwater ...
AGTGCATCTCAATCATTGAGCCCCTGCCTTTTGCCAAAGCAGGCAGTCAGCGTGACTTCCATGTCTGGCCGGTTGCATACATGCTCGGCACCACTCGGCACCCTAGTTTGAGTGTCGCGAACAAACTAAAAACAACAAATAGCGGTGACACCAGAGCGCGCGGAGCTCCAAAACCAATTATTAGCATTAACCAGAGATAGCAACGCAAAACCATCATTGGAAATAATATGGCACTGCAGTGGTGTCACACTTATTAATTCAAACCAAAAGGAAGTCTGTTAGCAAGGCGAATCCAAAATGAGAGATTATATTATTATGCCTCTTAAGCAAAGATTAGTCTACTGGTCTAATAGTAAATATTAATAGACCAAAAGACAATTCAAAACTGAAGCCATTTGCACAATCAAAATAAAGCAGACACGCAGCTAAAGGATATCTTTTCTGAAGTGATACATATTCAACTTTGACAAACACAGTCGAGTATTCAAATTCTTGATTTTCCCATTTTGAATTTTCCGGCCAGCAAACAAAGCATAAGACTTTTCACAGCTATATCCTGGTGAATAAAAGACACACAAACGCAGATGTTGCACCAAGGAGATTTACAAATTATTCCATTGCTGTAATTCACCAACTGCAAGCGCATCTCCTCTCTTCGGAAAGACATTTTTTCTCTCGGGCAGCCGCGCGCGAGTGCGATAAAATATTGCAGTTTCATTGCCCAAATAAAGGGCGTGAAATTTCAAAATATTGTGGACGCCTGCACACAAGAGAGAATAGGAATAGGATGTTTGCATCTCTCTCACGCACACACACAGAGGAGTTTTCTCTGCTCTCGTCTCTCCGAAACGTGATGTTGGCCGAGCGGCACCAGATTATTATCGCTAAATACGGAGCCGAAAAGTGAAAAATAACAACAACACACGCTGCTTGAATGTGACTGGCCATGTGCGGCGCGGATCAACTCAAAGGAGCACGCACCGCGCCCTTTAAACGCATTTCGTTTTATTGAGTGGCCACTGAATATGTCTGCGGGTGCGAGATGTGATTTCAAAACTGCAGCTGGCAATATTTATTTATTTCTTTAACTGCCTCCAAAAGCACCACCGATTGAATGTTAAAAGGAGGCAGACAAAATGATTTCAGATATTACAGGTCCTAGCAAATATTGAGGAATTTTTACATTTTAATCTTTCTAATTTACTTTTTAAAGGATTTAGAAATTTAATATCGATTTTATTTTTGTGTTTGTCTACAGAATTAACTTTTGAACCACATCATTTGCCCCACTCAATAAATTCCTGCTAGATTTTCTCACAAAAGTAGCACCATCATTACCCGGAAGGGTCAAAAGCCATTTTTTTTTATCACTCTGCATATTTCCCCAAATTCTTTTCTCATCAAACCACCATGCCGGACCTCACCTGTGAGCGGCGTTTATGCAAATCACTGCACGCCTGGCCGAGGGAACGCGTAAACGAGCCGCTTCTCATCAGCGCACCGACCCAACAAATGACCCATTAACACACACCACGCCATCACGCTCACGCACGGACAAAGCAAACCAGCAGCAGCTGCAAAAATTCATCTCTCGCTCGCATGCAACAGGTGCTCAAAAAGTAAAACACACAGATAGTGAATCCTTTTGATGCGCTGCTGTGAAAAATTCCATTCTCATAGCATCAATGGGTGAGAAAAACTCATTGGCGTTTGTGAGATCAGAGAGGGTGGCGAGGAGAGGCGCATCATGCATGCACGATCGGCGGTGCGTGATCACGCGGTCCGGCAGCGCAACGTGAGAAGTGCAGGCCGCCACAGTGCAAGAAATATGTAATCGGCAGAAGCAACAAGCAGAAAGGCGTGTGAGAAGTTTTCGGGCTCGGTATATTGGGCAAAAAAATTAATTGTGAAACAAACCATATAGGTGCGTTTTTCATTTTGTGTCCAGCAGTTTGGAAACATATTTTTTTGTTGATATTTGTATTTAAGGCCAAAATTATTAAGTTTTGAAAGTATAATTTCAGTTCTTGGGCCAATATAAAAGAAGGTCAGGTTTGTTTGGTTATAAAACCTCAGATTTTTCCCAATTTTTCCAAACTTGGCTTACAAAACTCTAGCATTTATTTCAAATTTACTAACCCTGCAAAAGTTCAAAAAAATTAACAAAATAAAGTGACCATTAGATTGGATACAATTGTTGTTGGTTAGCAAGAGCAAAAATATTTATATTTGAGAGGAAAAGAGGAGGCTTTTTTATCTGTATAGTCGACTAAAGTTTCTCGCCCTGCGGTTGACATCTAATTGATTGATCCATTGAAGGAGAGCACCCCCACCTGCCGCACGACCATTCTGCACGATTGCGATATATCACTCATGCGCAGGCGATGCAAACACCTGTTGGCGCAATTATGAAAGCCAGCCGCTTGCGTGTAATTATTATATTACTCATCTTTGAAATTGGCCGCGTGTGCATGCCGGAATGCGGATTCGGCATGCGATTCCCACACACATTTGCCGAATAATTCACACGTCGGAATTTTGCACGAGCTGTGCGTCAAAATTCGTTTGGCATTGGAGAAGATAAATGCCCAATTTGGTGGATTTTCTCGCAGCTGCGCCCAATTATGATTTTAACATGCAAATTTTACAAATTGATCAGGTCGAAATTATTTTTTGCCGATCCTAAGCAGTATTTTGTTCAGATCATTTGACGTCAATTGGACAAAAAATAGTATGACTTTTAGCAGCAAGTTTTTTACCGAGCAAATTTTGCATTTAGGAACGGTTATTCTGATTATGGAATAAATCATCTGGTTAGCTACTCTCCTAATGGACGCGCAATGAGCAACAAATCAGGTGAGTTTTTTGTAGCTCGCAACCGGCGTTGGAGATCGTAAAAATTCTCCCTCAATATTTATGGGCGCAAAAGCAAAAGACTCTCTCTAATAATCAGTTTATTGACTTTGGCGTGCACGTGTAATTTAAAAGCGTATTTGCAGAGAGTGTATAATTGACAGGCCGCAATCCCTAATTGATGTGCGCGCTGCTAAAAGTGATTAGCAATTTGACTCCTGAGTGATGAGAGAAGGTGCAGCGCCGCATGAAAAATGCGCATTTTATTATGGGCTGGCAAATAAAAGATCGAGTTTCGCCTTGAATATCTAATGTAATTAAACTTAAGGCGAGAGCGGCTCAAATTACCAAAAGCGCCTCTGGTATTCCAAGCGCAAAATCACTGACAAAATGTTGAATGTATTGAAAGCGCCTGCGGGAGATGACTAAAAGAATTAAACTGCTAAATGTACCAAAATGCCCAAAACAATAGGTTTTCATTTAAATATCGTCATTAGTATGGGAAAAGTGTGTTTTGTGTTTTTTTGCAGTGTTTTTCAGCAAAAGTTCAACGTTCTTGTCAAAATGTATTTTTTCTCATTTTTATTTTAATCCAAAATTATGAATAATGTTTTGTTGATTTCTTTTATTACATAATCTTTAAAGCCATAATACAATCTCATGGCTTTGATATATTTAAACTGGAAAACTGCTGGGTAACAATATAAAATCTAAAAAACTAACAACTTTTAAACCACGAAAATGATACCGCATAATCACCATTTTTAAGGGATCTTTTGTATGAAGATAGTTTGGGCACAAAAAGCAACTTGGACTAGATCGATGCACATGCATTTTTAACCTATCTCTGTGATGGTTGCTAGCTTTTCAAAAAAATCATGTAAAAACTAGTTAATTCCTCTAAGAATTTTGTTATTTGAATTCCTTAATAATTATTTTGTGTGTTCCTATGTAGTTTTTAGTAAATTCCTGGTGCTTTTGACTAAAGAAATAGCAGCGGGAGCCTTTTTTGCAGCAGGCCGCGAAAAAGACGCAAGGTGTTCCCCGGAAGGTCAACCCCGGTGCCGAAATTGGATGTGCGGCGCGCAGCACTGGGTCAGCGCTCTCTGCCTCTGCGAGCGCGAGGCCAGATTTGGGATTACTGCATCGCCACGCGCAGCCAGTGTGGTCCTTTCATCTGCGCTAATGGGAATGCCGCCGCTTGCATCTGATTAGCTGCTATGCACCTGGCGTCGCTCGCACGCGTGAAAAATCGCCCGATGCAAAATAAAATATGTGAATGGGAAAAGACCCGAGGCTGTTTTTTGTTTTGAATTCCTCGCCGAGCATCAGCTGGCGTTGTTGTGACTCGGCTTCTTGCTGCTGCTGCTGCGGAATTTAATTCAAATGGATGATGCTGTGCGATTTTTTGGTGATAAATAATGGGATTCCGGTGTGTTGATTATCTCTCTCGCTTTCGTGGAAACCACTGCGCCAAGCATCAGCACATAAAATTTGAATGCTCTTGTTGTGGAGAATGAAAAGCGACTCTCTGCTATATGCATACGCCGTGTGTTTTGTTATCTTGTTCAGACGATCGAGAAGAGAGACGTGTCCTGCCATGCACTGAAATCACTCTTGGCTAATCTTTTGACAAGTTGGAAACGCAATCTTAAAATTAAATAAGATTTTAATGCAAGTTAAAACAAAACAAGGAATTTTCGCCAATTGAAATCAAAATGGGTCGCTTGACCTAAGCAAGTAAGTGTGAATTACAGTCATTGAGAGACAGATATGCCAGAAATTGAGAAAATTGAAAAATGCAGTTCCTAAAATTTAATGTGTCCAACCATTTTTATAAATTGTTTGTTATTTGCTTGATATTTTTATGATATCCACAAGTAAATGTATTTTTTCTATATTTCATAATTTACATAGAGTCCGCAGATTCATCGAATATGTACCTGAAGGTGAACCACCTTTGGGCGCAAATTCCAATAAATCGGCACTTGTTTAGACACAACAATTTCGGGTGAGAATGTGGCGTGTTTGCGCAGAGCGGAGCGGTGAATTTCACGCGCGTGTGTGCCACCACAGAAATAATGTAAATATTTGATTTTTATCTGCGCCGGCGAGCGCAAAACAGCCGGCGGTGGGACTTTTTCTATGAACTCCTCGCACCTTGCGATGAAATTACATAGGGCGAGCGTGACTTTTTCACTTATGGCTGCTGATGATTATATATTATCTGCCAAAAAGGCTAACCCGCACTAGTGCGAAATTATCTCGCACTCAACGAGATGCTCAGGGCTCAAGGGGGTTTTTAAATTGTACAGCTCAGGGTGCGCATACGCTGTGAGAGTAACGGTTTTTTTTACACCTTGTTTGCCATATCACATGCGATCATCAAGACACCTCATTGATGGTCAAGATTACTGGATGCTAAAGGGCATTTTTCTTAGTGCGCAGTTTGAACCAAGACTGCTGATTTAAAAAAATCTGAATCGCATCACAATCAAAATATTTGATTAAAAAATGGATATTAAATTGTTCCTGTCTTTTGCATCAGTTAAATTTTAGATAAAATATATCATGTTGAATTTGAAGTTTGAAGTTAAATATTATAGAAAATATGTTACCCTCAGATGAAATCAAAACAAAAATATTAAGATGCAACATCTCATTCCTTCATTTTAACTAAAACTTGCAAGCCCCTGCATACAGTTATTGTATATAATTTTATCCTGCTCAAGTGCGAAACAAGCACGCGATTCATCATAAACTGGTTCAATTAATCACATATAAAAAGGTGCTGCCGACAGGGAACAATTATTAACACTGTACAAAGAGCGCAACAGCTAAAAATGTTCTACATATTTGATATGTGCGAGTGCATTTCAAAATGCATATACTTTCACATTTTGATTTATTCAACTCAAGGAGATCGCATTTTATGATGCGCTTCTGATGATTAACGAGCGGTGCGATAAGCTCACAGTCTCTCCTTTGAAAAAATAATGCACCCGGCAGGCGGCGCGTTTATGAACTTGGCCAAATATGCACCTGTGTGTCTCGGAATTGATTTTCCGGCGGCTAAAATTACCAAGATTTTATTTTGTGGTCGCTCGTAAATCAAAGTCGGCGTCCAGATACCCAGACTCAAGTGTCCGTGCCGCTCGCTGCAGCAGCACATCAGAGTAATAATGAGGGGCCTCTCGCTTGAATATTCAATTGAGCAGAGGAGAGCGGCGGCGGCAAAGCGCTTGTGATAACAGGCCTCTGTGCGAGAGATGCATTTTTTTTCAATTGCTCGGCGCTCCAGGCGCACCGTTTAAATCATAACTTTAATTGACAGAGGGAGGTGTTTTGAGGAGCCGCCTCTGGTATACAGCGGGCAGCAAAAATTTTAACCATTTAAAATATAATATAAAATGTTTTGAAGAGCTATAATTGTTGACTTGATTTTTCAGGGTGCAATATTGCTTTTTTCTTCAATTTGAAACAAGATATTGCTGGGCATGTTCAATTTCAACTAGAAGTAAAAATATATTATTGAGTTTTACTTTTCTGTTTGCAATATCAATGAAACTGGCACTCGCTCCAACTAGGTCGTGGTAATGAGACGTCATTTTATAGGCATAGATATTTCCTCTGAATTTGTATGCCGTATGCTTCTGCTCTGAATTGGGTTCCGGTGTGCGACGCCATGCTGATTTGGGTCGACAGCGTCACGTTGACGCAGTGAAAAGCAATGGAAACCGGAAAATGAAGAGCAGCATATAAAATTCAACATTGAAATATTATCAGATTCAGCTAAAAGTGAAGTTCACCTGCTGTCCTAGCTCTGTTTATTTTCTACAAAATAAATTTGTTTCGATTGATTTGTTTGTGAATATTTGGATTCAATTCCCAAAACGAGCAAAAATAAATTCTTAGATAAGAGGCACCTCTTCAAGGGTCTAGAAGCATTGCAGGTGGACAAAAAGCGATTACTGATTCCGTGGCCACGCGTAATTTTCCCATCAATTCCGAGTGACTGCGCTCGAGATGCGCGTCCTTTTACGGCGATTTGTGTTTGGTCGACGGCGGCAAAAAAGCGCATCTCTTCATTTTCATTGAAGCTCGGCGGCGTGGGTGCATTCTTGGTGTTCCCCATTCAAAGCGCCTTCGCTTCACGGGCCGCCTGCGCCGATAATGATTCAGCATCAGGCGACGAATGAATTACTTTTTTTCCTATTCCCATTCGGCGCAGTCATCTAGACAAACGACGTGTGAGCGCCCAAGCAATTTGCTCAAATTCCATTCTCTTTTTTGGCCTATAATGCTAGTGATTTTCGGTGTGAGAAAATTGCAATCGAATCTGCAAACAAGGTGTTTGAGCAATAATTTCAGGGGTTTCGCAAATTGTGACGTTTGAATGGAAGTTTGTAGATATTGAATGGCAATATTGTTCTCATCGTGATAAATGCGCGGAATGTATCCAAGTTCAGCTTAGATTTTTTCCACACAAAGTTGTTCAAGAAAAGCAAAAGAGTACAAATATTTTTAAGATATAACTTATTTATTTTTGCAAAATTCATGTAAATTATTAACTATTAACAAAATAACATGAGTATTATGAAAAATTTATGGTATGGGAAAAATAATGTTTTCTGCAATCGAGGGAAACTTAGCATTGCAATCGCTTTTGCTGAAGATAAAATGCGGCTTAACGGTTTTATACTCGACGACTGTGCATTCCTTGAGTGGATCCGTGGACGGTTCGCCCTCAGCCCACGTTAAGTGAACGTCCTTTTTCAAGTCAATAATTGGATCGGTGAGCTTGTCGCACCACCGCAGCACTGACGGGCAACCCATCGAAATAGCAGACACCCAGTACTTGCGTGGGGGCACTTTGTTGGCTGTAAATATCACTTTTTAAGGGTATTTTCCAAGATTGCAAATCCCAAACCCTGAAAACTTGACAAGACGCAGTTGAGCTTTTCCTTTGTTTGAAATGAAATGGATAAGGTATTGTTTGTGCATTTGTATTTGAATGCCTTGTAGTAAGTCGCCTAAAAAACGAGTTCACATATTTGAATCTATTTTTATGGAAAAATGTTTAAAAATACGTCGAAGAATATTTTAAAATGACCTAACCCAACTTACTGGGACATTCGCTACTACATCATAGTAAAGCGTATTATTGCAGCCACGAAACTCTTCATAGCCCTTAACTTAAAATTTCCTTAGTCCAAAAAATGTGATGTAATATTAATATTTATGTACTTGATTTACCCAGGCTGCTTAAATATATTCTCTGAAAGCAAAAATTAAAGCAAAGAATTCGGACTTAAATAGTTTTCTACCTCTCTGGAACAGTTCAAATTAGGGCAAAAAGATTTTTTGCACCTACTGTCTAAGGTTCTCTGCAAAAAAACTTCTTATGGGTATATATGGTCGTAAACTTCTGTGATCATACCTCGCAAATGTATCTCTTCCTAGTCGCGCAACTTTCCGCTTGCAGAACCAGAGTGGATTTGTTTAAAGTGGCCGAAACACATTCTTTGCCACCAGCGCTTTTAAATGGATCCAGACCCAGCAATTGGTAATTGATAAACTCCTTTTCGCCCGTTCCACACCAGCCGTACGAGTTGGGACACTTGTCCGACGAGCCGGACGTCCAGAATGACGTGTCGTTGGTATCGTTCAGCTCTATAGAAAAAGTGAAAAATGCTGCTCATCATAGAGATGGAAAAAACCATACTTTGAAGTTCTTGTCTAAAGCATTCTCTTTTATGCGGCGTCTCTAGCGACAACGTTTGCATGTTTTTACCGCAGCAGTTGACTTGCGAGATCTTGTGCGAACTCTAATATAACAACAATATGTGACCAAAATGATTGATTTAGAAATAATGGAATACCACTTGGTTGGATACAAAAACGGTTCTGCCGCACATGTCCATCAAATTGCCATCTGATAGTTCTAAAATGTTTTGACACAAACTCATGAACAAATTTCCAGCTGTTCTGAGAAAAATAGCTGAGTAAGACCCAGTGTGGACAATTTTGCAAGAAACGTGTTATGTGTAATGTAGTTTTATCTATAATTTCCATCTTACTACATTACTATAACCGAGATATGAGGATTTTCAAAACATTTTGTACTGCCAAATAAAGCTTAGATTCATAATGGAATTAATTACTATATCCGTAGCGTTCTTCCTCCTGGAAATTGATTAAATATTTTGTAAAAGCATTTCAAAAGTCTCCCATATCTCACATCGTCCAAGCAGGTCGTATTGGCACATGTTGGCAAACAATCCAATTTAATATCAGCCTGAAAATGAAATATCAAACTGCTAAGCACTGGATTTAAAGATATTAGCAATATACATCTTTTTCAGTTTTGCACAGATCGACTCCGTTTGGTGCGCAGCGAGAGGTGCAAACCTCATTGTGCCACTCCCAGGGAAGAGTGCACACGAAATCCAATTGCGCCCTGCAGTTAATTGCCCCCTTTGCCATCGTTTCATCGGAAGCGCTAAAAGCGACTAAGTCGTACACCAGTATTAATTAATAATTAAAAAAAAATACATCCAGATTGCATGACATGCCGAGGTGTTCAACTTGGAAACTCCCACGTCTTGTGACCAAAATGGTTCCATAGCTATTTGCAGTGACAGTGGATTATAAAAAAGGTTTAATAATTGAATCCAAACCTTTGGATTTCAAGTGTTTGGTCAGAAAAATTTCAGTCAAGCCTATAGAGTCAAAGCCCAATTTGAGATTCAGTCTGGCGCAAAACTTTTCAGCCTCAAATTTTTGCACCTGAACACATAAATTACTCGATTAAAAGTTGAAATGTACAAGGGGCTTAAATTGTTTTGCCTTGAATGCAGGGTTATAGTAAAACAAGGGCAGATCTTGAAACTGCATAAGCTTGACGTTGCCATCTAAACATTTCACGTTTTAAATATTTTTGATACAAACAAATATTTTATGGTCAGTACATGTGCTTTCCAGTGCCTTGTGGGTATCACGCTGTGTCTGGAAGATTTAAAGATATTTGCTTTAAAGGAATCTCTAAAATTGGAGTTGCGGAAAAACTTACGTTTTCTTTCAGACAATTGATTTTGTTTCTTTTGAGCGTGAAAATCCTTTCGTACAGCACTGCTTTTTTCACCTCAATCGTCTCTTTTGTGGCACTGCACTTGCTTATACATTGGAAATGAGGCGTCAGTATGGTCCAGCGTGACTCGGTCGCTAAAAATGTGTAAGCCTATTATCAACCCAATTTAAACAAATATTAAATACTGTCAACGAATTTCTTGAAATCTTGGCACTGATTGGCAAAAGTCCAGTTGGAGAAAACCTGAGAACAAATATTGTTAGATGATTTGGAAATACGTGGGAACTATTGTTAACCAGAAGCAGTGTATAGAGCCTGGCCAGAAACATTGTCAACTGAACGGATAGCCACTGTAGCACAAACGTGCTCTGAAATTCCATACAGGAAGATACACTAGGCCACCATTGTGCGTCAACGAGCTGCACATCAGCTCTA
>Ga0114940_10001119_pt1 | contig 10371 bp, 9 predicted proteins | sample ColdCreekSource_FD_87195 | JGI IMG/M metagenome (GOLD analysis project Ga0114940, IMG submission 87195) | Groundwater microbial communities from Cold Creek, Nevada to study Microbial Dark Matter (Phase II) - Cold Creek Source | ecosystem: Environmental > Aquatic > Deep subsurface > Groundwater ...
CACCGCTGCCCGCCCGGGACTGAGGGCAAACGCGCGGATCTGCCGGCGCCGCCCGGGGGTGCGTGCGATGAGCGCCACATGCCGCTGCCGCTGCCGACCCTGAACGCGATCCTGAACACCATTTCGGCGCTGTTGCTGGTGAGCGGGTTCGTCTTTATCAAGCAGAAGAAGATCGCCCAGCACCGGGCTTGCATGCTCGGGGCGCTCGGCGTTTCGACCGCGTTCTTGATCAGCTACGTCATCCACCACTGGCAGGTCGGGTCGGTGCCGTTCAAGGGCACGGGGGCGCTGCGGCTGGTCTACTTCGCCATTTTGATCCCGCATGTGCTCTTGGCCATCGCGGTCGTGCCCTTGGCGTTGACCACCGTTTCGCGAGCTTTGAAAGGCCGTGTGGAGCAGCACCGGCGCCTGGCGCGTGTCACACTTCCGATTTGGCTGTTCGTGTCGGTGAGCGGCGTAGCGGTCTACCTGATGCTGTATCAGATGTAGGTTGTGGTGCGCCTCACTTTGCGCTGAAACATTTTCCGCTGCCGGCCGTTGATCACAGGGTGAGGCTTTCGGCTCGCCTCCAGCGCGGCACGCGGCTCCTGACGGTGGGGCTGATGGGCGGCCTCGCCTTTTTGATGGGCCATACGCCGCAGACCGTGCCGGCGACGCCACTGGCCGCAGCCTCGGCTGAGGTGTTGAGCCAAGCCTGGGCCCTGGCTGAAAGCGCCCAAGCCCTCGCAGCGGCCCGTCATCCCGAGGCGGCGCTGCCCCGTTTTCAGCAAGCCTACGAGCTCAGCCAAGATCCGCTGCTGCTGCTCGAGGTCGCGCGGCTTGAGCGTGATCTTGGGCATGCGGCGCGCGCCACTCACGCGCTGGAGTTGTTTTTGGATCGCGGCGTGGGTCGCGTGTCCGAGCAACGCATGGGCTTGGCCGCTCGGCAGTGGCAGGCCGCCGCGGCCAGCACCGCGCGGCTCACGGTGCACACCAACGTACTCGGTGCCTCGCTCGAGCTTGAGCTCGAGCCAGAGCATGGCGTCGCGCTCGGGTCAGGCTTCTTGGTCAACGTCCTGCTGGACGCCGGCGAGCGCCGCCTGAGCCTGAGCAAGCCAGGCTTCGAAACGCGGACGCTGCTGCTCACGCTCGAGCCGGGCGAAGTGCGGGCCCTGCGCATCGATCTCGAAAAGCCGGCTGGCGGTCGCAGCGAAACCGGCTCCAGCAAGCCGCGCTGGACGCGGACCGAGAGCGTTGAAGCCAACGTTCGCCGCGGTGGCTAACCGGCAACCTGACTGCTCCCGGTACTGCGTTCAGCGCGGGTTTCGCTTCGTTGAGCGCGGCAACGCCGCGCGTTGAATACATAGGTGGAGCCTATGTATCGTATTGGCCCAACTGGGTGGAAGGGCGCGCGATTGTGAGTCTTGTCCTCACAAACCGCTTGCGCCCACGACGCTCGCCTTGAAGGGTGAGCAGGATGAGGCGTGTCGGTTGGTCGTTCTTGGGCTTGATGACGAGTCTGGCGTTTTGCGCCATCACGGCGCCCGCTGCCGCCAAGCGCACCGGCATGAACCTGCCTTGCCACAACTGCCACGAGGGAGTGAGCAAGCCCCTGGTCACGGTCATGGCCTCCGCCCAGCGCGTCGAGCCAGGCCAGTCGGTGACTTTCACGATCACCGCCAAGCACGAGCGCGCCAAGGTGGGCGGCGTGCTGGTCGACAGCCACGAAATGGGCGCGTTCGAGCTAATCGACACCGTCGGGACCCGCTTGTTCGATGGTACGGTGACGCAGGCCACGCACGCGATGCCGCACCCGTACGCCAACGGAGCGGTGCAGTTCTCGTTCCGCTGGGTCGCGCCGTCGACGCCCAGTGCCGTGGTCTTCGACATTTGGTCCAACGCGGCCAACGACAACCTCAAGCCCGAAGACGACGCCGCGGGCGAGGTGGTCACGGGCGTGGCGGTGGGCTGCGACGCGGCTTGGTACTACCTGGACGCCGACCTCGACGGTACGGGCGCCGAGAACAGCAAGGTGTTTTCGTGCACACCCGTGCCGGACCGCATCATGGTCGGCGGCGACTGCGACGACCTCGATCCGAAGAAGAGCCCCAAGGTCGCCGAGATCTGCAACAGCATCGACGACGACTGCGACGGCAAAGCGGACAACGGCTTCACGCCCGTGCTGCTCGTTACCGACGCGGACGGTGACGGCTACGGCACCACCAACGGCATGAGCATGATCGGCTGCCCGCCCGTGCCCGGCTTCGCCACCACGTTCGACGACTGCAACGACACCGACGCAGCCGTCAACCCCGGCGCCATGGAGCTGGCAAACGGCCGCGACGATAACTGCAACGGCAAGGTCGACGACGCTAGCGCGATGCCCGGCACGGGCGGCAGCGTTGGCAGCGGCGGCGGTACGAGCGGCCCTTTGGCGGCGGCGCCAGCGGAAGCGGGCTGCGCGTTCGTGGCGCCGGCGCGCTTGCAGACACTGCCTGGAATCGGCGCGTCATTGCTGCTCGGCGCTGTGGGCTGGCGGCGCCTTGTGCGGCGCTTGCGCAAGGCCGACGCGCGACGCGCCTAGGAGCGGCAGCGCAGCGAGCACGGACGGGCCGTGCGGTGCCGCCAGTCATCGGGGGAGCAGCAGTCAGAACGCCGGCGTCGTCTTATCCATCACCATGCTGCGGCATTCTAAGACGGCGCCGTCGACGGTGACGCCGACGATGGAGCCGACCTCGGCCATGATGCCGACGAACGGCGGCTGCCAGGCTTGGTGCTCCCAGACGCAGTTGAATTCGCCTTGGATGCGCTTGGAGTAGACGCGGCCGCGGCCAGCGGCCCATTGGCGACCCAGCGTGTCGATCGCGATGGCGACCATATCGGGCGCGGTCGGCACGCTGCGCGCTCTGACGGCGTTGTCTTCGATTTCGACGACCACGCCGTCGGTGCCGACGGCCACGACCAGCTTGCGTTCGGGTCGCGAAGCGCAGGCCAAAAATGCGCGGCTTTTGGGGGTTTGCAGGCGTTGTAGCGACCAGTGCAGCGGCCAGTACACGGCCGCGAAAGCGTCGCCGTCGGCGCCGCGGCCCACCACCAAGAAGCGCTCGTCGTCGATGCGGGCGACGCCGGTGAGCATGGAGGCGTGCGTTACCGGCAAGGGGCGTAGCCAGCGCTTGCCGACCAGCGTGAACAACATGGGCGGCTCGCCACGGCGCTCGCCGATCAGCACGGCCAGGTCGTCGAGCTCGGTGGTGCCGGCCGAGAACGCGACCGTGGGATCTGGGCCAGCGACGAGCTCACGCGCCCCGTCGCGCGAGTATTCGAGCAGCTTGGCGCCCTCGGTTCCGATCAGCCACGAGGCGGCGCCCAGGCGCTCGACGAAGCGGATGGAATCGGGCGGGGGCAGGCCATTGGCGGGCAAATCCAGCCAGCGCGTGCCGTCCCAAAAGGTGGGGCCGCGCGTGGTTAGGGCCAGCGCGTTGCCGGAAGCGTCCCACGCGACGTTGGTGACGAGGCGGTCGTCACCCGGCGGGTGCCGGACCGTCCAGTTCGTTTCCACCACCATCTCGCGCGAGCGCAGGGCTTCCATGCTGCCCATCCAGCGACGGCTGGGGCGCGCGGTGTTGGGATCGAGGCTGAGCCAGGGCAGCAGGCTGTCGGCGAACAGCTTGCCGGTCTGCGGGCGATCTTTCGCGTTGATTGACGTGGCGCGCGCGAGCGCTAAGTCGAGCGCTTGGCAGGCCGCTTCGCGCTCGCGCAGCTCGAACGCCAACGTGGGTACGTCGAGCAAGCTGCGGCGCTCGGGGGCCTTGGCGCTGGCCATGGCGGCTGCGGCGCTGCGACCCTCGAACAAGTTCTCACCCGTCAGCACGTAGAACACGATGGCTGCCAGGCTGAACAGATCACTTACTGGCCCGATGCTGCCGCGCTCGTCGAACTGCTCGGGCGCCATGTAGCCGGGCGTGCCAACAGTGGCGCCGCCGAACGTGGCGTTAAGCCCAACAGGCCGCGCGATACCGAAGTCCGACATCTTGAACAGTTCGGTCTCGCCCGCGCCGCAGCACAGCACGTTGCCTGGGTGGGCGTCGCGATGGACGACCCCAACGGCGTGGATCTCATCCATGCCCTTGGCTAGCGCGTGGATCACGCGCGCAGTGCGCGTCGGGTCGAAGGCGAAGCCAGTTTCGCGCACGGAGTAGCGCACTCGGTCTTGTAGGGTGGTGCCTTCGAGCCCACCGTGGACGTACTCGAGCGCGATCCACGGCAGCTCCAGCCCTTTGCCGAAGGGTTTGAAGACCAGCGTGCCTGTGTCGAGCAGCCGCACCACGAACGGGGTAGGGGGCACGCGCTCGTTCAAGCGACCCAGCGCCACCGCCTCTTTCTTGATGATCGTGAGCGCGCGCTCGTTCGAGTCTTTGACGATGTGCGGCTGGATGATCTTGATCACCGCCGGCCATTCGCCGTCGTGCCCGTGGCGCTTGGCCAGGTAAGCCACCGCGGTGGCGCCCTCACCCAGCTTGTGCTCGAGACGGTACGAGATGCCGGGCTGCAGGGCGCTTTCCAGCACCTGACCCAAGAAGATGTCGCGCACCTCAAGGCTCTGCCGCATCCGCCTGCAGCAGCGTACCCCAAACGCGGCTGGGGCGCTTGGCTCTTCGCGGGCTCAGCTTAGTACTAAGCGCAACAGGGCCACGCCTAGCAGCAAGGGCAGCGCCACGCAGGCGACGGCCGCGAGCACCACCGCGCCCACCACGAGGCGATCACTCCAGGTGGCCCTCTGCAGGGGGTCACCGCGGTGGCGTTCGATGAGCTCGAGGTTCTTCTCGTTGGCTTTGAAGGCGAAATCAAAGGCGTCGCCAATGACCGGAATCGCCCCCAAAAGCGCGTCAATGCCGATGTTTATCAGCATGCGCGCCATGACTAGCTTGGGCACGCGCTGCCGAAACGCTACCACGAGCAGTGAGAGCGAGAGCACCCCGGTGAGGGCGTCGCCCAGCTCTGGCAAGAGCGCGCCCAGGATTGGATCGAGCCCGATGCGCCACGGCGTGCCCGGAATTCGCATGGCGCCGTCGAGCACGTTGCTGAGACGCCGAGCCCATTCCGGGACCGCGAGTGCGCTGTCGGGGGCAGCCGCCAGCGGGCTCGATGCGGGTTTTTCGGGCTCCTTCACGAAGATGTGGGGATTTCGCTAGCGGCGCCGCGACCCGTTTCGAGGATCAGGGTCACCGGGCCATCGTTCACGAGCGACACCGACATGTGGGTACGAAAGCGGCCCGTCGCAACCGTGACACCCAGATTTCTCGCCGCTGTGCAGAAACATTCGAAGAGCTGCTCGGCGCGGCCTGGCTCCATGGCGCTGCCAAAGCTCGGCCGGCGCCCACGGGTAGTATCGCCGTACAGGGTGAACTGCGACACCGCCAAGAGCCCGCCGCCCACGTCGAGCAGGCTCAGGTTCATCTTGCCTGCAGCGTCTTCGAAGATGCGCAGGCGCGCCACCTTGTCGGCGAGCGCGCTCGCGTCGGCCTCGACGTCGTCCTTGCCCACGCCGACCAGCACGCACAAGCCCGCGTCGATGCGCCCGGTCAGCTCGCCTTCGACGGTGACTTGAGCGCTCGTCACGCGCTGCACGACGGCTCGCATTACTGGCTCGTTTGGTTCTTGGCCGAAAGGCTGCGCAGCTTGCTCACGGGGCTGAACAGGTACTCGGCGCTGGAAAGCGTGGCTTCGCCGCGCTGGTGGCGCATCTGCTTGCAGGCTGCCGTCCACGAGATCGTCTCGTAGCTGGTGCTGCTGCTGAGCTTGCGACCGCGTCGTGACTTCTTGACGACCTTGTTGGCCTGCACCGAAACGTCGCAGCTTTCGTGCGTGACGATCAAGTCTGGTTGAGCCTTGAAGGTTTGCGCGAACAAGGCCACCACGGACGCCTTGCTGCGCTCCGCGCCGTCGAGCTTCACCTTCTCGTCCAAGAGCTCGCCCAGCGCCGCCGCGTCATGTTGATTGAGGGCGTTTTCCAGCTTCTTCAGGACAGTGCCGGTCGAAGACAAGAACTGCTTTTGCAGGTTCTTGCTGGTCATGCCGATGCTGCGCTCGCAGCACAGCCCCAAGTCTTGCCCCGCGTCGTTGGCTGCGACGATGCGCCGCGCGTCACAAGCTCCGCCGCCGCGCTCCACCACGCCGCCCGGCTCCAGCGAATCGGTGAGCGAGCGATCTTTGCCGATCTCGCTGAAGGAATTGCAGGCCAGCTGCCACTGCGATTCCGTGCACAGGCTGAGGCCTAGCTCGCCGCACGCGCGGAAGGCGTGATCGAGGTTCAGCGCCGCGTCGGGCCTTCGCACCACGCGAAAGCCGTCGAGCCAAAGGCCGCTCGGCTCGAGCGCGCCCGCGCTGACTTGTCGGAACTGCGTGCCCGGCCAAGGCATACCCACGCTGGGCCCCGGGCTCACGGGCGCTACCGAAATGGCCGGCGCAGCGCTGGCCTTTGGCGCGTCGGGCACCACGGGCGCGACAGGCAAGGCTTCGGCGCTGCCGGTCGCCGAGGCGGCGGGGTCTAGCGACGCCTGTGCCTCCGAGCTCTTGGCGCTGGGCTCACCGCTCACGGCTGGCGAGGGCGTCCGCTGACTCACGAACATGACCGCGGCGACGGCGCCGCCCGCGGCGAGCAGCGCGACGCCCAGCAGGCTCACGAAGCCTCCGCGTCGCGGCGGGCGCGTTGAAAGCCCCGTATCGAGCGCTCGGATGCCTTGGCTCGAGCTGAGCTCCGTGGGGGCGCTGGCGGCGTCACGCGTGGGCTGCCCGCTGGGGGCGTCGCGGCCCGGCGCGCTGGGGTAGCCGCCGCTCATCGAGAAAGGCGCCGAAGAACCCGCCGGGTCTCCGCTGATTTCGCGCGTGGGTCGCTCGTGGTCAATCTTGGGCGGGCGAGTGCTCATGCGCGCCGGCTCGTTACGGGCGGCGGCCGTGAGCGCGTCCCAAAACGCGTTCGCGTTCGGGTAGCGCTCGCGCGGATCAACCGAAAGCGCCGTGGCCAGGACGGCTTCGACTGCGTCGCCCGGATCGAAGCCGCGGCCGCGCAGCGTGGGCCGAATCATCTTGTCGGAAGCCGCGACGAACAGCTGCGCCGCGTCGGTGCCTTCCAGCGCGGCAGAGCCCAGCACGACTTCGACCAGCACCAGCGCCAGCGCGAACACGTCTGTCCACGGCCCGGTGGCGCCAAACCGACGGCTAAATTGCTCGGGTGCGCCGTAGCGCGCCGTGAACGCCGCCACGGTGCCGCCCGTTTCCTCGAACGCGCGCGTCACGCTGTCCGACTCGGCCAACACCTTGGCGATGCCGAAATCGAGCACCTTGATGGTGCGCTTTCCTGCCACTTCAACCAAAAACAGATTGGCGGGCTTGATGTCGCGGTGGGCGATGCCCATGCCATGCGCGACGCCCAGCGCGCGAATGGCGCCGTCCAAAAGCTCGATGGCTTCGCCCAGGCTGCGGCCGGCTTCGGCACCCTGACGCCGCTGGGAGAGGTCGCGGTCGAGCGGCGTACCCTCCAGCCATTCCAGCACCAGGTAGGGCGTCCAGATCTTGCTCGGCGAAACCACCGCCCCCACGTCGAGGGCTTGCACGACGCCTGTGGTGGCGCGCGACAACTGCAGCAGCAGCCGCCCCTCAGCAACCAAGCTGTCACGGAAGCGGTCGCGGTCGCCGCCTTGCAGCTCCTTGGGCAGCTTCAGGCACTTGAGCGCGACCTTCTCCTCGAAGCCCAGGTGATGAGCTCGGTACACGATGCCGAAACCGCCGTGCCCCACCACCTCGTCGACGCGGTATTTCCCGTCGACAGTGGCGCCAACCCATGCAAATGGGTCGTCTTCCGCGGCTGTGCTCATAGCTCCCGCCAGCAAAACACATTGTCCGCCCGGGGCGAAGCCCAGGCGCCGGCCGGCGCTGCTTGCTCGTGGGTCCTCGGCCTTTCCGGCGCTTCTGATGCTAGGCTAAGGGCGATCTATGGCCACGTTGGTGTTCGTAGCCAATCGCTTCGGCGCGGAGAAGCGCATCGACGTGCCCGAGGGCGGAGACATCGTCGACATCTCCGATCACCACTTCGCGCCCATTCCGTTCTCTTGCCGCTCGGCCAGCTGCGGCACCTGCCAAGTCGAAATCCTCGAGGGTGAAGATTTGTTGGAGCCCATGAACGACGCCGAGGCCGACCTGATTCCGCTGTTGGGCGGAAAAGGCCGGCTCGCTTGCCAAGCGCGTGTGAAGCCCGGCGTCGAGGGCGTGATCAGGATCCGCAGCGTGCTGGCTACTTAGCTTGGCGCTACTTCGTCATGCTCAAATCGCAGACCACGCCGTAGTGATCCGACGCCCATACGGGGCCTTCCGCGCCCTGAACGCTCTCGGTAAAGACGCGCCGCACGTTGGAAGGCTCACCGCGCATTTGCTTGTCGGGGCCGCGCACGAAGATGTAGTCGATGCGGCGATTGGGTTCGCCGTTCTTGAGCGCGTAGGCGTTGTCGCGCGCGTACGTGGGGCCGGGCTCGGGCGTGTCGGTGTAGTCCCACACGTCGGCGAAATAGATGCTGCGGCCGTCGATGATGTGCTGCCCTTTGAGGTAGCGAATTTCGTCCGATACTGGATCGGCATTGAAATCACCCATTAGGATTGGAGGCAGAAAATCGGCCTCGACGGGCGTCAGCACGAAGATGCGTTCGGCCAAATAGACGATCTGTTTGGCGCGGTGCACGCCGTGGTGCAGCTTCCAGTTCAGGTGCGTCACGAACGTCGGCAGCTTGCCCCAAGGCGTCTCGAGCAGCGTGTACAGCAGTGAGCGAGTCTCGCCGCTGTCGACGCCCGGCAGGCGGAACGTACGGCTGTCCAAAATCTTGTAGCGCGTGAGCAGCGCGTTGCCGAACTTCAAGCCGCCCGAGTAGTCGGCGGCGATGCCGTACGAGATGTTGTAGCCAAGCCCCTCGGCTACCTCGCTCGCCTGATCGTTGTCGGGCGCAGGCACCGGCGGCTGCTTCTCGTCAGGGATCAAGCGTAGAACTTCTTGCAGACCAAGGATGTCAGGTGAAAGGTCCTTGACCTGTTTGCGCATGAGCGCCAGCCGCTCCGCCCAGGGCCCCGATTTGTTCCAGATATTGAGGGTCGCGACGCGCAGCTTTTCCAATCTCGTCGTCTCCTGGATCCCTAACGCTACCACAGGCTTGACCTTCGGGTCGGCTCGTCTACGCTCAAGCGCGGGATGCTCATCGGAGTCGATTTCGGAGGCACGGCCGTCAAGGCTGGCATGGTTGAAGGGGGCGAAGTCATCAGGTCCACGTCAACCGCGACGCGCCTTGATACAGGGCCGAAGGACGTGCTCGATGCGATCGCCAACACCGTGCTGGCGCTCACACCCAAGCCCGAAGCCGTGGGCGTAGCGATTCCGGGTGAGGTGAACGCTGAAGGGCGCTGTTGGCGCCTGGCCAACGTGCCCAACTTCGAAGGCGTGCCCATCGGTGAAGAGCTTGCCAAGCGCCTGGGCTGCCCCATCGCGGTAGAGAATGACGCCACCACGGCCGCGCTGGGTGAGCAGCTTTACGGTCACGGCCGTGAGAACCCCAGCTTCTTGATGGTCACGCTTGGCACCGGCATTGGTGGCGGCTTGGTGCTCGGCCACCAGCTGTATCCGGGCTCCAACGGCTTCGCCGCCGAGATTGGCCACAACAACGTCGATTCATCGCCCGACGCGCCCGTGTGCGCCTGCGGTCAGCGCGGCTGCATCGAATCCTTTGCTGGTACCAAAGCGCTGCTGCGTCGCTTCGCCGAGCTCGGTGGCAAGGCGACCGAAATTTTGCCGATCTCGGTCAGCGCGCGCCGCGGCGAAGAAGCGGGCAAGAAGACGTTCGAAATGATGGGCAGCGCGCTCGGCAAAGGCCTAGCGGTCATTCAAAACGTGCTCGATCTGAACGCCATCGTGTTCTCGGGCGGTGTCTCAGCGTCGTTCGACTTGATCGAGCCGCACATTCGCACGGCGCTGCGCCAGCACGTGTTCGGTTCGCCCGCGGGCGAAGTGCCGCTCTTGGTCAGCGAGCTGGGCGAGCGCGCCGGCGTGATCGGCGCCGCGCACCTGACGACCCTGTGAGCTTGTGAGCCCTTTCGGAGCACAGAAACAGCCGTGAAAGCCGTCGTGTGCAGCGGAAGCGGCGGGCCCGAAGTGCTCAGCTTGGTCGACGTCGCCGAGCCCGTTTTGGGCGCGCACGAAGTCATGCTCGAAGTGCGCGCGACGGCGCTCAACCGCGCGGACTTGTTGCAACGTCGCGGCTTGTATCCGCCGCCGCCCGGCGCGACCGACATCTTGGGCCTGGAATGCAGCGGCGTGGTGGCGGCGCTTGGTCCGGGTGCCCAGAGGTTTCCCGTGGG
>Ga0114940_10001120_pt1 | contig 10361 bp, 6 predicted proteins | sample ColdCreekSource_FD_87195 | JGI IMG/M metagenome (GOLD analysis project Ga0114940, IMG submission 87195) | Groundwater microbial communities from Cold Creek, Nevada to study Microbial Dark Matter (Phase II) - Cold Creek Source | ecosystem: Environmental > Aquatic > Deep subsurface > Groundwater ...
CAAGAGGGCGATGCCGCCACCGAATACGTCGCTGAACTTAAATTTGATGGTCTTGCCATGAGCTTGCGGTATGAACAGGGAGTACTCGTTCAGGCTGCAACGCGTGGTGATGGTGAATTTGGCGAAGATGTCACGCACAACATTCGTACGATTGGTCAAATTCCCTTAAAGTTGCCAGAAGCAGCACCAGACGTTCTTGAAGTTCGTGGCGAAGTGTACATGCGACGCGATGATTTTGAGCGTTTGAATGAACGCAAGCGAGCCAAAATCGCAGCAGGAACCAAGGGCGAAAAAACCTTTGTCAATCCGCGTAATGCGGCTGCAGGCGCAGTCCGTCAGCTTGACCCAGGCATCGCAGCGCAACGACCTTTAAGTTTCTTTGCTTATGGCGCTGGGGAGGTTAGTGATGTGAGCTGGGTGACGCATTATGATCTTCTGAAAACGTTGAAAAACTTAGGATTTCCCGTTGCAGCCGAAATAAATATCGCCAAAGGTGCTACTGAATTAATAGCGTATCATCAAAAAATTGGTAAACTCAGAGATACTCTGCCGTTTGATATTGATGGCGTGGTCTACAAAGTAAATAGCCTAGCTCTGCAGCAGCAACTTGGTTTTGTCAGCCGCGAGCCCCGCTGGGCAGTGGCACACAAATACCCTGCGCAAGAGCAATTAACAACCGTTTTGGCGATTGAAGTGCAAGTGGGTAGGACGGGTAAGCTAACACCAGTTGCAAAGCTGGCTCCCGTGTTTGTAGGCGGCGTCACCGTCACCAATGCAACACTCCACAATGAAGATGAAGCGCGTCGAAAAGATGTACGTGTAGGCGATACGGTGGTTGTGCGACGTGCAGGGGACGTCATCCCCGAAGTTGTGTCGGTTCTATTGGAAAAACGCCAGCAGGATGCGCCTATTTTCACCATGCCGCATGTGTGCCCTGTGTGTGATAGTGCGGCAGTCCGCGAAGAAGGCGAGGCTGATTACCGCTGTACCGGTGGGCTGTTTTGCAGCGCACAGCGTAAGCAGGCTATTTTGCATTTTGCCCAAAAACGTGCGGTTGAGGTGGATGGTTTGGGTGACAAACTGGTTGACCAAATGGTTGAGGCTGGCATTGTTCGCACCCTGCCCGATTTGTATAAATTGGGTTTGACGGCATTGTCTGAATTAGATCGCATGGCTGAAAAGTCGGCACAGAATATACTTATTGCGCTACAAAATTCAAAGCAAACAACGCTGCCGAGATTTCTCTATGGACTCGGTATACGGCACGTTGGTGAAGCAACCGCAAAAGCCTTAGTGAAACACTTTGGTAAGTTAGACGCCATCATGGATGCACCATTGGAGCAGCTGACACAAGTGGCTGATGTGGGTCCGATTGTTGCTTTGAGTCTGCGCACATTTTTCGACCAAGCGCACAACCGCGAAGTGGTCGAACAATTACGTGCTTGCGGTGTTATTTGGACTGAGGGCGAGCCATCGCCTGCTGCCTTACTGGCTTTGTCAGGCAAAACATTTGTGATTACGGGGACGTTGCCAACCTTGGGACGTGAAGAGTTAAAAGAAAAGTTAGAAGCAGCTGGCGCTAAGGTTGCGGGCAGCGTGAGCAAGAAAACACATTATCTTGTTGCAGGTAGTGATGCCGGCAGTAAGTTGGACAAAGCACGCGAGCTTGATATTCCCATACTGGATGAAGCTGGGGCACTGGCCTTGCTGATTGACACGACTGCGGGAGGTGATGTATGACTGTGCGTGAGATTTTGAAAATGGGTGACCCACGTTTGCTGCGCATTGCACCACCAATAACCCAGTTTGACACGGATCAATTGCATTTGCTCATTACTGACATGCTGGACACCATGGCGGCTGCCAACGGCGCTGGCTTGGCTGCCCCACAGATTGGCGTTGATCGGCAACTGGTTATTTTTGGTACCGATTCTGTTAACCCTCGGTACCCTGACGCACCTATCATTCCCCGTACTGTGCTGATCAACCCGGTAATCACAGCCTTAGATGCGGATGTGGAAAACGGATGGGAAGGCTGTTTGTCTGTGCCCGGCATGCGTGGCCTTGTACCGCGCCATGCGCGTATTCGCTACGCAGGTTTTGACCAATATGGCGATGCCATTGACCGCACAGTAGATGGCTTTCACGCCCGCGTGGTGCAGCATGAATGTGACCATTTGGTAGGTAAGTTGTACCCTATGCGGATGACTGACTTCACGCAGTTTGGTTTTACAGAGGTGTTGTTTCCGGAGCTAGATGCTTCGGATGATGATTAATTCGAGAATATCAATTTTGGCGCTTGTGGATTCTCGCCTTTGCGAGAATGACTGCACTCTGGGATTTTTTAGTTCGCGATAGCGTCTAACAACTCAGTTTCAATTTCAATCTGTGCCTTGTTGTGCTGCAAGGCGGCACCAGCTATCAAAAACGTATCCTCAACGCGTTCACCTAATGTGGTGACTTTTGCAAGCTGTAAATTGAGTTTGTGCTTTGCTAAAACCCGTGCTACGCAATAAAGCAAACCTGCGCGGTCACTGGCAGAAATATTCAGCAACCAGCGCTGTGCTTTTTCATCAGGTTTTAAGTCAACACGCGGCGTGATGGGGAAGCTTTTCACACGACGCGAAACTCTGCCGCGCATAGGCTGCGGTAGCACACCCTGCGCTTCAATAGTGCGTGTCAGCTCGGCTTCTACCATGCTGGTGAGTTCGCGGTAATGCTCTGGTAGCGTTGCGGTGATGATTTGAAAGGTATCAAGTGCGTGGCCATCGTTCGCGGTATGCACTTTGGCATCCAAAATACTGAAACCCGCTTGGTCAAAATACCCGCAAATACGGGCAAATAAATCGCTTTGGTCAGGCGTGTAAACCACCACTTGCAAGCCCTCGCCCAAGGGTGATGCGCGGGCGCGAACGATAGGTTTATCGCTACCCACTAGCCGCGATAACTGCCGCGCGTGCCAAGCAATGTCCTGCGCATCGTGGCGCATGAAATAACTCACATCCAGCGTGTCCCACAGCGCTTTGTGGCCTTCAAATGGTTCTGCGTGCAGTGCTAGCGTGACCAAAGCTTCGTTTTTACGCGCTTGCGCCTCGGCATCCGCATCAGGGGCGCGGCCGCCCAGCGTGCGTAGCGTCATGCGGTAGGCGTCTTCTAAGAGCTTACCTTTCCACGCGTTCCAAACTTTAGGCGATGTACCACGAATATCTGCGACGGTCAGCAAATACAGTGCCGTTAAATTGCGCTCATTGCCCACGCGTTTGGCGAAGCTGGCCACCACATCAGGGTCGCTCATATCTTCTTTTTGCGCGATGTGGCTCATGGTCAGATGTTCAGAGACCAAAAATTCGATCAGTTTTGCATCCGCCTTTTCAATGCGGTGCAGCTTGCAGAATTTACGTACTTCAAGCCGACCCAGCTGCGAGTGGTCGCCGCCACGGCCTTTAGCAATATCGTGAAACAGCGCCGCTGCGTACAAAATCCAAGGCTTGTCCCACCCTGCAGCCAGTTGTGAGCAAAAAGGATACTCATGCGCGTGCTCGGCGATGAAGAAGCGGCGCATGTTGCGCAGCACCATCAAAATATGCTGGTCCACCGTGTAGACGTGAAACAAGTCATGCTGCATTTGCCCCACTATTTTGCGAAACACCCACAGGTAACGCCCCAAAACAGACGTTTGATTCATTAACCGCAGTGCATGTGTCAAGCCATCCTTTTCTTGCAAAATCTGCATGAAAGTGGCTTGGTTGACAGGGTCTTTACGATACGCCGTGTCCATCACATGTCTAGCATTGAACAAAGCGCGCAATGTGCGGGCGGACAAACCTTTTAAGCCATGTGTGGTTTGATATAGCAAAAACGTTTGCAAAATAGCGTGTGGATGCTGTGTGTAAACATCATCGCTGAGCACTTCAACCATGCCAGCTTTTTCACCAAAATAAGTGTTGATAGGGCGAATCTCTTGAGCGCCATGATTTAAGCTCTCTTGAATACGCTCTTCAATATTTAGCAACAAAATCTGGTTCAACTGCGTGACAGCTTTGGCCGCCCAGTAGTAGCGACGCATGAGTTGCTCGCTGGCGCGGACGAAGAGACGTTTTGCCGACGAGCCCGTCGATTTAATTTTAGGCAAAACAGCCCCCCCGGGGGACAGCGCAGCAGATGAGGTCGCAAGCGTGGGGGTATGGGTAACGTAGTTAAAAGACTCAGCTACAGCGGTTTGCAAGTCAAAAACTAGACGATCTTCACGCCGATTTGCGATGACATGCAAGCGTGCGCGAATCAGATTAATCAATGCGACATTGCGCTTGATTTGCGAAATTTCAAAGGCTGTTGCCAAACCATTGCGCGCCAAATCGTCCCAGTTTTTACCCAAATTAGCCGCATTTGCCACCCAAAGAATGATTTGCAGATCACGCAAACCACCGGGTGATTCTTTGCAATTCGGTTCAAGCGAGTAGGGGGTGTCTTCAAACTTGTGGTGTCGTTGACGCATTTCTAGCGTTTTTGCGACGAAAAAAGCCTTGGCGTCCATGCTTTGCCTGAATTCCGACTCAAACCGCGTATACAGCGTTTTGTTACCCACAATCAGTCGTGCTTCTAGCAGGCTGGTCTGCACCGTCACATCACTCTTTGCTTGAGCGACGCAATCTGCCACATTACGAACGGACGAGCCAATCTCTAAGCCAGCATCCCAGCAGCTGCTGATGAAGGTTTCAATCCGTGTTTTGACTTCAACATCCGTTTCAGGAAGCACGCCATCAGGCAGGAGTAAGAGTACATCTATGTCTGAGTGTGGAAAAAGCTCCGCTCTGCCGAATCCACCTACCGCTAAGAGGGCATAGTCGTTAGGAAATGCAGCGATTTCCCAAAGTGATTTCAACGTCTCGTCGGCAATATTCGAGAGTTTTAGCAAATGACCGTTGATGCCGCGTGTGGAGGCACCTGTCTGCAGTAAAGCGTCTAAAACAACACGCTTTTTCTTTTGAAGAATATCTCTTGAATTGAACATTTATCCGGTGTATTTGTTGCCTTAGTAGCTATAAAAAATATAGCATAAATTAGATATTACTGAATGAAAGCTGGCGGCGGTGGACTGCCGGCTGACAGTGTCAACACTTCATAACCCGTTGGTGTGACCAAAATTGTATGCTCCCACTGTGCTGATAAGGAGCGGTCTTTGGTCACGATTGTCCAGCCGTCTTTTTCAGGACCATCCTTGATCTCTTTTTTGCCTAAATTAATCATGGGTTCAATCGTGAATGTCATACCCACTTTCAGCTCTTCTAGCGTGCCAGGCTTGCCATAATGCAGCACTTGTGGCTCTTCATGGAAGATGCGGCCAATACCGTGTCCGCAAAACTCGCGTACCACGCTAAAACCATTGCTTTCAGCAAATTTTTGAATGGCTGCACCAATATCGCCTAATCTTGCACCAGGTTTAACCTGCGCAATGCCTATCCACATGGCTTCATAGGTCAGTACGCTGAGGCGTTTTGCCGCAATCGACACCTCACCCACATGAAACATGCGACTGGTGTCGCCGTGCCAGCCTTCTTTGATAACGGTGACATCGATGTTGACGGTATCGCCTTTTTTGAGTGGTTTGTCGTTAGGAATGCCGTGGCAAACTTGGTGATTGACTGATGTGCAAATCGATTTGGGGTACGGAATATCACCGCCACCTGTGTAGTTCAGCGGGGCAGGGATAGCGCCTTGCACCTGGGTGATGTAGTCGTGTGCTAATTTGTCAATTGCGTTTGTCGTCACGCCCGGTATCACGAACGGGGTCAAATAATCCAGCACCTCGGAAGCCAACTTACCCGCCACGCGCATGCCCGCAATGCCTTGTTCATCTTTGTATGTAATCGTCATGCCCGTATTATCCCACCGACGCTGGCTTAATCACGCTGGCATAGTTTCAGTACGCGAACTTTTCTGGTGCAGCTGTCGAGCTAGAAGCCGCTGCACGGCGACGTGGTGTGACGCTTAATTGCATTTTTACCTGCGCAGGCGCGGCACTCAACGCGGTTTGCACAGGTTTTAAGTCAACAAATTGGGCGGCATGCCAGACTTTGACTGTGGCTGCACCGTCGGGCAAGTCCGTGAATGTGGCCACACCATTGGCATCGGTTTTAACCGCCCACGGCGTGTCGCTGACCACCACATGGCCAACCATAGACCCATGTAGGTGACAACCCAAGAGTACAACCCCCGCGCTGTCCAGGGACACGGTGCTCGATTTGCCAGCAACGCCTACCGTTTTTCCACCCAATCTCAGCACAAAGCCGTTTTCATCGTTGCCGCTGAATTGCGCTGCACCCGCTGCTGAGCCTCGCACATGGTGGTCCCAAGGGTCATTGTTCACAAACGTAACTTTCGCACCCGGACGTACGATGGTGACTGCGGGGATGAACTGCATGCTGGCCTGCGAAATCGTCGCAGCCATAGGTAGCAGCATTTTGGGTGATGACACGCTGCTGGTGACCACCATCACCACTGCATCTGGCGTGGGTTTGCCATCTTTGTCTACAATATTGACTGATAAACTGGCGGCGTAGCTAAATGTGCTTGTAGCTACCATAAATATTGCCTGAGCAGCTATGTTTTTGATAGTAAATGAAGACGTAAGACGATTCAATGAACGCATGTGCAGACCTTTAAAAGTGGTTTTCATATATATGATACGCAGAAGATAGCTATTTAGATGCGGAACAAGTTTAAAGCCAACTATCGACCGAGGTCAAAATTTGTGCCAAAGCATTCTCGGAATCGCAGGCCACCACTTGACGCTGCGGCATAGATCGCAGCCAAGTCAGCTGGCGTTTGCAAAGCTGCCTGGTTGCAGCAATGCCTTTTTCACGCAATTCAAAACTTGTCTTTTTATCCAGCTCGGCGTTTTGGACGGCATCTAACGCTTCCCACATTTGGCGATAGCCTACGCAGCGGATAGAGGGCGTATCCAACTGCAAATCGCCACGTGCTCGCAGGTCACGGACTTCTTGCTCAAACCCGTCTTGCAACATCACATCAAAACGCTGCGCGATACGTTGGTGTAGCCAGACACGGTCATTTGGTTCGAGTGATATAAAAAGTAAATTTTTTGTGTTAAATTGGTCTGTGGACAGCGTATTTACTGCCTTAGAAGCTATATTATTTATAGCAATATCAGTTGTGTTTAGGCGCTTGTGAAAGGATGACATGGGCTGCCCAGAGAGGCGATATACCTCCAAAGCGCGCTGAATGCGCTGTGCATCGTTGGGCTGCAAACGACCTGCCGTAATTGGGTCAAGTTCGGCTAATTTGTCATGCATGGCAGGCCAGCCGATCAGAGCCGCTTCTTGCTCCAATTCAGCGCGAATGTCTGCATTCGCCGTAGGCATGTCATCCAAACCATCAAATAGCGCTTTGAAATACAGCATCGTACCGCCTACTAACAGCGGCAAATGACCACGGGCGTTGATTTCTGCTGTCAACCTCGTCGCATCCTTGGTAAATTCAGCGGCAGAGTAGGGCTGCAACGGATCGCGTATGTCAATCAAATGGTGCGGCACTGCGGCTAATTCTGCCAGGCTGGGTTTTGCAGTGCCAATGTCCATGCCGCTGTAGACCAAGGCGGAATCTACACTGATGATTTCAACATGAGTTTTTCCCGCTAAGTGTGCTGCAATTGCCAATGCTGTTGCTGTCTTGCCCGAAGCGGTAGGGCCTGCCAAGCAAATGCAGCGGTTTAAAGCGGGCCTATTGGTTTGCATCTTGATGCCCATACTTTTGCACGGCCAGCCATGCAATAGCCGCAATGCATGTAGTCCAAAACCAGACACCTATCACCATGGGTTTAACGCTGCCGTCACCATGTTGACTTAACCACGCGCCTGTCGCAAAAGCCAAAACCATCATCAAAAACCCGTTGACAGCGGAAGCTGTTCCAGCTGCTTTGCCAAACGGTGCAATGGCTCCAGTTTGACCGCAAGGTTGATGAATGCCATGACCCAAAGCTATCAAATAAAACGGCAGCAAAATCGCCCAGAAGCTGCTAACGCCAGCTAACCACAATACGCCCATCAACGAGCCGCCTAATAAAGAAATACCACCAGCGACAGCAACTGTTTGAGTCATGCCCCAGCGACGTAGCATCCAACGGCACAAAAATGTACCCACTATATAGTTAGCAGACATGCCAAACATGATGAGGCCGTACCTAGCGCTTGAAAAACCAAATATTTTGATGAAAACAAACGATGACAGTGCCAAAAATACAAATAACACAGCAAAAGATGCAGATGACAAAGCAGAGTAGGTCAGAAAAGCGGGATTTTTAAGAATATTCCACCAATTGTTTAGCAAGCTTTTAAGCTCCAAAGCACGTAGATTTTTTTGCTGCACACTTTCTTTGAAAAAAATGGTGATCAGTGCTAATGACAATACGCCAAACACCGCCATTGCTAGCAATGCCGCCATAGCGCTCATATGATCCGCTAAAAAACCACCTAATGGTGGACTAAAACAGGCTAGCACCCCTAAGCCTGTTAACCCTTTCGACATGACTTGTGCGCCTTCGAAGGGGGTGTACAAATCGCGGACAAGTGCCCGCCCACACATGACAACTGCACCCATGCTCAGGCCCTGCCAAATGCGCCAAGTAATAAGAAGCTGAATTGAATCCGCACATGCCGCACCTATTGCCGTTAGGGTGTACGTGGTCAAACCGACCAAAAGGATAGGTTTGCGTCCAAATCTGTCAGACAAAGGCCCCCAAACGAGTTGAGATACGCCAAAAGCTAATAAAAGTGACGATAAAGTGTATTGAGCTTGTGCCATCGATGCCCCAAAGCCTTCAGCAATGGCAGGCAGGGCCGGTAAATACAAATCAGTGGTGACGGGTTGGATGCCCATGAGCAGGGCAAGAATGAAAACAACTGTAATTTGAGGCATGTAGCGCAGAAGTGACGTATAGGGAAGCTTTAGCCTACCAGATGTCTTGAACCAATTTGGCTAGCTTAAGACTTAAATTAAACTAATATTTTTGTATACATGTACATCTCAAAAATATTAACACCACTTTATAGTGTGATATTTGTCATATTTTTTTAGTCTAAAGATTTAAATATAACGACTTTGCTGCTTTTCTTGCAAACTAAATAGTCACAAATGCATCAAGATGTAATTTTTAGTTAGACTATCTATAGTGTTTTTGTGCATAGTCGGGATGTTGTTTGGGCTATGCACGCGTTGTTTAGAGACGGATATATATGCATGTCACTATGAAAAAGTTCAATTTTTCTTCACCCAAAACCTACTTGGCAATGCTTCTTTTGTCAATTCTGTTGGTGATGCCCGCGACGGTACAAGCGCAGTTTGCCACGGGTGGTACTGGACTCTATAGATCAAGTATTTTCTGGGTGGATTGGGGTAACAATGGAGCAGCCATTACAAATGGCATGTCTGTTACTCGTGGCTTTAACGTCGACACGCCAGCATCCTCTGCCAACCGTCTAGACATTACCTGCACAGTCAATAATATAGTCGGTACAGGTGGTAGTGCGTTAAACGTATATACGCCGGGTAACTGGCAAGGTGATGGTCTTGATGAGTTGTACAACATTGGTGGCAATCAGCCAGGAACGGGTGCAAATCCAAATACATTATCAGTCGGAATGGTCACTAGCGGTGGACCTACTTCATTTACATTTGCGTGTAGCGCGACTTTAGGCGGCGCTCCCTTTCCGTTGACTGGTTTAGTTTTTGCTGATGCGGAATCTTCAGGTTCTGCAGAATATGTTGCAGCTCGAGTGCCATCTGGAACTGTGGTTCGCGTCATTGATCAGATTTCACAATGCGGTGCTAACTCTGCAGTAACGGTTGTAGCTGGAGCGCCTACAGAATATCGTTTCTCCGGTCCTGCGGGTGGAGGCTGTGAGGGCAATGCAACACCTTCATTGCGAGCTGGCGCAGTGCTTGTTGGCTTTTTGGAGGGGATTACTTCTGCTACTGTCGTTGCTAGGGGTGGTGGTGCGTCGGCTGTAGCAGTAGGTGCAATGATTGATTTGGACTTCTCTGAGGCTATTCCAAGTACATACGGTAACGCTGCTCACGTCATCCAAGGCGCTTGGACCGGTGGTATTGCGACGACTGGTACAACCTACAACACGACGCCAGCTAATTTGGCAGCAAAAACATTTGCCGGCCCAAGACTTGGTACAGCAATTGCACCTGATGCTGATGCCAATGGCATTATCGGCGGCGCAGACGTTGATGCTTTACCAAAGGTGTCTGGAGCTGCTGGTCCAGGCTATGCGAACGTTGCCTCGCCAGTTCCGGGCACTACATTCACTATACCTAATGTGATTTGTTCGGGCGCA
>Ga0114940_10001122_pt1 | contig 10347 bp, 4 predicted proteins | sample ColdCreekSource_FD_87195 | JGI IMG/M metagenome (GOLD analysis project Ga0114940, IMG submission 87195) | Groundwater microbial communities from Cold Creek, Nevada to study Microbial Dark Matter (Phase II) - Cold Creek Source | ecosystem: Environmental > Aquatic > Deep subsurface > Groundwater ...
CAATGTCTCAAATATGTAACACTTTTTACATCTAAAATACAGCATATTAGTTTGTATTCAAACTTATTTTGTGATTATAGACGCGCGCTTTGCCTTTTGATCCGATAATGTTATATTTCAAGAGTCCAAAACATAGTCTAGCATCCCCTTTGATAAGAAAAACAAAAACCGAGAAAAACTATTGAACCTTGCAAGTCATATAATTCCCGATGAAAGTGCAGAACTCACAAAAGTCAGCAATGTTTAAAATATGCAACCGTTGTTACATCTACGTGCAGCAGGCTGCCGAAATACAGCATATTTATTTGTATTCACACTTTTTTTGAAGTTAACAAATGCATGCTTTGACTTTTGCTTCCGAAAATTTCATACTTCAAGTCTTCAACAGCCCAGAACCTAATCTAGCATCCCCATTGAAGAAAAAACTTCTGAAACTTCTAAGTCATCTACAATCCCTACAAAAGTATCAAACTCACAAAAAGTCAAAAATTTCTTTCAGACTGATGACAGTGATGACTGATATATTTTGATAGGCTATTTTAATGGCTTTTTTTATTGAACGCCCCTTTCGGCTTTGTTCCTTGTATGAATTCGGCCATAGTATGTTATTGAATTTATTTTTTCAGCCTTGTTTCGTTCGCGCTTCTTCCGTTTTTGCGATCTGCTTTCATCTTTTTGGCGTCGTTGTGGATCACCCAATAATATCCAAATGAAAGGTATAAATTTTTAAAAGCCAAGGTTTTGAAATAATCTTTTGCCAAATAATTTGTTATTTCCCAGTGCAATAAATCAAGGCACGTGTCACGTGAAGATCTTCTATGCGGAGGGCAAACGTGTCTAATCTAAAGTGACAAGTGGAAGACAAAGTCGCCACTTTTTCACGTCATCTGGCCCATTACTATTTATGATGGCACTGATTCCATTTGCGAACCAAATTTACAAATGCTAAAGTGCTTCTCGCTTTGCATACACATGTCTCGAAATTCAGCTACAATTTGACTTTCAACGCTGAATGACGCCTGCGAATGCAGAGACAAGAATCACGAATGGAGATTCTTCAAATTGGTCCAACCTTGAGTGCGCCAGATGCCATATGGCCCGTCGCTAGGAGCGTCTCTTGACTTGTGCACCCCAAAGCAAAACAATTAGATTAAATTATGGTTATTGTAATCTGAATATATCAGATGTGGTGCTATACGTTCCACCAAGAACCTCAATAAACAAAAACAAACACATTTGAAACTAAATGGGAAAGTTTCATCATTTTTCTGCATAGAACAGATCACTGAAGAATAATACAACTGTGATTGCTGATCTGTATCTGAACTGTTGACAATTACCTGATTTATGATTGCAAATATCTGTGGTAGTAGTATTCCAATGGACTAGATAATACGCGCATGTAAAAAATTCACGGGTAGGATTATATTAATTTTTTTTAATAGTGATTTCGTGTGTCAGCCAATATTTTCTTTTGAACAAATGAATCCTAATGATTTGGTTGTATAATATGCATGCATTTGCAACGGTAAATAGACTATTATTTTTTCTTTAAAGTTAACCTGTGCTTTTGTTGAGTCTCCAATAAAGTGAACCAACAACTGTGGTGATATGCAATCGTTTTAACTTCTACGCTCAGCAGGTTGCCTACCTATCGCTTATTCCCTCGTATTTTGACTGTACATGATACATGATGTGAGCTTCCCCCTTCCATCTCCTTGCTTGGATCTTTAAAAAATTAAAAAATACCTCCTCTCCCGCGCATTTGCTTAAACAATTCATTTTGAGAGTTCATCATCATTTTATAAATAGCAATTTCTTGCATCAAATTATTATAATTATAATTAGTTACTGCAACATTTCCTAGTCAAGACTGTAGAGCTTTTTAGTTTTACCTCTAAGTACCTGATCAATATAAAAAATACAAATCTAGCTGTTTCTCTTGTATTCTAGTTTTAAATCTTTCTAAACAAAACAGTTTAGATATTAAATTGAACCAACCGCATGCAATGAATTTCGTCCATCACGAAAAATATTATGTCCATACTTGTTTAGTAGCAGTAACAATGTAATCTCATAAGGCAGCTGGCAACCAAGACTACCCCTTTGTCTAGGTCAAAAATAAATCATTCACATAATATAGAAACAAATTGCTTTAGCCAATGCCTTCTTGCAAATCACATACACACAAACAAGCGCACATATTGTTCCTTCAAATACAATTTTGCTTGAACTTTTCTGTGTCGTTCCCATGCATATAGAATGCATCGGTGTGCAAAAGTGGTGACAGGTCCATGAGTCAAACACTGGCACGAGTTGCGCGGCGCCCATTAATTCTAGAGTTGCAAATGTCAAGGTTATTTTGCAGGCAACGGGGGATGCATTTTATTATTGGTTCTCATCTCTGCGCGCGCGGCGCGTGTAGGCGCTGAGAGGGAAGAATTAAGTCCTTGCTGCGCGACAGTGACACACGGCAATGCATATATTTGTGTCTGTGTGTGGTGCTCGCTGCACCACTTGGCGCCTCTTTCGCAGCCGCATTGTTTGCGGCTCTCCCCGCGGTACAGAAAAAAGATTGAGACTCCTCCGCACACTTTGGGTGTAAAATTGCACGCACACGATGCAAAAGTGCGTGCGTCTCAGCCAGCCAGCGGTTTGGCGCCGACGGGGGCGGCTTTTTGCTGTTTCGCCCCCAGCGGGTGGTTTGCGGATCCGCCGCCGCTTGCTCTTCTCACCCCCGCGCGTGCATGCGAATTTTCTTTCTCATTCGGTCGCGTTCTCGCGTTTGCTTCCAGCTTTTGACGCCGCGATCTCGGCCGCATCTAGTTCGCGGCCAACTCACAGATGTCTGGGCCGACTGGTTGATTGAGAAATAATAATTTCATCGGCGACGGGAGCGGACTGCCATCTGCGCCGAGACCAAAACACTAGGCTCGAGCTCCGGCAACACGCCGCTCTCTCGCCCGCCGCCGCAATTCGCTTATTTCCCTTGCAGCGCACAGCTCCTTTGAAGCTCAACCCTCTCTCAACTGCGAGTGCTGACATTTTCGTATGCAGCCCTGATGGTTTATTTAACGGCTGTTTTGTATATCTTTGACGTTAATTATATTTTTTGCTGATCGATGTTTTGCTTCAAAATCACAAAATACCACTTATTGCACAAACATGTATAATAAAACTTTCTATCACTTTAAAAGTAGGCAAACACTATATATACAAGGTTTGAAAAAAGGCCATAGCAGTGCAATGAAAGTAAACGATGCTATTTTAGTCAAATATGTTAAGAATCTACAATTATATCTCTGATCAAATCTTTTGACCCTAAGCCATCTAATTGTTTAAAGAATTTATTTTCAATTGTATTATGCATCTGCATATCTGCAAGAACAAAAATCAATGAATTAAGTTTCTCTTTCTAAAACTATTTCTTTAATAACTAATACTCTTAAATAGAGGATAGGTTGTTACACGAAATGAAAAAGAAGAGTAAACATTAGCAAATTCAATTTTCCAACTCAAATAATTAAAAAGTCGAAATTCATAAGTAAGAACGCATTGGATTTTTACTCTCAATAAATAGCTACATCAAGTCGATGGAAGAATACTGATACCAATTAATTATGTTCCATTAAAACTAATATACGAATAAAGATTCTATTTGAACAACATATAATTTTGTACATTATACCATAAATTAAATTGGAATACAGAGGATACAAATAATATATTTACATGTAAAACAAATTTGTTTACAAATATTTAAATCAAAATTATTATTTATAAAATTGAATTTTTTTGAATTGGCAATGTTTTTAAAAAGTATATTATTTAACAAAAAAAATGCATTCAATAAATTGTTATAAATAATGTTTTTATATGTAAAAATATTTTATTTTAATAAATTCAAATTAAAATAACATAATGTTATATTTAATTAAAATTTATCTTTAAAATAAGGGCAAATTTGATATTGTCAAAATTATTACGCTTAATTGATATGGATATGTATCGCTATGGGGCTGAATAGCTCTTGCTGATTCATAATAAACATCATTTTGCAACTATATTCAATCTCCAGAATAGTATTATCAAACGATGGTAACAGGATATTGGAATTTCAAAGTAGTCTAAATGGTTCTAGGCAGGTTCCTAAACATCCACCCAGATAAATTAATTTCAGGTCGTCAAATGAATTTACTTTTCAATAATGCATGCCCAGTAACTAATGCTAACTAAAAGCTCTACAAAACCCGAATAAACAAAACTTGAAAGTAAAGCAGAGGATTGATATGCTAACATTAATCATCAGCATTGAATTTGAAGTTCATATCATTCTAAAAATCGATCCATATTTATCATAATCTCAAAAAGCTTAAGTCAATTCAGAGAAAAATAAAAAACAAATCATTAACTAAGTATGAAACCAAATTAGCATTTATATAGTTGGGGCCAGTTTGTTTTTTTGGGTAATTAATCAGGCCTACTTGAGTCTTGACAAAAAGGCAATCTTGAAATCTTAAGTGCATCTCGGTGCTGGTTGCATACACGTGTTTCCAATAACAGCTAGATTTATCACCTGGCGTATCTGGAACGATCACACAGGGTGGAAAACAACTCTGGTGTACTTGACTTTTGGCAAGTAAATTATGCTGCCGTGAGAGTGTGTGTTTATAATGTTCATATACATTTGTGCGCGCTCAACTCTCGCAGCACGTAAACTCGACATAGTGTGTGTGTGTATGTTCAGCATAGTGCAATCACTCACCACGACTTGCGTGTTTCATGTTAAAGGATCGTTTATCCATTCTGTTTGAAATCATGACAAAAAACAGTATGCTCTAAACGTGTGTACGTACAGCTCAAAAATTAACTAACTCACCGGGTGAGTGTTCACGGAAGGCACATCAGGCTATTGATCACCGCGCGCGCCGTTCGCCAAATAAGAAAGCTGTCAGCAGCGTGTGCAGCTAGATTGTTTTGACGCACTATACAAACTGGCAAATTAGTATTGATCCTCTGACATTTTACCCCCCGGGGTTCACGTTCGTGATCCAGAGCGATGAGATTTCAATTATTTTACTTTCCGAGAAAGGCTTGCTGTTTTTACTATGCATTTTTTTAGCTTTTGGCATTCAATTTAACTATATACGCCGGGCACTATAAAAGGTAACAACTTTTTAGGGGGCTGTTCTTGGCCTCAATTAAATATGAGCTGCCACTTGGAATGCAATTTTGGCTGTGCCAAGGTGTCTTTGGAGGTTTTAATGGGTGTGGATGCGTATTCACCTTCAATATTGTCAGCTATCGAACAGAGCGAACTATGTATGGCTCGTACTTAAAATTCAAATTGCTTTCGAATTGCAGAGTAGCTCAACTATGCATAGCCCTGAAATGTGCCATTCTCTTCATCATGCTAGCAGTAAGTACCTGTATATTTTAATATTGTTTTTTTATAGGTTCGGGGTGCGGACTTTATTTGACATTGTCTTCCACCTGAGAAACGATCAATACCAAATATTAAAAACTTGCTATTTGTGTTGAGTAAAAATGTGACTATTTATATCCTAGTCCATTTTTTTGAATCTCCTGAGCTAGACCACTGTGAATCACTGCTTTTTTGATAACTGTTTTCAGCAATACCATGGCAGTTTTCGGAGGTGGAAAAATTGTGTCCTTATTGATGGATAAAAGTAAAATGTTTTAGCTTTTTCATGGTTTTTGGTATAATGTGCAACTTTTCAAGCTGAACCAGTTAAGTGCATAGTTTGACATGATGTGCGAAAATTATCGTATTATGTATATTTTCTTGATGATTAAATATTTGTGTTTGTGTTTATGGATGTTGTTACTGGGGGCAGAAATTGCCCTGTTAACTTCAAGAAACACACTTTGCAACTAAAAGATGACATGTGTTGTTTTTCTTTTTCAATTTTTTTTCCAATCGTCTTAATCAATACAGCTTTGTCATATATAAAATGCAATTATAAATTCAGAACGGTATCTTGAGGCACCAACTAAGATTCGGTGTTTTTAGTACATGATAGTACCCAAATACGTAGGCGGTACTTCAATAATATAGTGGTTTTGAGTTGTGTAGCAAAGCACATGTCTGCTATTTTCAATCAATCACGTGACTGCTTTTTTTAATCAAACACGAAATTCATTTTCGGTGACCAATTATTGATTTTTGATTTTTCTGAAGGAATTCATTTCCCATACAGCTTTTGCTGCAATAATATCATACAATAAAATAAGCTAGAGAACAAAAAAATCCGTATTCCAAAAATTGAAAAATCACATAATAATCCGGTATCCCAAAAACTCTTTTCTATTGATATAAAAAAACTTTGCAAACATAAAACCTTCCAATTTTAACCAATGTCACGAATATACTAGGAGCACAAATGGCTGCGCTTGTAATATTTTCCACCCGCAGCCTGCGGAATAAATAAATAGGTGCTTGCATCTATGTTTCCTTCATTTTTAGAGCAGGTTTTCGTATTTTTCGCCCCATTGGGATTGTGAATTTTTTTCAATGAGCTGCAAGAGATAATTCTTTGAGTGCAAACTAAATGTTACAGCTGTAAAATGGAGAGCAAACATTCGCAAGAGTGTGGGTGGTACACGTGCGTCAGTTTTACAGCCGCCAGCAACAAGTCAAACACACACCCACGCACAATTTTGCAGCGCTAATCAAATTTCTGTCAGCAAGACAAGAAGAGCCCTGCTTGAATAAACCTTTTTCGCTATGTTTATTTTTGCCAAAAATAAATAGCGTTCCAGCTTTTGTGAGCAGTGAAGAGAAAATGGAATATACCCACCCACGCTTCCAGCCTTTCATTCAAGGAGCAGCCACCACCTCTGAATCAATTCTTGGAAAATTGAAATGAATGAAAGTATGAAGTAGGACGGCTTGATCGCTTTTTCACGTGACTTATACAAACACAAATTTGCATGCTAACACATCTCGGTTATTTTCTTTCAGAGGCCAGAATTGAGCTCTGGTTCAGGCAGTCCAGGTAGAGTCAATTTTCTGGTCACAATTGTCGCAGGTCTTGAGGATAAATTCTTGGGTATTCAAAGGTCTAAAGATAGAAATAATTAAGGGTGATTATATATGGTTTGACCAGCACCAGTAAAATGCTGTAGATGTCCATTCAACCCTCTGATATTTTTCTCAAAAACAATTATAATGCCAAGAATTATTTTCCTGACCTAAAATTTGAGCCCTTAAAATTTATGTTTCCAACTCTATTTTTGAAGATATTTAGGTTGCGTGCTAGAGAATAAATGACACACCAGGAAAGTTTTCCCAACAAAGTTGTCCTCCCACAAGAATTATTTGCAAATTTTAGGTCAGCAAAGCATTGCAATGTTTCTTTGCGCAGATTCTTAAAATTCTTGGTGCCATCTGCCTGCAATCAAGCTTTTCGCACTCGCAGCCAAAGAGCGTGTAATTTAAAGGTTTGTTTGCGCCAGGAATGTGTCCGGATGGACTGCTCAAGAATTCGGCACAAAAAGCCGCGTGTTGACGATGCGGCCCGTCACCGGTGTAGGGGCGAGAGGGGTGAGAGTGGGTAATTTATCCCACGCGGCACAAGTATTTTCTTTAATGATGCCTCGCAATTGCGCCACTCGCAAGAGCCCTCTAAAACACGTAATGCAAAAGAATTTCAAGCACGAAAACAATGAAAGTGCACTTTTACTCACTCCGCAAAAATTCAATTGTGAAACAGGAAAATAGGGCAAGTTTCTTACATAATTTCAACTGACTTTGCTAAAAATAAACCCTAATTTTTTATTTGTGTAGCTGATTTTTATTATTTACATGTAGTTTTATTTGCATGCTCTTGAAAGCGGATTTGAATATTCATCAGATTCCCTCGGCTTCTTATTGGCTCAAGTCACTTGGAGGCAGCAGTTGGTCACCGAGAGTCATCAGCCATGACGCACTTGAGTTGAAATTACACGGCACGTGACAAAATTGCAAATGCCAATGAAAATGAGCAGTGAAAGGAAAATTGCAAGGCGATTGGTCCGCTGGCAACCTTCGCTTTTGCAAATTGAACAGGAGCAATAAAAGTGGTACCGACTGAGCGGAGCCATTTTTATTGTTTGGACGTCTTTAAAAAAATTAAGCAACACGCATGCCCTGTCAAAGTCTCTCATAATTTACATATACACAGCCTATTAAGCAGTGTGCCAATTTTTAGATGGCATTAAATTAAAAGTATAATGCAAGCGCTACTTCTCTTGCGACTCGCAAAAAAAACTCTGAGTGGTGAGGCCTTGCGCCACTAGCACAAACATAAACTCATTTGGACAACCCACTGTATTACGCGAATATATATACGTGCGCACCTAATTAAATGGACACGAGTTTTGCTGACAGCTGAGGGGCCTCTCAAGGGAAACATTTTCTTTCATGAACACTTAAGCAACCAAAGCCACGCAAGCCGATCTTGGCTTGACAACAAACATTGCAACTCAAGTCACCAACAATGATAGGATCTGCAGGAAAGAAATAATTTTGTGCGCTGCTGTTGAAAATAGGTTTTGTTTATTAAATTAAATTATAAAATTATTTTACTAATATAACTTATTTAAATATTAAAAATAAATAAAAATTATGAATTTTAAGTTTAAGTTTAAATATATTTTAATAAATTTTTAACAAAACATTTATACAATTATATAATCTTATTTCGACTTTTATTATCTGTTTTTAATTCAACTTTGATTATTAAATGAAAAAATATATTAATTAATTTGAATAAATGTCACACACTTGATACTTTTTTAACACGTAAATAGTTGCAAAGGTTGTTTATTGATATTACATAAGGCAATCTCTGCCTCGTAAATAACATCATACATACATATCAAAATTATATGGAAGTAATACCAGGAAGTAAATACCAGTCAGACACTCACTTTTGTGTCACACGAAACATAATAAAATATGTCTTTAACATATCCAGTATAAACAACAAGACTCAGACTACTCTAGAGCTAAGTGGAAAAATTGAGCCTGAAATGAATAGAAATTGAAATATATTTTCCTGTTCCGTGAGCTTAAATTAAAAGTAATTTACTATCTAAACATTATTAACCTTATTAAAATGTCATGATATAAGAGAAATGAGGCAATTTCAATGTATGTTATGTTGTTCCTTACTTTTCATTTCAGCACGACAGCTTTAAAAATTCATCTCTAAGCTGTGCTTCATTAATTTTCTTAGCCATGTAAGTTTAAGATCACAAACTAACATTTTTGCCCCATAATCTGCATGTCTAATGAAGACAAAAGTGGTGAGTTGCTTGACATTACCACTTTCCATACATTTTTTTTGTCAATCTTGAAATGACTATTGTGTTCATTCTAGGAACTTATTCCCTGTCCCTGACACCGCCAGTAAGCTAAAGAATTGAGATTCAAGATGTTAGCGTTCTTGAACAATGTAAAACCCTGCAGCAATAAAAATCTTGCCTTACCAAAGATGATTTATGATTTTGCGATGAGCATTTTACATCGAAATTATATTGTTATGCTTATTTTCAGGATCAAATTAGGGTGGTTAAAAGTATTTAACTGGTCGTCAAATGGTACATTGATAAATAAAAAAATTTCAATACTTCATACGAGTATTAGGTTTGTTCCAAATTAAGTCATTTTTGCGGATTAACAAATAACTCTATTCTTCCCCTGTTGTTATAGCAAATTGTTCATTCCTCATTAAAACTATTTGTTTTTGGAAATAAAATCTAGCAAAAAAACTGTCTAAGTTTGCAGATCTCGGAATGTTTTTTTTTTCTTGGGGCAGTACATTTATTTGAGCTGGCAGATGTTAAGAACATCCACTAGCACAACATTTTTTGCGAGTTTAGCTGACGATTTGTTTTGACACTCCATCGCACACGCATGAATCCGCCCAACGCGCGCAAACTATGTGCCCGAGAAAACGAGACACGTGCGAGGAAATTTTGGCACAGGAGCGATTCGCCTCTCTCCGCCGCGCGCCCACAGCATCAAGCATCAAGCGGCCGAGAGCAAGCAGGTGCGCTGCGCCGTGCGTGCTATTATCTTGTTCGCTCTATCTGCGCGTTAAGTAGACTTGTAGTAGGTACAAAAACAAACAGAGATCGAGTCGCCGCAGATTCCGTTTGGCAAAAGGCGCACGCTGGCACGACGGTGATTCTCTTAGAGAGGTTTAATTGTGCGCAGCAAGAGAGATGTGGACCATTTGATTTTTTGATTTGGCTCTAATTGAATCTCCGAAAATATATAATACAGCCATCCGTTGCGGCTTTAATTAGAGGTCTTGGCGCTTGCGAAACCTAATCATC
>Ga0114940_10001123_pt1 | contig 10331 bp, 8 predicted proteins | sample ColdCreekSource_FD_87195 | JGI IMG/M metagenome (GOLD analysis project Ga0114940, IMG submission 87195) | Groundwater microbial communities from Cold Creek, Nevada to study Microbial Dark Matter (Phase II) - Cold Creek Source | ecosystem: Environmental > Aquatic > Deep subsurface > Groundwater ...
AGAATGAAACGAACTAGGCAAAGTCCGCGATTTGTATTTCTTATCATTCAGCCCCAAGTTTAACTTAAAAAGTACAAAATTTCACTACGCTGCCTCTCGTTGCACGAACCCTATATTTTCGCCAGAACGGATGATGAACATTTTTCTGCGTAATGATTCGGGCAAGCGTCCTGTATTTGGTGGTATTGAGAAGTTTCAAAACGATCCTTATTGGAAAAATTATGTTTATTTCCATGAATACTTTCATGGGGATAATGGTGCAGGTTTAGGTGCATCTCATCAGACAGGCTGGACGGGGGTAGTAGCGTATTTGATTCAGCTATATGCGGAGGAGACGAACAAGTAGGAGAGACTGAGGGATTGGCGTTGCTCAATAAGCAGTGGATATATTACAAAAGGATAGTTACTATAAATTCATTTAATAAAGATGAAATGTCCTCGATGCCAATCTTCTAATCTTCGGAAAGACGATCATCAAAATGGAGACCAAAGAAGGATTTACTCTATTTCCTTTCGGTATTTTAAAGGACTTTTTCCCATTAATTCCTTGAAATGTTTGGCAAAATTATTTTGGTTGCTAAAACCGCATTCAAAAGAAATATCGCAGATTGATGAATTACTATACTTCAATAATTTTTTAGCTCGCGATACTCTTTGTTGTAGAACATATTTATAAGGACTAATAGCCATAGAATTCTTAAATAGATGACAGAAGTAAAATTTACCGATACCTGTAATATCAGCTAAATCTGATAACTTTATTTTCTGTTCAAGATTTTCCTCAATATAGTCTAGAACAAGCTTGAGTTTTCTTTTAGGTAGCCTTTGATTGCTGTGAGTAATTTCCAAATCGTAATTAAGATAATTTTTTAGTAAATGAACCGCCAGCAAGTTTGCCAAGCTTTCAATATACAGCTTTTCTGTTGCTGTACCATGACTGCATAAATAATTAAAAATTACTCCAATTTCTCGAATTAAAGTATCATTTACCAATGAAAAACGAGAATCAATTTCCAAACTATTGGTGTCAATAGAATCAGCGATCGCTGATTCTATAAAACGAGGATGGAGATAGAAAAGAGTCAACTCTGCTTTTGGTGGTAAATCAAGAGAATGAGGTTGATTTGGAGAAATTAAAAAAGATTGTCCGTTCTTGATTTGTTGAGTATACTGTTCTCCTATAGAGGATTCATATTGGACCCAAGCCAAAGCATTATTTTGTGATAAGACAATTTCTATTTCTTCATGACTATGTTGTTTCCAATAGTTCGAGCTTTCTAAAGAATTAGAAAAACTAAAGCCATCAAATCGATCATTAGTATTATTTACTTTTTGATTGTTTACCATTGTCTCTTTTGTAAACTGATATAATGTTTTATTTAAATAACAATCCCAAATCATTCATGAAATTTTCTTAATGCTAGTTGTCTTATCATCAACTAAGATTTTCATAATTCAGATGAGATTGCTATAGAATCTTCTGTCTGCCTAAATCGATAGAGGACATACTCTATTACAATCGACTGAAGTGCAAAATAAGATTGCTGAGCTTCAATTAAAGAACGACGGGACAAAGATTCTAATCCCTGCATTAGATGTAATTTAGAGACAGTTATCCCCATTTTTTCCTGTAACTGAGAAAAGCTAATTGGCTCTTGATCGGCTGCTAGCCAGTAGATAACCTCTCTCTCTAAAGTTGATAAACGTTCAAATTGCTCATCTAAAAGCTTGTAAATATCACCAAACACAACCATTTTTTTCGCTAAAAATGCAGTAACATCGCCATCAAATATATCTTGAATCGTTGTTGCTATTATTTTCAAAGCTGAGGCATTGCCACTGCATTGTGTTACAAGGTGGTTCAGTTCTGGTTCTGAGCAATTAAGTCCCGTAATTTTCAGAATCTTTCCACCTTCCTGTTGTCCTAAACCTTTCAATTTAAAACTTCTGACAGGAAGGCTTTTTCCTTCTAAAGCTGCTACTTGGGTTGGTTTCTCACGTGAGGTCAGCAGCAAGCAGCTCTGATGAGTCGATTCTCCTGTTCTTTTCAAGAGTTCACCATATTCTTCATATCCCTGGCGACATACTCCTGCTTCGCTATTGTCACATAGCAGTGATTCTAAATTGTCTAGTACCACGAGACAACGTAAAGAACGTAAATACTCGACCAAGCAAGTTATTCTGTCACTAGTACGCTGAGGTAATTCCGCTTCGGTTAACTGATTTGCCGACAAAAACTGAAGTATATCAGCTAGAAGTTTATTTATCGGTGGAGTATCCTTAAGAGATCTCCAGATAACACAGTCAAATTTGTTTCCAATATGACTGGTTAGCTTAACTGATAAAGCAGTTTTTCCAACCCCACCAATGCCTAAAATTGTTACTAATCGACATCTATCTTTTAGTAGCAATTGTTCTAGTTCTCTCAATTCAGCCGTCCGCCCTTGAAAATCCGAAACACAAATAGCCTCTCCTAAATCTTTGCGTTTGTGAGGGTTAGGCTCTGTATAGTAATCGTCAGTTAATTCTAAATTAAAGCTCATGAAAAAACGCTCAAGTGTTCGTTTATCAACCCCTTTTTTGCACTTGAGTACTCTTTTGATGGTATTAAGATCCAAGTAAGTGATTTCACTTAGTTTTTCATAAGTGCATATTTCTCCAAAATTTTGCTCGTATTCAAACTTGCTTCTAGCATCCTTAATCTTTTGTAATCCTTCTGAAGTCAGAATAACGCCACGCTTACGTCTTTGCTTATTCATCATTATTATCTCGAATTTTTCTATGATGCGATTAGTCGCTTAACAATCGAATGGTTGTTTTTAGTAGAAGTAAGTCACTTTTGTTCTTACCAGCAAATTATTGATCGAGAACCGAGAACATTGAAAAATATGCGGATTTTTCTGATGATTTTCGGTAACTATGGTAACTATTTAGACGATCAATTAATGATCTATTTTTAACTATGTTTATCATGCAATTTATTTGTAATCCAACTCTACGCAAGTTAAGCAAGTTAAGTAAAAAGTTAGCTAATTATAATAAAGTCTCTTGTCTTGATCGATCAAAAACGAACTAAAACAAAGTTAATTTTCTTATCTTTCTTATCTTGCGTAGATAAGTTGTCGAAAAGATAAGAAACTAAAAACATACAAGCAAACGTTCAGTTTATAAGTTAATGAAGAGCTTAATCTCCAAAAGCATTGAGGATAAAAATCTTTTTAAAGCCTCAAAGAAAATTAATTCTGACACCCATAAAGGTAATTTAGATTACATTAATTTAGCTCAAAAATCATTACCTTCAAAGCGAATTTTGAGAGAGCGCTCGCTCGCAGATAACTCCATAATTGAATCTGCCAGAATTAACGATCGCCAAACCATTGTTGTTACGGAAGATGGAGTATGGGTTCGCAGCCGACCAACTCAATCATTCCCTAATAATAAAGGTAGTATTGAGACAACTAAAAAGCTCCTTGATACGGCAATAGTATTAGGTAAAAGAGCTGCTTCTGTCGAGCAAGAACTTCCTGCCTTGAGTGTGACAAATTGGGTTTGGAGTCTTATTAACCAGTATCATTCTACCCACTCGACACCAGTATTAATGGAGGAAGCGTCAATACACTTTGCTGCACGAGGTAATAAACATTTAGCAGCATGGGCAGAGCAAAAGGCTATAGAAGAAACTGGACATGACAGACTTGCCCTGTTAGATATTGAATCATTAGGATACAAAGCGCAAGCTTTAGTCCAAGCCTTTATCTCGCCTTCAGCTAAAAGTCTTTTAGATTATTTTATTAGTAGCGTTGAAAACCCAGATCCAATCGGAGTAGTGGGCTATTCTTACACCTTAGAACGTATCTCATTAGCGGTTAAAAAGAGGCACATTCAAGCAATAGAAGCAATAATTCCCTCTGGGATAAACGCCACTCGCTGTCTGCGGGTTCATAGTTCTATTGGCAGTGATGTGGAACACGTAGAAGAAACGATCGCCATGGTAGCACGATTAACTCCAGCAGAACGAAACAACATTGCGATCGCTTGTTACGAAACAGCAAAAATTAACTTTAGTTCACGCGAAAATGACTACCCATCGGCAAGGGAACTAGAGCATAAATTAAAGCCTTTCAGACATTAGTATTGCAAAGCAAAAATCTTGTTTTCTTTTAGTCTTGAAAGAAATCCATAACTCATCAATAACTTTTGATGACACAATCATTCACCCAAATCATTTGAACGAAATAGAAGCAAATTATGAAATTCAACAAAAATAACAGCAAAAAATCCGTCACTTTCTTCAGTTTTCTAGGTTTCTGTGCGATCGCCTTATCTTTAGAAACAACAGGCGTTAAACCGTTATCTAGGAATGAAACCTTCTCTTCTTTTCCAATAACCGAACAACAGTACGAACAGCAGGAAAGACAAGAAGCCCTTGAACTTCCTAATAAAAGTAATGAGGAAACCTGGGAAAAAGTTGAACTTGATAAAGAGTGGGAGGATATCTCAGGTAATGAATCTGGAGATGAGGTATTAATAGCTTGGTCTAGAGGAGTCTAAATTGTCAAATTTAATTAACGGGACTTAGACATTTTTTGGTCAAAAACAGCCTCAAACTTATATATAGCAAAGCTTTTACTTCGATTTAGTTGTTTTCTTGATATACTTGAGTTTCAGCGATTTTTTATGGTTTGGTGTAAATCCCTTTTTTCATCAGGGTTTGAGGCTGTTTTCTGGTTGTTTTTTGTCTAAGTCCCGTTAAGCTAAATCAAAATGCTCCTAAAGATTTTAGCTTATTTTTTGTTGCCTCAGTTAATCCAAGTACCTGTGTGCAATTTAGGTTTTTATATGGTTTTTCAGCTATCAGAGTTTGTAAGCATTGACTCGTTTTAATATCCCAAAGTTTAATTGTTCCATCTTCGCTACCGCTTGCTATAATCTGGTTTTCTGGAGAAAAGTCAACAGACCAAATATAACCATTATTATGTCCTGATAAGGTTTTTTCGCATTCACCTGTAATAATATTCCAAACTCTTATAGTACAGTCCTGGCAGCTACTGATTAACTTGTTACTATCTGAGCTGAAAACACTAGATAGAAACCATTTTCCAGGTAATGAAAATGTTTTTAAACACATTCCTGTATGGACATCCCATATCTTTAAATTGCCACCAGTGCTGGAGGTTGCTAGCATATTTCCATCAGGACTAAAAGCAACACACCAAACCCAATTTGAATGTTCACCTAATGTTCTCAGACATTCTCCAGTTTGAACATTCCAAAGCTTTGCTGTTCTATCTAACGAGCCACTGGCGATAATTTCGTTATTAGGACTAAAAGCAATTGACCAAATCGCAGAGTTATGATTTTCAAAGCTTTTTAAGATCTGACCAGTTCTAATATCCCATAATTTAACAGAACCATCTTCTCCTCCGCTGGCAATAATCTGACAATTTGAATTAAAGCAGACTGAGTGAACCGTAGCAAGGTGACCTTGAAAAGTTCTCAAGCACTCACCAGTTTTGATATTCCATAATTTTATGCTCTTGTCTCCACTACCACTAACAACAAAGTTATTTATTGGGTCAAAGGCGACTGAATACACCCAATTTTTGTGACCTAGAAAAGTTTTTAAGCACTCACCAGTTTTGACATTCCATAGTCTAATTGAGCAATCGTGACCACCACTAATCAGATATTCACCATTATGATTGAAAGAAACCGAAAGCAATTGATTTGTATAACCAGATAAAGACTGTAAACATTCACCTGTATTAGCGTTCCAAAGTTTTACTGTTTGGTCTCGACTGCCACTAATAATATTACTTCCCGATAAATCAAAAGCAACTGAACATACCCAATTTTTATGACCTAGAAAAGTTTGGATACATTTACCCGCATCAATATCCCACAGCTTCATAGTATGGTCATGACTACCACTAATTAAAGTATTTGCACAGGGACTAAAAGCAATTGAGAATATTTGATTTTCATGACCCTGCAAAATTTTCTGACATTTTCCTGTTTCAACATCCCATATTCTGACAGTTTTATCATCACTACTACTAGCCAGAGTTTCACCGAACAAATCGATACTAATTGAGCGTACTCCATTTTCATGACCCTGCAAAATTTTCTGACATTTTCCTGTTTCAACATCCCATATTCTGACAGTTTTATCTTCACTACCACTAAATAGAGTTTTACCATCAGGGCTAAAAACAACAGAAAGTACCCAATTTTCATGACCCTGCAAAACTTTTTGACATTCCCCTGTTTCAACATCCCATATTCTTATCTTGTTATCATCACAACCAGTTGCTAACAGCCTGTCATCGGGACTAAAAGTAACTGACCAAACCTCACCTTCATGACCTTCGTAGGTTTCAAGCAACTGACCTCTATTGACATTCCATAACTTAACAGTATTATCACTACTACCGCTAGCAAGAATTTTACCATCAGAACTAAAGCTCAAACAAACAACCCAATTTGTGTGACTTTGAAGTATAAAAAATGTTTGTCTATCGGAAATTTTGCTTATATAAATTTCACCATTGCTGTCACCAAAAGCTATTTTTTCTTGATCAGGGCTGGAAGCTACTGACATTACGCTACCGAATGTTTCACAAAAAACTGTTTTTGTAAGATCGGCATTTTGAAAATTAACATCGTGTAAACAAACATTCTGGAGATCTGCTTGCCAGATACAGAGGTTAGAAAAATCAACTCCTGTTAAATCTGTTTCCAAACAACACAGCAAATTGAGGATATTTCCCGCCACGTATCCTGTTTGTCGAGGCGATGTTGACTGGAGGGTTGATTTGAGTTGCAGAAGTCGCTGTTCAATGTTGCCTTGACAACCCAATGTGTCAAGCAATCTCACGATTAAAGGTTGAAGAATTAGACGCTTTTGGGTTTCTTTGATGTAGTCCTTAGCTGTCGCCTTAACCAAGGCATAAAATCTAAAAAGCTCAAGCTCTTGAGTATTAATTTCCTGGCAGATTTTCTGAATTAATTTATTCGTCACATACTCCATAACCACTGATTGGAGAGTAAAACGAACACCATCATCGCCACCACTATATTCAGCTTTCTCAATTAAGCATCGCCGAACCAGAGACTCTAAACCATCGATTAATTTAAGTTGTGTAGAAGAATCGACTAAATCTGCCTGTAATTGTTCTAGGGTAATCGGCTCGCGGTTGATTGCTAGCCAGTACATAATTCGATCTTCGATATCTAATAAACGCTGAAACTGTTGAGTCAGAAGATCATTAATATCGCCAAAAATAGCCATATCTTGACGCCAAAAATCGGCAACATTACTTTCAAATAGATCACGAATGGTGGTGCCAACTATTTTGAGGGCGAGGGGATTGCCATTGTACCGTTCAACCAAATCTGCCAGTTCTACTGCTGAACTCTCAAGTCCTTTTTGTTGGAGAATTGCTTCTCCTTCTTGTTCCTTAAGACCATCTAGCTGTAGAGATCGAACTGGGGATGTTTCTCCTTCTAAGGGGATTACTTCTTGGGGTTTTTCCCTAGTGGTTAAAAGAACACAGCTTTGATGCTCTGATGCTGCTAACCGCTGGAACAGTTGACTATATTCTTGATACTCGTCAGCGCAAATCCCTGCTCGATTTTCATCACACATTAGAGATTCAATATTATCAAAAACCACCAAACAGCGGGATGAGCGCAAACAATTAATTAGGAGGGTGATCTTATCGCGAACACTTTCTGGAATATCCTTACCCACCACTGGTTGCTCGCTTAAAAATTGAATTAGATTAATCAGAAATTCTTGGATTGGGGGCGCATCTCTGAGCGATCGCCAGATAATACATTCAAACTGCGACTTTACTTCCTGGGTAATTTTGATTGAAAGAGTAGTTTTACCAATTCCGCCAATCCCGATCACAGAAATTAAGCGACAGCGATCTTCCACGATCCACTTAGCCAAGGTTTCTAGTTCCGTAGTACGTCCATAAAATACGGATACATCAATGGCTTCTCCCCAATCAATTTTCCTGTCAATTAAACCTGATTGTTTCTGTGGAGTTGGTTTGGTGCAGTCTTCATTAGCCAATTCCAAATTTAAGGCCGAGAACAGAATGACAATGGAGCGTCGATCGACTCCCTCATTTCTAGTCAAAATCTTGCGGATAGTAGCAGTGGTTAAACTAGAGCGCTCTGCTATTTCTTCCAGCGTTATCTTATAACCTTGGTTTTCGGCAAATTCCCATTCAGTTTTAGCATTCTGTAACTTTTGCCAGCCTTGACGACTAAGAATCAGCCCTCGAATCCGCTTGATTTTCTGTTTAGTCATCTTAATTTAACGAGTTTTTTTAATCGAATTATAGAAAACTACTTAATATTCTATATCTTAAAGATTTATGTACATTAATAACTGAGGATAAATACGAAATGCTGCGGATTGATTGACAATTAGCGATCGCCCTAAAAGAGATTCCAAGGAGTCGATAACTTGCGTAGCAGAAACTGAAGTAGGGAGTTTTTGTTTTAAGCTGGAAAAGCAGGGAGGTTTCTCGCAATTAGCCAGAGTGGATAAAACCTGTCGCTCTATGATAGATAGACGTGCAAGATGTTGACGCCAATGCTCCTGTAGCTCATCGGGGATAATTTCTTGTTCTAAGAACTGAGCAATTTGACGATCGCAGGTGCGATGAATTTGCTTTCCCACCATTTTTAACGCTAAAGGATGACCACAAAATTTTTCAATCAGCCTAGTTTGTTCTGTTTCAGCCCCTAAAAGATCTAAAGCTGATAGTATTTCTTGCGCTGCTTGCTTTGGTAACTCAGTCAAATTTAGAGAACGAACAGGTACTGATTCTCCTTCAACCAGCTTTACTTCTTTCGGTTTTTCTCGTGTAACCAATAATAAACAGCTTTGATGTAAAGTTTCGCCCAAATATTTGATAAAATGAGAGTATTCTTGGCATTCTGGACAATAAGAACCGCATAATTCACCATTCAGCATAATTGTCTCTAGACCATCTAGAACGATTAGGTACTTGTGGGAGCGTAAATGTTTCACTAGCTGCCGTATGTAGCTATTAATATTTGACTTAGGACTATCTAATGATAGTGATTGACCAGTCACAACTCGCAATAACTCTATTAAAAGTTTCTTGAGGGAAAGTCGATCATTAAGCGATCGCCATATAATGCGATCAAACTTACGCTGTACCTGGTCAACTAACTTGACACACAATGTTGTTTTACCAATCCCGCCGATTCCCTGAACTGTTACTAGACGGCAGCGATCTTTTACTAACCACTCTTCTAAAAGAGCTAATTCTCTGTCGCGTCCATAACAGGTAGATATTTTAATCGATTGATCCCAGTTTACTTTTTTTCCAGAATACTTACTAGCAGATTGAGCGCAGGAATTTGGTGAAGCATAATCTTGAGGGCTTAGTTCGACATTGAAAGACAAAGAAAATTTAACCAGACTTCGTTTATCTACTCCCTGTCGACGTTCTTGTATTTTTAGAACTGTATTATAGGATAGACCAGTTATTTCGCTTAAATCTTCCAGAGTACAAGTCTTGCCAGACTTGTGATGATTTTCCCAAATTTGCTTTTGAGCCTCAAGCCTTTGCCATCCTACAACAGTAAAAATCACACCTCGACTACGCTTCTGATTTTGTCGCTTCATCACTAATGTTCCATTAATGTTTAATGAAAAATATCAAGCTAAGATCAACAACTCGATTAAGCGATCTCTATTTATATTCCAGCTAATTTTGCCCTCAACAATAGTACACAAAATGAAACGATAGCATTCCTAAAAGTAGACAAAACGTTTAAGTTTTGTCTTTACATTAACCGCTACAAAACCACGTTTCATATCGGTGCAATACAAAAGTTTATCTTATAACATCTTTCAGATAAAAGCTAATGAAGCCCTACTCTCAAGATCTTCGACAAAAAATAATCGATACACATCTCGAAGATCGAGAATCGATTAGGGAAATAGCAAAACGTTTCCAAGTAAGTTCTAGCTTTGTCCAAAAGTTGCTCAAAAACTATCATCAAACAGGAAAAATAGAGCCTAAACCTCGTCGGGGAGGTAAATCACCAAAATTAAATTTACAACAGACCAATGTAGTAAAAAAGCTGGTTAAACAGCACCAAGATGCCACTTTACAGGAATTATGTGACATGCTCGAAAATCAAACTGGAGTGAGAATTAGCTTTTTTGGCAGAAGCCCCACGTCTGTAAAGCGAGGCGGATGAAAGTTAAGCTTTGCTTAACGCCGCCAATGTGTCAGCGTGGGATGAATGCCAGTCAAGATATGGGCTTATCCTGA
>Ga0114940_10001124_pt1 | contig 10326 bp, 14 predicted proteins | sample ColdCreekSource_FD_87195 | JGI IMG/M metagenome (GOLD analysis project Ga0114940, IMG submission 87195) | Groundwater microbial communities from Cold Creek, Nevada to study Microbial Dark Matter (Phase II) - Cold Creek Source | ecosystem: Environmental > Aquatic > Deep subsurface > Groundwater ...
TCAATATTGTCTTACTAGGCTTATTTGGCTGGCAAGCAGTGACAGGAATGCAGATTGTCCAGAAAATTCTGGATCGAATAATGTCTTAATGTATTTACGGTGCATTAGCTTCCCTCAAGTTCGCTAGTTTTAAGCTATAAGCTATAAGCTCTAAAAAACCCAGCTAACTTTAGATTGGCTGGGTTTCTCATTAAATATTTCTAAGGGCATATTTAAACTGCATATTGTTGAGAGGAGGTAACCTTATGCAATTGTCTGCTACTTTTGGGAGGCATTGAGAGATTGTGACTATCGTGGAAATCTTGCTGAACTTTGTAAGTTAGACGAGGAGAGATCTGGCGGACAATTTGAGCGAGTAAGCGATCGCCAGTAGCCTGAATCAAGTTAGGAGAAAGTTTGCTCATAAACTGAGGAAATTCAACTTGAACCTTGAGATCCAAATCCCAAGTAACTTCAGTAATACGTTCAGGAACAATTATCTGTTTGCTAAATAAACCTTTGCTCTGAATTTGAGCAGTGTCACCAGCCACTTCCTGTAGCTTCATTTTGGCGCGGTAGTTGACTTCATATCCCTCGTTGCCTTCGGGCAAAGGAATAGTGTGCATTAAATACAGACGATCTTGAGGGGGGTTTAAAACCACCGCAATTTTTGGCTCAACTTCATAACCAAAAGAACCAAACTTCCCCACGGTGAGGATATAGCCATTATCCGTTAGAGGTTCTACCTGCATTGGTTGAGCGCAACGACAAAACCAGCCTTCATGGGCATCGAGATACTTGGCTACGGTATCTATATCGCTATACATATCCATTTGTCCATTGAAACTAACTTTAAAGACAAACGTTCTTTGTTGTTCAACAGAATCAGTATAGGTAAGCTGCATAGAGTCAGAAGAAGAAATTTCTAAAAAGGTATTTTGTGAATGATTGATAAATTTAGACTGCATGTCTTTTATTAAGCTAACGTTTTATCCCTAACCCTTGTTGTTATTATGATTACAATAAAGGTGTTAATTATCAGCTAAACACTTTTTTTTTTTAGAAGGTGTGATTTGGATCTTGTAGGGAAAGTAAAGGTAATCTCAGTTAAATAATTTAAAGTTTGCGATCGCTGTCGCCAACCTCCAAATCTCAATTGCGGGACTGAAACCTTAAATAAACCGCGCTAGTAGTTGGATCTTTACAGTCGCCAACCTCTAAATTCCAATTGTGGGACTGAAACTTAAATATTCAAATCCTTCATGTTGAAGGATCTTTACAGTCGCTAACCTCTAAATCCCAATTGCAGGACTGAAACTGTTAAAGTCAATTCCACCCTAACATTACGATATAAAAAACCACTGATCAAAAATAATGAATGAACTATACGACAAGGATTTTAATTTGTGGGCTGAACAAATGGCGATCGCAATTAGGGAGCGGAACGTTAACGAAATGGACTGGAACAACTTGTTAGAAGAAATAGAAGACATGTCGGCAAGTCAAAAAAGGGCTTTGAGAAATTATTATTATCGACTTGCCGAACACATCTTAAAGCTACGAGACTGGCATGCGGAACAACAAAGGAATAAAATTAAATGGCGTGTTGAGGTTACTAATTTTCGGCGTTCGATTAATGACATCTTTGATGATTCTCCAAGTTTGAGAAACTATCTTGAACAAAATCATGCTACTTGGTTTTCCAAAGTTATTGCAAACTATCAAAAAAATGAATTGTTTTTGATCGAAGACACTACAGTAATACCTTGGGAGCAAATGATGGATGACAATTATTTTGGTTAAGGCATTTGCGATCGCGAATAAGAAATAAAGAAGTCGCCAACCTCTAAATTCCAACCACAGCACTGGAAAACACAGTTAAAGTCTGTTAATTGTTGCTCGTGACCAAATTTCCTCTAAATTAGCAACAGCTTGCTGCCAACTATATTTTTGAGCTAGTTCTTTTGCCTTAACCCCCATCGACTGACGCAGATCAGTATCCGTAATTAATCTGGTCAAATGATTTAAGAAATCAGCTTGATTTTGGGGTTGATACAGTAAGCCAGTTTCACCATCAAGAATCGTATCAATAACACCCCCTGCACGGGGCGCGATCGCAGGTATTCCCGCAGCAGCCGCTTCAATTACCGTCAAACCTCTAGTTTCTTTTTCGGAGTTGGTAATAAATAGATCACTATTAACTAATAGCTCAGGTATGGCTTCTGGTTGAATTCTGCCTAGTAAATAAGTATCAGGGATTAGGGGTTTTAAAGTTTGTTCAATCTCGGTTTTCATTGTGCCATCTCCAGCAATAATAATGGCTATCTGGTTGAGAATTTCTGGAGCTAGTTTGACTAAGGCTTGCAAGGCAAAACTCCATCCTTTATCAGGAGTTAAACGTCCAATAAAAATAAGTTTGATTTTGTTTTCTAGAGCAGGTAAGTTATATTGTTCATTGAAAAAATTAGTTGTTTTAGTAATATTATTAAACCGATCAATGTCGCAGCCTAATAATTCAGCATAAACTGCATTCTTAATTCCCATCTGTCTAACTTTACGAGCAGTTATGGAACTTGATACTAAAGTAGATTCATAGGAATTATAGATTTTAGCAAAGATGAAACCTAAAACTTTTTTGATTAATCCATTAATTCCCCAAGGCAACTTAAAGTAATCCTCCAGATAATCAATATAATTAGTATGAAACCAAGCAATACAAGGGATCTTTTGCTGCTGAGCATACTTAACTCCAGGTAGCTTTAGCAAACAAAAACTTAGCCTTTCTGCCTCATCCACATGAATCAGATCTGGTTTAAAATCTGCCAGTTTTTTCAGGATAACCTGATAAGATTTAATCGTTAAATCACGTTCAAAATCCAAAGCGATCGCTTTACTACTTGGTAAACTAATTATTTCGACAGAGGGAAAGATTTCTCCTATATATTTCTGGTAGTCAGGATAAATATGTTTAATAGGACTATAATCGGGACATAATACAATTACTTGATGTCCTAAAAGACTTAGGTGTTTTAATCTGTGATAAACAGAGATCGTCACCCCGTCAATTACAGGAAAAAAACTAGAACAGATAATCGCAATTCTCATCACCAAACTCACTCATCACCTAGATTTACAGTAGTTTGTTGAGAGGCGATATATTCGGCGAAGGCTTTAGGATAAATTAGTAAAAAATAGACCCACCAGGCAATAATTGCCAGAGAAACGATCAGGGTCAGCCAAACATTATGCAATACCAGCCAACTAACCGCAACAATGGTCATCCCTGCGAGAATGATTGACCAAGGTTGACACCAACCAGGTTTATAGTCCCAAACGTTAATTGATTGATTGCTATTAGTTTTCATTTTAAATTCACTTTAAAGCTTCTTGTTGTGCTGCTAATAATTCCTTGATACCCTGTTCGGCTAAGTCTAACATCTTGTTTAATTGCGATCGCGTCATACTGTTAGCCTCCGCCGTTCCTTGGATTTCAATTAGTTCTAGTTTGCTATTCATAACTACATTGAGGTCAATGTCTGCTTTCACGTCTTCGGGATAGTCTAAATCTAAATAAGCCTCCCCATCAATCAAGCCAACAGATACCGCTGCTACAGGCTCAAGTAAAGGAGATTTTTTCAACTCCCCTGTGGCAAGCAATTTATTAATGCCATGAGCCAAGGCGACATAACTACCTGTAATGGCAGCAGTACGAGTCCCTGCATCCGCCTGAAGGACATCCGCGTCAATGGTAATGGTTCTTTCCCCTAGCCCTTTGAGGTTAATGGCTGCCCGCAAACTACGCCCAATCAACCGTTGAATCTCTTGAGTTCGTCCTGAAAGCTTGATTAATTCCCGCCCATGACGAGTATTAGTCGCTCCTGGTAACATCCTATATTCCGCCGTTAACCAAGCTTGTCCACTGTTAAGCAAGAATCTCGGTACTTGATTCTCTAGACTTACCGTGCAAAGCACCTTGGTTTTACCGCATTCAATCACCACGGAAGATAACGGATTTTCAATAAAATCAAGCTGAAAACTATGACTACGTAGTTGATTGGGTTGGCGATCGCCTAAACGTTTCCAAGACAAGATTATTGCTCCTAAATTTGTTGGTTCTTAGCTGTTATTTATTGAAGCTGCACATCGATAACGAAGTGTATCCTTTAGGATAAACTCCCGAACTCCGAACTCCTAACCCCATGGTATGTATTTTTGGTTACAAAGTTCAAGAAGAGTAACGCTTATCCTGTGATCATTGTGCTTGTTTAAGATTTTTAAAAATATTCCCCATGATTAATTTTTACCTATATCGTGTATATGAATAGAACTATTGGTTAATTGAATTAAGCCTTGTTTTAAGAAATATTCTCCTGGGAAACTGTTTATTTAGCCGTGCAACACTTTTTTCTTTCTCTATTTCTAACCGCTTCCATGAGTTTTGCCTTACCCGTAGTATTATTTGGTTCGGTGTTAGGATTTCTCTCTCTAACTAGCTATATTCCTGGTTTTTTCGCCCTAAGCCATCAAGGAATTCTCTACATGTTGAACTTTTTGGCGGTGTTTGGTGATGGAAAACCGCTCCAGGGAGTAGTTATCTTGGGGATTACCGTGAGCATTGCAGGTATCTTATTAGACGTATTGAACTTCTATCGTTACCAAAGCTTACGAGATGAAGACTTTAGTTAAGAACTTTGAAAATAAGTAATAGATAATAAGTAATCCTCTTTAGAGGACAAAGGCAGGTAAGAATTAATAGTAGGTATTGATTACTTGCTCGTACTTTATTCTTAATTCTGTCAATATGTCTGGAAGCGAACTTAAAGCAGATCTCTGGATCAATGAATATATTACTCCCTGGGACATCTACACTCACGGAGTAACCAAGATTCTGGCACATTGTCAGACGCAATTTCAGGAAATGTACATTGTGGAAACTGGCGCTTTTGGTAAAGGTTTGGTGCTAGATGGGAAGTGGCAGTCTTGCACCGTCGATGAATTTATTTACCATGAAGCTCTAGTCCATCCCCCGTTAATTGCTCATCAAAACCCCAAAAGAGTCCTCGTATTGGGAGGGGGCGAAGGGGCGACAATCCGCGAAATCTTGCGCTGGAGTTGTGTTGAGGAGGTCACGATGATCGATATTGATGGAGAGGTAGTAGAGGCTTGTAAACAGCATTTGCCTGAAATGCATCAAAATGCTTTCGATGATCCTCGTGTAAAGCTGATGATTGCCGATGCCCTAGAAGTTTTAGACACCACCACCGAAACTTGGGATATTATTATTTCCGATCTTAGTGATCCTATTGAATCGGGGCCTTCTTTTGCTTTATTCACCAAGGAATATTTTACTAAACTCCAACGAGTCCTCAATCCTGGAGGCTATGTCATGGTGCAAGCGGGGCCGATCTCTCCCCCAGAAGTAAAAGACCATGCTCGGTTAGTTAATACCCTCAAAGCGGTATTTAGTAACGTCACTTCTTTATCTGCCCCTACTCCTTCCTATGGACGCGCTTGGGGATTTGCCATGTGTTCAGAATCAGCGATCGCCTTGCAACCCTCTCCAGCAGATGTAGATCAATTGCTCCAAGCTAAAACCACTGGCGGTTATCGCTTTATTGACGGTATCAGCCTTCTGGGTATTATGCAAACGCCTCTCTATATTCGTCAGGCGATCGCCTCAGAAACTACTGTATATACTCTCAATGAACCACCTAAGTTCTTTGGGACAGGGGTTGCCAGTGAGCATTGAGCATTGAGCATTGAGCATTGAGCATTGAGCATTGAGCATTGAGCATTGAGCATTGAGCATTGAGCATTGAGCATTGAGCATTGAACATTGAACATTGAACATTGAGCATTGAGCATTGAACATTGAACATTGAACATTGAGCATTGAGCATTGAACATTGAACATTGAACAGTTTGTAGGGTGGGCATCATTAGATCAGAATAATTGATATTAATCACTTAAATAATGCCCACCAGTCCTGACGGTAATCAGTCGAATACTTAGATCATGCCCGCCAATTCTAGCAACCTCAACGGTTAAATTAAACTTGATTGAGCCAGGCTAAACTGCCTATAATCAGGATGATTAGACCTAGGGCGAACCAGATAAATTGGGTGTCTTGGGGGTCAGTTGGAGCTGGTTCGAGGTCTTTTAATTCGATGGAAGTGGATTCTGGAGTAGCTTTCTTTTTGGCTCCTACATAGCGAGACGCTCCCTGATCTGCTTGGGCTAAATCGGGAATTTCACTCATCCACTCCTTTGGGCGCTCCAGCTTGGGAGCTTTCATAATGTAAAGAATACCTTGTGCCTGTTCGCGGGTTTGGGTATCAGGATGAGTGATTAACTCTTGCGCTAAGGCGATCGCCTCGTCGATCATATTCCCTGCTTGGTAGGCTGTAACCAACCAAATCTGAGCCTCGCCACCCCTGCGAGAATTGGGAGCAACTAAATCTTTAGCAGCTTCGAGGTTTTCAATACTCAGACGATATTGCCCCATTTCCAGGGCTTCTTTTCCTACCTGATATTTTTGCTGAAACTTTTCTTGATTATCTAGCGTCACGTTAAACTACAAATATATAGAGGAAATTACTTAAGTTTATTATTAAATAATTTACCTCGACAGTTCAAGATGCGAGGGATAGATGATGAGTAAACAATTAATGGATCGAGAACATTGGAGCAAGTGTAATTTATCACCAACTTTGGGGGCGATTGGGCTTCGCCCATGCTTCGCGATCGCGGAGCGTACCCAGTGGGTAATCGCGTTCCTCATTGGCATAGGATGTATTTTTGAATCCCCTGCCCAAGCAGTACCTGAAATAGGATCAAAAGTAACCAAAGGCAGCTTCCAGTTAGCCCAAGTAGGGGTTAGTAGCCCCAATAATGCCCCCATCCCCTTAAACCTTAGACCTCGAACTCATATTCCCCTACCCACAAGCAGTCACAGTAGCGACGACGATTATTATTCTGAATATGATTCTGGATACAACTCAGGATATGACGATGGGTACAAAGATGCTTATGAGTATGGTGATCATCGAGATCGTCGTCGTCACCGCGATCGCGATCGCCACAGAAAAGACACTGTAATTATTATTAATCCTGCTAGATCCACCCATGAAAGCTACGGTAATAGCGATGACGACAACAACCAACGGCGCTATATTCGCATTATTCGTAATAAAGTTAGTTTTTAGTTTTTAATTGCTAGAAGCTAGAAGCTAGAAGCTGATCCCTAACTGATCCCTTCCGAGGCAACGATCATCGAACCAATTCCCTCATCCGTTAGAATTTCTAGTAATAGCGCATGGGGCAAACGACCATCGAGAATGTGAGCCGCTTTTACTCCTTGGGCAAGCGATCGCACACAACAGGAAACTTTAGGAATCATCCCTCCTGAAACAATCCCTTGATCAATTAACTCCCTCGCCTTTTGAATATCCAGCTTATTTAGCAAGGTTGAGGGGTCGTGATAGTCATATAAAATGCCTGGGGTATCAGTTAAGAGAATCAGCTTTTCTGCTTGTAAGGCGGCGGCAATTTCCCCTGCTACAGTATCGGCATTGATGTTATATGCTTGACCATGCTCATCGGCAGCAACGCTAGAAATGATCGGGACATAGCCACTATTCACCAAAGACTCAATCAATCCCGCATCAACGCTTGCCACTTCCCCCACATAACCCACTCCCTCCTTGTCTACAGGGCGGGCTTGAATTAAATTGGCATCCTTGCCACATAACCCCACCGCCTTTGCTCCAGCGCGATTAATCAGAGACACTAGCTCTTTATTCACCCTCCCTGCCAGCACCATCTCGACTACATCCATTGTTGGTGCATCCGTGACTCGCAACCCGTCTTTAAACAGAGGCTCGATGTTCAATTTCTGAAGCCAGGTATTAATTTCTGGCCCTCCACCATGAATCACTACAGGGCGCACTCCCACACTGACCAAAAATACAATATCGTTAATTACCTTTGCCTTGAGGCTATCCTCCTTCATAGCGGCTCCACCGTACTTAATGACGATAGTTCGGTTAGCAAACTTCTGAATATAAGGGAGAGCTTCACTCAGAATACGGACGCGGGTAGCTGCTGTTTCTTGGAAATATTCGCTATCGTTGAGCATGGAGTTGCTAAAGAAATTGTCAGAATTGAAGTCTTTAATTTATCAAAAGCTCTAAGCTCTAAGCTCTAAGCTTTTTAATTGATTTAGCTAGTTATTTTGCTGCACTATTAGATTTGAGGACAGAGGGGATCAGTTCTTCAATTTGAGCCGCCACTGCTTGGGGAGACTGTTCTAATTGAGGAGAAACTTGCAAGTCTGCTTGAGCATACAAGGGACGACGAGTTGCTAATAATGATTCTAGTTTGTCAGCCAATGGTCGATTTTGATCCTCCATTACTCTTTGATTTAATGTCTCTAAATCTACATCTAACCACACAACTAAACCGTGTTGTAGATAACTCCAGTTCATTTGCTCTTGAACAATGCCCCCGCCAGTGGCAATTACCGTGCGAGTATAAACTGATAATTCCCCCAAAACTTGGGTTTCCAACTCACGAAAACTCGCTTCCCCCGACTGTTCAAAAATAGCAGGTATTGATTGTTTGGCGATCGCCTCGATGATTTGATCGGTATCAATAAAACGATAGTTCAGACTTTCCGCCAAATGTTTGCCAACGGTAGTTTTTCCTGAACCCATCATGCCAATGAGATAGATATTTAAACCCCGTAATAAATCACTCATGGTGCTGATCTTGTTGGTGATTTTCAAACTAAACACTAAAACTATAATATTATTCAGCCAACAAGAAAAAGTTATTAAGGCGATTGGGTTAGGTCGATATCCGAGCAAGTTTCATTGACAGTTCCACATCACCTGCAAATGGCACAGAGAGATAACCCCCAGTTGATGAGCGGACTTTGGCAAGATAATCTGGGTTCCAATCAGCGTTGTCGGCAATTATGAGCGCGCCCGTGCGCAAACGTCTTTCTAGGAGCGAAAGGACAGGAAGATAGAGTGCTTTTGCGCCGTCAAGAAGAACAAGATCGATTGTTTCTGGTAAATCACGGGCAAGGGTTTCTAGCGCATCACCGTCCCGAATTTCCACTAAATCAGACAACCCCGCTGCCTTTATATTTTCCCGTGCCTGAGCCACCTTTGACGGTTCAAACTCTGAGCCGATCAGTTTACCTCCTCCATTGTCTCTGATGGCTGCGGCAAGGTGCAGCGTAGACACTCCAAAAGAAGTTCCGAACTCGACGACAGAGCGGGCGCTACAAGCACGTGCAAGCATGTATAGCAAAGCTCCAGTTTCCTGCGAAATCGCAAGATGGAAATCTTTCATTTTGGCATAGATCTCTCGGTAGTTACCGTCTCCTTGTTCTTTAATCGCCTTGAGTTCTGCGGAGGAAAATTTCGCCATTAAAGTCGCCTTCGTGGTATCTGCATCAGTGAACAGTTGCGATAGAAGCGTTGCTAGGGGAGGGGTTGTCAGGGTGTTCATTTAAAACTCCTTAAAGTGAATTCAACATAAACAGGTACATTGCTATAATACGAATAATCCATCGCATTTACAATTCGCATTCAGAGCCTCTCACTATGAAAAATCGGAAAAAGCCCGTCATTGCAGCAAGGAAGAAGCCACTTCAAGTGCGATCGACACAGCTTGTGGCGGATATTTTGGAAGCGGCAGTTCGCGTTTTAGTCAGGGATGGTGTTAAAAGTTTCACAACAGCGCGGGTTGCTGAAAAAGCTGGTGTCAGCGTCGGCTCGCTTTATCAATACTTTCCGAACAAAGAAGCAATTCTGTTTCAGCTTCAAGCCAATGAGTGGCAGCAAACTCGCGAGCTTCTTGAAGGCATCCTCACCAATTCTGACCGCCTGCCGTCTGATCGATTGCGTGAGATGGTACGTGTTTTCTTTCAAACAGAATGGGCAGAGGCTGACCTGCGGATGGCACTGGATGATGCTGCGCCACTATACCGAGATGCGCCAGAAGCGCAGGAGAATTGGGAAACCTTCAAACATTGCATGTTGGGCTTTGTGAATGAGGCCCTACCTCAGATTCCAGTCGAAAATCAGGCATTCATCACCGACGTTGTAATGACAGTCATGACGGCTGTAGGCGAGAGAATTTCAGAACAAGCCCGTTCTGAATTGGAGGTGGAAACTATGGCTGAGGTGATAGGTGATATGTTCTGTTCATACTTTGAGCAAACGTCTGAAAAGAAGGACATCGTGCTGTAGGAAACAATGAGGTTTAGTCAGGTGTATAGTCATTCCAAATAAGAACCAAGTGATCTTTTAAAAAAAGTAGTAGGTAGTAAGTAA
>Ga0114940_10001125_pt1 | contig 10318 bp, 11 predicted proteins | sample ColdCreekSource_FD_87195 | JGI IMG/M metagenome (GOLD analysis project Ga0114940, IMG submission 87195) | Groundwater microbial communities from Cold Creek, Nevada to study Microbial Dark Matter (Phase II) - Cold Creek Source | ecosystem: Environmental > Aquatic > Deep subsurface > Groundwater ...
ACGGCCACGCCCACGGCCACGCCCACCACGCCGCCCACGGCCACGCCCACCACGCCGCCCACCACCACCGCCAGGCCGCAAGGCACTGGCGGTGCCTCGAGCACCACGCCCGCAGCGGCTGGCGGCAGTGCCAGCGGCGGCGCAGGCGGAGCGTCGGCCACGACCGCTGCTCTGGTGCCCAAGCCGCCCGTCGCCATCAGCTTGGACATCGAAGAACTGAAGAAGACTCGGCCCGAGCGGCGCAAGGCCGAGTTCGACAACCTGCAGGCTCGCTGGGGCGGCACTTTGCTGCGCGACACGCGCGCCGGGGCTGAGCTCAAGCTGCACGCTCAACGCACCGCTTACCTGCAGCGCATTCGCGCGCTCGCCACCAAGGCGAACGATTCGAAGACCGTGCAAGCTGTCGACGTGCTGATCACCAAAGAAGACAACCGCAACGCGGAAGCGATGAACGCGCTTCGCAGCGGCGCACTGCCGGTCGCAGGAGCTGCCAAATGAACCGCATCCTTTTCACCGCTCTTCTGCTGGGCGCCACCGTTGGCCTCGGCGGCTGCAAGTTCCTCAAGAAGAAGGCGCCTGAAGAAGCGCCAACGGCTGCCGCTGCCCCCTCGGCCGCGCCCGTTGTCGCCCCCGTCGAGCCTCCGCCCGTGGTCGAGCCGGTAGCTCCCGTCGCTGCTGTCGAGCCCCCTGTCGATGAGACCACCGTTCCGGCCCCCCAAGATTTCGAGGACGAGGCCTTCGAAAAGGTCACGCCCGCGAACTTCAAAGCCGAGCTCGCACGCCTCAACAAAGAGATCGCTCCTCCCGCAGCAGCCGCCCGGGTGCCGGTCGTTACGGCTCCGTAAAGGCTCAGCGCCCGCGCGCCGCTAGCCACGTGGCGCATTGCGTGGGCCAGGCGGCCATGTCGCCGGAGGCGTCGCGGATGCCGGTGCCGTGGGCGCCGTCTTGGTAGCGGTGGAGTTGGTGAGCGATGCCTTTGGCTTGGAGCGCATCGGCAAAGCGTTGCGTGTTTTCGGGTTTGACGGCGGTGTCGTTGTTGGAAACGCCCAGGAACGTGGGGGGCGTAGTGGCGGTGACTTGGAGCTCGCTCGACGCGAGGGCGATGTCGGCGGCGCTAGGCTTGGCGCCCAGGAGCGCTACCTTCGAGCCGCTGTGCGCGAGGCTCGGGTCCATTGAGATGACCGGATACATGAGCACGGAGAACGAGGGGCGAGCGTCAACGGCGTCGATGGCGTCGATCGCGGGAGCCGTGACGGCGGTGGGACGAGTGACCAGCTGCGAAGCGAGGTGACCGCCTGCCGAGAAGCCGATCACGCCGATCCGCGCGGTATCGAAACCGCAGGCGGCGGCGTTGTGGCGCACCAAGCGAATGGCGCGCTGCGCGTCGGCCAACGCCGCCCAACGCGCTTGGGGAAAGTCGGCGGGCATGCGGTACTTCAAGACGAACGCGGTGACGCCTTGCATGTTGAGCCAAACCGCGATGTCGAGCCCCTCTTTGTCCCACGCTAGGTGCGTGTAGCCGCCGCCGGGCATCACGATTGCGACGGCGCCGTTCGGCGGCTGCGCCGCATACGGATACAGCGAAGGAGTGGAGACGCCCGTCACCGAGCGGTCGTGGACGTTCGCCACTTTGCTGCGCTCCGTGAACGCTTCGCTCAACGCCGAGCCTTCGCTGCCCGGCGCGACACCAGGCCAAAGCGGGACCTGAGCGCCACCGAAAGGGCAGACGCTGGCCTGGCCCGCGCCGCCAACGGCGGGCATCGCTTGACCGCTGCTGGAAGGCGTTGGCCCACGGCACGCGAGCAGCAACGCGGCCACGCCAGCGCAACGAACGAGAGGAATCGTCAGCATGCTTTCCGCCGCACCGGCACTTCGAGCAGCACGCTAGCCCAAGGGGCCGGCGCCGCGAAACTCTGAGGCCCCTACCCTTTGTTGGCGGCAACTGGCGGCAAGGTGCGCAGGTAGGTCCACAGCGCCTTGCGCTCGGTCGGCAGCATGCTCTTGGCCGCGGGCACGATACCCTTCATCGGTTCCTGCAGCACGCGACCATCTTTGCTGACACCTTGCGTCAGCGCCCGCTCGAAGTCGTCGTAGCTCCAGTCGCCAAGGCCCGTCTCGTGCGGCGTCAGGTTGGCGGCCGCCGGCCAATCTGGAGGTCCGAACTGCATGGGGCCGCCAACTAGTCTTGGTTTACAAGATGTCAACCCAAAAAGAAGAGACGCGCGTGCGCCTGCTCGAAGCCGCGCGGAACCTGCTCATGAAAGGCGGCTTTCACGGCGTCGGCTTGGAAGACATCGCCGAGGCAGCCGGCGTGAGTCGCCAAGCCGTGTACAAATCGCACTTCGCTTCCAAGACCGAGCTGCTGCTCGAGCTGGTGAGGTACGTGCACGTGGTCGAGAAGCTCGACGAGCTCACGGCACCGGTCTATGCGGCAAAGTCAGGACTCGAGATGCTGGAGGAAGGCATCCGCTGCATCATCCGCATCGAGACCCGCGTGCACGACATGGCGCTGGTGCTCAGCGCAGCTGCGCTGTCGGATCAGGCGGCGGCCGCAGCTTGGCGCGACCGCTTGGAGGTCAAACGCAGCGCCATGCGCGGCGCGCTCGAACGCGTCCAAGCCGACGGCTATTTCAACCCCGAGTGGAAGCTCGAAGAAGCCGTCGACCTGCTGGCGGTTTGGATCTCGGTCGACGCCTACCACCAGCTCGTCGTCGAAGCGGGCTGGCACCCCGACCTGCTAATAGCCAGGATTTGGGGGCTTTGTAAGGCAACCTTCGTGAGTCAGCCCGCGAGCAACACGCCCAAAAGCAAACCCAAGCGGCCTCATCGCCCCCATCCCTAGAACGCCGATCCAAACCGTTGGTCGCTCTAGATACGTCCCGAACGTGCTTACTTGGAGCCGGTGCAGTACGTGTTGACCTGGTCGACGACGTCGCTCTCTTGCTTTTCGACCTTGTCGGCCTCGGCATCGATCGCCTTGGTCTGCGCTTCCAGCGCGGCAGCCTTCGCCGGATCCTTCGCGTCCTTCTGCAGCGTGGCCAGATCACGCATGATCTTGCCGAGTGAACCGAGCGTCGCGCCGTAGGCCGCGCGGAAGCCGACGAGCTTTTCGTCCTTCAGCTGCAGCGACTCGAACGCCTTGGCTTCGGCTTCGATCGCGGCGGCGCCCTTCTCGAGCTCAGCGACGTCTTCGCTCTCGAGCTTGAGGCCGTTGATCACCTTCTGCGACTGGGTCGCGCGATCCACGAAGGAGTTACATTGCTCGACCTTGCTCAAGCCGCAAGCGGGCATAACAGCCGACAGAACCACCAAGAACCCGAGGTTGAGAATTTTCATGCGAGCGTGACTAGACCACGCTTTTTCGCGCCTCAACAAGCCAGCTGCCGAGCCCCCAGAAATGCCGCTATTGCAGGCTCTTGATCCACGTTTCGATGGCCAAAAGGCCTGCCGGATCGGGCGCGAGATCATTCACGCCAATGGGCGGCATGGGCCTCAGGCGGTTGTCGCCCGCCATGGTCGGTTCGGGCAGCGGCGTGCGCCGCGCTTGCACGAACAACACGCTCATTTCCGGTTGACCAGGCTTCACGCGCACCCAGCCGTCAGGCGGATGCACGCTCTGCGCGTTGGTCATTTGGTTCACGGTGTTGGCCACGAACACGTCCGGCGCCATGTCGAACACTTTGCCCTTCTCGTTGTGGCAGTGCACGCAGTTGCCGACCGCGAACTCTTTCACCTGTCGCAGCGTCGGATCAGCCTCGACGATGCTGCGCGGCGCGGGCTCTCCGGCTGCCGGAAGCTTGCTGAAGACGCCAGCGGCCTGAAACTCTTCCAGCTGGGTCTTGGCGGCCGCGGACGTGAGCTTGTGATTCAGGCGCAGTTCGTCGAAGCCGATGAAGGTTTGAAACGCGATGCCGTTTTCGTGATGGCAGGAGGCGCAATTGTCACGCGAAGGCAGCGTGTGATCAAACGGTTGACCACCGTTCATCACGAAGGGCTTGCCGTCTAGCATGCGGCTTACGGTCACCTTCACCTGCACGGTGGCTAGGCTGTCGCCGTTGCGATCATCGACCACCAAATCAGCGTCGGTGCCGGCCTGATTCCATTGGTAGAGGTAGTAGTCGTACTCGGTAAAGTCGGTCTCGATGCCGACGCGGCGAATGACGCGCGTTTCGATGGGCCGCGGCGCGCCGCCGACGCCACTGTCATCGAGGAACGTCTTGAACAGCAGCGTGCCGACGGGAAAGACCCACGCCTGGGGGTTCTGATTGTCGATTTGCTTGCCGCTCGGCAAGAGTAAAAAGCGCTGCTTTTCGAGCCCGTCGCTCCACAGGGCTGGGAAAGGCGTGAAGCCGAGTAAGCGCGGCGAGTGCTGGCTGAAGTCGGGAGCTGTCGGAAACAGACCGGTGGCGGCCAGGGTCTTGGGCATGGCCTGGAGCGGATCGCAGAGCAGCGACTGAGGCGCCAGTGCGCAGTCGTCTTGCGCCATGCCGCCGCCCATGCCGCCCACGCCAGGAGCAGAACCAGCCGTACCGCCCGAGTCGGCGCCAGACGTGACCGGAGCGCTACCACCCGCTCCGCTGCTGGCCAGCGCGCTGCCGCCCACGCTACCGCCAGCGGCCGTGACATCGGGCGGGCTTGGGTCGGCGCCGCACGCCGGCAACGTGGCCAGCGTGAGGCTAAAACCCGCCCAAAACGTGCGACTAGGGAGCATCCGGTTACTGAGCTTCGATGCGATAGACTTCACCGCCCTGCGTCGAGATGTACATCTCGCCAGCACCGTCTTCACCGAACGAGTCGATCTCGCCGATGCCGAGGCCGTTGTGCGTCATGGCGTTGCCGGAGAGCTGGCCGTTCTTGACCACGAAGGATTTGATGGCGCCACCGGGCCAAGTCGAGAAGAAGTAGCGCCCGCACAGCCCCGCGATCTTGTGGCCGCGGTAGACGATGCCGCCAATCATGGCCTTGTCGCCTTCATGGCCGGTGATGCCGTTCTTGATGTTGTTGCCGCGGTAGCCGTAGTCCTTCACTGGGTTGGCGAAGGGGCTGTAGTACACAGCGCCGCCCGCCGGATCATCGGTTTCGCCGATGTACATGTCACCGGTGCCGCGATCGATGTGCATGCGGTACGGGTTGCGCAGACCGTAGCCGAGCGTGGTGCCGTTGCCGGGCGCACCGGCTAGGTCGTGAATCAGCACGCGCCCCACGTTGCCCTCGGGCTTGCCCGACTCCGCCACCGTTTGGGTGTTACCCACCGAGTGATAGAGCAGCAGCTTGCCGCCATCCTTCGGGTTGAACGCAAGCTGTCCGCCGTTGTGCCATTCACCGCCTTGGCTGCGCGGCTTGTCCCAGATGTCTTTGCCGGTGGGCTTGGAGCTGGTGACGCTGGTGCGCTCTAGCTCTTCGATGTGGATGTTGGCGTTGGGCGCGGTGTAGAGCAGGTAAAATAGGTGATTTTGAGCGAAATTGGGATGGAAGGCCATGCTGAGCAGGCCCTGCTCGTCTTGCCCAGGGTTGCTCTTGATGGCGACGGTGGCCATCGGCGTCGGGTCGAGCTTGTTGTCGACCACGTAGAACACCTTGCCGGTGCGATGACCCAAAACGTAGAAGCCTGGCTCGCCTGGTACGGCGATGACTTCGCCCGCTTGGTCATCGTTGGCCAGACGCACGACGGGCGTCTTCTTGAGCGCGGGCGCTGTGGCCGCAGCCTCCGTGGTGCAGGCCGTGAGGACCTGCGCGGAGCCACCGGAGCCGCCGGAGCCGCCGGAGCCGCCGGCACCACCGCCGCCGCCCGTACCTGCCGTCACACCGCCAACACCGGCTGTGCCGCCGCCCGCATCTGAACCACCACCGGTCGCGGCGGTCCCGCCGCTAGTCGTGCCCGCGCCGGCTGGCGCGCCTGCGCTGCCGCCACTCACCTGACCGGCGCTCGCGCCAGCTACGTTACTGCCAGCGCCGGACGCGCCTGCACTGGACGAATTGGGCGACGAAGCCGGTGTGCTGCAGCTCGCCGCAGCCGCCACGATTGCGCACAAAGCTGCGCCAAAACCAACTGCAAGCGCTCGCTGGTCGTGCGGACCGCGCGCTTGCTTACGCAATGAAGCCATCGATTACCTCGGGTCTGATCCGCTCAGTTGCTGGGGTCAGCCCTCAGTTCCCACCCCACCGCACAACGGCTCAACATTCGACGCACACGCGCGCCCCGCCCGCCGAACAGCGGTTCGGCAGGTCAGGGGCTTGTCAGCTCAAAAGGGCGAGATATGCGGAGATCGAGGCGCTCTACGCCTGACCCATTGGTCTCATCTCACAGCAGCTGAAATGAGGTCAATGACAAGGCGCCTACGCGCAGTAGACGCCGCCGTTGATGTCGAGCGTGGCGCCGGTGATGAAGCCATCGTACTCGGACGCCAGGTACACGACGGGGCGCGCGATGTCCTCGGAGCTGCCACCGCGGCCGAGCGGAATGCCACGCACGGTCTCGTCAGCCGACTCTTTGGTGGTATGCGTGTCGTGAAAACGCGTGCCCAGGATCAGACCCGGCGCCACGCAGTTCACGCGCACGCCCTGCGGACCCAGCTCAGCCGCTAGCGCGCGCGTCCAGGTGATGACCGCGCCCTTGGTGCTCGAGTACACGAGCGAGCCGCCGTGGCCACCCTTGCGACCCGCGAGCGAGGCAACGTTCACGATGCTCGACGCGCCCGCTTTGATCAGCGTCGGCACCGCCGCGCGCGTCACGAACATCATCGTCGTCAAGTTGATGCGGATCACTTCGTCCCAAAACTCGACGTCGACTTCTTCGAGCTTGCGACGACCGACGAGCGAGCCGGCGTTGTTGATCAACACATCGAGGCCGCCCAAAAACTCCGTGGCCTTGGCGACGACTTCTTTGGCATCCGACTCTTTGCGGAGATCGGCCTGCACCACGAGTGCGCGCTGCCCTAGGCCCTTGGCCTTCTCGGCCAAAGCGCGCGGCGTAGCGTCGCTGTTGAAGTAGTGCAGCACCACGTCCGCGCCCGCGTCGATGAGCCCCTCGGCGACTGCCGCGCCAATGCCTTGCGAGGCTCCCGTAATGAACGCCCGCTTGCCCTTTAGATTGCCCATGATTTGATTCCTTGAACGACGCGCTGTGGCGCCAACCGCGCAACCTATATTCCTTAACTCCCAGCCGCAGCAAGCCGGATGCGCGGGGCCAGCCCGGCCGAATCGCCCAGGGCCAGGCGATTCCGTGCTGCCTCAAAATTGCATGCTGGGCCCGGGCTGGGTCGGAAACTAACCGGACGCCCATGGCGCATTCCCACGCTCCGCTCGCTTGCCTCGTTCTGCTGCCGGCTGCGGTCTTCGCGTGGTCTTTCGAGGCCCAAGCGGCCATTCCGGCCGGCTACACCGGCACCCCGTACCTGGGCACGGCGCAGGCCATCCCGGGCCGGGTGGATCTCGCCCGCATGGACGAGGGCGGGTTGAACGTGGCGTTTTTCGCCGACCATCGCCGCGAGAACGCCGTGGGCGAAGGCTACTCGCCCATCAGCGGCGACGACTTCCGCATGGGCAACTTGAACCTGCCCAACATCTGCAAGACCAACAAGAAAAAGGAAGTCCCGACCGAAGGTAGCGAGGATTTTTGGGAAGACGGCACCCGCTACCCGAGCGAAGCCGCCCCGTACGAGTACTACATGGGCTACGCCCACACGGTCGACTGGGTGCGCGTCACGGTGAACGTGAAGCAGGCCGGCAAGTACAACGTGAGCTCCAACTGGGCGTGCGCCAACGACCCGTGCGGCCTCTCGATCTGGTTCAACGACGGCGGCGGCAAGGTGGACAACCAGGACCGCCCACTCGACGGCGCCAACAAGTCTGGCCCGATCGAGTTCCAGGGCACGAACGACTACCATAAGTGGCGCAAGTACCCGAACTTCGCCCAGGTCGATCTCACCGCGGGCGAGCAGCTGATGACCTTCCATGTGGAGGTCAAAGATCACCTGCAATACGGCTTCTTGCAGTTCGATTTGGTGGGCGGCGGCGGCTCCGGCACGGGCGGCAGCGGCGCTGGCGGCGCTGCAGGCTCCGGCAGCGCCGCCGCAGCGGGCTCGACCAGCGCAGGCGCAGCTAGTAGCGGTGGCACCCCACCCGCTAGCACTGCGGGCGCGGGCGGAATGAGCAGCAACGGCGCGGCCGGTGCTCCCGCCACGCCGGGCGGTACTGGCAGCGGCGGCAGCGCAGCGCCCAACAACGGCCTCGGCTCGGGCGACAACACCGACACGGCCTCCAGCTGCGCTATCTCGCGACTGGGCAACGCTGGGCGAGCCTCGGGCCTCGCCGGGCTGCTGCTAGCCGGCGCGCTGCTACTGCGCCGGCGCCGCGCAGTCTGAAGCGCCGCTGAAGCGCCGCGAGATTTGAAGCGCTGTGCGGCGCCGCACGCTTACTTCACCTTGTCGGGGATCACGGTGCCGCAGTCCGTGAACGACAAGTTGGTGTCGATGCGGAACGTCGACGCTGTGGTGTGGCGTTCGGCGTGGAACAGATCGAGCGGGTAGATGGTGCCCTTGGTGATGCCCAGCGTGGCCGCCGACGCATCGAGGTCGACATTGCGCTGCTGCATGGGGTGCAGGCCGCCGACATCGACCGCGAGTTTGTTGTTGATGAACACCCAAACGTCGTCGTCGCCCTGGAAATTGAAGGTCTCACCGCCGGTATACAAGAACTGAGTATGTAGCTCGGTGGTGAAACCAAAGTTGTGATTCATGCCGTCGTCGGCCATGGCCGAGCCCATGAAGCCCGCGCCGTCGATCGGGAAATAGGCCAGGCTCTGGAACGTGAACAAGCCACCCGGGCGCGGCGCCAAGAAGATGGACACCGTGTACGGGTCATTCACGCCGGGCGTGTTGTGGTACCACTGCTCGAAGTTGGCTTGATTGGTGTTCTGCGCACCGAACGGGCACACGTCCATGCCACCGGGGTTGGCGATCTCGCACTTGGACGCGTACACGGGCTTGCGATCGGCGCCCAAGGTTGCCGAAACCATGTTCGGCGTCACGTCACCGCCGTAAATCTTCGCGGTCTCGAAGTCGCCGTGACCGCCTTCGTCAGAGCCTTTGAAGTCACGGACCACGCCGAGCAAGATGTTGCCGCAGTCGCCCGCAGGGCCACCAGCGCTGCCGCCACCGCCGCCCGAGCCCGAGGACGCGCCGAAAGTGCCGCCGCTGCCGAAAGTGCCGCCTGCACCTTCCGTCACGCGCTCGCCCAGCTTGTAGCCGCCGATATCGGTCTGGTGAAAGCCTTCGGGGAGCGTGGACACGGCCTTGGCACCGCCGCTGCCGCCGTCGGCCACGGTCATGCCGCCCACGTTGCCGAGATCGATGCCGCTCGTGCCGCCATGAGGCAGCTGGGCACCCCCGCCGGTGCCGTTGGCGCTGCCGCCGCCTGACTTCACGGGGTTGCCGATGCTGCTGCCATCGCCACCATTGGTCGCGCTGCAGGCCAACTGCGCCAGAGTGAACCCTGCACAGAAAAGACTGTGGAGAGCGGAACGCGACTTAGAACCTGCCCTGCTTTTCACATCAGCGTCATGTCCGCTGGCGCAGACAACTGTCGCAAAAGCACCTCAATGCTCGGTCGCGCCAGGGATTTCTGGCAGGCCCTGCGGGTGCAGTCGCGCGGCCGACCACGGACGCTGAGTCGCCCCGCTACTTGGGCTTTGGGTTCGCGTCGCTCGCATCGCTCGGGCTCGGCACTTGGTCGGGCAAGGCAGCGCCGCACAGGCGACAAGCAAAGGTGAAAGAGGCACGACGCAGGTTGTCTTCGAAGGTGCCCTCGGAGAGCAGCACTTCGTTTTCGGCGCCGCATTGGCGGCAAGCGACGGTCGCCGTCTTTCCCATACTGGCAGTTTCCCCCAAACGGGCGGCCGTGTCCCTGCGGAACTAGCGGATTCTCGAGCCACGCACCTGACAGCTATTGCGCGCGAACGGACGCAAATTGGCGCCCGAAGCGTCACGTTTCTCCGTCAGCGGCCACTCATGAAAGGCCATGCTTTCGCGTTCATCGCAGCTTGCTTACCTCGCTTTGCTCCTCGGAATTTCGCTCCTCCCGGCTTGTGAGACCGACGCGCCAGCCGCCGTGACCTGCGCGGGCACGGCGGGGCAGACGGGCGTGCCCGCGGGAGCCGCTGGTACGAACAGCGCGGGCAGCAGCAGCGGCGGCAGCCTGAGCTCGGGCGGAGCGGCAGGCGCTGGCGCGGCTGGCCTGGGCGGCCAAGGCGGCAGCGTTACAGGTGACGCAGGCAGCGGCGGCGCAGCGGGCCTGGCGGGCGGCGGCGCACCGGGCAACG
>Ga0114940_10001126_pt1 | contig 10298 bp, 9 predicted proteins | sample ColdCreekSource_FD_87195 | JGI IMG/M metagenome (GOLD analysis project Ga0114940, IMG submission 87195) | Groundwater microbial communities from Cold Creek, Nevada to study Microbial Dark Matter (Phase II) - Cold Creek Source | ecosystem: Environmental > Aquatic > Deep subsurface > Groundwater ...
CAGCTCTCGACATCCACCTCTTCGGTGGGGTAGGGGGCGAAGCGGGTTTCCTCGATCAGCAGCGATTCGCTGACCTGGTTGCAACGCTTCTTGCTGGTCACGTTCTGAGTGAACTTGAAGGTCGCGGTGCCGCCCACGGGCAGCGCCTGGTCGTAGCCGGGCACCAGGTCGACAGCGCCGCGCACCACGTACACCTCGGGCTTGGCCAGGGCCATCTGGCGCAGCGCCTCGTTGATCAGCAGCAGCATGGTCGCGTCGAGCCAGGTCTTGCCGGGGGCAGGATCCAGCAGCGTCACGCGGGCGCTGGTCACGATGGCGCTGGCCAGGATGGTGCCCATGGCTTACTCCTCGGTCTTGGTGGCGTCAGCGGGCGGCATGGCTGCCAGGCGCTTGGCGGTGATCTCGGCGAAGAGCGGGCGCAGCTTGGCTTCACCCAGGCGGGGGTGCACCGGGGTCTCGTCCTTCTGCTTGCCGTAGTGCAGGTCGTGGGCCAGCTCGTGCATCTTCTCGACGCTCAGGCTGTCCTGGGCTTCCTGGGTCAGCACGCGGTAGTCGTAGACGGCGGCCAGGTGGGCGGCGCCGGCGGTCGGGTCGATCTCGATGTGCACCAGGTCGGTCTTGTTGCCTGCTGCGGCTTCGGACAGGGCGCGCACACGCTCGGCTTCGGCCACGTTCTCGGTCTTGGCCAGCTCCTGCGGCGAGAGGCTCGACGGCGGGGTGGTGCCGGCTTCGGGCACCAGGCCCCAGACGGTGGGGTGGACGGCCAGCTTGGGCCACAGGGCGGCCGGGTAGGGCTGAATGTCGCCTTTGCCGCGCCAGACGATGCCGGTGTTGGCCTGGCAATCGTCCTTGTAGTTGCGGTCGGCCAGCAGCTCGACCAGCACGGTGCCGCCAGCTCGGGCAGCCTGCAGGGTAATGGGATCAGTCATGTCGTTCTCCAGAAGGGGGTGGGGGGCGAAGAAGAGGAGGGGCTTGTGGCCCCCCCTCGTCACTCGGTCACTTCGGGCCGTTCATGTTGACGGTCGCAATGCCGATCAGCTCGTCGCCGGTGTTGGTGCCTGCGCCAGCCGTGCCGATGGTCACGGTGATGTAGACATCTTCCTCGAAGACGATGGGCTTGAAGGCGCACTCAAGTGCGCCACCAGCCTGTCCGACCGTTTGGCCGGCTGCTGCGAAGTAGGCCGCGCTGGCCGCCAGCGAGCTCGAAGAGCTCACGGCCCGGTAGCCGACGCTGAAGACCAGCGTGGTGCCGGTGTCCAGGTCATCAGCGAACAGGCGCAGGCGGGTCAGCTGGCTGCCTGCGGGGATCCGCATCAGCAGGATGACGTCCGCGGCTTGCGGATTGGTGGCCGTGAGGACGTACTTGTCCACCAGGTCGACAGATGCGCCGTCCACGCGCATCAGCGCGGCCAGCTTTGCCTTGTTTGCCAAGAGATCAGCCATTTTGGGCTCCTTGAAGTTTCAGGTCGGGGGCATCAGCCCCCAGGGGGTTGATGGATCAGCTCACGGTGCGCTTGCGCACCACGCTGTCGATGACTGCCACACCGAAGTCGGTGGCCTCGTCGTTGCCGTCGCTGTTCGGCAGGCTGAAGCGCAGCTTTTGCTCGGAGCCGATGATCTCGCCAGCGAATTCCAGGTTGCGGCCGAAGTTCGTGCGGTTCTCCAGCAGCGAGTAGGTTTCCTCGCTGGTCTGGTTGGCGCCGGAAGCCATGCCGAGGGCCTGCGCGCCCACAAACAGCGAGCGGGCCACCTGGTGGGTGGTGCTCACGTTGCTGATGGTCACGTCGGTCTCGGTCGCGGCCAGGCGGTTGGCCACGGTCACGATCTTGGTGGTGTCGCCGTTGTTGAACCGGATGCCGGTGGTCATCGGGCGCATCAGGATGCCGTTCCACAGGATGCAAGAGCCACTGAAGAGCGGGTGTGCCTTCAGGTTGCCGTAGCTCGCGCGCTTCATGGCGTTGGTCTCGAAGGTGCGGATGTTGTTGCTCGCGGTGGTGTCCGTGATCAACGCATCCCACACCAGCGGATCCATGAAGAGAATGCCCTTGATCGGGTCATCGCCGGCGGCAGGGTCGCCGGGAATCATGATCGGGCTCATCTTCACCGACATTTCGCTCCACAGGGCCGCGAACTCGTCCAGGTGGCCGAGCTTGAGGCTGTCCGTGGTCAGCAGCGAGGCCAGCTGTGCGCCGCCTTGCACCAGCGTGGCGGCCGACACCACCCAGTGGCGGTTGTAGGTCGGCGCCTTCACGGCGTTCACCATGATGTCGGTGAACTCCGAATCGGTCTGCAGCGGCACGATCCAGCTGTTGTCGTCCTGGATGCCGCGCGCACCGGCCAGCATCACCTGGGCACGCTGCCAGCGGAAGCGCGGCATGCCACCTTTCAGCTGGGCCAGGGCGTTCAGGCGCATCGAGTGCGGGGTGCGCTGTTGCGTCATCTTGCCGCCGGCCGACACGGGCAGGGTGGCCATGTCGATGCGGATGTCCTGGCTGGAATACTTCAGCGAAGCACCCATGCCTTCGGCGTTGCGGTCACCCATGATCGGGCGCAGCTTGATGACGTGTGCGCAGTCGATCTGCACGACGTCACCGGGGCCCTTGCTCAGTTCGTCGACTCGCACGATCGGCATGTCGGTCGTGGTCTGTTGACGGATCTTGCGCAGGGCCTTGTCTTGGCTCGACATGGGGCCGGTGAGTGCGACCAGCGGCGTGGGCTCACGCACGGCCATCGCGGCGAGGGCCTTCGAGAAGGCCTTATTGGCCAGCGGCGAGCCGGCAGGGATAGAGGTTGCGGACATTTCAGTGTTCCTTCAATGGGTGGGCGCCGTGTTCAGGTGACGGGCAACGAGGCATAGATGTCCGCGTCGCTCATCTTGTTGAAGTCGGGCAGTTCGTTGGATGGGTTTGCGCCCCCACTCAGGTCGCCCAGGGCCACGGCGGCGGGTGCAGCTGCTGCTGCCACGGCTGCCAGGGCCTGCTGGGTTGCTGATGCGGGGGCGGGTGAGGTGGTGGACAGGCCCAGGCGCTCGGAAGCGCGCCGGGTGGCCTCGGTGACGATTTCCAGCTCGCTCTTACCCTTCCACTCAGGCAACAGGCGCAACGCGGTGTCCTCGGCCAGGGCCAGCTTGAAAGCGGTCTGGTCGGGGTTGTATTGCATGTTGAAGAGTGCGGGCACGGCGTCAATCACGGCCTGCGTCGCCGGGTCAAACTTCGGTGCGATGAAGTCAGCGGCGGGGGCAGGTGCCACCTTGGCCACGGTCGTGGCCAGCTCCTGGTTGGTTCGCTCCAGCTCCTTGATGTAGTTGCCCACGGTGGGGTCGAACTGCGCCACCTCGGCCAGCTCTTCGGCGGTCGGCTTCTTCGCCTGGGCAGGTGCGGGGGCGGCGGCCTTGGTGGCTGCCAGCTCCGCGGCCAGCCGGTCGGCTCGGGCGCGTTCCACGCGCAGGGCGGCGTGAAGGTGGTGGTCGGGCTGCGGCGCTGGGGCAGCTGGTGCTGCGGGCGCTTGTGCCACGGGTGCGGCAGCCGGTGCTGCTGGTGCCGCGGGGGCTGGGGCTTGCGCTGCGGGAGCGGTGGGCGCAGGTGCTGCTGCGACTGGTGCAGGCGCGGGCGTGGGCGCAGCTGCCACTGGGGCGGGTGCGGGTGCCGTTGCTTGGCCAGCTGCTGCGGCCTCCGCGGCGTCTTGGGCTTCCTGCTCTTGGCGGGCCTGCTCAAGCGCTGCGAAGTCGTCTGCGCTGAATACGTCTGCTTGCGGGTTGTCGTTCGTGCTCATGGTTCACTTTCCTCTTCGCCATTTAACGGGTAGCACCCCGAAGGCTTGCGCCTCTGTCCGTTGGTACTCGACCTTGCGGGGGGACGAAGCCCGCCAGGCCGGTGTGCCACTCCTTTACCCTGCTGCCCGTGGCCCTGCAGCGGGGTTTCTTGCTCATTGCAGCGCGGCGCCTCCTTGGCGTGCCTGGCGCGCTTCCTGGATGGCCTCCTCGATCATTCGCTCGTGGGCCATGTCCGGGGTCTCTTGATCGGGCACGGGCGCGGCTTCCACCGGCTCGGGCGTGTCTGCCTGGCGCTGTGCCAGGCCCATGTCGTGGCCCAGCTTGGCCACGTTGGCCAGGTTGAGCTGGGTCTTGCTCTCGGTCTCTTCGACCTGGGCCTGGGTTTTCTGGGCTTCGGCCAGGGTCTTGTTGGCCTTGCCCATCTGCTCCTGCAGCTGCGCCACCTTCATCTGGTCGCTGAGCTGCTTGTCGCGGGCCTGCTCGGCGGCCTGCTGCTCCTGCTGCTCGGCGGCGGCCTTCTTGTCGGCGGTCGACGGCAGGCCCAGGATGCGGCGGGCGTCGCTCGCGCGCTCCATGCGGTCGGGCATGTCGGTGCTCTCGATGTAGCTGGGCACCAGCACTGCGGCGGCCTGCGGGTTGACCTGGGCCAGGGCCTGGATGATCTTGGCCACCTGATCCTGCTGCTGCAGCTTGTAGGCCGGGGTGCTGGGCACCTCGCCCAGACCGACACGCACCGGGGCGTCCTTGACGCCGTTGACGATCTCCGCGCGCTGCGGATCCCACAGGTTGAGCACCACCACGCGGCGGGTCTCGCCGTTGCCGATCTTGACCTGCATGCCTGGCACGTCGTGGTCTTCCACGATCAGCTCCAGCAGGTTCTCGTACACCAGGCGGCGGCTGTGGCGATAGTTGTCGTTCAGGTCGCCCATGGCCACGCTGCCCTGCTCGATCAGCAGGCTGTTGGCGATGCCGCTGGTCACGCCACTGGCGGCCTGGCCCAGCTGGCTGCCGTACACCCCGGGCACGTCCTGCACGTTCTGCTTGGCGTCCTGCATCACGTCGAACTGCTCCTTCTGCAGGCTCAGGTTGCTCTCGACGCGGAAGGCGTTGGCGTTCTTGTTGGCCCGGTTGCCGTCGAGGATCACGGTCAGGTCGGGCCGGTTCACGCTGTTCACGATGTCCTTCAGCGTGTTGGCCTTCACGTCCAGGGCATCGTTGTCCATGATGATCTGGCGGGCGCGCAGCAGCCAGTTGATGCGGATCCGGCGGGCGTTGTACTCGTCCTGCGGGCTGATCATTCCCTCGACCAGGCCGTATGGGCTGCGGTCTTCGTCGTCGCGGTAGGCGATGAATGGCACGTAGGGGAAATTGCGCTTGTTCGTGCCGATGTCTTGCAGGCGGTGGGGGCCGGCGTAGAGGGCCATGCGCACCTGGCTGGTCGGGCCCTTCAGGATCTTGGCCCGGCCGCTGTTGATGGCGGCGATGTGGCCCGGGTTGCGCTGGTCGAAGAGCACGCGGCGCGTGGGGCTGAACTGCAGGCTGATGGCCGTGGCCGGCACCTTGTACCAAACCTCGTACATCTTGACCCGCTTGCGCGCGCTGTCGTACCAGTCCATGCGGCGCTGCACACCCTGCCAGCGCTGGTCGACCTGGAAGTGGTTGGTCAGGCGGATCTGCTCCTCCATGGTCGTGTCGAAGAGGAAGCCGTTCCAGTTGTTCGCCATGTTGCGCAGCAGCTCGCGGTGCTGTGGCATCGCGTGCTCCAGCTCGTCGAGGTCTTGCCAGCGCTTGCGCACGATCCAGCGGGCATCGCGCAGCAGCACGTCCTCGGCACGCCAGTCCCACCACATCTGGCTGCGGTGCACGTCCTTGACCCGGTACGGGTAGCCCAGCACGTCGGCGTTGCGGGCAACCTCCACCCACCCGATGCCTGGGCCCACCTGGCCTGCGTAGGCGTTGCTCACGGCCTGGTCGGCGTAGCACTCGCGCTTGGCCTCGGCCATGCTGACGTTCAGCACCTCGGCCGCGTCGGCGATCTCGTCGTCGTCGCTCTCCACCTTGACGTCGGTGCGGGCCTTGGCCTCCTGGCCCAGGATGCCGCGCACCACGCGCCCCACCAGGTTGGTGGGCTTCACGTCCTTCATGCCCTCGGCGATCAGGGCGGCCTCCTGCTCGGCGGTGAACTGCTTGCCGTCGATGTAGCCGGCGGCCACGTCGCTGCGGTCGCGCCACTGCGGCTGATCTTCGCAGTCACTCACCAGGTTCTCCAGGTGCGTGATGTTGAACCCGTGGGCATAGGCCTCGTCGCGCCCTTGGCCCATGTTCTGGGTGTCAGGCTTGACTGGGGTGATGCCAGCGATCTCGTAGGTGTTGGCGTTCATGCGTACCCCATAGCTTTGCGGAAGTCTTCGTACTCGCGGGATGCGTTGGCGACCGTGCTGGTGGTCACTCGGGCGGCCTCACCGGCGCCGAGCATCATGTATTGCCCTGCGTCGCACGGGTGGCTGTAGCGGTTCTTGTCGGGCAGGTCGCGCCAGCGGTCATCACCCACCACCTTGATGCGCTTGTACGCATACCCGCCCTGCAGGCCCTTGCGGGTCACCTTGCAGTCGGGGTGGATGAGGAAAGCGGGTTTGCCGTCGATCAGCTTGCGCATCGGGGCGGCGAAGGTCTCGATGCGCAGGGTGATGTCGTTGTCGCCTGGTGCGGGCGTGGCGGCGATGTCGTTGGCCTCCAGGATCTGGAACACGGTGCGGGTGTCCACGTCACCGGCTTGGCGCTGGCCACCAGCTGGGTCGCCTGCGATGCCCAGCAGCGGCCACCCGGCATAGTGGTCGTTCAGGAACAGCTTGAGCTGGTCGGCGAAGCGCTGCACGCCCACGTCTTCGGTCACCACCTCGTGACGGATGCGCCAGTCGCCTGAGAAGCCACGCTGTCCGATGATGGCGGCCGGCGTCAGTCCGAAGTCCAGGCCCACCCAGATGCCCAGCTCCTTGACCAACTCGAACTCCTTGCAGTGCGTGATGTCGCTGTAGTCGGGATAGACCGGCTTGCCGTTGCGCACGAAGCCGTACTCGTTGGCCAGGTTGACGGCCACCCAGTCGCTGGCCTTGCCCTGGGCCCCTTCGAGGTAGTACATGCCGGGGGCGCCTGGCAGGTTGGCCAGGTTCTCGGCGTCGAAGTTGATGCGCCACGGTGCATCCTTGCTGTCGCGGATGAGGCCGCCGGGCTGCTTGTAGAACGTCCACCCTGGCGGGCGGCTCTCCTCGGCCATCTGGTAGTACCAGTGATCGGTGTCCGGGGCGTTGGTGTCCCCAAAGATGCCGTGCCAGGTGCACCCTGGGCCCGTGCTGGGGTAGCGGCCGGTGCGCAGGTCGATCATGGACACGATGCCGAAGGGCAGCTCTTTCACCTCGCTGAGCATGGCGGCCGTCACCTGCAGGCCGCGCAGCTTGCGGATGTGCTCCTCGCGGTCGAGGGCCAGGAACACCATTTCGCTGTGCACGCGGGTGCCATCGGGCAGCTTGAAGCGGATGGTCTGGGTCGGCGCCTCGCGGCCACCCTGCACCATGCGGCCCAGGTGACCGAACAGCTCCAGCCAGTCCTTGGCGGTGGTGCCCAGCAGCTCGCTGTACGTGTTGCGCACGGCCACCAGGCGGGTGTGGCGGATGCCGGCGCTGTCTGGCTCCTGGTTGAGCATCACCCGGAAGGCCTTCCAGCAGCTGGCGTAGGTCTTCGAGCTGCCCAGCGGGCCCATGATGAAGGCGCGGCGGCTGCGGTCGGCCACGTAGGCCTCGACCACGGGGCCCTGGGGCTTAAAGGACAGCTCGACCAGGGCCACGGTCAGGCCACCGCTTTCTTCGCGCGGCTGGCGCGCTTGGTGGCGGCATTCTTCGCGCGCACCTGGTCGGGGTTGGCGGCCTTGTGCTTCGCCACGCGGGCGGCGCTGCTCTTCGTGTTAGTGACAGCCTTGGCGGCCGTGCGGCGCTTTCCCTGGGCGGGCAGGGCCTCGCGCCTGGTGGCGCCACGCTCTGCGGCCTGGGCCAGGTCGGCCTGGCGGCGCTGCTCGGCCACTCGGTCGAGCCGTAGGCGGATCTGGGCGGTTTGCTGTGGGGACATGGCTCAATCCTCCCGGATGGTTTGCTTGCGCGTGCTGGCCTCTGCGCTGCCCTTGCCCGTGAAGTCGCGCACGATCACCTCGGGCAGGCCGGTTTCGTCGTCCTTGCCGCCCATGCCGTAGCTCTCGCGCTCCATGCGGATGACCATGGCCAGCGACTCGTTCAGCGTCTTGAGCGTGCGGGCACGCTCGGGCATGAGGCTGACGTACTGCGCCAGGTTGTAGGCCGCGCGCTTGGTGGCCTCCTTGTCGTCTGACAGGCTGAGCACGTCGTACACCATGGCGGCCAGCTCGGGGTGGTCTGTCACCTCCTCCAGCTCCTGAAACAGCTTGTCCGTCAGGCGCGCAGCTCGCGTGATGCTGCTGCGATGGCCCAGCAGGATGATCGCCAGGGCCTCGGCGCTGGCCTCGATCACCGCGGCAGACTGCTCGTGTGACTGCTTTGTCCCTGCGCTGGCCTTGATCGGAATCGACCGTGCTGTGGCCTTGCTTGCTACCAGCTCTTCAGCTCGGGCTTGAATTGCTGGGTTCGGGTTGCGAGTCCACGGTGGCACCTGCTTGGCTGCGTGCTTGTCGATGGCTCTGCGAGTGACACCATAGCGCTGGCTGATGGCGCGCACTGACATGACGCCTGCCTTGTAGTGCGGTTCGATGGCTGCCCAGTCGACCGGGAGAAGGTCGGGCTTGGCTGGCTTGGCGGTTCCCATGTCGGCGTTTTCTGACATGGGCGGCTAGGGTAGCACTTTGCGGCGACCATGAAAAAGGTCGCCAGCTGTGAGACTGGCGACCTGAAAAGGTGTGTGCTTTCCACCTTGAGTAGGAGACAAACATGCTGGCCCTGCCAGTCAGGTAGCGAGTTTAGCAGGGCCAGAAAAGGACGAAGCCCCCGCAGCTGGGCAGCTGGGGGGCGTCGTTGGCTTGACCACGGCGGCTACTTTGTACCCTGGGCGAGCTGTCCCTGGCTCGCTTGGTGACCGGCAGGCACACGGCGCTTGCGGCGCTGTGGGGGTGGGTTCGTGGTGTTGCCCGTGGCCGCGATTGTGTGCCAGGTGGTAGCAGGTCGCAAGGGTGCCCCCGTAGGGGGTTGCTACCTGTTGCTGTAGGACTACTGCGCATCGCGCGGTTGAGGGCTCGGGGGTGGTGGGTGGTGCTGCAGCACCGGAGCCGATAGCCCGCATCCCACCACCCTGTCGCCACAACCCCTTGATGCCTCTCTCGGCGGGGTGTTATAGGTGCTATGAGGTGAACCGCCTAGTGGGGCGCTTCACCGGCTGTCGTGCGCAACGGATTGGTTACCGGCACGCCGGGCTACCTCTTGCACTCAGCCAGCGATCGGGACTCGAACCCGCTCACCTCAGAACACAGGCACGGATTCTGCCAGGAGAATGCAGCTTTGCACAGGAGAAACCCATGGCCCAGTTGCCCGCTGATCTGATCCAGCACATTGAGAACGTCGAGCGCGACATCCTGGTGGATGCGCTACTCGCCTATCGCTTCAATCGAACCGCTGCAGGCCACGCCATGGGGCTGACGCTGCGCCAGATGCGCTATCGCATGGAGCGGCTTGGCATAACCCGTGCCACGTTGCGCGAGCTCGTTGGCATGAAAAATGTTGTCACTTTGAGCCAGCTTTCTGTCACCCCGCCGAACGCGCTGACCGAAAAGTGTCACCCGATTGGTGGCTACCGGCCTTCCTGACGACAAACACCCATGGTTTTGGGCCTGGCACGAAGGTGGCTGTAGAGAGAGTGCGGCAAGTTCGCCGCGACACCCTGAAAGACCCGAACCATGAAGACCTCCCTGACCCTGACCCAGCTGGCCCAACAGATCGAACAGCAGGCGATGACGAAGAAGGACTATGTGGCCCCGGCCCCGGCAATCGTCATGCAAGAAGACGCGACCGTGAACGTGGCACCTGCATCCATCTTCAACACCCTGCTGACCAACACCGCCCACCGCCAGCTGGGCGAGATCAGCGGCATCCCCGCCGACTACTACGAGCGCATGCGCACGGCCGACCCGGCGCTGCTGGCCAACAACGTCAACCGCTGGATGTCGACCCTGCAGGACGCGAAGAAGCAGGGCCCGCGGCGCCACATGGTGCGCACGCTCGACGGCCAGGTGCGCGCCATCCTGTCGGACAGCTACCAGCGCATCGACAACTACGAGGTTTTCGAGGTGGTCATGGGCATCCTGGTCAAGGTGCCAGGCCTGCGCATCGTGTCCGCGGCCGTGACCGAGAACCGCATGCACATCAAGGCCGTCAGCGAAGAGGGCAAGCTGGTGGTGCCTGGCTCGAAGCGCGGCGTGGGCGACATCGTGGAGCGCGGCGTGGCCATCAGCAACAGCGAGACCGGCCTGGGCTCCCTGAGCGTGTCACCGTTCGCCCACTTCCTGATCTGCACCAAC
>Ga0114940_10001127_pt1 | contig 10297 bp, 5 predicted proteins | sample ColdCreekSource_FD_87195 | JGI IMG/M metagenome (GOLD analysis project Ga0114940, IMG submission 87195) | Groundwater microbial communities from Cold Creek, Nevada to study Microbial Dark Matter (Phase II) - Cold Creek Source | ecosystem: Environmental > Aquatic > Deep subsurface > Groundwater ...
AGAAAAGAGCTTCGCTGCGGTTCCGTCATTGCCAGGAATCGTCCCGTCCAAGTCGGGACATGATGACGAAGCAATCCCCGGATTAAACATGCGCATCCTATAGCCACGGGATTGCCCGCCCGCCTGCCCAACTGAGTCATTCAGGCGGGGATGATTCCGGTCGGACGGGCTTCACCCAACCCACAACCTACCCTTCGTTCGCAATGACGATGTTATTAACTGGACTTACGCAAAAATTCAATAAATCCCCCTTACTAAAGGGGGTGAGGGGGATTTAAAATCAAATAAAGCCATTTTTGCGTAAGTCCAGTTAATAATTAATTTATTGCAATTTTATCCGGCACCAGAATGGCGGCTTGGAAGTACCGCCTTACCTGTTGATAATCTTTTTCAGCCTCCAACCGGGTAAAATATTTACCGGTCATCACACGGTAGTTAGGCTGAAGATACTGTAGTTCGGAGTTAAGTTGCGGCAAAGAGATGGTGAGTTGCTTTTTCACATTCAACGCATCTTCGCGTTTCATGCCTGAATAAACCTGAATGGTATAGCCTTCAACGAATTTGCGCGTAAGATTAATTCTGTCGATGCTATCCAATACAGCGTCCAGTTGGTTGTTGACAGTATGAAGAGGTTCTACATAAGCCTTCGGGTCGCGCCTGTTTTTTTCAGGTACAGAAGTGTTTTCCGTTTGCTCTTCAATTTTAGGCCGCACCCCCGAAAGGTCTTCAGAATATTTTCCGTCTTGAGTTTGTGTTTGCTGCGTTGGCTTACAGCCCGAAGCAATCAAGAGGATAATACATATTGCTGATCGTGCTTTCATGAATCAGTCAATTACAATACAACGGTTATTGTGAATATCGTCTTCCACTTTTTTATACTTCACATCTTTTACGATGCGGCCATCGGTGTATTGTACATTCACCTTATCGTTACGGTTAGCCACCTTCTCCGATTTCACCGGCATCACTTTCTCCTGCGGAGGCCTTCCGGTTTGTCCTGGCTGTGGCCTGCCCCCGCCACTTCCGCTTAACAACGATTGCGACTCCTCTTTCTGTTCACTATACCGTGCCCTTCGCAGATTCCTTGCTTCCTCCACCTGATCAGCTTTTTGTACCGGTATATCTGCTTTCATCAGGAAAGAGATGGTGTCTTCATTTACTTTTCCAACTAACCTTTTGAAGAGCTCGAAGCCCTCAAATTTATAGATCAATAATGGATCTTTTTGTTCATATACTGCCGTTTGAACTGATTGCTTTAAGTCATCCATATCGCGCAGGTGATCTTTCCATAGCTGATCGATGATTGATAAGGTGATCATTTTCTCCATTGATTTGATCAGCTCGCCATTGTGGGTATCAACACATTTTTTAAGATTGGCTGAAACGCCAATGCTTTTTGTGCCATCCGTAAAGGGAACAAGGATATTTTCTACCGTAGCCCCCCGTGTTGTATAAATATCACGAATGATCGGCATAGCTTTTTCCGCTACCAGTTTATTTTTCTTGTGGTAGTGATCCAGCGTTTTGTTATAAAGATCTTCGCCTAATTTGTTTTGATCAAGCTTTCCGAAGTCAGTTGTAGAGATTTCATAATCAATACCCAGTGTGCTTAACGCATTTAAGCGGAGGCTTTCGTAATCATTTGCATTTTTCGCATTGATGGCGATCTCTTCACATGTATCAAACAACATCGTGAGAATATCAAGCTCTAAACGCTCACCGTATAACGCATTTCTTCTGCGTGTGTAAATCACTTCACGTTGCGAGTTCATGACATTATCATACTCCAGCAAGCGTTTACGAATACCGAAGTTATTTTCTTCTACTTTCTTCTGTGCCCGTTCAATGGATTTCGTGACCATCGAGTGTTGGATTACCTCACCTTCTTTCAATCCAAGTCTGTCCATTAAACGGGCAATTCGCTCGGGCATAAACAAACGCATCAAGTTGTCTTCGAGTGAGACATAAAACTGTGAAGATCCAGGATCGCCCTGACGACCCGAACGACCCCGCAACTGACGGTCAACCCTGCGCGATTCGTGACGCTCTGTACCTATAATGGCAAGTCCGCCCGCACCACGTGATTCAGGCGTAAGCTTGATATCGGTACCCCGACCCGCCATGTTTGTGGCGATGGTTACCGTGCCTGGCTTACCGGCTTCTGCTACAATTTCCGCTTCTCGCTGGTGCTGCTTCGCATTCAATACATTGTGCTTGATTTTACGCATCTGAAGCATGCGGCTCACCAATTCCGAAATTTCTACGGAAGTGGTACCCACCAGTACGGGACGGCCTTGTTCCGTAAGTTTTACAATCTCTTCCGCCACCGCGTTGAATTTCTCGCGCATGGTTTTAAACACAAAATCATCCTGATCGGTACGGGTGACCTGTCTATTGGTAGGAATGGTCACCACATCAAGTTTGTAGATGTCCCAGAACTCGCCTGCTTCGGTTTCGGCTGTACCGGTCATACCGGCCAGCTTGTGATACATACGGAAATAATTTTGAAGCGTAATGGTAGCGTAGGTTTGTGTAGCATCCTCCACTTTCACATTTTCCTTCGCTTCAATTGCCTGGTGCAATCCGTCCGAATACCTTCTGCCATCCAGCACACGGCCGGTTTGCTCGTCAACAATTTTTACTTTTCCATCTACAATAATGTATTCTGTATCTTTTTCGAATAATGTGTATGCTTTTAGTAGTTGGTTTACGCTATGAATACGCTGCGACTTTACCTGGTATTCGCGAATGAGTTCTTCTTTTTTATGGAATCTCTCTTGCTCAGCTAAAGAAGTATCTTTTTCAATTTTATTTAACTCGGTACCAATCTCAGGCATGATGAAAAACTTAGGGTCTTCCCCTTCGCCTGTAATCAGGTCAATGCCTTTTTCAGTCAGCTCAACGCTGTTATCTTTTTCATCAATAATAAAATAAAGTGGCTTGTCGGCCTCGGGCATATTGCGTTTATTATCCTGCAGGTAAAAGTTCTCCGTTTTTTGTAGGATGGATTTATTGCCCATCTCACTTAAATATTTTATGAGGGGCTTATTTTTTGGCAACCCACGGAAGGCACGGAACAACGCAACTCCGCCTTCTTTCTCATCGCTATCTCCAATTAATTTTTTAGCATCAATAAGGTATTGCCCTACTACCTTTTTCTGAGCTTCTACCAACTTAAAAATGCGTGGCTTAAGGTCGTAAAATTCATGCTCGTTACCACGCGGTACCGGGCCGGAAATAATAAGCGGAGTACGGGCTTCATCAACTAAAACGCTATCCACTTCATCCACCATAGCATAGTGATGTCCGCGTTGTACCAACTCTTCCGGCTCGCGTGCCATGTTATCACGCAGGTAATCGAAACCAAATTCGTTATTGGTTCCATAGGTAATGTCCGCTTTGTATGCGTTTCTTCTGGCGATGGAATTGGGCTCGTGTTTGTCAATACAATCAACTGACAATCCGTGAAACTGGAAGATTGGTGCCATCCATTCGCTATCGCGTGTTGCGAGGTAATTGTTTACGGTTACGATATGTACACCGCGTTTCGCGAGTGCGTTGAGAAAAGCCGGGAAGGTAGCGACCAGTGTTTTACCTTCACCGGTAGCCATCTCGGCAATTTTACCCTGGTGCAATACAATACCACCAATAATCTGCACATCGTAATGCACCATGTCCCAGGTAATCATACTGCCTCCGGCTATCCAACGATTTTGCCAATGGGCATTATCGCCTGCAATTTTTATATTTTCATACCGGCCCGAAAGTTCACGATCAAAGCCGTTGGCCGTAACTTCAATATATTCGTTTTCCTTGAAGCGCCTGGCAGTTTCACGCACGATGGCAAATACCTTTGGCAACACCTTCAATAAGACTTTTTCGAGTTCTTTATTGCGATCAAGTTCCAGTTTATCGATCAGGGCAAAAATGGATTCTTTTTCCTGAATGCCGAGTTCAGGGTTATCTTCAATTTGTTTATGGAGAGCTGCCAGTTGGTCGTCAATTTCTTTTAACTCCTGATTGATAATATCCTGAACCTGACGGGTTTGATTTCTCAATTCATCATGCGAAAGGTTTGCAAGGTTGCCGCCTTCTTTTATGGTCTCTTCCACCAGTGGCATGATGAGTTTAATATCTTTTTGGGATTTTGTTCCGAAGAGTTTGGCAATGAGTTGTAGCATAATTAGTTAGTAGTCAATAGTCATTAGTCCTTAGTCTCAGGTCGTTAGTCTTGAGCTTTTTCCGATTACATGAGGAAAAGACTCGTGACTATTTACTCATTACTCATGACTAAAAAGGGCTTAAAGTTAATTCGATTTTTTGGATTAGGAGGCGCTCAATTATAGTTCCAAGTCGCCTTCGAACCTGCCTGCCTGCCTTGCTTCGCCAAAGCGCTTCGCGAAGGCAAGCAGGCAGGAACCATTTTGACAGGATAATTAAGTAAATGTCTGCAATTATGACTTACTAAAGGTCAGGACTGCTTCACATGCAGGTCTGCAACATAATTATATTTCTAAATCCCCTTCAAATACTTTTTTGGCAGGGCCAACGAGAAAAATATCGTGAAATGTGCCTGCCTGTCCGGAAGGCAGGCCGGACTGGCCGGATTTAAATTCAACGGAGAGTTCGCCACCCAATGTCCTGATCAAAACCGGGGATTGGTACCCCTTCGTGGAAGCTGCCAATGCGGCTGCAGTAACTCCGGTGCCACACGAAAGTGTTTCGTTTTCTACGCCCCGTTCGTAGGTGCGCACAAAAATTGTGTTGTTAGAAAGCAACTCTACAAAATTTACGTTGATCCCTTTTTCATTATAAGGATCGCTGTAGCGGATTCTTTTTCCTTCTTCAACAACCGGATACTCGTTCACCTTTTCAACGAAACGAATCAGGTGAGGGGAGCCTGTGTTGATTTTAAGATCATTTCCGACAGCAAATACTTCTTTGGTGTCATTCATTTTCAATCGCACAATGCCGGTAGGAAGTAATTCTGCCTCATGCCGTCCATCGTAAGCATTGAATGCAGCGCGGCCGTTCACCATTCCTAAAAAAGAAGCAAAGTGCATGGCTGCCCGACTTCCGTTACCGCACAAGCTTTGTGAGCCATCGCTGTTGTAATACACAAGATTGAAATCAAGCGTGGGATGTTTTTCAATCAGCATGAGGCCATCCGCACCGATGCCAAACTTACGGTCGCAGATTTTTTTTATTTGTTCAATCGAAAATGAATACTGACCTGACCGATTGTCAATCAAAACAAAGTCATTTCCAGTTGCCTGATATTTGTAGAAGTGAATTTTCATGTTGGAGGTTAGATGCTGGAGGTTAGATGCTGAAGTTGGAATTATAACCTCTAACTTCAAGCCTCCAACTTCCATTATTTGATTTCTTCATAATCCACATATTCGCCTCCTTTAAAATCCGAGCGTTTCTTTTCTTTGGGAGGAGCAGCATCAACATTTACATTACCGTTTGGCGGCTTGCGATCAAAATTCTGCTGTCCGCGTGCTCCTTGCAAAAGTGAGCGAAAGAAACCGAACTTATACAGCACGTAGAAAATGAGAGAAAAGATTAACAGTAACCGTAACATAAATCAAAGATAGTACTTTCTTTTAACGGCTTAAATAAAGGTTTCGTTCACTATAAATTTTCATAAAATAGTCGTCCATCAGGTCGTCTATGTAATAGATGGACTCACCGGTTGATTTCATTTCGGGTCCTAATTCCTTATTCACTTCCGGGAATTTATTGAATGAAAATACCGGTTCTTTAATGGCGTATCCTTTCCGGGTTGGTGTAAACGTAAAATCTTTTACTTTCTTTGCACGCAACATCACTTTGGTAGCATAGTTTACGTATGGTTCATCGTACGCTTTGCAGATGAAAGGTACTGTACGGGATGCACGAGGATTAGCTTCAATGATGTAGACTTTATCATTCTTGATGGCGAACTGTATGTTGATCAGTCCAACGGTTTTCAACGCGAGTGCTATGCGTTTCGTATAATTTTCGATTTGCTTGACTACGAGATCGCCTAAATTATAAGGAGGAAGAACGGCATACGAATCACCCGAGTGAATACCGGCCGGTTCAATGTGCTGCATAATGCCGATGATGTATACGTCTTCACCGTCACAGATCGCGTCCGCCTCGGCTTCAATGGCGCTGTCTAGAAAATGATCAAGCAATACTTTATTTTCAGGCAGGTGTTTCCAAATGTCGATGATGTGATTCTCAAGTTCTTTTTCGTTGATCACGATTTTCATACTCTGTCCACCGAGTACATACGATGGTCGTACCAACAATGGGAAACCGATTGTTTTTGAAACCTCAAGGGCTTCATCGGCATTACGGGCCACACCAAATTCTGGGTAAGGAATGTTCAATTCTTTCAGCAGGGTTGAAAAGCTACCGCGGTCTTCTGCCAAATCAAGTGCTTCAAATGAAGTGCCCATGATCTTCACACCGTATTTGTGAAGTTTCTCGGCCAGTTTCAAGGCAGTTTGCCCGCCAAGCTGAACAATAACACCTTCGGGCTTTTCGTGCTGGATGATGTCCCAGATGTGTTCCCAGAACACCGGTTCGAAATAAAGTTTATCTGCAATATCGAAATCGGTAGAAACTGTTTCCGGATTGCAATTGATCATGATGGCCTCGTAACCACATTCTTTTGCAGCCAAAATTCCGTGCACACACGAATAGTCAAACTCAATGCCCTGACCAATTCGGTTGGGGCCTGAGCCTAATACAATAACTTTCTTTTTATTCGACACAACCGATTCATTTTCAGAATCGAATGTGGAATAATAGTAAGGTGTTTTTGCTTCAAATTCTGCGGCACAGGTATCCACTAATTTATACACGCGGTGAATGTCCATTTCCCTGCGCTTCTTGTGCACTTCACTTTCGAGGCACCTCAACAAGTGCGCAACCTGCCGATCAGCATACCCTTTTTCTTTTGCCTGGCGCATCAACGCTGGAGGAATAGTGTCAAGCTGATATTGTTCAATTTCTTTTTCAAGCTCGATCAGTTCCATAATTTGTTCCAGGAACCATTTATCGATTTTCGTAAGACTCTGAATGGTTTTCATCGAAATGCCGAGCTTCATGGCATCGTAAATATGAAACAGCCTGTTCCAGCTTGGATGTTCTAAACTGTATAAAAGGTCGGCTTGCTTGGTAAGTTCTTTTCCATCAGCACCTAATCCGTTTCTCCTGATCTCCAGCGACTGACAGGCTTTTTGTAATGCTTCCTGAAAATTTCTTCCAATGCCCATCACTTCACCCACCGATTTCATTTGCAAACCGAGTTTGCGGTCCGCGCCCTGAAACTTGTCAAAATTCCAGCGCGGGATTTTTACAACTACATAATCCAGTGCTGGTTCAAAGTAAGCAGTGGTAGTTCCCGTGATGGCATTTTTTAATTCATCAAGGTTGTAACCGATGGCAAGTTTAGCGGCTATTTTGGCAATGGGATATCCCGTTGCTTTCGATGCCAGCGCAGAAGAACGTGATACACGCGGGTTGATTTCTATTCCCATGATGTCATCATTTTCAGGGTTCACCGAGAACTGAACATTGCAACCTCCGGCAAACTTCCCGATGCCGTTCATCATCTTGATGGCGAGGTCGCGCATTTTTTGATACATGGTGTCGGGCAGCGTCATCGCGGGAGCAACGGTGATGGAGTCACCGGTGTGGATGCCCATCGGATCGAAGTTTTCAATCGAGCAAATGATAATCACATTGCCAACCGCATCGCGAAGCAATTCAAGCTCGTATTCTTTCCAACCCATGATGCTCTGCTCCACCAGCACTTCGTGGATGGGGGAAGCATGAAGCCCGCGGTTTAATGCTTCATCAAATTCTTCGGGAGTGTTCACAAATCCACCACCGGTTCCTCCAAGGGTAAAGGACGGACGGATCACCAACGGGAAACCAATTTCCTGCGCAATCTCTTTTCCTTGCAAGAAAGATGTAGCCGTGGCGCCAGTACACACACCCACTCCCAACTCCAGCATTTTCAACCGGAATTTTTCGCGGTCTTCGGTAGTTTCGATGGCCTTAATATCTACACCAATAATCCGTACCCCGTAATGTTGCCAGATACCGGCCTTTTCACATTCAATACAAAGGTTCAAAGCCGTTTGACCGCCCATGGTAGGCAGCACGGCATCGATATTATGTTTATCAAGAATTTCGCGGATCGATTTTTTAGTGAGAGGCTTCAGGTACACATGATCAGCCGTCACTTTATCGGTCATAATGGTGGCCGGGTTAGAGTTGATCAGCACTACCTCAATGCCCTCTTCCCGCAGCGAACGGGCAGCCTGCGAGCCGGCATAGTCAAATTCACATGCCTGGCCGATAATAATGGGGCCGCTGCCGATGATGAGTACGGAACGAATGCTTCTGTCGCGTGGCATAGGGTTGGAGTCAAGTGATTAAAATCCGGCAAAAATAGTATTCGGATTTTTAGGATTAAAGGATTAGCGGGATTGATTTTCAGGATTAATCAGAATTTTTTGAGATGGATCCCGCCAGGGTTTTTTATAAAAAGCCCCAATTTCAGTTGCTTTCAGTAGTAAAAAATTTGTTGAAAAGCACAACAGCACCATAACCGTAACGAGCACATCAGGAAATGGTAGTTCATTTAGTTTCGACCTGCCAGGTATAAAACAAGTAGAGTTAAGTATTATTTCAGTTTAATCACTTTTCTAATTACCGTTTTATTGCCGTTAGAAACTTTTACAAAGTATAAACCGGCAGGAATAACGGCAGAAATAGAATGTACCATTTTTCCATTCACGGCCTCTTCAGCAGCCCTGTATATCGTTTGCCACTGCACGCCCAGCAATTGAATGTTGAAATAAGGAGAGGAAAGACCTTCTGCTTCAATCACAATATTTTCTTTTGCAGGATTGGGGTACACCACAACAGCCGATTCAAGTTCTTTTTCAGTGCCAGTGATTATATCGAAAGTTTCTGAGTACGAATCCTGACAACCGTTTTCAGCAGTTACCGTAAGGGTTACCTGGTAGCTGCCGCCATCTGCATAGCTGTGCGTTGGATTTTGTTCTGCACTGGTCTCAGTGTCTCCAAAGTCCCAAAACCAGGCAACTGCATCAATGCTCCCATCGGTAAACTGAATTGGTTCGTGACTAATTAGCTGCGATGCGGATGAAGAAAATGATGCTTGAGGTTTTGGAAATGATGTTATTGTATATGTACCGGAGGTTGATTCGCAGTTTAACGAGTTGTCACGCACCGTCACAGAGTAGTCGCCTGAGCTTACTAAAATGGTCTGTGTAGTGGCACCGTTGCTCCATTCATATTCATCGGCTTCAGCCACCGATAACTCCAAAGAGTCTGTTCCACAAACAAAAAACGAGGCAGAACTGGAGAAAATTTGCGGGTTTGCTTTGACCAACACATTGGCTGGTGTCCGCACACTTTCATAGCTCTGGTCGGCATTGGAAACATAAAAGGTTGTGTCATTAAATAAATTGGGTGTTATTAAGGTAGGCCCGGAAAATATGGGGCTTCCGCCTGTAAACTCGGTGTACCAGTTGAAGAAGGAGGCTCCCGTAGCGGTTACTGATGCGATTTCGCCATAACAGATTTCACTGTCAGCCACTACGGGCTTAGGCGCATTTAATAAGAAATTATAGGCGGTATCCGCATACGCTGCCGAGGTGAGAAGTTCGCTGAAGTTATTGGCTGCATGAAGGGCATAGGCAATCGTGATTTCTTCACCGGACTCCATAGAAAATGGCCCCGTTGACACAACATAGCTGACGTCATTCCCTTCGGCTGTGGTTTCGCCTGCAGTTAACCGCTCGGTGTTGAGGGAAATGAATTTTTCATCATCGCTATATCCATCATATACCCCAAATGGATTGCCTGCAATGTCCTGGTCATTGTCAATTGCGTAATAGTTGACAGGTTGGTTTAAAACCTGAATGCCTGCATGGGGCAAATCTGCAGATTGTTTGGGATAAATGAACCCTATATTTTTTGAGGCCTCCCAGCCGGCAGCATCGTTACCTCCGTTGGTGCTGATGTCCCAGTCGGCAAATACCCCGAAGTAAAAGTCGTTAATGGCAGAGCTGCTGTTATTTTTCACCTTATATTCAAGGATCACAAACTGGTCATAAGGGGCTTCACTCCACACCAGGCTTCGGTAAGTAATTTGAAGTGAGGCATCCGATAAGGTTGATGCGTTTGCAAAGGAGCCATACACTTCCGAGGTTGAGCGCTCCCCGGGTATTGCCTCACGGATAGGGTCAATATAAGTAAA
>Ga0114940_10001128_pt1 | contig 10296 bp, 8 predicted proteins | sample ColdCreekSource_FD_87195 | JGI IMG/M metagenome (GOLD analysis project Ga0114940, IMG submission 87195) | Groundwater microbial communities from Cold Creek, Nevada to study Microbial Dark Matter (Phase II) - Cold Creek Source | ecosystem: Environmental > Aquatic > Deep subsurface > Groundwater ...
CTCGGCGCCAACGTTTGGGACGCCGACGGCAACCGCTACGTCGACTTGAGCGCAGGCTTTGGTGCGGCGGCGGTCGGGCACAATCATCCGCAGGTGGTCGCGGCGATCACGGCGCAGAGCGGCAAGCTGGTGCATGCGCTCGGCGATATGCACCCGTCGGATGTGAAGATCGCGTTGCTGCAAAAGCTGGCAGCGCTCGCGCCGATGCCGGATGCGCGGGTGATGCTCGGGCTGAGCGGGTCGGACGCGATCACCGCGGCGCTGAAGACCGCTGTCCTCGCGACCGGCAAGAGCGGCGTGCTGGCGTTTGCGGGCGCGTACCACGGCCTCGACTACGCGCCGCTCGCGGCGTGCGGGTACAGCGAAGCGTTTCGCGCGCCGTTCGCGGCGCAGCTCAATCCGCATGTGGTGTTCGCGCCGTATCCGGGCAGCGAGAGCGAGCTCGCGGCGAGCCTCGAGGCCGTGGAGAGCGCGCTGAAGGGGGCGCACGAACCGATCGGTGCGATCCTGGTCGAGCCGATGCTCGGGCGCGGCGGGGTGGTGGTGCCGCCGAGCGGGTTCATGAGCGCGCTGAGCGCGTTGTGCGTGAAGCATGGCGCGTTGCTCGTGCTCGACGCGATCATGGCCGGGCTCGGACGCAATGGCGTCGCGCCGTTCGGTGTGGAGCGCAGCGTGCGTGTGGATCTGATCTGCATCGGCAAGGCGCTCGGCGGCGGGCTGCCGGTGAGCGCGTGTCTCGGCTCGGGTGAAGCGATGCGAGCGTGGGGCAAGGCGGCAGCGAGCACGGGCGGCGTACCGATGCACACCGGCACGTTCTTCGGGAACCCGCTCGGCTGCGCGAGCGCGCTCGCGGCGCTGGACGTGGTCGAGCGCGACAGCCTTGCGGGGCGTGCAGCACATCTCGGTGCGGGGCTGCTGCGGACGCTGCAAGCGCGGCTCGGCCAGCACGTGAGTGCGGTGCGCGGGATGGGCTTACTGATCGGCATCGACACCAGCTCGGTGGAGCGCGGCCTCACCGCGGGTCGGCGCTTGCTCGAGGCCGGATACATCACCGTGCCGGCGGGCGATGGCAGCGTGATCTCGCTGACGCCGCCGCTCACGATCGACGCGGCGCTGTTCGAGGGTTTCGTGACGGCGTGCGAGCGTGCGCTGAATGAGAGCGCAGCGTGAGTGAGCGCGAGCTGCTGGCGGCAGAGATCACAGCGCTCATCGAGCGGCTGGCGGGCGGCGCGCGCGACGACACGGCGCGCGATGCATTGCTAGCGCGGGTGCTCCGGTATCAGCGCGCGCGCGTCGCGCCGTATGCGCGGATCGTGACGCACAGCGGGCTCGGCGATGGCGATCCGCTGAGCTGGCCCGGAGTGCCGACCGATGTGTTTCGGTTCGTGCGGGTCGCTTCGCACGATGCGGCGCGCGACGTGCGAGTGTTTCGAACTTCGGGCACGACGCAAGCGCAGCGCGGTGAGCACGCCTTGCGAGACTTGTCGCTGTACGACGCGGGCGCGCGTGCGTGGGCCAAGCGCATGCTGTTCCCCGACGTCGAGCGGATGCGCCTCTTGGTGCTCGCGCCGTCGGCAGCGGAGCTACCGGATTCATCGCTGTCGTACATGATCGACAGGTTTGCGCCGTGGTTCGGCAAGGGCGCGAGCGTTGCGATCTGGCATGACGGCGGGCTCGACCTTGCGTTGCTCGAAGCGACGTTGCGCGACGCGGAGCGCACCGGCGAAGCGGTCGCGCTGCTCGGCACGTCGTTCGCGTTCGTGCACGCGGACGACGGGCTGGGCGCTGCGAGGTTTGCCCTGCCGGCCGGTAGCCGGGTGATGCAGACGGGCGGCTTCAAAGGCAAGTCGCGCGAGGTCGCGCCGGACGAGATGCGCAGCATGCTGAGCGCGCGCTACGGCGTGAGCGAAGAGCAAATCATCGCCGAGTACGGCATGACCGAGCTGTGCTCGCAGCTGTACGAGCGGATGAACCCGCGGCGGTTGCTCGCGCCCGGTTGGGTGCGAGTGACACTGGTCGATCCCGAGACGCTGCAGCCCGTGCGCCCGGGCGAAGAAGGGCTCGTGCGGATCGATGACCTCGCGAATCTCGACACGGTGAGCGCGATTCAAACCTCGGACCGAGGCGTGCCGGTGGAAGACGGCATCGTGGTGCTCGGTCGCGCACCGGGTGCGGTGCCGCGCGGCTGCTCGATCGCGGTCGACGCGGTGCTGGCCGGAGAACGCGCGTGAGCTCCGCGGAGAATGAGCCGCTGGCGCTGTGGTCGCGCGTGCAGAGCGCGGCGCCGGCGCTGCGCGCGCTGAGCGTCGAGGAGCGCGCGCGAGCGATCGCGACCGCGTGTGCGGCGCTGAGCAGACCGGATGGCGCGTTGCTTGCGCTGCTGAGCGCGAGCTCGGGGCTCTCCGAAGCGATGACGCGTTGGGCGCTCGAAACGACGTTCGGGGCGTTCAGCGAGCGCGCGCTGCTCGAGCTCGTGGCAGGCAGGCAAGCGCGTGCGACCGGCGTCGCGGCGATTCTCTCGGGGAACGTGCTCAGCGCCGCTGCGCGGCCGATGCTCCTGCCGCTGCTCGCCGGCGTGCCCGTAGTCGCCAAAGCGTCGAGCCGCGACGACGCGTTGCCGCACGCGATCGCGCAAGCGGTGTCGGCCGCGCATCCGCTCGTCGGCGCGGCGTGTGCCGTCGCCAGTTTTGGCCATGAAGACGACGCGCGACTCGATGCGCTGCTCGCGGGTGCGGCCTCGGTGCAAGTGCTCGGCAGCGACGAAGCGGTCGCCGCGGTACGCGAGCGCTTGGCCCCGGCTCAAACCCTGATCGGACGCGGCCACGGGCTCGGCATCGGCGTGGTGCTGCACGATGCTGCCGTCGCCGCAGCATCCGAAGCGTTTGCGCGCGACGTCGCCGCGTACGACCAGCGCGGCTGCTTGTCGCCGCACGCGATCTTGGTGGAAGGCGACGATGCGCGCGCCGAAGCGTTTGCGCGGCTGCTCTACGAGGCGCTGGCACGGATCGCGCGCGAGCTGCCCCGCGGTAGCGTGCCGGGCGATGCGCGGGCCGAGCAGCTGCAGTGGCGCGGCGTCGCGGCTGCGCGCGGCGTGCTGCACGCGAGCATTACGTTTGCGGTGAGCTGCGAGCACGGCGCGCCGCTGCGGCCGAGCCCGGGGTACCGCAACGTCGGCGTCTACACGCTGCAAAGCCGCGACGTGCTCTCGGCCCGGCTCGGCCAGCTCGCGCGCTTCGTCAAAGCACTCGGCGTCGCTGGCCAGCTCGATGCGCAAGCGTTCGCGGCGCTCGCGCCGTACGTGGCACGCGCGGGCGCCATGCAAACGCCGCCACTCGCCGCGCACCTCGATGGCCTGCACCCACTCGACGGCCTGTAAGAGCTGGCGCAGCGGGCAACGCGGTGTAGGCTGCGCGCCGTGCGCAAAGAGCATCGCCCCGTCTACGTCACGCGCAGCAAGCGCTGGCTCGACAAGAAGTACGCCGATCACTTTCTCGTGCCGCACTTCGACGCCGTCGGCGAAGGCTGCGGGTTCGAGAACCCGTACTGCATAGACGTCATCGGCTCGCCGATCGAGCTCGGCAAGCACGTGCAGATCGTCGGCATGAGCGACAACCGCGTGCGGCTCACCGCGTGGGGCGTCGGCCAAGGCCTCGGGCGCATTCGCATCGGCGACTACACCGTGATCAACCCGGGCGCACGCATCACTTCGGGCTGCAGCATCGAGATCGGCCGCAACGCGTTGTTCGCCGCGAACGTCTCGATCACCGACGCCGACTCACACGGCTTGTACGACCGCGTGCACGATCCCGGCGGCTACGCCCCGGTCGTGATCGGCGACAACGTCTGGCTCGCCGAAGGCGTGTGCGTGCTCAAGGGCGTGACGATCGGCAAGAACACCGTCGTCGGCGCGCGCTCGCTGGTCGTGAACGACCTCCCCGACCACTGCGTCGCCGCCGGCAACCCTGCTCGCGTCATCCGCGAGCTCGATCCGAACGCCACGTACTACTCACGCTCGGACGTGATGGCCGACCAGTCCTACCTCGATCGCCTCTACGAGCTCGAGAGCTACCTCACGCAAGAAAACACCCTGCTGGGCTTCCTGCGCTACCTGCTCTTCCCGAAACGCGGCGATTGATCAGACGCCGATGAAGAGGCGATGGCCGAAGTTACGCTCGAGGTGGCTGTCGAAGATCTTCGTCGCGGCCGCATCGATGTCGTACTCGACGCGCTTGAACTCGAAGAGCCTGCTGCTCGTGTCGTAGACCGTGTAGCTCGCGCGGTTGTCGTAGTCGCGCGGTTGGCCGACGGAGCCGACGCTCACGATGTACTTGTAGCCATCCTTGAGCAGGAAATCGTGCGGCGGAAGCTCTTCCACGTGGCCGGGCTTCATCGCAAACACCTTGCACAGGTGTGAGTGGCCGATCACGGTGAGCCGGCCGAGCTCTTCGAAGATCGGCAGGCACTCGCGCGCTTGCTCGGGCGCGAAGATGTACTCGAACTCTTCGATGCGCACCGGCGAGCCGTGACAGAGCAGCACTTCGTGCTCGGGCAGCATGCGCTTGTAGGGCAGCGTCTTGAGCCACGCCATGTTGTCTTTGGACAAGCTGTTGGCGTGCTGGTCGAGCGCCTGGCGCGCGGCCTCGTAGTAATACGAGTAGTCCATCCGGCCGCACACGGCTGCGTCGTGATTGCCGAGAATGGTGACATCGGCAGTGCGGCGAACCAGGTCACTGCACTCGTTGGGATTGGCGCCGTAACCGACGACGTCCCCGAGGCAGTAGAAGTGGTCGATGCGCTCGCTTTTGTACGCCTCGAGGACGGCGCTCATCGCCTCGAGGTTTGCGTGCACATCGCTGAAAATTCCGAGCCGCATTCGGGGAGCCCCATCCTATAGAGCCCACGCTCGGTTGTGTAAACAGACATATCCGCCGGCGGCCAATTACTGGGCGGAAAGGCCCTTGCTACACCGTAAGGCCTAGGTGCTCGAGGGTGGCGTAAAGAGCCTGCGAGAGCCGAGCTTCGGGGCTGGCGTCCTTGAGGGTTCCGCCCCGGCGGACGGCTTCGTCCTCCCAATGCAGGCGGGAGCGCCGAGCCAGGGCCTGGCGGGCCGCCAGCGCCAGCACGGTGTCCTGGTCACGTTCCATGGTTTCCAGGTCCTGCAAGCAGCCGTGGTTCGCGAGATGGGCCAAGGCGACCATCAGCCGCTCGCGACGCGAGCTGGCGTGGATGCCGCGGGCGAGCGCGCGCAGTGCGGCCAGGCCGAAGTCGCCGAGCGCGCGCGCCAGCTCCTGCCAGGCCGGTGAGGTCTCCGACTCGAGCTGCTCGAGTAAGGGCGCAAGGCCCCGGCGCAGCTTGAGCTTGCCGAGCACGACCGCGCACGCCTGGCGCACGAACGGCGCAGGCGAGCCGAGCCCGGCGATCAGCGCTTCGGCCGCGCGCTCACCGAACACGGCCAGGCATGCGGTCGCATAGATCACGTGCTCGACCGGCAGCGTATCGAGCAGCGCGAACACCGGCGGAACGCTCGACGGATCGCGACGCCGCGCGATCTCGAGCAATGCAGGCACGCGGCGCGAAGGCTCGGCCAGCATGTCGTGCAGCGACTCGAGCGCGATCGATTGCAGCTCGGGGTCGGCCGAGGCGGGCGGCGCGATCGGCGCGCTCGCCGGCGGCGCCACGCGCGTCTCGCTCTCGAGCACGCTGGTGCGCTGTGATGCGAGCGGCTGGCTCGGCGCGCGCGGTTGAGCGAGCGCACCGCCGGTCGCGAACGCCGCGCCGAGCGGACCGCTCGGTGCACGCACTGGCGCCGGGTTCAGCCCCGACTCGCTCACCGTCGTGACCCCATCGCGCGACGGAGCGACGATCCGACCTGAGCTGCTCTCGCGATGCAGCGGCGGCGGCGTGGTGCTGCGCGAAGGAAGCCCCGAGCGCAGCGGCGGCGGAGCATGAGGACGCGGGCCGCCCGGGAGCGGCGGCGGATCGGTGATGTACGGCGCGGGCGGTGTCGCGAGGCCGGGCTCCGCGTACACGCCGGACGCCGCGACGCGCGCCAACGCAGCGACCACCGTGGGCTCTTCCTGTTGCGGAATGAAACCTGTCGAAGAGGCGCGGCGACGCAGCCCGAGCTGGGCCATCGCGCCCGACGGATCCAGCGCGTCGAGCGCCCTCGCGCCTGGCCGGGCGGCGCCCAGCTCCACGGGGCTGACGTCTTGCCACTCGCCGTCCGGCACGACGTCGGCGTCGTGGTCGTGACCGGGCAGTGCCGGCGGAATGCCGCTGCCGAGCTCGGCCTCGCGCACCTCGAGATCGACGCGCGCCGTCGTAAGTTGCTCTTCGCGGCGCAGGATCGAGCTCTCGCGCGAGGTCAAATCGCCGGCCAGGCGGATCAGGCTGTGCTCTTGCTCGCTGATCTCACGCTCGCGCTCGGCCAGCAGCCGCTCGCGATCGACCAGCGCGCGCTCGCGATCGGCCTGCTCGCTCGAGGCGTCGTCGGCGACGGCAGGCACCTCGGTCAGCTCGCCGTCGTCCGGCTCGACGCCGGTCTCGAGGAACAGCTCGAGCGCGCCCAGGCCCACGACCGTGACGCAATCGCGCACGTACGAAGGCACCGCGTGGTCGGTGTCGTCGGCGATCTCGCTCATCAGCCGCGTCCACTCTTTCAGCTCGAGGTGCGCGAGCACGCCCGGCACGACCAGCGCCAGCTTGCGGTTCTGGGGGTCGTGGTAGACGAACGAGATCGCCAGCTCGCGGCCGTCCTCGAGGCGGTGGAGCTGGCCGGCCAGCGCCAAGGCCTTCAGCTCGGGGTGCGTCGCCGTATTGATGACGCGATACACCTCGATCGTGCGCAGGCCGCCGCCTTGCGCGACCAGGTGAACGCGCTCGGTACGCGTGCGACCCGCAGCGCCTGAATAGGGCGGCCCTGCGTTCGACTGCACGATGGCCTCGTGAGGACTGTGGGAGCCCAAAGCGTAGCTATTGAATCACACCACAATCCCTGCTCCAACTCCGCGCATGGTTCCCGGTGAAGAAGTCCCTGCGGTGATCGAGCAGCTGAGCGAGGGCTGCGTCCGCTTCGTGCAACAAGCGCTCAACCTGCCGCTCGACTTCACGCCCGAAACGCTGCCGATCCTGGATCACTACGTCCGCGAGCGCGGCCGCGACGGGCGGGAGGAAATCAGCGCGCTCCTCTCACCTCCGACGGGGGCCTACTTCGGCGAGGTCGTCCGGCGGACCCTGGGCTACGTCCGCTGGCACTGCCCGGGAGACGAGTACGACCGCTTCCGGATCGAATTCGAGCCGTTCTTCTTGAGCTTCAACCCGATCGGGGCGGCCACCGAGGTCATCCGCCAGGGGCAGGCGACCGGGCCGGGCGCGCACTTCGATGTCCTGGACGAGGCGCGCGACGTGCTCAAGGAGACGCTGAACAAGCACGCCCGCGTGCCGACCGAGGATTTCTACACGTTCACGATGCGGTACGAGGTGCTCGAGCAGGTCGCCGAGGTGCTGATCGCGCTGGAGAGCGCCCGGAAAGAGCGCCGCCATTTTGGCCCCGAGGTCTATCGGGCGGCGCGCGGCGAGCCCGGCATCGGCGGCGGTAAGGCTAGCTAGATCGAGTCATCCCCGGCCACGGCTAAGCCTCGCCGAGGGTGAAGTAGAAGGTCGCGCCTTGGTCGAGCTCGCTCTGGGCCCAGGCTCGGCCGCCGTGGCGGTGCACCACGCGCTGGACGGTGGCCAGGCCGATGCCGGCGCCTTCGTATTCGTGCACGGCGTGCAGGCGCTGAAAGACGCCGAACAGCTTGTCGACGTAGCTCATGTCGAAGCCGACGCCGTTGTCGCGCACGAAGAAGGCGGGCGCACCCTCGAAGTCCTCGACGCCGAACTGGATCCGCGCTGTCCCCCGCGGGCGCGTGAACTTCCAAGCGTTATCGAGCAGGTTTTCGATCACGACGCCGATCAAGCGCGCGTCCGCGCGCGCCGACAGCCCCTCGGCCACCTGCAGCTCGACCGCGCGGTCCGGGGTGCACTCCGCGAGCCTCTCGCCCGTGCTCTGCACGAGCGCGCTCAAGTCGACGACCTCGCGGCGCAGCTCCGAACGGGTCAGCCGCGACAGCTTGAGCAAGTCGTCGATCAAGAGCGCCATGCGCTGCGCAGCGTTGCGCACACGCTTGAGATGCGCGCGGCCTTCGTCGTCGAGCTTGTCGTGATAGTCCTCGAGCAGCGCCTGGCTGAAGCCGTCGATGCTGCGCAGCGGCGCTCGTAGGTCGTGCGCGACCGAATAGCTGAACGCCTCGAGCTCGCGGTTGGCGGCCTCCGCGGCGTCCTTCGCCCGGATCAGCGCGCTGGCCGCCTCCTTGCGCTCGGTGATGTCTTCGGAGATGCCGAGCAGGTACGCAGGGTTGCCTTGCTCGTCGAGGATCGGCACCTTCTTGGTGTGCAGCCAGCGCGTGCCGTTCGCGGTTTGAATCGGCTCTTCCGGGATATCGAGCAGCGCCTTCTTCTGCAGCGTGTCCCGATCGCGGGCTTGAAAGAACTCGGCCTGATCGGCCGGAAAGAAGTCGTAGTCGTTCTTGCCGATCAGCTGCTCGCGCTTCACGCCCAGCGTCTGCTCGCCGGCTCGGTTGAAGCGCTCGAACGCCAGGCGCTCGGCGTCCTTCACGAAGATCATGTTGGGGATGTTCTCGATGATCGCGTCGAGGAACCGGTTGGCCTTGGACAAGTCGGTGAACGACGGCGGCGAGCTGGGCCGGCTGCGCGCGGCGCGCTCGGTCTCGAGCAGCGTCAGCGTTGTGGTGAGCCCGGAGTCGGACAGCGCCGAAGCCGGCGCGTGCTCCGTGCTCAGCTGCCATAGGAGCTGCGCCAGCTCGCTTTGAGCGCCGGCGTGACTGGCGCCGGCAAGCTCGCGGGCCCGCTCCAGGCGCGCGATCAAATCAGCGAGGCTCGCGGGCCCATCGGACATCGTCTCGCGATCTAGCCACGGCTTGTATGAGAACGTCCACTGTTGCTCGCGCCGAGCGGCATACGGTCGAATGCCCTAATGCTGAGGTCGACCCAAGACAAGGCTCCCAGGGATGCGTACGGGGCGTGGTGGCATGCGCAAGATGCCGAGCGGCCTCAATGCACCAATCCGATAAAGGCCGGGCACGAAGCCCGTGAAGCGCGCGCGCTCACCCGCCGCCACCCAACCGATCGGCACACCCTGCACGATGATGATGGCGCGCGTATCCGTGTGATTGGCCACTTCGAGCTCAGCAGGGCCGCCCGCGACCGAGTCCGTGCTCGGCGGATCGGCGCGCAGTGGTTTCAGGTGATCGAACGTGTCGAGCATCGCGCCCCACGTCGCGGGCGCGATCGGCTCGGGGGCATCGACGTCGTCCGCGCGCAAGGCGTAGCGCGGTAGGGATAAAGGTACGACCGCGGTCAGCTCCGCGCTGAACGGGCCGAAGCGAAAACCTTGCGGCGGCGACATCCCGAAGCAACGGTGCTGGACCGCCTCGCGCGGCTGATTGGTCCACTCCGCGAGCAGCATGCACATGAGATGGCCAGGCGAGATCTCGCTAGCCCGCGCGCGGTACTCGCGCCGGATGCGCACGCGCGACTGCACCTCGGGCGCATCGTAGGCGGTGCGGCCCTCGAACCACGCCGCGAGCTGGCCGGGCCCGATCGAGCGGCCGCCGAGGGCATCGAACAAGTACACGCCTGGCACATCGGGTCGCAGCCGCACCTCGACACCTTCGCTGACCGGCCAACCCGGCCCGACGAAGCGCGCGCGCAAGCGCTGCAACGAAGCGTCGATGTGCAGCTCGCCGGCGGCCGCGCTGACGTGGGCGTGCCGGTCCTGCAGCGAGTGCGGGACCAACAAATTGACCCGGTACACGAGCCGGCGCGCAGCCACCAGCTCGGTGCTGTCCTCGGTCGTATCGGCGGCGACGGCGGTGCGCACCTCAGGGTGAGCGAGCGGCTGGGGCGGCGGCGCCGTGATCGGCGGCTTGCCCACACGCGCCGCCCAGTCGGTCGCCTCGGGTGGTCCGCCGACGCTCCCGTGGCTCCCTCCCTTGTTGGGGGTAGCCGTGCTCAATGAACAGCTCGGCGCGTCGTCCGGAAACGCAGCGAGGGTACCGCAAGGCCCTTGAGGCCGCGGGCCTTGCGTGTGTCCGGAGAAGGCGTCGGCAGCGAGGGCGCGGATCAGGTCGTCCGGTTAGGGGAGGAGTGGGAGTGGGAGTGGGAGTGGGAGTGGGAGTGGTCGCGGCAAAATTCTTTCCTGGCGGACGAACGGTTCGGGCACGTCGACATCACTCA
>Ga0114940_10001129_pt1 | contig 10278 bp, 9 predicted proteins | sample ColdCreekSource_FD_87195 | JGI IMG/M metagenome (GOLD analysis project Ga0114940, IMG submission 87195) | Groundwater microbial communities from Cold Creek, Nevada to study Microbial Dark Matter (Phase II) - Cold Creek Source | ecosystem: Environmental > Aquatic > Deep subsurface > Groundwater ...
CCGACCATGAAACTGAATAGCGACGGGCTGCTAACCATCCAGGCGAAAGCGGCGGGCAGCACCACGATCTGTGCCAGGATGATCGCGATCAACGCTGGCCTGCGGCCCACATGGTCGCAGGCCCAGCCGCTGACCAGTCCCGCCGCCAGTGCGGCGGCATTGCCCAGCACCTGGCCGGTCAGGGCATCGGTGGCATTCAGGTTCAGGTTAGCCTGCCCGAAAGTGGCCAGATAGGTGCCGACATAGGCCCCTACCGTGCCCGCCATCATCAGGATGGGGCCGATAATATAGATCGGCCGAATGCCTTTTGCCGGGGCTGCGGTCGCCAGCGTGGGGGCTTCCTCGACATGGCCGGTTTCCGGCAGGCGGCTGCGGATAATCATCGCATAAGGCACGATCACCACGCCCAGGAGCATGGCCATGCGCCAGCCGTATTGCGCAAAATCGTCCGCCGGCATCATCAGGCTGAGCACCAGACCCACCAGCGAACCCGCCGTGGTGGCGATCAGCTGGCTGACGCGCTGCATGCTGACCACCAGCCCGCGCCGCGCCTCGCTGGCGTTCTCCATCATGTATGCGGTGGCCGGGCCAACTTCGCCGCCCACGGCAAAGCCCTGGACCAGGCGGGCCAGCACCACAATCACCGGCGCGGCCACGCCGATCACCGCATAGCCGGGTGTCAGCGACATCACCAGAATGGCCACGCCCATCATTATCATCGACAGCATCAGTGCCGGTTTGCGCCCGTGCCGGTCGGCATAGCCGCCAATGATCCACGCCCCCACCGGGCGGCTGACAAAGCCGATGCCGAAGGTGGCCAGTGAAGCCATCAACCGCACAAAGGGATCGTCGGACGGGAAGAATGCATCGCCGATCTGGATGGCGAAGAAGGTGAAGATCATGAAATCATAGAACTCCAGCGCATTGCCCACCGTGGCCGCCACGATGGCGCGGCGCGCCTGTCGGCGATCCGGTGCACTGGTTGCCTGGTCCATGTTTGATCCCCTTCAAGGCGCGGTCTGGACGGTTGGCGCATGAACGGCAAGCCATGCGACGGAGCGGCGGCGCTTTTGACCTTGTCAAAAGGGACGAAATTAACAATGTCCGTCGGCAGTGTGAGAGGAAGTGTGATGCTCAAGTTCTACAGTTTCGGGCCGGGTGCCAATTCGCTGAAGCCGATGCTGGCGCTGTACGAGAAGGAACTGCCGTTCGAGCACAAGCAGCTTAACCCGCGCGTGTTCGAGCACCATTCCGACTGGTACAAGGCGATCAACCCGCGCGGGCAGGTGCCGGCACTGGAGGATGACGGGCGGATCGTCACCGAAAGCACGGTGATCTGCGAATATCTGGAAGACGCCCACCCCACCCCGCTGAAACTGCGGCCCGACGACCATTTCGACCGTGCGCAAATGCGCGTGTGGACCAAGTGGGTGGACGAATATTTCTGCTGGTGCGTGTCCACCATCGGGTGGCAGCGGCACGTCAGCAAGATGGTCGAACACATGGCCGATGCCGAGTTCGACCAGATGGTTGCCCGTATCCCCGTGCCCGAACAGCAGGTCAAATGGCGCCGGGCGCGCGAAGGCTTTCCACAGGATCTGATCGACGAGGAACTGCGCAAGATCGGCGTGTCGGTGCGCCATCTGGACGATCACCTGGCCGACCACGAATGGCTGGCGGGCGGCATGTATACGCTGGCCGACATCTGCAATTTCGCCATCGCCAACGGGATGGAACGCGGCTTTCCCGAGTTCGTGAATGCTAATGACACCCCGCACCTGCTGCGCTGGATCGAACAGATCAACGCGCGGCCCGGCGTGCAGCGGGTGTTCGCCAGCGTGCCGCGCGAGTTCTAGTCCGGCTGTGCCTCATCCCGCCGGTGCAGGCTGGCGACCAGCATGAACGAGATATACATCAGCAGATACCACGCGCCCAGCTTGGCGGGAGACACCAGCGTCCAGCCATCGGCCTGCGAGGGATAGGTCCACGCGCGGGCGAACGTGCTGATGTTCTCGGCCAGCCAGATGAACCCGGCGATCAGGAACCAGCCCAGCAACAGCGGCATCCGGCGCTGCTCGCGCCAGACGGTGAACCTGGCCCAGGTCCGCCAAAACAGCAGCGCCAGCACAGCGAACAGCAGCGCGCGCACATCGGGCAGCCAGTGGTGGCTGAAGAAATTGATGTAAATCGCCGCGCCCAGCATTTGCGCCCAGACCATCTTCGGAAACGGCTCGAACTGCATGGCGAAAATGCGCCAGATGCGCGCCAGATAACTGCCGACGGCGGCATACATGAAGCCCGAGAACAGCGGCACGTCGCCAATCCGCAACAGCGAGGGTTCCGGGTAGACCCATGATCCCGCGCTGGTCTTGAACAGTTCCATCACCGTGCCAACGACGTGAAACGCCAGGATAACCTTGGCTTCGTCCAGCGTCTCCAGCCGGAACAGCAGCAGGCCCAGCTGCACCGCCAGCGCCGCCACGGTCAGGAAATCATACCGCGCCAGCGGGGCATCGGCGGGATAGAACAGGTGCGTTGCCAACAGCAGGGCCAGCATCATGCCGCCAAACAGGCAAGCCCACGCCTGCTTGAAGCCGAACAGGGCAAACTCGTAAACCCAGCTGGCCGGGCCTGCTGGCGGCGTGAAAGCCTCCAGCTGGGTGCGGATGCGGTGAAAGCGGGTGACGGGCGCGTTCATGGCACGGCTTCGGCCAACGCCCGCTGAACCAGACCGAGCAGCCGAGCCTCCGAAACGGTCTGCGCCGGATCGTTCCATCCAGCCAGCAGCACCCAGTCGGCCCCGGCATCGTCGGTCAGCAGCCAGGCCAGTGACAGCACACCCGGCTCTGACCCACCCTTGTAACCGACATAGGTCCACCCGGCGAAATGCTGGCGCGCCATGCCGGAATTGATCGCCAGCAGGCTGCGCGCCACCGGATCGGCGGCCAGCAAGCGGTAGACCCCGGCCAGATCGTGGGCAGAGGCGAACCATTCCACATCGATATGGTGCGGCCCGTCACCGAACACCTGTTGCATCAGGCCCGCATCCAGCTCGCGCCCGCCCAGATCGGCCAGCATGGCCCGCCGTTGCCGCACGCTGGCGGCGGCATAGCGATCTAGCGTAGCCTCATCCCCCAGCTTGAGCAGGAACAGTTCGCGCGTGGTCATCGTGGGCAGGGCGCGCCCGGGCATGCTGTGCCCGGAGGCGCGCACTTCGGCATCCACCGCTTCCCGGCCCAGCACCTCGATCAACTGATCGGTAGCGGTGTTGTCGCTGATCGAAACCATCAGCCCGGCCAGCGTCTGCAAGGTCAGCGGTGTGCCTTGCGGCCAGTCCTGCAATTGCCCGCTGGGAAAACTGCGCGTGGTCAGCGGCACCACTTCGTCCCACCGATGCCGCCCCTCGGCCACCGCCCGCGTCAGGGCCGCCAGCACATAAAGCTTGAAGGTGGAACCGATGGCCAGCTGCGCCCCGGCATTGTGCTGTACCAGCACTTCGCTGCCATCCAGGCGGGCAAAGTAGATAGTGGACAGACCGGGCAGGGCAGCCACCTGGCTGTGCACGGTTTCCCCCGGAGCGGCATGGGGCGTGATGGTCGACAGGAGAAAGCCCGCCACCCGCCACGGCGCGGCGCGTTCCAGCTGGAGCGGCCCGCTGGCCGTTGCATCGCGAAAGCGCAGGGTGACGGTGGCTGCCCCCGATGTGCCTTGCGGCTCGATCCGCTCCACCCCTTCCAGTTCGCCGATCTGTTCGCGCAATTGCCCCAGCGTTGCAGTGAACTGGGCTTGCGGAACGGCATTGACGAAGGAAGGGCTGAACACCTCTGAATAGGTCGCCTCGCCGCGCGCCGCGCGCACCACATCCTCGGCCCGGGCGCGCATGGTGGCCTCGTCCTGCGCCTGCGCGGGCGCGGCGACGAGGCAGGCGAGGGCAGCGAACATCAACAGCAGGCGTCGCATCGTCACTCCCCTCGTGCCGATGCTAGGCGTCGATCATGTCGCGGTCCACTTCGCCCGCGCGGTTCTGGATGAAGTTGAACCGGTGCGCCGGGTCGCGGCCCATCAGCTGATCGACCAGCTGCTTTACCGCGAACCGCTGCTCATGTTCGGCGGGCAGGGTGATGCGGATCAGGCTGCGGCTGGCCGGGCTCATGGTGGTTTCGCGCAATTGCTGGGGGTTCATCTCGCCCAGCCCCTTGAAGCGGCTGACCTCCACCTTCTTGCCCTTGAACACACTCGCCTCCAGCTCGGCCCGGTGGGCATCGTCGCGGGCGTAGTGGCTCTCCTTGCCGTTGGTCAGGCGATAGAGCGGCGGCTGCGCCAGATAGAGATGCCCTTCGCGCACTATGTCGGGCATTTCCTGGAAGAAGAAAGTCATCAGCAGGGTAGCGATGTGCGCGCCGTCAACGTCGGCATCGGTCATGATGACCACGCGGTCATAGCGCAGCTGGCTGGCGTCACAGTCCTTGCGGGTGCCGCAGCCCAGCGCCAGCGACAGGTCGGCGATTTCGCTGTTGGCGCGGATCTTGTCAGCCGTGGCGCTGGCCACGTTGAGGATCTTGCCGCGAATGGGCAGGATCGCCTGGCTCTTGCGGTCGCGCGCCTGCTTGGCGCTGCCCCCGGCGCTGTCGCCTTCCACGATGAACAGCTCGGTCTCTGCCTTGCCTTCGCCTGAACAGTCGGTCAGCTTGCCCGGCAGGCGCAGCTTCTTGCCGCTGGTGGCGGTCTTGCGTTTGATCTCGCGCTCGGCCTTGCGCTTCAGGCGCTCGTCCATCCGCTCCATCACGCTGCCCAGCAGGGCGCGACCGCGTTCCATGTTGTCGGACAGGAAATGGTCGAAATGGTCGCGCATCGCGTTTTCGACCAGGCGTGCAGCTTCGGGGCTGGTCAGGCGGTCCTTGGTCTGGCTCTGGAACTGCGGCTCGCGGATAAACACGCTGAGTATGATTTCCGAGCCGGTCATCACGTCATCGGCGGTAATGTCCTTGGCCTTCTTTTGCCCGGTCAGCTCGCCAAATGCCCGCAAGCCCTTGGTCAGCGCGGTGCGCAGGCCCTGTTCGTGAGTGCCGCCATCGGGAGTGGGCACGGTGTTGCAATACCAGCTGGTCGAACCATCGGACCACAGCGGCCAGGCCACCGCCCATTCCGCCCGGCCCTGCTGCTCGCCATCGGGCGAGGGGAAATCCTGGCTGCCGGAGAAGAACTCGGAGGTCACGCATTCGCGGGTACCCACCTGTTCGCGCAGGTGATCGGACAAGCCGCCGGGGAACTGGAAGGTCGCTTCCTCGGGCACCTCGTCGGTGGCGAGCGAAGGGGCGCATTTCCAGCGGATTTCCACACCGGCAAACAGATAGGCCTTGGATCGGACCAGCTTGAACAGCCGCTTGGCGCTGAACTTGCGATCACCGAAAATCTCGGCGTCGGGTATGAAGGTGACGCTGGTGCCGCGCCGGTTGGGGGTGGGGCCAAGCCGTTGCAGCGGACCCTGGGGCACCCCGCGCGAAAACTCCTGGGCGTAGACTTCCTTGTTGCGGGCCACTTCCACCCGCACCAGGGTGGACAGGGCATTGACGACCGACACGCCCACGCCGTGCAGGCCGCCGCTGGTGGCATAGGCCTTGCCGGAGAACTTGCCGCCCGAATGCAGCGTGGTCAGGATCACTTCCAGCGTGCTTTTGCCAGGGAACTTGGGGTGTTCGTCCACCGGCATGCCGCGGCCGTTGTCGGTAATGGTCAGCTTGCCCGCTGCGCCGGGGGCTTCCTCCAGCAGCACCTCGATGCGGTTGGCGTGGCCGGCCACCGCTTCGTCCATCGAGTTGTCGAGCACTTCGGCGGCCAGATGATGCAGCGCGCGGTCATCGGTGCCGCCGATGTACATGCCGGGGCGGCGGCGGACCGGCTCAAGCCCCTCCAGCACCTCGATTGCGGATGCATCGTAATCGCCGCCACCGGCGGGCAGGCTGTCGAACAGATCATCGCTCATGCCAGCAGCCATAGCGCGAGCGAATCCACGCCTTCAAGCGCTGGCGAGAGACTTATCGACCGTCAGCGCTGTGCAGGAAACTCGCGCGGGGCGGCATCGACGATGGAAAAGCTGCCATTGCTTACCTCGCGCACCTCGAACGAACGTTCGCCAAGGCCGGTTGCGCCAAAGCGGAACGCGCCGTCCACGCCCAGGAATCCGCCGGGATCGACCATGCGCGACGCCGGGAAAGTCTGGCCCGGCCGCCATTCGCGCGCCACCCGTAAGGTCAAAAGCACGGCGTCATAGCCCAGCGAGGCGATGCGGGGCGGGGCGCTGCCAAAGCGCGCCTCGTAACTGGTGGCGAACTGGCGATAGCGGGCGTCGGACACGCTGGAGAACCAGGCACCGCGCATGGAGCTGGAACTGGTCAGGCTGCCCTCGCTGCTCCACAATTCGGGGCCGATCAGCGAGGGGAGCGAGGCCCCGGCGTCCTTCAGTTGCGCTGCGGCCAGGGCAGCCAGCCGCGCGCCGTCGGCGATCATCACCGTGTCATAGCCGCCGCGCGTGCGCAGCCGGGTGGCGGCGCTGACGATTGAGGTATTCCCCCGGTTATAGGTTTCGGTGCTGGCCATGGTGGCACCGCTCTGTTCCACGGCGCGGCGCAGGGCGGCGGCGGCACGTTCGCCATATTCGCCCTCAGGCACCAGCGCGGCAAAGCGGCGAGCGCCCTGGGTGACCGCGAACGACACGGTGCGGGCAATCGATTGTTCGGGCACGTTGCCCATCACGAAGACATCGCCCTGGGCCAGCGCGGAATCGTTGGAAAAGGTAATCAGCGGCACATTGGCCGGGCGCGCCTGTGCGGCGATGGGGGCCACGTCATCACGCACCAGCGGCCCCAGGATCAGCTTGTTGCCATCGGCCACGGCCCGCTGGGCCGCGCGTCCGGCACCAGCGGCGGTATCATAGGTGGTGATGCGCAGGTTTTCGGCATTGGTATCCAGCAGGGCCATGGTGGTGGCATTGGCAATGGCCTGGCCAACCTCGGCATTGGCGCCGCTGAGCGGCACCAGCAAAGCCACGCGGTGGCGGCCTTCGTCCTGCGGCAGTCCGGTGGCGCTGGGCACGGGCGTGGCGACCGGCGCGGGGCCGGTCACCGGGCCACCCGTATCGGGCACCACACGGCAAGCCGCCAGTGCCAGGGTGAACAGCGCCAGGCCAAGCCCCCGCTTCAGATTGCCGAACATGCTTGCCGCCTCCGTTGCATCTGGTTCATGGGTGGCGCGTGACACAGCCAGGCGATAACCATCCGGAAACCATTTCTCCGGGCCTCTATATCGTGGCCACCCCGATTGGCAATCTTGGCGACATCACCTTGCGGGCAAAGGATATCATGGCCCGTTGCGCCGTGATCGCGTGCGAGGATACGCGGGTAACGGGCAAGCTGCTGCACCTGCTGGGCCTGTCGAATCGCCTGCTGCGGCACGACGATCATGCCAGCGACGCGGACCGGGAACGGTTGGTGGAAACCATGCGCATGGATGCGGTGGCACTGGTCAGCGATGCGGGCATGCCGCTGGTGTCCGATCCCGGATATCGCCTGGTGCGCGCGGCGCGGGCGGCGGGTGTGCCGGTAACGGTGGTGCCGGGAGCCAATGCCCCGCTGACCGCGCTGGCGCTGTCGGGCCTGCCCAGCGACCGCTTCCTGTTCGCCGGTTTCCTGCCCGCCAAAGAGGCGGCGCGGGCTGACGTTCTGACTGAACTGGCAGGACTGCGCGCCACCCTGGTGTTCTTCGAAACCGCGCCGCGTCTGGCAAAATCGCTGGCGGCGCTGGCCCGGCTGCTGCCCGGGCGCGAGGTGGCCGTGGCGCGCGAACTGACCAAACTGCACGAGGAATGCCGGGTGGGCAGCGCCGAGGACTTGCTGGCCCATTACACTGCCCATCCGCCGCGCGGCGAGATCGTGCTGCTGGTCGGTCCGCCCGGCGATGATGCGGGCGGCGCGGTGGATGCCGATGCCCTGCTGCTAGCGGCGATGGAGAGCGACAAGCCCTCGCAGGCTGCCGCCCAGGTGGCCAAGGTCACCGGGCTGGACCGGCGCGAGCTGTATGCCCGCGCAATGGAACTGAAACGCGGATGACCCGCCAGCAAGCCGAGACGCGCGGCCGCGAGGCCGAGGCGCAGGCGGCCGACTGGCTGCGCGGGCAGGGGTGGGAAGTGCTGGCCATGCGCGTGAAAACGAAGGTGGGCGAGATCGACCTGATTGCGCGGCGTCCGGGCCTGACCGCCTTTGTCGAGGTGAAGTGGCGCGCGAAAGTGGCCGACCTGGATCTGGCGATCGACCAGCGCCGCCTGGCCCGCGTGGCCGCTGCGGCAGAGGCAGTGGCCCACCTGCACATGCAGCCCGGTGACGACCTGAGCGTCGATGTGATCCTGCTTGCGCCCGGCGCTTTCCCTCGCCACATCACCAACGCCTGGCAACCATAGGAACTGAGCAGCATGGGTCTTCGCGTCGCGGTCCAGATGGACCCGCTGGACAGCATCAACATCGCCGGTGATTCCACTTTCGCCCTGATGCTGAGCGCGCAGGCGCGCGGGCACGAGTTGTGGCAATATGATGTGGCGTCGCTGACCTATGACGAAGGCCGCCTGACCGCCTGGGCCGCCCCCGTGCGGGTGCAGCGGGTGCCGGGCGATCACTTCACCATGGACGAGCGGCGGCGAGTGGACCTGGCCACCGAAATTGACGTGGTGCTGATGCGGCAGGATCCGCCATTTCACCTGGGCTATATCAGCGCCGCGCTGCTGCTTGACCGGCTGCGCGGCACCACGCTGGTGGCCAATGATCCGCGCCAGGTCATCAACGCGCCGGAAAAGATGTATGTGCTCGACTACGCCCAATTCATGCCGCCCACGCTGGTCAGCCGCAATCTGGATGACGTGCGCGCGTTCCACCAGCGGCATGGTGCGGTGGTGGTGAAGCCGCTGCACGGCAACGGCGGCAAGGCGATCTTCAAGGTGGATGCCGATGGCACCAACCTGTCGGCCCTGTTCGAGGTGTTCAACCAGACCTGGCCCGAGCCGCACATGGTGCAGCCCTTCCTGCCCGAGGTCAGCCAGGGCGACAAACGCATCGTGCTGGTCGATGGCGTATTCGCCGGGGCGATCAACCGCCGTCCGGGCGAGGGTGAGTTCCGCAGCAACTTGGCCCAGGGCGGCTTTGCCGAGGCTACCAGCCTGACCGCGCGCGAGGAGGAAATCTGCGCCGCGATGGGGCCTGACCTGAAGCGGCGCGGGCTGGTGTTCGTGGGCATCGACGTAATTGGCGGCCAATGGTTGACCGAGATCAACGTGACCAGCCCGACCGGAATCGTGGCCATCGACGCCTTCAACGGCACCGACACGGCGGGGCGCATCTGGAACGCTTTGGAACGCCGTCATACGGCGATGACGGGCTAACTAAAGTTAACTTCAGGTATAGGGGAAAACCCGTGGATAACCTGTGCAGGGCGCAGGCGCGACCCGCGCCAGCCGCGCCCACCCGGCAGATCGCCGCAGTTGGCGAGAACGATTTGCTGCGGCGTGCATTGGAGCCTGCGTGGACAGTCTGATTATCCAAACCATCGACCAGGGCGGTTATTTCGGCATCTTTTTGCTGATGGTGCTTGAAAACGTCGTGCCGCCGGTGCCCAGCGAGGTCATCATGGGCGTGGGCGGCCTGCTGGTGGAACGCGGGCGGATGGACTTCTGGCCGCTGCTGGTGGTCGGCACGCTGGGCACGACGCTGGGCAACTGGGCCTGGTTCTGGCTGGGCGAGCGGTGGGGTTACCAGCGGCTGCAACCGGTGATCGACCGCTGGGGCCGTTGGCTGACGCTGGACTGGCAGCATATCGTTCAGGCCCAGCTGTTCTTTGTGAAGCACGGCCACTGGGTGGTGTTTGCCCTGCGTTTCAGCCCGTTCCTGCGCACGATCATTTCGCTGCCCGCCGGGCTGGCGCATATGCCGCGTGGCAAGTTTCTGGCGTTCACCTTTGCCGGGTCGCTGGTGTGGAATGCCCTGCTCATCAAGGGCGGCCAATGGCTGGGTCGATATTTCGCGGACAGCCAGCACGTGCTGGGCTGGATCATGCTGGCCATGCTGGGCGCGGGCGTGCTGGCCTATGCCTGGCGCGCGTTTACCTGGGTGCCCCGCGCTTCGCGCGACAGCGAGAACTAATCGCGTTCGCGCGGGTGAGCGTGGCGATAGGTATCCAGCAGGGTGGCGGCATCCACGCGGGTATAGATCTGTGTAGAGCCAAGGCTGGCGTGGCCCA